>Ga0209777_10009842_pt1 | contig 10227 bp, 9 predicted proteins | sample FrelakmetHBP12HB_FD_187147 | JGI IMG/M metagenome (GOLD analysis project Ga0209777, IMG submission 187147) | Freshwater lake sediment microbial communities from the University of Notre Dame, USA, for methane emissions studies -HBP12 HB (SPAdes)... | ecosystem: Environmental > Aquatic >...
CCTGGCGCCCGAGGTTAAGGATGCCGGGCAGCATGACGGCCAGGATGATGACCTTGACGACCAGAAATCGTCCCGTCCTCCAAAGCACGCCGGCGCCGTTTCCGGCCAGAAGCAAAAGGCCCAGGTAAAAGGGCAGCACATTCCATGGGGTCTTGTACGGGATGAGGGCGTAGGCGGCCCCGGTCAGGACCGTGAAAAAAAATAAAAACCGGACCAGACGCGGATGGCCGTCCTTCCCGGGCTCTGAGCCGAAGGCGAAGATGCTCCCGGCGATGGCCAGGGCCACGATGAACGCCTCGCTCCAGACCGGGCCATGCCCGGAGCGCGCATAGAGCAGCGTCCGGATGTAGTACCACCAGGGCTGGGCGTGGATGCCGGGCTCTCCGGCGCGGTGGATATACGTTCCGAAGGCGCGGACGGAATCCGCCAGGCCATTGGGGTTCTTCAGGAACGACGTAAAGAGGAGCCAGGCCGGGACAATGGCCGCGGCCGCGAAGATGACCAGGTGGAGAAGGACCGCCGGCAGGCTCCAGGGGCGGGCGCTCGTCGTCTTCGGCCTGAGGAACCGGTCGATCACGGCCGCCGCGGCGAGCGTGCCGAAGAGGATCACGGACGTCTCCTTCGTCGCGTACATCATCCCCGCCGCGAAACCCGCCGCCGCCGCCCACCAGCCGGACCGCGTCTGAAGGTATTTCCATCCCGCGGCGACGAGGCCGGCCAGGAAAAAGACGAGCAGGATCTCCTGGATGTAAAACCGGCTGTAGTAGGTCAGGACCGGCGAGACGGCCGCCAGGAAGGCCGCGGAAACCAAGGCCTCCGCTGACAAGCCGCCGGCGAGGATCAGGAAGAGGAGGAGAAGCCCCGTCCCGAAGAGGGCCGGGACGAGCCGCAGCATCGTCTCGGATGTCGCGGCCAGGGACCTCCCGGCCAGGACCCGGGCGACAGGGAGAGTCAGGTAATAGAGGCTCGGGCCGTGATGGTCGTTCGGATCATAGCGGTATTCCCCCCGCTCCAGGAGGTCGCCGAACTTGAGGGCCTGGTTGGCCTCGTCGTGGTGCATGGGCCGGAGGTCCAGCCGGACGGTGCGGACGAGGAGCGCGCCCAGGACGGCGCACACAAAGAGCCCGCGATAGGCCTTTTTTGTCATTTGGCGGGAAGGCCGTAGACCTCAACCTCCACGTAATGGTTCATGTCGTTCGAGGTGTTGCCGGCGCTGTAGAGCCGGACGAAGCGGGCCTTGATTCCCTTGGCGTCAACGAGCTTTCCTTCGTAGGTTTCGATGTATTCCTTGTCCTTGCCGATGCCGAGGCCGGACGTATTGTCATGGTCGTTGTTGTAGAGCGTCGTGACGCCGGCGATGAAATCCTTGTCGTCCGAGACCTGGACGACGACGTCGCGGTAGACGCGCGCCTGGCTGTGGTAATGCCAGGCGACGATAGCCGCGAGCGGGCTGGACTTGCCGAGGTCGATCTGGACCCACTGGAGGCCGGGCCCGAGCTCGACGTAATAACCGTCCTCCCCGGATTTCTTGCCGTCGGTGATGAACGAGAGCTCGCCGATGACCGGCTCCTTGTCGCTCGCGGCGACCGGCTTGCCGGCCGACAGCAAAACGGTGCCCACGGGCACGAGGAACGGGCCCCGCGGCTTTCCGGTGATAGGCTCGAGGTTTGGCGTGCGGATGTTCTTCGGCGTACCCACGAACATGGGCTTGGGCAGCTGGATCTTCAAGATCTCCTTGTCCTGGTCCTGAGCGCCCGTCCCGGCCGCCGGGAGGACGAGGGCCAGGCCAAACAGGGCCATGGAGATCGAACAAAGCGCTCTTTTCATTACAGTCTCCTTGTCTCTAGGGCTGGGCGATGGCGTTCGCGTTGAATATTCTACACTTTTTTCCCGGGATTATCACGAGGGCCCAGGCCTCGGGATGGCTCCGGCAAAAGCGCCGGACCTCATCCGTCCCCATCACCAGGAACGCCGTGGAGAGGGCGTCGGACACGGCGGCCGAGGGATGGGAGGCCCAGGCCGCGAGGTGGCCACGCGCCGGCCGCCCGGTCCGCGGGTCGAAGACATGATCGCCCTTGACCTCAGTGCCGGAGCCGCTCAGCGCCCGGTCGAGGAGCCAAAGCTCCCCGGGCGCCCCCGGGCACGGCCTGGACGCGGCGGCCCCGACCGGCCAGCCCGGCTGCCCGGACCGAGGCCCCGGCCCGATGCCGAGGGCCGTGCTCGTTCCGCTGTGGACAAGGGCGTTAAGGACGCTCCAATCCTTGAGCACTTCGACGGCCCGGTCCAGGGCGTAGCCCTTGCCCACGGCCCCGAGGTCGAGGTCGAGGGGCAGGGCCTTTTTTCGGAGCCGGCCGGGGAGACGCTCGACTTCGAACCCGCCGGGGATCATTCTGAGGCTCATGAGGCTGAGGAGATTGGGCGGGGCAGCCCCGCCCCCCGCCCGTTCTGTCCGGTCGCGGGCAGTCCCGCCTCTTGGCGGGGCGGCGCGGCTGGAAGGCGGGATCTTCCTGTCACCGGCCTGCCTCGTCCGCGCGGCCTCAGCGCGAAGGCCCCGAAAATTGATATCGAAAGCGCCCATTGTCTCGACTTGGACGCGGGCGGCAACGGCGAGGCACTCGACGGTCTCGACCCCGACCCTCATCTTCCCGCCGGGGCGAAGGCGGCTGACTCGGCTGATTTCGCTCGAGGGGTCGAACCGGCTGAAGAGCCGCTCGATCCGGTCCACCTCGTCGAAGACGGCCCGGGCGGCATGGCGGGCGTACTCCTTGGGCTTGCCGGCAATGAAAACCTCGAAAACGGTGGTCATCGCCTCGTGGGCGAATCGGTGAACGTCGAGATCGCGGCGGCGCGGCATACGCGGAGTATGTCGAATTTTCCGGTTTTTATCAATCGGGACGAGGGAATGGGTCGCTTGGGGCCACGGGACAGGATTTGGGAGGGCTAATTCAGCGAGAGATAGACCTCTTTCCGGTGGCCGATTCGGACGATGATGATCACGAGTGTGTCCTCTTCCTTCTTGAAAATGATCCGATAGCTGCCGACTCTCAGGCGATAAAGGGCTTCGTCGGCTCCGGCGATCCGCTTGATGTTGTTCTTCAGCGCCTCCGGATTCTTGGCCAGGACGAGGAGTTTGGCCTTGATGATTTTCTGATGAGGCCGGTCGACCCGGCTGAGGTCATCCAAGGCCTTCCCGAGAAACCGGAGCTTGAACAACCTAGATCCCTAGCTTTTTCCAGACGTCCTCGGCATCAAGCAGGCGGTCCCGGCCTTCCTCGAGGTTAGCGAGCCTTTTTTTCGCCAGATTCAGGTCGAGCAGGTCAAAATAGACTTCTAGGGCCTTCTCAATGATGGAGCTCTTTTTTTCCTTTAGCTCTCTAGCCAAGTTTTCGAGTTCCTTCGAAACGTCTTGGTCCAACGTTATATTGTGTCTCACTTGCATGTCCGTACTCCTTGATCAGCACATATTATACACAATAAATGTGTATTATTAAAGAGTTTTTGACGTCAGTCAGCCCTCCGTGAATGGGTCCCTCTATGGGAAAGACGACCAGGAGTCTCCTAGATATGAAAGTCCCCTATGGGAAATCGATAGCAGCCCGGCGCCAATTACGGGGAGGAAAAATATATTGATAAACAATAAATATTTCTTGACAATCAGTACATTCGGCATTATATTGATTATTGATAAATGATTTAAAGGGAGGTTCACATGCCAGGACACGCCACTTTCAAGGTCGCGCCCGTTGTCAAGGCGCTCAGGATCGTGCTTTTCACGCTGCTCATGCTTTACGGTATGATCGTAGTTAGTTGCCTCGTCTTTATGGCCAGGTTTTTTCCTTCTCTCGCTAACCTACCTTCTGGATTAACCTTCTTAGGTACTATTAGTTTTCTTTTTGACAGAGTTCTGCCCGGGGTAATCTACTTTTTCATAGCCTACAGTATCTTTAAACTTATAAGCCTTATTTCCCGAGGCGAGCCTTTTAGCCCTGCAAGCCCTCGTTATATCCGGAGAATCGGCTACGCGGTTCTTTGCTTAGCTGTCATTAATGCAGTCGTCAATGCCATCTCCGCGTTCACCCCGCTAGTGAATTTCGGTTCAAAAGCTTTCATTTGGAGTCTTTTAAGCGGTCTGAGCACGCTTCTCGTTGGTTTTGGATTCCTAGTCATCGCCAAGGTCCTCGAAGTCGGTGTATCTCTCCAGCAGGACCAGAACCTAACGGTCTGAGGTAGACCATGCCGATTGAAGTCAATCTCGACCTGATGATGGTCAAGCGGAAGATGTCGCTCACCGAGCTTTCCGAAAAGGTGGGCATTACCATGGCCAACCTCTCGATCCTCAAACAGGGGCATGCCAGGGCCGTCCGGTTCTCAACGCTCGAGAAGATCTGCGAGGTCCTGGACTGTCAGCCAGGGGATCTCTTGGGATTCAAAAAACCCGGATAACTTTCTGCTCAGGCTTCGGGCTTAGGACGGAAGAGCTCGAAGTCGGCGAAGACGATAGCTGCGACGAGCGAAACCAGCGCACTCCAGCGGTGCCACCCGAAGAGAATGATCTGGCCCTCGTAGGGAAACCACGGCAGCATCGGCAGGAGGGCCGAGGCGGCGAGCGAGAAGCCCGCCAAGAGGAAGATCCAGAAGAACACCTTGGCCCAGTCTTGGGCGCTCCACGGGATCCTGAATTTCCTGACGGCGTCCAGGTCCCCGGGAAGGGAGAGCGGTCCGGGGTTGAACGTGAACCGCCGCGCCCGCAGGAACGCGATCAAGGTTAGGCAGACCGCGAAAAGCGCCCCGGCCAGGACGTGGAGAACCAGCGGATATCCGTAAAGCCCGCGCCTGATGAATATGGCGAAGAAAAACCCGCTGGCCGCGAGGTAGAGGAAGCTCCCGTAGACGCCGATGAGGAGCCATTTTTCGAAAAGCGGGAGCCGCCAAAGCCGGAAGCCCCTGATCCAGGCCGGCCAGCCCGCGGGCGCCGGCTTCGACAGGACTTCCGGAATCCTTTGGCCCAACCACTGCGCAAAGTTGCGGATGATCGCGGCGTAGAGAATCGTCCCCTCCGCCGACGGGTGATGGACCCGGAAGCGGCGGTAGGCCAGCCCGAGCCCTGCGGCCAGGAGAGCGAGGATCGTGATGATGGCGAACATGGTCATGACCTCTTTTCGATGAGCCCGGCCAGCTTCCCGGCGATGACGATGAAAAAGATGACCAGCACCGCGCCGGTCGCTAGAATCGTCAGGGCGAGGACGATCTTGAAGAGGGGCCTCACGGCGAACGTCAGCCCGAAGATCCGGTGGAAAAGACCCCCCACGCCCATGAAGGCGGTGGCGGATTTCGAGGCCACGTTTTTCGTCAGCAGCGGGCCCGTCCCTATGGCGGTTTTGAAGAAGAATTTGGAGTTGGCCGTGTGGCAGTCCGTGCAGCCGTTCCAGCCGAGGGATTGCTGGACGGGGCGGACGTTGTGGGCGAGAGGCCAGGTCACCGGCGCTGCGGCGGCGTCCGAGGCCACGGAGGCGAGCGTGCCGTCTTTGTTCAGGCGGAAGTCCCGCCCCCCGGATACATATATGAAATGAGAAACCGCGCCCGTCGCGGCCTCCGGGGATCTTACGTCCTTCGCGGCGAGGGCCTTGAGGACGAGCCCGACCTGCTCCTCGGTCAGGGTTTGTTCGGTCCCGGCCTTGGCCGCCACCGTCCGGACATCGAAATCCGCGGCCAGCGGCTCGAGTTTGTTATCCTTCAGCCAAGCCGGTCCGGAAGCGCCGCCCAATCCCGCCGGGACCGCGGCCGACGCGAGATTGCCATCCGTGATCTGATAAAGAGTTTTTCTTACCACGATGACCGGCTTCCCGGGCGCGCCGGCCGCCGTGCCCAGGCTTTCGAGGACGGATTGGATCCTGGGCTCGATCGCTGGGTCCTTGTCCGGCGCGGACGGGTCGAAATCGGGCACGAGGGGCGTTACAGTCCCGTCCTTTTTCGTGCCCCAGAGGGGTTGCGCCCCATTCTTGCCGCCGGCTTTATCCGCCGCGGCCACGGGAGAAGCGTCGAGCCCGCCGTCGACGTTGACCTCGAAAAGCCATCCGCCGGCGGCCAAAGCGGGAACCTCGTTCTCGCCGCAGACCGGAGCGAGGGCGGCGAGGACCGCGGCGACGCGTTCTTCGCACTTGAGAATATCGCCCGCCGCCGCTTCAACGACAGCGGGCTGAAGGGGGACAATCTCTTTTCCTTCAGTCCGCGCCCAGAAGGCCGGCCAGACGAGCCTCCTCGGCTCAATCTTTCCCCGCCCGTTCTCCATGTAGACGGGTTCGATAATCGCCGGCTGGTCCGTCGACCACTGGGCCACGCCATAAACCCCGAGCCGGTTGGCCCGCGAGGTCCGGACCCGCGCCCAATCTTTGCCCGGAAGCGGCCCCGAATGACAGACCGTGCAGCTCAGCGTCCTGAAATGGACGAGGGGGATGCCCTTGTGCTTGGGATACGGCGCGCCCAGCCGCCCGGGCACGACGATCCTTGTCCCCGTCGGATCTTCTCCCAAATGGCAACCCCGGCAGGTGAAGGAATCGGCCGTCCGGTTCCCGGTGTCCGCCGATTCGCCCTCGTAGCCCCGGAGAATGCCGTGTCCCAGGTCGTTCCGATGGCACTCGGCGCACTTGATGCCCTTGGCCGTATGGACGTCCGCCGCGGCCATCGCCTGCGTTTCCTTCACCGGAGAAACGGAATGGCAGGCCAGGCAGTTCTTGTCGTCCGGAGGATAGGCGACGTCGAAGAAATAGCGGTGCTTGCCGTCGAAATCGACCGTCCGGTACTTGACCGACGGCGCAACGGCCCACTCGTGGTCGTCGAGGCTGGGCCCGTCATAAACGTCCCAGGTCTCTTTGAGGCGCGAAGCCATCCCTCCGACTTCCCCGATCCCGCCCGCGGCCGTGGCCGCCCAGCGAAGGTTCTCGCGGAGGATTTGTTTGGCCCATTCGCTGTGGTCCTGACGTCCCGATTTGTTGTGGCAGGCGAGGCAGTTGACCTCCGCCTTTCCGGAAACGCTCCACCGCGCGTCCATGCCCGGGAAGAGGTCCTGGTCGCGGGGCTCGGCCGGTCCGCCGCCCGGCATGTGGCGGCCGAAGAGCAGGGTGAAATCCCACGGATTGAGCCGCACGATCTTCGGGTCCCACGCGCCCGGCCATTTTCTGTAGGAAAGCGGCAGGACCGTTCCCGTCTTGGCGTCCAGCCAGATCCACGGTTCGCCGGGCCGGCCATTTTTCTCCGACTTCATGGCGTCGAAGTGCCAGCCGCACTGGATCGTCTTATAGTCGTGGCACGGGCCGCACGTATAGCGGGCCGAATATGGCATCGGGTCCGTGTCGGTCGGGACAATGAGCTGGTTGTTTTCGTCGCGGAGCGGGATGAAATGGGCCGGGGTCGTCCGGTTCCCGTCCCACGGTTTGAGTTTCTGGTCCCCGGGGCCGCCGAATGCGCGGGAGGAAACCGCGGAGAGGACGCACAGAACCAGGATGCCGAGCACCGGCTGGGCGATTCGTCCGGCGGCCCTCATGCTCTGAACTGCTCCGGCCGGAATTCCATGATCCTCCGGGCCTTGACGGCCTCATTGGCCTTGATGACGGCCACGCACGACTCGTAGGCCAGGTCCGCCGGGCAGGTCAGGGGCGTGCCCAGCCGGATGGCGTCGAAGAAGTTCTCGAGATGGGGCTGGTGGGCCGGCTTGGCCAGTTCCACGGGCAGCGGCCAGCGGCCTGCCTCGGCCGTGACCCGAACGTCGACGAAGATATTCTTCGAGGCGCTCTTCTGGATGGGTGCCGTCTCCGACTGAAGGAGACCGGCCTTGGCCAGAGAATCCCACTCCGGGGCCGTGGGTTCGCGGAGGGCCCAGTTCCCCTTGGTCGGGATCTCGGAAAGGACGAGCGAGCCGTTCTCGCCCATGAACGTTTCGTAAAAACCGCCGTGCTGGGTCGTCGTCTGGACCTGGTAGAAGGCCCGGGACGCGCCGAGCGGAGTGTCGAATTCGTAGATGGCCATGACGTTGTCGTACCATTCCCAGTTCTTGTAGTAGTCCGTGCCGCCGCAGGCCACGACCGACCGCGGGTTCGTGCCGAAGACCCAGCCGAAGAGGTCGATCTGGTGCGAGCCGAGATCGATCATCGGCCCGCCGCCGAATTTCTTGTAGAGCCGCCAATTCCTGAACTCGGTCATGGAGCTGTAGCCGTACTTCTCGAGGGTGGCCTGGTCGATCACGTACTTCTCGGGCCAGCCGAGGAGGTCGCTCTTGGCCCGGTTCCACTGGGCATAGCCGGCCGTCACCCGTCCCAGGAGGTTCTTCTCGTGGATGAGGCGGTTGATGGCGTGGATGTAGCGCGGGTTGGAGCGGCGCTGGTGGCCGATCTGGAGGAGTTTTTTCGTCTCACGGGCCGCGACGACCATGGACTGCGCCTTCTCGAGGGAGTTCGACATCTCCTTCTCGCAGTAGACGTGGAGCCCGGCGCGTAGGCAGGCGTCGGCGTGCTCGGCGTGCATCCAGTCGGGCGTCGCCACGATCGCGGCCTGGAGGTCTTTCTCCTTGGCCAGGAGGTCCCGGTAATCTTCGTAGACCTTGACGATGTGCCCATATTTCTTGAGGTAATTGGCCGTGTAGGTCTGGCTGTAGGACCAGATGTCGCAGATGGCCGCGACGCGGATGGACGGGATGCGGAGGATGGACTCGATGAGAACCCGGCCCTGGGCGCCGCAACCGATGACGGCGACGCGCAGTTCGTCGGGGTTTTTCGCGGTCGAGGGATTGGCGGGTTGAGGGGCCGCCCCCTGGCCGAGGACTTTTCCGGCTAAGGCCAGGCCCAGGCCGGCTGTGGCTGAAGTCCTGAGGAAATTCCGGCGGCTGAGTCCTTCGGCCGCCGCTCGCGATGTTCCAGTTTTTGTGATCATGGCGCAGCTCCTGCCTCGGTCAAATCGACAGCATCATACTATAAAAAGGCGGCTGAGAAAAAGATGGTTTCGGATTTTGTCGGCAGGGTTAAGCCGGCCGGTTTTTGTCACAAGAACGCGGGAGACGCACCGTTCTTGATTCGACTGGGGGCTTGTCATATGATACGCGGAGGTTGCATCGTGAGGAAGCTTCGGGCCAGCGTTCGGATAGGCGTCCTGGCCGCATTCGGCGTTTTCCTGATTTCCGCGTTTCCGCTTGCCGCTGAATCTTCGAAAGTAACCATCAGCGCCCGGGTCCTGTCCGTCGCCGCCGATCAAGCCACCGTTGTCATCAACCGCGGCAAGGGCGAGAACGTCATTGCCGGCAGCGCCTGCATCATCCGCCCGAACCGGGGGGAGAACGAAGCGGACATCGAGTGGGACATCTGCTTCGCCAAGGGCGTCGTCCAATCTGTGGCGGACGGAAGCTCCGTCGTCAAGCTCACGGATGTCTATGAGAAGATCCAGCCCCGGGACTACTGCACTGTCTCCGCGAACATCCCCGCCGCCCTCGCGGAATCCGATCTCGGCCGGATCGGGCTTTATGACTTCGCCTTCCTCGATCTTGCCCGCAAGGCGCCCCTGTTCACCTTCGCGGACTTGATCAGGGACCCCTCGCCGAAGGCGGCCGATGCCACCCTTGATAAACTGCTCCGGGAGGTCCATGCTGCTTCTCCGACCGCGATCGAGGAGAGGTTCCGGAAGGACAAGATCAAGGGCGGCTTCTTCAACGGCATGACCTTTCAGGAAGCCTTCCGGGCGACGACCAGACAGCACATCGAGAAGTTCATCGAGCATGCCGCCTGGTATCCGGGGCGATACGTCAATTACGACTGGATTCTCATCGACAGCTATACGAATTGGGCCTACTCGGGAACACCGTCCGGAGAACGCGAGAAGAAGGACCGCCAGGCCGAGCCCGCCGTCCTGAAGGGGGACGCTCTGCTCAAGGCAGCCAAGTTTCAGGAAGCGCTCGCCGAGTACAACACGGCGGTCGTGATCGACCCGGAAAACGAGGCCGCGCGAAAGAAGATCGAAACCGTCAACAATATCCTCGGACACTTGAAAATGCTCGAGGATGACGATAAAGACGTGACCAACCGCCACGCCCTGGCCATGGAGTTTTTCGACCTCGGGCTCTATTCGAGAGCGCTCGAACAATGCCTGAAAGCCCGGGAGCTCGGAGACGATTCCGTCGAACTGACGAGCTTTGCGGGTTACAGCTACGCCGGACTCGGGCAATACGCGGAGGCCCGCGGCACCCTG
>Ga0209777_10009843_pt1 | contig 10222 bp, 6 predicted proteins | sample FrelakmetHBP12HB_FD_187147 | JGI IMG/M metagenome (GOLD analysis project Ga0209777, IMG submission 187147) | Freshwater lake sediment microbial communities from the University of Notre Dame, USA, for methane emissions studies -HBP12 HB (SPAdes)... | ecosystem: Environmental > Aquatic >...
GCAGCCACAACACCAACAAAGCTGTCATACATTTGTTGCAAAGCTTCCTGTTGATTAATAGCAAAATCATCCGGTTTGTCAAGAGGTATTTTTCTGATTATCCGCATGGATGAAATCAGTTCTTCCCTTACATCCTCAATTTTAGAAACATCGCCCACCTTAACACTTATACTTAATCTGGATTGCATATTACCATAAACTGTTTCAAAAGTTTTCATGGGTATTATAATTTGACCATCGAGGCTGAATAACCCAAGTAAAGCACTCCCCTGTTTTTCCAAAACTCCGATCACTTGCATTGGAACACCATTTATTTTTATTTCTTGATTGATTGGACTCTCAACCGGAAATAAATTATCGGCAATGTCTTTTCCTATAACACATACTCTTCTACCTGCACGCACATCAAGTTCACTTAGAAATCTTCCCTGTTCCGGATTAACATTCCCGGTTTTTTGGTATTCTTCAGTTGTTCCATAAATTTGTGTAGCTTGAACTGATTTTTCTTTTCTTTTAATCCATGAACCGTAACTACTTTTACTTGGTGCCATAGCCTCATAGTTTTTTAACATCCCACGAAGTTTTTCATATTGCTCATATGTAATATCTTTTCTGTTACGAAATTGACTCCAATCTCCTTTTGCAAACCACGGATATTTTTGAACATAGATAACATCACTTCCAAAAGAAGAAATAGATGAAATAAATGCTTCCCGCAATCCAACAATTGCAGTAGACATAGTAGTAACGGCAACAATTCCGATTATAATTCCAAGCGTTGTTAAAATAGAGCGGAGTGTATTTGCACGAATGGCACGGAGCGCAATCGAGAGGATTTCTCTGAATTCAATAAAGAAAATTTTCATGCACTGTAGAATCTATTAGTCTGTGTGCAATATACAATTTTAATAAAAAAATAGTTGTTAAAATTTCTTAAAAACTATTTAAGAATTTATTCATATCTCAATGCTTCTATGGGATCGAGATTGGCAGCTTTATATGCCGGGTATGTACCAAAAGTAACTCCAATTATCACGCACAACATAACACCGATAATCACCCAATCAATTGGAATAACTGCAGAAGCTTTTAAGAATGAACCTGCTAAATTTCCGGCAGCAATTCCTAAAACAATCCCTACTATTCCGCCGATCAAACTTAACGTTACAGATTCAGTTAAGAATTGAACAAGAATATTATACTTTCTTGCACCAATTGCTTTTCTAATTCCAATCTCACGAGTTCTTTCAGTTACCGAAACTAACATGATATTCATAATGCCAACACCGGCAGCAAGCAGAGCAATAGCTGCAATTACAACTGATCCTATTCTAACACCATTGGTTATATCATTTATCTGGGTCAGAATTGATTCATTCGAAAAAAAACTAAAATTATTTTCTTCGCTGGCTTTCAAGCCTCTGATAACTCTAAAATATCCTTCTGCGAATTCTATTACATCATTATAGGTTTCTTTATTGTGTGTCATTACGGTAATATTGATGCTATTACTTCTTCTACCGTAAAAATTTCGAAATGTTGTAATCGGAATGAGTGCAAAATTATCATTGCTTTGACCGAATACAGCACCTGTTGATTCAAGAACACCAATTACTTTTAATTTATGTCCGTCCAATGTTATAATATTATCAAGAGCACTCTTATTCGGAAATAACTTTTTAGCAATATCAGCTCCCAATACTATAAACTCCTCATACCGTTGAATGTCACGATCATTAAATGCACGACCATCTTCAACGACCCATTTGTTATTTGGAAAAGCTTCAAGAGTACATCCGCAAACTTGAACATTTGGATTAGTTTTTAAATTACCTACCTTTAATTGTTTACCGAAACCCCATTGCTCTGCCCCGACAGATTTTGCTTCAACAAGTTTTTCTTTTAGTCTGTAATATTCTTCTAGTGTGATATCGGGTCGGTTTCTATATTTTGCTCTTTCACCCGGTCCATTTCCAAAGGTTATAGGAAATTTTTGAATTTGAAAAGTATTTTGCCCAAGCTGGGATACACCCTGCTCAATACTATTTTGCAACATTTCAATTACTGTGCTTATAGCAATAATAGAAAAAATTCCAACTATAATACCGAGAATAGTTAGAACTGAACGTAATCTATTTGTACGAAGTGAGGATAATGCAACTTTTATTATTTCGAATATTTTCATTATTCATACCTCAAAGCTTCAACCGGATCTAATTTGGCAGCAGTATATGCCGGCGCAAAACCGGAAAGTATTCCGGTAATTATTGAAATAACTATTGCAAGAATGAAAGCATCAACCTGAATAGATGTTGGAAGAAATTGATTAACAATAAGACTTAAAATTATTGCAATAACCAAACCGATCATTCCTCCAATCAAACAAATAATTGCAGATTCGGAAATGAATTGAGTAAGAATTGTTCGTCTTTTTGCACCGATCGCTTTTCGTATTCCAATCTCCCGTGTTCGTTCTTTAACAGAAACAAACATGATATTCATTATCCCAATAGCTCCCACAAAGAGAGATAATCCGGTAATAAACAATCCTGCAATCTGAATTACTCCGACAGTTTGGTTTATTGTTTTTAACAATGCTTCCTGCTGGTTAATAGAAAAATCGTTCATCTCATTATATTTTAATCCGCGGACTCTTCTCATAATACCCATCGCTTCTTCTTTTACAACTTCTACCATTTGACTATTGGATGCTCGTACATTGAATGTTACGCTTCTTAAATTTTCATTTTGGAAATACTTAAAAACGTTTTGTATTGGAAGAAATGCTTGGTTATCGGGATTAAAATTTCCCATAATCCAACTGCCCTGCTCTGTGAGAACGCCCACAACTTTAAATTTATGTCCTTTGATTTTAACAAACTGATCTAATGCACCGCCTCTTGGAAAAAGTTTTTTAGCAACTTCACTTCCAAGAACAACAACTTCTCTTCCACCGTTGCTTTCAATTTCATTGAAAAATCTACCTTCGCTAAAATTTAGATTTGTGGTTCGTATGTATTCATCGTTCGTTCCTTGTATAATAATAAACTCAACAGTTCTTTCTCTATATTTTACAGTTTGATTACTCCAAACAGTCGGTGCTGTTGCCGCCGGTAATTTTGCAAGCTCTTTATACTTTTTATATTCTTCAAGTGTCAAGTTACGTCGGTTACGCATTTCCCACCACGGAATGTCATTGTTGAACCATTCCCATTTATCAATGTAAAGATTATCCGAACCAAGAGACGAAACACCCGTTTGAAAAGCATTGTCTATTCCTTTGATTGCTGTAGACATTAATACAACAGACGCAATGCCAATAACAATTCCAAGCGTAGTTAAGATAGCCCGAACTTTGTTTGCCCGGATTGCTCTAAATGAAATTAACAGTCCTTCTTTGAGTTCAAATAGAAAATTTTTCATTTAATAACCTAAACTTTCGATGCACCGTTTTTCTTCGGTACATATCTTTTAGTTACTATTTCGTCATGTTCTATCAAGCCGTCTCTTAGTCGTATAATGCGTGCTGCATGTTCCGCTATATATTCTTCATGTGTAACAAGAATAATAGTGTTACCCAGTTCATAGATGTCATTAAAGAGCGCCATAATATCTTCGCCGGTTTTTGTATCAAGGTTTCCGGTCGGTTCATCAGCAAGAATAATTGAAGGTTCCGTAACTAATGCACGAGCAATTGCAACACGTTGTCTTTGTCCTCCGGAAAGTTCGTTCGGTTTATGGTGGATACGATCTGTTAATCCAACATGATCTAATGCAACACGTGCTTTTTCTTTTCGCTCTGAAGATGAAACGCCGGCATATATTAACGGCAGTTCAACATTATGCAGTGCATCGGATCTTGCAAGTAGGTTAAAAGTTTGGAACACGAATCCAATCTCTCTATTTCTGATTTTTGCGAGTTCGTTATCATTCATCTGACTAACATTAGTTCCTTTGAAATCATATAAACCTTTTGTCGGTGTATCTAAACATCCAAGAATGTTCATAAGGGTTGATTTACCGGAACCTGACGGGCCCATGATTGCAACATATTCATTCTTATCTATCTTCAGGGAGACATCTGCAAGCGCATGAACTTCTTCGCTGCCAACTTGATATATTTTAGCTATGTGTTCAATATTAATAATATTCATTTTTGTTCCGCTCTTTATTTGATTTACTTTTTCACTTGCTCTGGTCCTTTTGGTGCAGATTGCATTGATACTTTTGATCCGTCTTCCAATTCTTTTGAAATTGCTCTGTATGGACCACTGACAACTTCTTCATCACCTTTTAATCCGCTCTGGATTTCAATATAAGTATCATCACTTATACCGGTACTAACTTCTAACATTTTTGCTTTATTATCTTTAATTACGAAAACAACTTCTTTTGGCTTATTGGACTTCTCTTTCTTTATCTTTGCATCATTTGTAGGTTGAGGATTATCACTAACTACCATCATTTTGGTTTTATCGCTTCTTGCAGTAACACTTTGAATCGGAATGGAAAGAACATTGTTTTTTATCTCGGTTACTATATCTGCATCGCAAGACATTCCCGGTCTAAGATTATTTTCAGGATTCATCATAAGTATTTTCACTTCAAAGTTCACAACTTCATCTTGAGTACCCAGACCTTTTGTTACGGCGCTATTGCCGATTTGAGTAACAACTCCTTTAAAAGTTTTATTTGCAAATGCATCAACATGAACTTTCGCTGTATCTCCAACCGAAATTAATACAACATCATTTTCATCAACATTAACTGTGGCTTCCATTTTATTCAAGTCTGCAACAGTAAGCATTTCTGTTCCCGGACTAAAACCGCTGCCTAGCACTCTTTCACTCAGGTCAATGCTACGTTTACTGATAGTTCCATTGATTGGCGAATACACTGTAGTTTTATTCAGGTTCGTAACCGCATCCTTCAACGAAGCTTCTGCTTGAGTTACGCCGGATTTTGAAGACTCGTAATTGCTAAGTGTCTGCAGGTAAGTAGATTTAGCAGTTTCGAGTTCTGAATCGCTTGCCAATCCTTTCTGAGCTAAACCTTGAACTCTTTTATAATCAGCTTCAACTTTATCGAGCTGGGCTTTTGTAGAACTCAATGATGACTTGGCTTGATCAAGCCGCGCCGCAGCCATGTTTCGCTGAGCTTCATAATTATCAGGTTTTATTCTTAAAAGGAGTTGTCCTTTCCTAACAACATCTCCCTCTTTCACAGGCAGATCAACAATTTCTCCGGTTGCTTCTGCACTGATCATAACCTGATAAACCGGATTAATTTTCCCTGTAGCAGAAACAATTTGAGTGATTGTTCTCTTCTCAACCTTTTCAGTTTGAACAATAACAATTTCTTCCTTGCTGCCTCCAAATATTACAAGCAGGAGGACAACTAAGAGAAGAACTCCTAACCCGCCGAATATGAAAAGTTTCTTTTTCGATTTTTTTCCTTTAGCCATTTTAATTAACTCCTTGAGATAATTTTATTCAAATTTTGAAAAATCTAATCTGCCGATTGCATTATTCAGTTTATCGTGTTGGCGATAGAAATCATAGATTGAATTTATTTTATTGCGAAGCGCATCCGTATAATCTCTATTTGCTTGTAATACATCCAGCAAAGTTGCAGATCCAAGGTTGTATCTTTCTTGATTAATCCTTTGGGTTTCTTTTGCGGCATCAACATTTTTAACTGCAACATCTAAACTTTTTTTTGCAGCTACTAAATCCAAGTATGTTTGTTTAATATCAATTTTAATTTGTCTTTCTAATGCGCTAAGGTCCTCTTGTGCACTCTTCATAGAAACAACTGCGTATTCAATTTGGTTTTCAACGCTAAAGTTTGAAAAGATAGGAATACTAAGTGTTAGACCGACATTATAAGTTTTTCTATTAAATAAATCTCCTGTTTGAACAGCACTTGTACCATACCCATAGCTCCCTGATAATGATGGGAATATGCCGCTTCTTGCCATGGTTATTCCACTCTCTGCAGCAGAGACAGCCAGTTGCTGGCTTTTGTAATCAAACCGATTATCCAAAGCTGCATTAACCATAGTTTGCATATCTTCAAAATCTTTTAGATAAGTATCGGTATCAACAATCTTTGTTGATGCGAAAGGATCTACAAGCGTATAATCTTCCAAAACATTCAATGCAAGATAATTTAGTAATGCAGCTTTTGAAGACTCATAAATATTTTGAGTCTGTATTTGTAAAAGCTCTGCATTGCCGAGTTGAACCTGAGCCGAATACACATCTGCAAGTGTAACTGCTCCCAATTTATTTCTTTCCTGTACAGTTTCTAAGAGTCTTTGAAAATATTTTACATTTTCTTCTCTTACGCCTGTTAATTCTTCTGCATTTAATACAGTGTAAAATAAGTCTGTAGTTTGAAATACTATATTCTGCTTTTGCTTTGCAATATCATATTCATTGGCTTTCAGATTATCTTTCTTTTGTGAAATATTTGCATAGTTACTAAGTCCGTTGAATAGTGTTATACCTCCGTAGAGGCTAAGACTATAACTTCTGTTATCTGTGACAGATTGTTGAGTTGGAACTGCAATTCCACCGTAGAAAACCTGCTGTCCTCCTTTGTCATCAACACGATTCCAGCTCCAGCCACCTTGAGCACTAAGATTTGGAAGTAATTCTCCGTAAGCATTTTTTACTTGAGACTCGCTTGCATCAAGATTGTATTTTAGTTTGATCAAAGAAGTATTCCGTTGCAGTGCAATTGAAATAGCTTCTTGAAGCGTTAGTTTTTTCTGAGCGAAGGTTGGCAATGCAAGCATTAGAATAAGGAATAAAATTAACGATCTTTTCATTAGGCTCTCCTTTTGAGAACGATTTTGATATACTGTTCATTAAGACGTAAAATACTTACAGAAAGTTACAGATATTTATTCAACTTCGAATAGAAAATTATATAAAAAAACTATATCTAGAATTTAAATTTAATTATTCTGTTCAAAAAAATTAAAATACCTTATAATGTAATTTTTGAAAAGGCTCTAAAGAAAATAAAAAATGAGCTGAATCAGACTATCGAAGAAGCAATATGTAGATTTAGTACAAATACATTATTAATATATATTAATAACAGATTAATTAATTCCCCCATTATTTATTGCCCATAATTCTGAATACAATTTCTTATTCCTTATTAATTGATCATGTGTTCCAATTTCTTCAACTCCATTTTTAGACATTACAATAATTTCTTCTACATTAATTATTGCTGATAGCCCATGGGCAACAATAATCGTAGTTTTACCCTTTCGTAAGTCGATGATACTATTAATAATATCTCTTTCATTAATCAAATCAATTTCAGAGGTAAATTCATCCATTAATAATATTTTCGGTTCCCTTATCAGTGCTCTAGCTAGAGCAATCCTCTGTCTTTGCCCACCCGATAACTTCAAACCTCTATTACCGATTTCATAATCATTATTCAGCAATGAAAATTCTTTAATAAATTGATCAATGCCCGTCACTTTAAATAAATAATCATCAAATTTTTCACTGGTATCATTAAGTCTGATATTATATTCAAGACTACCTGAAAATAAATACGCGTTTTGAGGTATAAGACATACTTGATTTCGTAAAGAACGAACATCCACACCGTTAAGACTGGATTCGCCAATGATTATCTCTCCATTGTTCTGTTTAAGCAGACCAACTAATAATTTTAAAATTGTACTTTTTCCACATCCTGATGATCCAACAATAGCTGTAGTTATCCCGCCCTTTATGGTCAAATTCAAATTTTCTAAGATTTTATTAGGCCCATAAGAAAAATCCAATCCAATGATTTGTATACTTGAATTTGGTTTCAATTCAATTTTATTGCCATTATAACATTCTTTATCAAACTTTTCTAGTTCTTTTAATCGTTCAAAAGAAGTATTTGCATCTTGTATTTGAGAGTTAAACGTTATAAAAGAATTGATGGGAGAAAATACATAGCTTAAAAATCTATTAATACCAATTACTTTTCCTAAAGTTAGACTTCCTGTAATAACAAGATATCCGCCATACCATAAAACCGCTATAGGAGCAAAAAGAACAACCGCAGAAGAAAGTAGCCCATTCAAAGATACTATCATAACCCATTTAAGGTTTTCATTTATCACACCAGCCCATTTTTTTTTGATTTCCTGAATTCTAAAATTCTCCAACGCCAGAACTTTCAGAATCTCAAATCCATTTAAACTCTCTTCAACAAAACCGGTAAGTTTTGCCTTTTTCTCTTTTACAACCAGATTTTGTTTTTTGAGTTTTGGGCTCATATAAAAGAAAACCAAAATATATACTGGTAAAAGTGCAAGAACTAGTAAACCTATATCAAAACTAAAATAAAATATTACACCAAGACCAACTATGAATGTTACAACATTTGTAAAAAAATCAACTACTATCTTATAAATTACAGCAAGAGCTTGGGGTTCATTTTGTATTCGACTTAACCAGTATCCTGACGGCTTTGAAATATGTTCCAAATAGTATGAGTTAATAAAATTCTTAAAAGCTTCAACACCATATTCCATTATGAGGTTTTCAAATAACTTTGAAGTGACATATACTTTTATGATATCTATAAGAAGTTTTAGTAAAGTTAAAATGACTAGTAGGAACCCCACAAGATTTAGTAAACTTATATCTCTGCTAACAATGACCTTGTCAATGTAATAGACTGTTAAAAGCGGCAATGGTAAATCTAGAAGAACAGATAGAACAATTAATATTAAAGAAATGATACTTAATTTGGGAAAAAATAAAAAGTTTTTTTTTATTATCTCAATCATTTAATAGTTGATGAAAGTTTAATCAATAAGACGGCTACGATAAGATATATAGCCGCCTTTTAGAATTTTATTATACACAAGTAAAGTTCGTGCATTGAATATCAGAGCATAAAATATTATTGCAAAATAAATTATTGCAGTAAATATTAAAACATGCAAAATTTGATGGCTTTACTACTGCATTAGCTAAGTCAATATGATTAGTCAAGTCAAGATAATTTTTGTTCAATAACATTACGACCTCCTGTTTATGATTGATATTGTTTATTGGAGTTAATCACTTAAAGAAAATTAGCTCCATTCTAAAGTTCATATTTTATAAAATATTAATTCCCAGGCAATAACACAGTAAGTATAAAACACCAAGTCATATAATTTATTGCTACTTGAAACAATATTTATTGGTTTCTCAAAGATTGATAATAGTCAATAAGATTTTCTTTTATCATATATTTCATATCTGGACAGATTTTTTTATGTCCTACAATTCTTGAAGCAGCACAATTCTTACCACGACATGCAGGATACAAATAGCATGAAGAACATTCTTGATCATTATCTCCACAGGCAACCCATTGAGATATTTTATTAATGTCTAATTTCAAATTACCTTCATTATCTAAGTACCCCACTTTATTTAATTCATTTTCAAAGTAAACAGTACATTTATATAAAGAAGCATCACTTCCAATAGTATAACAGTGTGGTAATGATGCATAACATATTTGTAAATTTAACTGTGGGAAATTGAATTTTTCTGGTGTGCTCTCATAAAATAATTCCATTAATTCCTTTTGAAGTTTTACTTTTTCTTCATTAGAAACTAAACTAATCTTTTTTATTTCATTATCCCCTCCCCAATTTCCAGTCGGTCTAAAGAAAACGGAAAATCTTTTGTCATTCTTAAATATTTTTTTCAGCTCAATTAAAAGTATCTTTATGCTCGCATAATTATCAAAATCGAAATTTATTCTAGCAGTAAGTTGATACTCATCCTCTAACGTAGCCATTCTCTTTAAGTTATCAATTATTCTTTTAAATGTGCCCTTACCACTTTTAAGCTTCTTCCTTTCATCATGTTTTTCTTCATAACCATCTAATGTAACTTGTATATTATTTATCTCATATTTAAATAGCGTCTGAACTACTTTCTCGGTTAAAAAATAACCATTAGTTGTAAGCTGATTAGTATATTTAAAATGATATATATTCTTTAATTCAATTACTTTTTGAGATATTGCTTGAATTGTCTTCAGAGCGATCAATGGTTCTCCACCAAACCAACCAATATTTAAAGATTTCAATCGGGGTGCTTGATTTTCCAGAAGTAGTTTTACTTTCTCTAAAGTTTCTGATGTCATTTCTCCCCTTTCAAAGCTCTCATAACAATAAACACACCTA
>Ga0209777_10009844_pt1 | contig 10222 bp, 7 predicted proteins | sample FrelakmetHBP12HB_FD_187147 | JGI IMG/M metagenome (GOLD analysis project Ga0209777, IMG submission 187147) | Freshwater lake sediment microbial communities from the University of Notre Dame, USA, for methane emissions studies -HBP12 HB (SPAdes)... | ecosystem: Environmental > Aquatic >...
CGTCCGGCCTTGCCGGTCACCGCCCGCGGCCGGACGTGGCATCCCGTGCAGTCCACGTGGGCCATGAACATCGGCGTCACCGTCGACGCATCGCTCGCCTCGTGGGCCGGCGTTCCGCCGCCGGTGGACGCATAGGTCTCGCGCTGGACCTGGTGCTGGCCCTTGTGGCAGGCGCCGCAGTCGATCTGCTCCAGCCGCATCGTCTGGGCGCTGGGGCCATGCTTGATCAGGCCGTGGCAACTGAAGCACTCGACCTTGTGGTCGCCCTCGGAGTGGACCCGGTGCAGGTCGGTGACCGAGGTCATCCGCTCGATGCCGAAGTCGTGGCAGCCCAGGCACCGGTCGTCCCGGATCGGGTTGGGAGCGGCGGTCACGCTGCGGTGGCACGACTCGCAGGCCGCGCCGTACTCGAGGTATTCCGCGTGCACGACCTTCAGGCCCCGGTACTGGATGGGCCCGCTGGGCGGCACGTGGCAGTTGCGGCAGCGGTTCGTGGGGACCTTGGGGGGCGTCCCGGCCGCCTCGGCCTTCGGGGCGTTCAGGATGGCCGGCTGGACGAGCGGCGCCGAGGCCTCCGAGGCCACGACGATCGGAAGCTTGGGCGTCGGGGCATTCGGCTTCAGGAGGTGGCAGGTGATGCAGACGCCGGTGTTCACCTCGAAATGCTTGTCGCCCTTGAAATGCGAGTGACAGGTACAGCAGTGCATCTTGATGCCCATGTAATCCAGGTCCAGGTGCTTGGCGTGCTCGAAGAAGAACGGGTTCTCGTGGCGCGCCAAGGTGCGGACCTTCGCCAGGTCGTGGCACCCGGCGCGCGTACAGGAGGAGTCCTTGACGTCGGCCGACGGCTGCGTGGACGTGCGATTGAGGATGTCGTCGAGGGCCTGCCCGGCGCCGTTCATCTTGGCCCAGACGAGGTTCTGGACGCCGGGGGGGATGTGGCACTGAACGCACTCAACGTCCTTGTGGGTCCCGGCGTGCCAACTGTCGTAGAAGGAGTTCATGATGTGGCAGGAATTGCAGAAGCGGCTGGTGCTGCTCACCTCGACGCCGACGACCGACATCGCCAGCATGAACGGGGGCAGGATGAGGATTGCCCACCGCAGTTTCCGCCGGCCCCACAATCGCCTGAGCAACGCTCGCACGGTGCGCCCCGGACACACTCCCCCGGACGGAAGAGTGCAAACCCCGTGCCAATCCCTTGAAGGGCTTATCCCCGCCGGCAGGCCCCTGGAGGGGCCGGTATTCTCACATTCTGGAATCCCGCTTCCCGCCTAGCATGACAGCGCTGCTTTGTCTTTTCAGCCCCGGCAGGGGCGAAAGACGGTAGCCCAGGGCGTGAGCCCTGGGGATCTGGCACGCGACGCCTCTGAAGTTTCTGTTTCTGTTTCTGTTCGCCTTAGCCCCGGCAGGGGCGTAAGAAACGGCGGGACCGGGCGTTTCTTTCGCCCCTACGGGGCTGCAAGAAAAAGAAGAAGGTGGGGGCGCGGGCCTTTGCCTTCCCAGGGCTCACGCCCTGGGCTACCATCTGACGCCCCTGACGGGGCTGCAAACGCAAAGTAGCGCTGTCGTACTAGGGGGCTGAACATGGTCATCCCGCAAAAGCGGGAATGACCATGCCACCCCTCACTTGAGGATTGACCGAGCACTAGGCGGGCGCGGGCAGGTGGATGGTAAACGTCGCGCCGCGGCCCTTCTCGGAACGGACGTCAATGTGCCCGCCCAGCTTCCGGATCAGGCTGTAGCTGATCGCGAGGCCCAGGCCGGTGCCCTTGCCCACGGGTTTTGTGGTGAAGAATGGCTCGAACAGGCGTTCGAGGTGTTCCTGGGCGATGCCGTGCCCGTTGTCGGCCACCTCGATGAGCCACCCTTTGCCGTCGCGGGCGCTTCGGATCTCCAGGCGGGGCTCCGGCTGTCCCTCCATGGCGTCCAAGGCATTCATCATCAGGTTGACAAGCACCTGCTCGACGCTGCGGGACTCGATCCGGAGTGAGCCGGCCTCGGGGGCCAACTGTTTTTCAACCCGGACCTTCTTGAGCCGCGCATCGAACTGCATCATCGCCAGCGCGGTCTCGATCACCTCATTGACGCCCTTGGGCTGGCCCAGGGCTTCGCCGGGATGCGCGAAGGTCGTCATCTGATGGACGATCTGCTGGATGCGGCGGGCCTGCTCGCGCAGGGAGGCGACGCGATCCGGCCGGTCGCGCTCGGGATGACGCTGCATCAGTTCCAGCAGGCTGTCCATGCTGGCCAGGGGGTTGGCGATCTCGTGGGCGACCCCGGCCGCCATCTGGCCGACCGCCACCATCTTCTCATGCTGGATCATCGTCTGCTGCTGGCGCCGCAGCCGGCGGCCCATGTGCAGGATACGCTTCTTCTGCTGCACCACCCGACGATGTTGCCGGCGGAGGCTCTTGGTGATCCGGTTGGTCAGATACACGGTCAGCCACAGCGTCACCGCCCACCCCGCCAGCGTCAACCAGTCGTAGAGGTCCCGCGGCAATTCGCGGGTGGCGCCCAGTCCGCCTGCCAAGAGGAGCAGGGCCGCGGTCGCCGCGCCGTACGACATGTGCCGCGGCAAGAGCAGGCTCGCGAAGACCATGTGGAACACGTAGAACCCGAGCAGGGGGCTGTGGGCGCCTCCGGTCCAGAGCGTCAGGAAGGTCAGGCATCCAAGGTCCAGCATGACCTGGGCCCATGACGCCGTCGCCAGCCAGACGGCCGAGGGCCTCTCCTTCAGGCCCTCCCGCGGCGTCGCCCGGCGCATAAGGCCGTACAGCATCGCGTTGTAGGCCAGGATGATCACCCCGACGCCGGCCAGGTGGCCCGTGAGGGGATACCAGTGCAGCCACTGGCCGTTGGCGAAGGCCACCAGGATGACCGTCGCCCCCGCGAGCCACCGCAGGCGGACAAACCAGTGCAACTGGAGGAGCAAGGGACTCGCTCGGCGGTCTTTCGGCGGCGGACCCATCGCGGGCTACTCCTCGGCCTTCGGTTCCGGGGCGTCTGGCGCCGGCAGGCCCTTGGGCTGGACCGATCGCTCCAAGTCCAGCATCTTCTCCCCGTTGGTATAGTCCGTGAGCACGATCTGGTGGACGTTCTTCAGGGCCTGGACGGTGCGGGTCATCCGGTTCAGGTTCTCCCGGATCTGCCGCAGGCACTTCTCGCTCCCCGCGGTGCCCTCGATGTTCCCCTGAAGCATGGTCAGTTGAAGCTCGATGATAGCGCAGACGTTGTTCAACTCGTGGTTGAGCGTGCGAGCGACCTGGCTGAGCACCTCGACCTTGCGGGCCTCGTGGGCCTGGAGCTGGCTCGCCAAGCGGTTATGGGCCTTCGCCAGCTCGTCGAATTCGTCCTTCCCGTCGAGGGCGACCCGGTGGTCGAAATGCTCGTCGGCCAGCTCGCGGCTCGCCTCGATCAGCCTGTCCACGGGGCGCAGGACCCTCGTGGCCATCCGCCAGAAGACGATCACCGTAGCGTCGATGACGATCAGGAACATGAGGAGCAGTCCCGTCATGAGCCAGCGGAAGTGGCTCAGCACGGCCGCGCTCTCCTCCTGGGCGTGGGTCCGCGCGATCTCCTCCAGGCCCAACGACTGGCGCCGCAGCTCCATGGACAGTTCCAGCGCCTGCCGGGTGTGATACAGCGCCAGCTCGCGGTCCCGGGTGGTGGCCATCGCGCTGACATGGCGCTCGAACTCGGGCAGCGCGGCCTGGATCCGGCCATAGGTCGCCCCGGTCCCTTGGCGCTGCACCACGTAGTGCCTCTCCAGGCGGCCCGCCACGGTCCGGAGCGCCTCGATGTCTTCGATCAGAGGATCGAGGCGCCGTTCGCGGCCCAGCTCCAGCTCGTAGAGCTCGATCTCGATGGCGGTGATCGCCTGGTCCAGCTCGCCGACGTCCCGCACGAGCGCGGCCGCGTGGGTCTCCACGTGCTCCATTTCGCCCTCGATCCCCACGAGGAGCCATAGGGCGACCCCCGTCGCCGCGACCAGCACGAGGACGAGCGAGCCAAGCGTCAGCAGCAGTTTCCGTCGCAGCATGGCAAGCGTTCCGTCTTAGTATTCCTTCACGAGCAAACCTGTGATTTCCCGGATTGGGTGCCATGCTTTCGCGCTGTTGCGAAAGCATGCGCTCCGCAGTTCGCACGCCCATGCTTTCGCAAAGGCGCGAAAGCATGGCACCCACAAGATCGAGTGTGACGGCCTTCTACGACCCCGGGGGCGGGGCGTGCCGTTTCGGCGGCGGGCCGTCGATGCCCAGGCGCTCCCACTGGCCGCCCAGCTCCTGAACCCCGTCGTAGACCGCCTGGAACTCGCCGGGACGGCAGTCGACGAACCGCACCGCGCCGAAGGCGCTCAGCGCCTTCGCGCCGGCCGGGTCCTTGTCCATCCCGATCAGGACGGCCTTCAGGACCGGACCCAGCGTCGAGGCCAGGTCGGCGCGGATGATCAAGGCATCGTTGGGCACCTCGGCGCTGTTGGCCAGGCGGCGGAGCTTCGTCTCCGGATGAGCCGCCAGGTACGCGTCCAGCCTCAGGTTCTTCACGGCGCCCGCGTCCGCCCGGCCCGTCAGCGTCTCAAGGATCACATCGTCATGCGTGCCGACCCAGACGAGGCGCGGCGGCGGATCCTGCGCCAGGACGCCTGCCTTGGACATCAAGCCGATCGGAAACAGGTCCCCCGCCGTCGTCGTCCGGACCATGGCCACCGTCCGGCCGGCCAGGTCTTCCGGCCCCCGGATCGGGGAGTCCTCCTTCACGATGATCACTCCATGGTAGGTGCTCCGCCCCTGGGCGTCCACCGGCTTCACGAGCGCCTGGGCGTCCAGGCGGTCCATCGCCAGCACCGCCACGAGCGACCCCAGAAACGCCGCGTCCACCTTCTTCTCCGCGAATTCCTGGAGCACCGCCTGATACGTGTTGACCGTCACGACCGTGACCGGGCGGTCCAGCTTCTCGCTGAGATACCGGGTCAGGGCCAAGTACCGCTGGCGAAGCTCGAAGATGTTCCTCTCCGGCACGAGGCCGATGCGGACCTCCGACGTTGGCCGCGCGGCCGCGGGGGGCTCAGGGGTGGGGCCCGATTCCTTACGGGACGGAGGCATCACGCCCAGCCACACCACCAGCGCGACGACGAGGACCAGCAGGACGAGGACCAGGATGAACCACGGTGATTTCATGGCGATCGCGGCGCTCTCTTCATGCCCCCTGTGCAACCACGCCGCGCGTCACCCGCGGGCCGGGTCTGCGGCCGGCGCGTTCGAGTCGCCTTCTTCCTCGAGGTCCTTGGGAACGCCCAACTCGTCCATCTTGCGGTAAAGGCTCGACACGCCGATCCCCAGGTTCTTGGCGGTCTCGACCTTGTCGTAGTGGTGGCGGCGAAGGCTGTGGATGATGTGTTGCCGCTCGAACTGCTTCAGGGCCTCCTTGAGGTCCTCCCCCGGATCGACGGAGGTCTCGGGGGCCGCGAACGGCAGGTCCACCACGTCGATGGGCCGGTCTTGGACGAAGATGACCGCCCGCTCGATCACGTTCCCCAACTCGCGGACGTTCCCGCGCCACTCGTGGTTCAGGAGGGCCCACATGGCCGCGTTCGTGATGCCCGTGACCTGTTTGTTCTGGTCCTCACAGTACTTCTTGAGGAAATGGTGCACGAGGAGCGGGATGTCCTCGCGCCGCTCGCGCAGGGGCGACAGCGTCAGCTTCACCACGTTCAGCCGGAAAAGGAGGTCCTCGCGGAACTCGCCGCGCGCCGCCATCTTCTCCAGGTCCTGGTTCGACGCCGCCACGATCCGCACGTCCACCGCGCGCGGCCGCGTATCCCCCAGGGGGACCACCGACCGCTCGTCGACCGCCCGCAGGAGCGAGCTCTGGACGCCCATCGGCAACATGGAGATCTCGTCCAGGAACAGCGTCCCCCCGCTGGCCGCCTCGAAGAAGCCGATCCGGTCCCGCGACGCCCCCGTGAACGCGCCGCGCCGGTACCCGAACAGTTCCGACTCGATCAGCGTGTCCGGGATCGCCCCGCAGTTGACCGCGACAAACGGCTTGTCGCGCCGCACGCCGTTGTAGTGGATCGCCCGGGCGAACAGCTCCTTGCCGGTCCCCGATTCCCCGGTGACGAGGACGTTGCTCTTGACCGACGAGAGGGTGCGGACCATCTCGAACAGGCGGCGCATCCCGGGGGACTGGCCCACGAGGTTGTGGAACGTGCTCTCGGAGGCGAGCTGTTCGGTGATCACCCGCTGGGTCCGCTTGGTCTCCCGCGACTGGAGGGCCCGCTCGATCCGCATGAGGAGGTCGTCGAATTGGACCGGCTTCAGCAGGTAGTCGAAGGCGCCCGCCCGGATCGCCGTCACCGCGTTCTGCACCGTCCCGTAGGCGGTCATCAGGATCACCGGCGTCTCGGGCACCGTCTGCCTCAGGTACGCCAGGAGTGCCATCCCGTCCACCTCGGGCATCCGCACGTCGCTCAGAATCAGGTCGACCGGCTCCCGGAGGACGGACTTCTGGACCTCGCGGCCGTCCGCGGCCTGAACGACCTCATACCCCTCGTCGTGGAGCAGTTCGGCGAGCGACTCGCGCAGGACCGACTCGTCTTCGGCAATCAGCACGCGCGTAGGCATGTCCCTCCCGCTTCCTGGATGTGACCCGCTCGGCCCCTCGTCGGTCACCGGCGATGCCGCTAGCCCCCCATGTTAGGCGGCTCCAGGCAAAAGTCAAGCCGGCGCCCGTAGCCGCGGCGGACCCCGGCACGGGCTTGATGTTCCGCCGTGAAATACGTAACCTACTATTGTGCGAACGAGCGAAGCTCGGTGCCGATCGGCGATACCCTGAAAGGGTGGCGTGGCGGGATGAAACCGGAAGACCTGATCACCTGTTGCGGACTGTACGGCGGATGCTGCGCGCGGTACAAGGGCCATCCGGCCCTTCGCGCGATGGCCGCCCTCCTGGCGGAGCTCGCGGACGCCCAGGGCTTCCAGGACTGGATGATCGAAGAGACCCAGGAGTTCGACTACGCCGAGTTCCGCAAGGGGCTGGCGTTCTTCGCACGGGAGGACACCTGGCTGGTGTGCGAGAACTGCTGCAAGGGAGGGGCCGGCGGCCCCCCGCGATGCCTTCAGCGGAACTGCTACATCCGCGCCTGCTGCCGGGACCGTGGGGTCGACGTCTGCTTCGAGTGCTCCGAGTTCCCGTGCAAGGAAGCCCGGGACGACGCGGCCCTGATGAAGCGCGGCGAAGAGTACAAGCGGCTCGGACGCCAGGAATGGCTCCGCCGGATGGCCGAGGCCACCCGCAAGGGCTACGAGTTTCACACGCGGAAGTACTACAAGGTCCGGGCCTCGGAGGACCCGCCGGACGACGAATGAGAATGCGCCTAATATGACAGCGCTGTCTTGTGTTCTTAGCCCCGGCAGGGGCGAAAGATGGTAGCCCAGGGCGTAAGCCCTGGGGATCTAGCGCGCGACGCCTCCGAAGTTTTTGTTTCTGTTTGCCTTAGCCCCGGCAGGGGCGTAGGAAATGGCGGGATCGGGCGTTTCTTTCGCCCCTACGGGGCTGCAAAGAAAAAGAGCAAAATGGGGGCGCGGGCCTTTGCGTTCCCAGGGCTCACGCCCTGGGCTACCATCTGACGCCCCTGTCGGGGCTATAAGGGCAAAACAGTACGTAGGGCGGGTGCTCAGCACCCACCGGCCGTCGGGACCGGGGGCCATGCCCCCAAGCACGGTGATCAAGAGGCCACTCCGCACACGATGCCAGTTCGTTCGACATTGGGCCAGCCTCACACCAGGTGGAAGGCCGTCTGGCGGTCGCCGATGATGCGGCACCCGCCCTGCGTGAACACCACGTCTTCCTCGATTGACAGGCGGACCTTCTGGCCGTCCCACTCGGGCACCGCGTCGGCCACCGCAAGCTCCATGGTGAACGCATAGTTGGGGCGCAGGGCGACCTCGCCCCGCCCTGGACACCCCCCCTGCTCCCACGGCAGCCCGATCAGCGGGCCGGGCTCGTGAAGCAGGAGCCCGAGCGAATGCGAGTAGACCTCGGGATCGGGGACTCCGGCGCCGCGGGCGCGGGCGAGGATGCCGGCCAGGAGCTCGTTGCCGGTCAGGCCTTCGCGGAACTCCGCCAGGAAGAGGTCCTGAAAACGGTTGGCCTGGGCCAGCAGCCGCCGCAAGCCCTCGGGCGCTTGAGTCTCGCCGGGCCGCCGCACGTAGGCCCACTGCTGGTGGTCGCTCGTGAGCCGCAGGTACCGGATGCCGCAGTCGCAGTGGACGAGGTCGCCGGGCCGGATGGCGCGGTCCTCGGCGCCGAACTCCCGCGTCGCCGCGTCCCGGCGCACCCGGTCGAAGAAGGGCTTGAACGCCACCGGGAGGCCCGCGTCGGCCGCGCGCTGCCAGTACTCCCACACGAGGTCCTCGGCCGTCGTCTCTCCGGGAACGATGGCCGCGCCGCTGTAGCACTCGGCCACAAGTTGCCGCGCGACGGCCACGACCGGGTCGTAGAGCTGAATCTCCTCGTCCGTAAGCGTGGCGAACCACCGCGTGGCGACAGGTTCGGCGGAGGCCAGGCGGTCGACGTACTTGGCCGGCAGTGCCTGGACAAGCTGCCGGTAGAGGTTGTGCGTCAGGCCGCCGGCCGCCCACTGGACGCCGCCGATGTTGACGCCGATGCGCCGCGGGTCGCGCTCTGCGATGATGCGGCCGAGGAGCGGCCACTGCTCCTCGTGATGGCGGCCGCTCCACGGCTGCGCAAACAGCCCCCCGGTGCGGGTCATCGCCAGGCTGAGGCGCTCCACGCCTGCGGCCGGGCCACGGTCAAAGAACACCAGCATCTGGAGGATGGGGCACCAGGTGTCCATCGGCATCATCGACGCGAAGACCGGGTCGAGGTCGTCCTCCTGGCAGAGGATCACCCACATGTCGAGACCCGCCTCCCGCATGGCGACCGGCAGGACGGTGTCGAGGCGTTTCTCGAGGATTCCCCGGATCACCCGCGCCTGTTCGCGCACGGGCAGGACCTTCGTGCGGCCCCGGCGTCTAGGCTGCCGAGCGGAGACTCCCATCGGCGTGCTCCTTTCAGAAGTGCCCCCCGACGGTAGCGTTCGGCAGAGATGGCTTCCAGAAGATTCCGCGCCTTCGCGGCAATGCCTCAGTCTCGGGCGCTCGGCCCTGCGGGGTGGCATGGCCACGCGCTGTTGCGTGGCCATGTTCTCCGAAACTCGCGAAAACATGGTCACGCAACAGCGCGTGGCAGTGCCACCCGGCCGGAGCGTGAAACAAAGGCCGGGCGGCCACATAGGGCCGCCCCTACGAAGGCACCAAGGGCATTGGCAATAGCCGCCTATTTCAGGCCAGGGCCGGCCGTTTCTCGCCAGATATATAAGTACCAGTAGACCGGCATCGCGATCATGCCGCCCAGGAGAACCAGAATAAGCCATATGATTTTCATTTCAGCCTTCTCGAATGTCGCTTTAACAATATGCACGACGTAGAAGACCATGAGGCCCAGGATCAGCACCATCGTGCAGCAATGGAGCCCGAACAGGAGCCCGAATGAATTCATAAGTCCCGGACCGCCTTGATGGGTCGAGGCGAGGAAGAAGTTTGAGAACACGAAGAGGAAGAACAGTCCCATGTAGAGGATGGGCCACACCGTAAGCAAGCCGATGCAGACCTTCATGGGACGTGATAGTTGCATGAACGCGGCCTCCGACGATAGCCTTCAGCGCAGGCGGCTTCCTTGGCTTACGTTACTCGGTTTGCGCTGCACCCACCCTACGAGGCTTGGCCCGCCTGCGCCACGGCTGCCGTTCTTGCCGTCAGCCCCGCCAGGGGCGTCTGCCTGTAGCCACGTGGCGCAAGCCCGTGGATGGCCAAGGGAAGCATCCTCCACTTTTTCTGTTGTTCTCAGAGCCCCATGGGGGCGATTGAAACATCGGGCAATCGCCCCGCTGGGGCACCGGATGAAAAGAGCAAGAATCGGTGGGACGCGGGCCGACCGCCACCACGGGCTCCGCCCGTGGCTACAATCCTTCGTGCCTTCGGCACTCTCAGGGAATTGGCGAATGCGATGAACGCATGAAGGCCAAGCACTCCGCCGTCACTTCGACATTCGGAGATCCCTGTTCGATATTCTGCGGTTCGCCGTGGCTCAGCGAGGAAGCCGCGGCACGCCGCGGCCTACACTCGTGAGCCACGGCGCGGTGGGTCGGGAGACCCAC
>Ga0209777_10009845_pt1 | contig 10222 bp, 10 predicted proteins | sample FrelakmetHBP12HB_FD_187147 | JGI IMG/M metagenome (GOLD analysis project Ga0209777, IMG submission 187147) | Freshwater lake sediment microbial communities from the University of Notre Dame, USA, for methane emissions studies -HBP12 HB (SPAdes)... | ecosystem: Environmental > Aquatic >...
ACCCGCCGGGAAGTACGGGTAAGCCCGCCAGAGAGCCAGTGCCCCTTCAAGAATGTTCTGCGGTGTGATGCTGTGGGTGATATCTGCGATTGCGGCAGCGGGACAGATGCCCCAGATGACGCCTTTGAGCACGCCGGGAAAACCGTCCTTGATGCCGAAATCAGTGGTGAGGGTGATGATGGTCACGGCCGCCTCCGGGGGGAATTATACCAAGGCCCGGACCCGAAAGGTCCACGAGACCTTGTTAATTTCAGGATTCAGTCATGGATAACCCATCCTTGACAAACTAGCACAAATGTTCTATAATTAATCCAGGCAAGGGACGGCCTTATACAAGGCGACATAAGTCGCCGATGGCAATGGTTGTCCCTTGCTTTTTTGTTGCATGTCATGTGAAAGGCTGATCATCATGGCTTATACCTGGATAAAACTTTATCTTTCGATCATCGACAACGAGGAAGTCGGGATGCTGACCGACCGGGTGTTCAAGCGCTTCATCCAGTTCATGTGCATCGCCCGCGAATACAACCATGACGGCCTGTTAAAACCCGTTCATCTACTGGCGTGGCGGTTGAGAACGTCCGAGGAGGATATCCTTGAATCACTGCGGACCATGCGTGAATGCGGGTTGGTGGCGGAAACGCCGGACGGCTGGCTGGTGGTCAATTTTGCCAGGGAACAGGCTCCCATGGATGTTGCCGAACGCGTGCGCCAGTCACGGCAAAGGAAGCAGGCATTGAAAGAAGATGTAACGGATCGTTATCAAGAGTGTAACGAAGAAGATAACGAAGTTGATAACGCAGCAGCAGCAGATCCCTCTGCTTCTGCTTCTGCTTCTGATTCTATTTCTATTTCTGATTCTGATTCTGAATCTACTTCTGATTCTGAATCTGAGTCTGAGTCTGAGTCTAAATTTGATTCGGAATTTGATTCTGATTCTGAGAGGGACGAGGTTGCGGCGGATAAATCGACAGTCATCACCGCCTACGAGAAGAATATCGGGCGGGTCACCCCGCTGATCGACCGTTCCCTGCGGGAGATGGAGCGGGAGTACAGCCCCCCCTGGGTGACCGCTGCCATCCAGGAAGCGGTTCGTTCAAACGGGCGCAGCCTGTCGTACGTGGATGCCATCCTGCAGCGCTGGAAACGGGACGGGTTCAAGAGCGGGAAGAAACCACCCCGCAAACGCCACGAAATGCGCGGGGCCGACGTGAAACGCCTGGTAGATGAATTTATGCAGCGATAGATGATCCGCAAAGGAGAGAAACATGACCGAAATATCCGCAAGCCTGTCGATCCCCGAGACCGGGAACAGCATCACGCGCGGCTCGGCAGAATGGGCGGACCGGTTCCGAGACCGCATCAACTAAAAACGTCTGAAGGTGCTGAAAGACACCGGGGACGGGTTCGTCGGGAATTTTTTCAGCCCTCCAGCAGCTTTTTTATTCCTTCCAGGACCATTTTCCAATTTTGCGAGGAGTGGTCAGCCTCTTCCTGTGAATTGTTATTGTCCTGGGTAATGGTCAGCTTTGTCCCGCTGCTTTCGACAGTCAATTCGTAGCGGACAGTTTTATAGTTTTCGGGGATGTCCGGCAGGCCTGACAGGGAGCTCCAGAAAGAGGAGACCAAGAGCTTTCCGACCTCGACTTGCAAAACCTGGCCCTTGTCTTTATATTCCTTGCCGTTCCATATGCCTGTGTAGGTTATGGGACTGCCCACTTGCCAATCAGTTGTCACATCCGTACCGAACAGGTACTGCTTGATGAGCTGCGGCTTTGTCAGCGCATCCCATACTTTTAAGGCGGGTGCATTGATGGTAATACTTGCTTTGGATACAAACAAGTTCTTCATCATTTGAATATCTCCTATCTATTCAGGTAGATCATCTGCCAAGCGGATTCGTCCATGATACGACCGCCAGTTTCAGTGGTCGCCCCCACGTAAACCGCCCAAGGATTGTCCATAGCAGCCAGGGAGACCGTGGTGCAGGCATAGACTCCGGAACGCTGCACCGGGAGCCAGCCGGGAGGCCTCCGACCAGTGCGCGCCTGGAATGAAAGGATGCTGCTGCCTTTATCGGTCAGTGCCTTGATCCGCAGGAAGTAGATGATCTCAGGCACGGTCTCCTCTTGCACCTGTGCGCAGACCTGCAGGTTGTCCTGCGGGTCGCGCGCAACATAGACCGCTGTCAGATCCCCGGCCGGGAGATAACTGCGGGTGATGTAATCCTCCACCGGGTCGAGTTGGACCGGCGGTATTGGTTTCCCGGCAGCATCCAGCCAGGTTGACGGATCGTGGGGGTTGCCCTGCGTAACAGTTGCCAGGTCAGGATAGGTCACGGGAGCGAAGAGTTCGTCCGTACGCACAAAGCTTTCCAACAGGCCGCGCAGGAGTGGCAACTGGCTGCGGTAGGACTGCACGGCCTGGCTCTTGACAGTTTCATCGGCAGGAGTCAGATCCAGACGGTACCAGTCCGGATATATGGCATACAGGGCGGCAGGTGGGGTGAGGCTTTGCTGCGGTTTATAACCACGGATCTCCGGGAAGTCCGGGCGGTGAACGAGATAGGTGAGTTCGGTGGGGTTATAGGACGGGTACTTATGACCCATGAGGGTAAGCGCCAGGCGGGAGAAGACATTCAAGCCCCAGTGGTCAGGATGGACATCGTCGGGGTGCGGATAAACGACCAGGTCAGGGCGATAACTCTCGAGGATGGAGGACAGGTCCGCCAGGTAATCCGCACCTGCATAGACCGATTGCCGGTTATAGGTGAGCTGGTAAGGGCTGCTTGAATCCCCGCTGTAGGGGGAGCGATAGGGGTTGCCTGCCGTCCAGTAGGTGTTCCACAGGGCGGGTGTACCCCGATCGGGATAACTGAGGAAGGTGACCTGTTGCGAAGAGAGGCCTAATTTCGCGAGCGCGGCCAGCGATTCCTGCTGGCGCAGTGCTCCCATGCGGATGAAATCTGCATGGGTTGGATAAATCTTATGGAAATCCTCAATGGTGGCAAACAGGAAGCCATCCCCGTTGGTAGCGATCACCACCCGGACCTGGATACCGGCGCGCTGGGCGGCGAGGATCAGACCAGCTGATGAGAGGGTCTCGTCGTCACAATGCGGGGCAAGGATGAGCAAGCGATGGTAGCCCGCAAGTGAAAACGGCTGGAGGTCCGAGACCGGGACGGTAGGATTGGGCAGAGCCAGCTGCCAGGTCAATAGCGTGACCCCCGCCAGGAGAACCAGTACAAGCGTCACCTTTATCCATGGATCCAGGACCCTGACTGGCTTCCTTTTTTGTTCTCTTTTTTGTTCTCCAACCATGTTTTATTTTCCTGCCTGTTAGAGAGAAATAACTATTCCCTTGCGATCCATCCAATAGGCCACGGCCGAGATTCCACCCACCAGAACGACCATCTCGATGAGTGCCAGCCAGAGCGGAGCCTGCTCATATATCTCCGGGATGCCAGGAATAAACACGATGCCAATCAAAAGGTAATGCAGGAAGTACAATACCAGCGGGTTCCTGCCCCAGACGACCAGGAAGCGACCCTGCCAGTTAAAGCGCTCCACCAACCAGTGGAAAGCAAGGAACAGGAGCGCACTGATGCCCAGGCTGATCAACACATAGGAAGCCGAGACCCGATGCTTGCTGACCGGTAACAGGAAAGCCAGCCCAATCCCGACCGCCAGGACCACCAGTGAAGCCCAGGGGAATGCCTTTTTAAGGCGCCCTTCGGCATGGAATAAGTCCGCCAGGGCTGTGCCGAGAATCATCATGGCCGCCCAATCGAGCGAGCCGAACAAACCGCCGTGGGGTGAACGCAGCGTCAGATCGAGCAGAAAATGGTCGAGGACCAGCTGGTACACCACAAGCATCCCCGCCCCGATGATCCAGCGATAGCCAGACGGCAGGCGGATGACAATCAAAGTAATCAGCCCGGCCATGCCAATGGCCTGCAATACACCCCAGTCAATACCGCTTGGATTCTCACCAATGGCAGTCTCGCCAGCGGAGATGATGGCACCCAGGCCGACGATTGCCAGGAAGCGCACTAAAAAGTGGCTATAGGTTGAAAACGCACCATCGCGCTCCAAGCGATGCTGGAAGGATAGCCCATAGGTTAATCCGATCGCAAAAATAAAGAACGGAGCGATCAGATCAATGACGGTCAGGCCAACATCAGGAGCATGCTTCAACCATGCTGGAATGACCAGGACACCTCCCATAAAGTTGGCAAGGACCATGGTCAGAATGGCAAAGCCACGAAACTGGTCAATGGATGTGATCCGCTTATTTGGCATCGTTGCCTCCAGGTTGATTATATTCGAAGATTCCAACGGTAATGGTATCAGGGTTTTCGTAAAGCACTATTAGCATACCCTCTCCGCCCGTAATACATTTAGCCCCAATCTTGTGAAATTGGACTATACTTGTCATATTCTAGCTTATTACCACTATTTATTATTTGGAGGATAGAATGACAGACTTTAAATTAACTTACGCAACGATGTTCAACCCACCAGAGGAGCTTCATACGCGCTTTGATACTGCGCTGGGCAAAGTCAAAGCCAGCCTGGGCAAAGAATATGGCATGATCATCAACGGGCAGGATAGCTTTGCAACCGAAAAATTCGAAGACCGGAATCCAGCCAACACCAGCATGGTATTGGGCACCTTCCAGAAAGGGGACACAAAAACTGCGCTGGCTGCCCTGGCGGCTGCCCGCAAAGCCTTCCCTGCCTGGTCCCATACCAAATGGCAGGAGCGTGTCAGCCTGGTACGAAAAGCAGCCGATAAACTGGACGAACGTCTCTTCGAAATCGGCGCGGTAATGGCGCTGGAGGTTGGAAAGAATCGAATGGAATCGCTTGGCGACGTGGCCGAGACAGCCGACCTGCTCCGATATTCATGCTCCGAGATGGAAAGGAACAATGGATATATCATCGGGATGAGCCAGGACCCGCTGGTGGGTTACGAATCCCACAACCTTTCTGTGATGAAGCCCTGGGGAGTGTGGTTGGTGATCAGTCCCTTCAACTTCCCGCTGGCACTCACCGGTGGTCCTGCCGGAGCAGCTCTGGTGACCGGGAATACGATCGTGATCAAGCCGGCCAGCGACACACCATGGGTCGTACGTCTGCTGGCAGAATGCTTCCGGGAGGCTGGCATTCCCGACGGAGTATTCAATTATGTCACCGGTCCGGGCAGCACGCTCGGAGCCGCACTGATCACCTGCCAGGAAGTGGATGGCGTGACTTTTACGGGTTCCTTCGATGTGGGTATGCGTATCTTCCGCGATTTCTCCGAGTGCAGGTGGGTGCGACCCATCATCCTGGAACTGGGCGGCAAGAACCCGGTGATCGTGTCACGGCATGCTGACCTGGAGCGGGCCGCGATCGGCATCGTCCGCTCGGCTTTTGGGCTGCAGGGACAGAAATGCTCGGCGACCTCGCGGGTATTCATCGAAGCGCCGGTATATGATGAACTGACAACCCGCTTGAAAGACCTGACGGAAAAACTGACAATCGGTGACCCCACCGATCGCAAGAACTACCTGGGGCCGGTCATCAACGAGAATTCCCTTAAGGATTTCAAGAACTTTTCGGAGGAACTCGGCCGGGCCGGGAAATTCCTGACCGGCGGGCAGGTTCTCACTGACAAGGATTATAACAAAGGCTATTTCTGTGCGCCAACGCTGGTTACTGACCTGCCGTCCGACCACCGGCTGTGGAAGCAGGAGATGTTCGTTCCCATTACGACCATCGCCCGGGTCAGCAACCTGGATGAAGCCATGCGACATGCCAACGAGGTGGATTACGGCCTCACCGCCGGATTCTACGGGTCAGAGGATGAAATTGGCTGGTTCCATGACAACATCCAGGCGGGTGTTGCCTATGCCAACCGCCCGCAAGGGGCAACAACCGGTGCCTGGCCTGGATTCCAGCCTTTTGGCGGGTGGAAGGCATCCGGTTCAAGCGGTAAGAACTCTGGAGGCCACTATTACCTGCCTCAATACATGCACGAGCAGATCCAGACAATCGTACGGTAAGGATGAGCCAGTTAAAATAAGAAAGGCGGCAGTTTGAACTGCCGCCTCTTTAATTTCCTTTCTATATCCTCATCCGCCCCCGATGATGGCAAGCACCAGGACGACATCCCCCTCCTGGATGACATAATCCTTGGTCGACTGCTCGTCGTTGACCACCACGACCGCGATCGTTTCTGGCACAATACCCAGGTTGGTGACAACTTCACGGATGGTGTGGCCGGGTTGCACCTGGAGTTCAGGCTTTCCCCCATTGAAATCACGCAACGGACCACTGAGACGCAGGGTGGCGGGCATATCAGGCAACCACAGCTTTCAAGCCAAGGTTTTCGATGGTGGCGGGGGTGGGCAGGCCATCCAGGCTCCAGCCGCGCTGTTCATAGTACATATCCAGCAATTTATTCACATCCTCAAGCTTGGTGATCTGGCCCTTGGTGGCACCACTCTCGGGTGCGTCCTCGTAGAAGCGGGCGGGGGGCATGTCCCAGGTCCGGCCAAAACCCTCGTTCTCGCGCGCCCAGTACAGGCGGGTGAGATTCCAGATTCGGTCGCCAACTTTCTCCATGTCCTCCCAGGAGCGGTGGATGCCAGTGATGGCTTCCATAGCCGGTACGTATAGATCGCGGTCAATGTTGAGTTCCACCCACTGCAGGCGACAGCCGCCAATAACATCGAACATGGGGCGGAAGTTCTGCAACCAGATCACGCGGGCCACCTTTTCGGGTGTAACCAGTTCGCGACCCACCTGTATGTCATAGGTGATGGCCCAGGCACGGTTGTGGTGGGCACCCACGTCGCAGGTCATATAGGCCAGCAGCATGGCGGTGGCATTATGGGTGGCATAGGCGGACTGCTCCATGCCCTTGACATGAATGGCAAACTTCTCACTGCCCTGGCCCACTTTTTTGGAGGCACGTTTCACGCCTTCCGACAGCAGGGCACCCAGGCCTTCCCGGCGGGCGATCTTCTCGATCAGGGTGAAGACCGCCTCAACATTGCCAAACTTGAGGTCCAGCCCGTCAGTATCCTTTTTGGTGAAAATGCCCTTCTGATAACATTCCATCGCCCAGCCGATGGAGTTGCCAGTGCTGATGGTGTCAATGCCCAGGTCATCGCACAGCAGGTTAGCCTGCGCCACGTCTTCGATATCGGCAATGCCAAGGTTGGAACCACACAGGCCGATGGTCTCGTATTCCGGGCCTTCCACGTTACTGTTATATTTCTTCATCCGGCTGTACTTACCGCATGGGCAGGGGCAGCCAAAGCAGCCCTTATCGGTGACAACGATGTGTTCGCGCATGTAGGGACCGGAGATGGTTTTAACGCCTTCAAATGAACCAGCGCTGAAGTTGCGCGTGGGCAGCGCGCCCACTTCATCACACCAGATCACGACCTGGGTTGTGCCGTAGCTTGTCCATTGCTTCCAGGCTTCCGCCTCCTTGCAGGCTTTGTAGAGCGCTTGGCCGGCCTTGCGATAGCCTTCCACATCCGCTACGGGGACGGACTTTGTACCGTGGATAACTATGGCTTTGACCTTCTTGGAGCCCATAACCGCACCGACACCGCCGCGGCCAGCCTGTCGCCCGTAGTCGTGGTTGACACTGGCATAGGGGACTAGGTTCTCCCCCCCCGGACCGATGACTGCGATCTGGAACTCTTCACCCAGCTTCTCCTTGAACTGTTTCTCAAGGGCGAAGGTTTTCATGCCCCACAGGTCGGAGGCATCCCGCAGCTCGATTTTGTCATTATCAATAAACAGGTAAACCGGTTTCGGGCTGATGCCTTCCAGAATAATGCTATCCAGCCCGGCATATCTCATTTCGGCTGTAAAGTGCCCACCCATCGAAGCGCTGGCGTAGCCTCCCGTCAGGGGAGCCTTTGTCGTCCAGTCACATTTTCCACCACCAGGGATCATCATGCCTGCGATCGGGCCACTGGAGATGAAGATCTTGTTCTCCGGGCCGAGCGGATCAGCCCCTTTGGGGACTTCCTTGAGCAGGAAGTAGATTCCAAAACCTCGCCCACCGATAAAATCACGCGCCAAGTCAGCCGGGGTCGCTTCTTTTGTGATCACACCAGTCGTCAGATTGATGCGCAGGATTTTTCCACCATAACCATTCATGTTTGTCTCCTTATGCTGCCGCCGGGACTTCAGCAGGCTCTTTTTCAGCAATCCACAGCGCACTTGTGCCGCAGACAAGGACGCAATCGCTGCATAGATCGCATTTCCAGGCCGTGTTCGCCAGTTCGGCTCGAAGGAACATAACGCCCTCCGGGCATTCAGGCACGCAGGCTTCGCACAGGTTGCAATCATCAAAGTTGACATAGTAGGCGCCCTGTTCATCCTGCTTGATGGCCTCGGTCGGGCATACAGCGGCGCAGTCACCACACTGGGTGCAGACCTTCACGGTGTACACACCAGGCGAAGGGAAATGAGGTTCGATAACCAGCGCGGATTTCTTGGGGTTGTTCTCGCCAAACAGGTTGAGAGAACAAGCCACCCGGCAGGCATTGCATCCGGAACACTTTGTGCTATCTACATAAAGCCGCATAGAATACTCCTTATATCATGCTGTGAACTCTTAGGTCCATATTATAGTTTAATTTACCATTTTCCTGAAAGATAGAGACATCCTTCCTCATTTTCCATGTAAGCCTTCCTAATTACCACCCATTTCACCCGGAATCATCTATAATTGGAACAGATGCAAAATAATATAAGTCATCGCATTGGTACATTCTTTATATTAATAGGACTCGTGTTGTTTATCCTGTTTCTTGGATCAGTGTTCAGCGGCAGCCTGCGGTTGAGTTTTTTTTTCCTGTCCGCGGTCGCTTTTTTCCTGGGAAACCTTCTCCAGCGGCGCGCTCCGCGTCCGCCAAGCGGGAGGTTCAATACCATAAATAAACTGCGGGATAGAAACCGCCAGGATCGTGAAGACAAGTAATAGAAAGCCTATTGGAAATGACCAAACTGATCCCCCTTTCAGAAGCCATATCTCAATATGTCCATGACGGGGATACCGTTTACGCTGCCGGGTTCACGCACCTGATCCCCTTCGCCGCCGGGCATGAGATCATCCGCCAAGGTAAACGGGACCTGGTCCTTGCCCGCGCCACTCCCGACCTGATCTACGATCAGATGGTCGCGGCGGGGTGCGCCCGCAAAGTGATTTTCTCCTATATGGGGAACCCGGGGGTTGGGTCCCTGCGGATTGTTCGTTCTGAGCTTGAAGCCGGACGGTTGGAATGGGAGGAGTATTCCCACTTTGGCATGATCTCCCGCCTGCAAGCCGGGGCAGCCGGTCTCCCTTTCATGCCAATGAATCAGACCGGTGCAACCGACCTGGAACATTCCAACCCACTCATCAAACGCGTCACCGATCCGTATTCTGGTCGCGAAGTGATCGTGGTCCCAGCGCTGAACCCGGAGGTAGCCATTGTCCATGTGCAGCGTGCCGATAAGGATGGCAATGCTCATCTGTGGGGAATCGTCGGGGAACAAAAAGAAGTGGCTTTTGCATCGAAACGCGTCATCCTGAGTGCCGAAGAGATCGTGGATGAAGCCGTAATCCGATCTGACCCAAACCGGACCCTCATCCCCGGCTTTATCGTCAGCGCAGTCTGTCATGTTCCCGGCGCGGCGCACCCGTCCTATGCTCAAGGTTATTACGACCGTGACAACGACTTCTACTTGAAATGGGACAAAATCAGCGAATCAGCGGAGGCAGTCAAGGCCTATCTTGATGAATGGGTCTATGGAGTGAAAGACCGGGCTGAATACTGGCAGAAACTTGGCCCGGATGTTCATCGACGATTGCAGGTCAAACCCCGGCCAAGCGCGGTGGTGAACTATGGAAAGTATTAATATGACTGCACCGACCTACTCTTCTGCCGAACTTATGATAGTGAATGCCGCCCGCCTTCTCAAGAACGGCGATGTCGTTTTCGTGGGTGTGGGACAACCCAATCTGGCCTGCAACCTCGCCAAACGGACGCATGCCCCGGACCTCGTCATGATCTACGAAGCCGGCGTCATCGGTGCTGAACCGGCCCGCCTGCCCCTCTCCATTGGCGACCCCACCCTGGTCAGCGGGGCATTGTCTGTGGTCAGCATGTATGATATTTTCACCAACTACCTCCAACGCGGAAATGTGGATGTGGGTTTCCTGGGCG
>Ga0209777_10009846_pt1 | contig 10222 bp, 10 predicted proteins | sample FrelakmetHBP12HB_FD_187147 | JGI IMG/M metagenome (GOLD analysis project Ga0209777, IMG submission 187147) | Freshwater lake sediment microbial communities from the University of Notre Dame, USA, for methane emissions studies -HBP12 HB (SPAdes)... | ecosystem: Environmental > Aquatic >...
CTATAAAGATCAGCCATGGCCTTGGTCTCGAAATAATTAAGCGCGAACAGATTGACGCGCCAGCAGAGCCAGGTAAGCAGTTCCCAGGCGGAGATAATGATCAGCACTCCGATCAGCTGGGCGTAAATCTGATCCCGCGGCGCGGCGCTGACCAGCAGATTGAACAGCTGCTTGAAATACAAGGGCACGATCACACCGATGATCGAGGTGGCGACTACGGATGCCACGGATAAAAAGCCGGACACTTTGTATTTAAACGCGGCTTGCCAGTAATATTTGAGGGTTTTACGGGTGTTGTCTTTCATTCAATAAAAAAGAAATTAAGAAACTGATTGCTTCGCAATTGTCCCGCTTAGCGGGATGCCAGCATAGCTGTCAAAATTAAGAAATTAAGGGTTAATAATAATGCTAATCTAAAAATTTAAAAAAACTATTAGCTAAAAGCTAAAAGCTAAAAGCTAAAAGCTAAAAGCTAAAAGCTAAAAGCTAATTTTATTATACCACTTTTTCCATTTTTTCTCAAAATTTAAAAAAGACACGAGCGGTCGTGTCTTAAGCTTGATTTGAGAATGGCTGATCCTGCCGGCATGGGCGGCTTATCCCCGATCTTTTGTTTCTTGACTGATTTGCTCTTCAGGCAGATTGATTGCGGCCGCCTTCCCTTTCCCAGCCAATGCCTTTTCAGCGCGGGCGAAGAGGGTCGCTGCTCTGGCAATAATCTGCTCAATGAGCAAACGACGAAACTTTTTTTCTTGTTGGAGATCGAATTCACTAACCGGTTCGACCAGCTTACCATCGACCAGCAGCCCCATTTGATCACCCAGAAATCTGATCTCATGATACGACAGATAGCCGATCAGTTCATCGTCCAGAAAGCAGCTGATCACGCACCTGCCAAGGCATGTCTCGGGCAATCCTTCCGTGATTTCCTTGTTCAATCCGGCATAATACGCAGCGAATGCTTGGGGAAAACTGTCAAAGCGGCCCAGCTTTTTCGCTAAAATCTTCACCACAAATTCAACTTTTTCATCAGTTGCAACCGCAGTTGCCATGGTCCTATCCTCCTTTTTGTTGGATCTCTTCTTTTTTTTCAAAAACCAAATGTTAGCTAAATGTGCTTGGCCTCATATTAGCAGATAATTATGATTTTGTCAATAATTATTGAAATTTTAAAAAATTAAAAAAGACACGAGCGATCGTGTCTTAAGTTTGACTTGAGTATGGCTGATCCTGCCGGCCAGAACGGCTTATCCCTGATCTTCCGCTGTCTGATCGGTTTCCGCTTCAGCCGGATGGTTCCTTTCCCATTCCTCCCTCCTGGCCATCATCCTTTCAATATGGGCAACGAGAGCTTCATTGCTGTCCTTGAGTTCCTTAGCCAATAAACAATAGAACTTGTCCGTTTGCCGGAGATCGAATTCGCGAATCAGTTCGACCAGCTTGCCATCAACGAGCAGCCCCATGGCATCAGCCAGATCCCTGATCTGATCAAACGTCAGCGGGCCCATGAGCTGATTGTCAAAAAAACAATCAATCGTGCATGTATCCAAAAAGCCTCCGGGCAATCCTTCCGCAATGGCCTCGTTCAACTTGGTGTAATAAAGGGCGAATGCTTGGGGAAAACTGGTGAAACGGCCCAGCTTTTCCCAGCGAATCTCCACTTCAAACTCAATCATTTCTTTAATCACGCAAGCAATCACAATTGGCATGGTCCTATCCTCCTTTTTGTCGGATTTCCGCTTTTCTAAAATTCAAATGTTAGCTAAAGGTACTTGGCGATATCTTAGCCGATAATTATGATCTTGTCAACCATTAATAATATTAATTTCCAGTCTTAAAAAAACATACCCCAGCGTCAAGCTGGAGTATGTTCATTTGGCAGGGGCGGAAGGAGTAATAATCGCGCTCACTCGGCGCCAAAATAGCGCCTCGTTCACTTGTCCTGGGTCAGCGTTGATGTGCCGCCGGCACATCAACGACGCTCAACTTCATTTCTCGGCTTCCGCCTCGAAATTAGTTTCACTTCTGACCTGTTCGATTCCCATCCTTATGTAAAAATAAAACAGACTTTTGCCTGTTTTATTTTTATGCACGGGATGAGGGAATATCCGCATTCACCAGCCGCCAAAAAGCGGCTGGTTCATTTGTCCTGGGTAGCCGCCAAATGCTCCCGATGGTCGCGTTTGTCGTCGCTTGATTATTCGGCTCGGCTTCCACCTCGCCTCATATCTCGCTCGCTACCTGTTCGATTCCCGCTGATTCTGATAACAAAATAAAATATCAGGCAAAAAGCCTGATATTTTATTTTGGCACGGGATGAGGGAATCGAACCCCCGCCTTCTCTTTTGGAGAGAGACATACTGCCACTATACTAATCCCGCCTACCATAGAGACAGAGCACCCGTCTCGCTCTCGGCTAGCCGAAGCGGATGCTCCGTCTCTATGAACATATTATTTCGTTTCCTTGTGCGGCGTGTGCTTCTTGCAGTGCTTGCAATATTTTTTCAGTTCCAAACGGGTCTTCAGGAGCTTTTTGTTTTTGCGGGAAAAATAATTGACGCGTTTGCACTCGGTGCATTCGAATTTGATCATGTTGTCCTGTGACATAGGATTATTTAAATTATTTTTTATGAATTAGCCGACTGTCGGATTCGAACCGACGACCTACGGTTTATGCCGCCTTTGGCGGCACCCCGCCAGAGGCGGTGGCAAAACAAATACAGTAATAAAGTAGTTAGAGCCAACTGCCCCGCTTAGCGGGGCGACCTACGGCGTTAGAGCCGACTGTCGGATTCGAACCGACGACCTACGGTTTACAAAACCGTTGCTCTACCAGCTGAGCTAAGTCGGCAGAATTTTTATTATCTTGCCAAATACAGCGAATTTATTCTAACACAAAAAAACTAAAATTGCAAACAGAAAAATTAAAAACGGCAAAGCAAATGCCGCTTTTAATTTTTATGAGATTATCTCTTATTTAATCGCTTCTTCATACTCGGCCACGCCCTTTTGAGCATAATCGCCGTAATAACCGGTAATGGCAATGGGATAAAACCCCAGCGCCTTGAGCTTGGTCTGCAGCTTGGTAACATTGTCACTGCGCTCGCCCGGCTTGGTGATGCTTATCAGCTCGTCCAGCTCCGCATCCCTGACAATTTTACCGGCTTGATTGATGCCCGGGGTCGATGTCTGTTCCGCCGTGCTGGTCACCACTTTGCCCAGCAAATCACTGTCCGTTGACTGATTGACGATTGACGGCTGATTGGCGCAGCCGGCGAGCAGCAAGGCGCCGCCCATTATAGCCGCAATGGCTATGATTTTTTGCTTTGACATAAATATAGGTTATTTATTTTGATCCTAGGCTTATCTTAGCGATTAATTTGCGGTTGGTCAAGTTGGCAAATTTATATAGCTTGCCAAATTCCGGCCGGCGGCATATACTGGAATCAGTTTGAACGGAATTTCTGTCAAAATTCCGGATTAACGGCGAATTGAGTACTTTCAAAACCGCCAAAAGAGCGGCAAAAAATGGCCTAAACTTCATTGGAAAAAAAAGATAAGGAGCAAATCATGGAGACGACAGTTAAAGCAAAAAATACGCTTCGCAGGAAATTGGCCAAGGGCATATCCGGCGAAGGGATGTCCCCGCTAGTGGCGGAGATGGGAGCAAAAAATGCCCAGGCAGCGGAGCAAAAAACCAATCCGCATAAGTTCAGGAACAAACGCGCCCAGCGGCTATCCGATCTTTGGTTCTCCCAAGGATCAACGGCGACTACGGAACAGATGAACGGCGTCGGCTTGGCGTACATTTCCAAGGTGCTGGGGCTGGGAGACGAGATTGCCCAGCGCTTTATCCGGGGCGACTGGAACGATTATCAGCAAGTCGGGATGAGGCAAGGAGGAGTCGAGCAATACATTCCCGATCTGATGGGCTTCTGGGAAAGAGTGGAGGAGCTGTTCCCTGAAATTTATGGAACAGCAGACATCTATTTTCTCGTGAACAAAGGCGGCGTTGATGCCACGCATCATTTCCTGTGGCAATTGGAATTTACAGCCGTTGCCGCCTCCCCTATTCTCCGGTCCCTTTCCACCAATGCCCACGCCTTCAAATGAATGCAACTTACAACTATGCCCAGCGGTTCAGCCGCCGGGCATTTTTTAACTAAGAACACAAAGATGGCCTAGTGAAAGTCTACTTTTTCTGTTTGGTAAATTTTTCCCAGACATCCTGATAAATTTTCCCGACATTCTGCGCGTAATCGTCCACCCCTTTTCTGATGTCCGGATCATTCAGAATATCGTCGGCGCCGGGATGCGTGACATAAGCGTGATATTGGGCGAAGACTTCGCGGCTGACCTGGGGATTATCAATCCACATGCAGGGCAAAAATAAATTGTCATTGTAGGGCTGGCGCCGCCTCAACTCCCGGAACAGGCCGGAATTCATCACTTCTTTCAATGACTTCTCTTTGATATTATCCACGGCGAAATGGGTAAAGATGCACGGCTCCACGTCGCCGCGCGACGTGATGTGGATGTATTCCTTGCCGGCAATGCAGCCGCCGACAAACGGCGCGTCGTTCCAGAAATCCACGATAAAAATCGGCTTGGTGCCGCGGATGTGCTCCACGCGCTCCTTGAGCAGCCGGCGCTGCAGCGGCGTCGGCATCAGGCTCAAATCCGGACTCTTGCCCACCGGCATATACAAAAAATACCAGCCGAGTACGGCTCCCTGCTTGATCATAAAATCAATGAACTCATCGCCGCTGACCAGCTCAACATTCTTATTTGTAACAGCCACGGAAAAGCCAAAAGGCGCGCGGTAGCGCCGGAGCAGCGCCATGGCTTGCAGCGCCCGTTCGTACACGCCCGCGCCGCGCCGCGCATCGGTCTCCGCCTGAAAACCCTCGACGCTGACGATCGGAAGCACATTGCCCAGCCTGACGATTTTTTTTACCGTTTCCTCGGTCAGCAGGGTGCCGTTGGTATAGACCTGAAAATAGACATCGGGGTGCTTTTTAAAAATTTCAAAAAGATCCTGGTAGAAAAACGGCTCGCCTCCCAAAATAGTAAAAAACGCGACACCCGCTTCCTGGCCTTCACGGATGATCCGGTCGAAAACCTCGAAAGGCAGATCATCGGCTTTGCCGTAATTGGCCGCGTAGCAGCCGACGCAATTCAGGTTGCAGCGCATGGTCGGGCTGATCAGGATGGTCGTGGGCACGCACTCGCCGCGCGCCGCCGCCGCTGTTCTTTTTTGCTGATTGAAGGCGAAGCCGTTAAGAATCAGATTGACCAGCAATTTTTTGCGGCAGTGGGGATCAGTGTCGCGCAGCAGCCGCCGGATCAGCTGCAGGGCCGGATGCTTTTGCTTGATCAGTTCCCTGATGCCCTGGGCCGCGCGCTTGACCGCCGGATCGACCGTCAAATTCTCAAACCAATATGTCAGACGGATCAAATTTTTGTCGGAGGCGTGGGCCAGCAAGCCCAGCAAGTGGCGCAAGGCCAGCGCCTGGGCCTGGTTTTTAATCTTGTGTAATGATGTATCAGCCGTTTTTGGCATATCTTTTCGTTTAATTATTAACTGCCTTTATGGCTATGATAAAGTTGATTGATAATTATTAATTAAAACAATCTGGAATTTACTCGATTATCCAGGGGAAATAACATCCACAGGCCTATATTTATATAAGATATATTACAAAATATAAAAAAATTAATCAATAATAATATCCCAGCTGGACATTAGGGATTTCTGTTTAACGAAGTAAACCCGCTTATTCATTTATATTTTATAAAATTATATAAAGAATGGCTATTTGTATTATAAAAAGTAGAGACGCGCCGCGGCGCGTCTCTACATAACATCTATTCAAAAAATTAGAGTAACTTAAAAGCAAAAAATATTCTTTTATAATGGCATGCCCTGTTTATTTGAATAATAGATAAAACAATAATTTATTATTGGTTACAAGAAACAAGAGCTAGGCTTTTAAACACACACACTCCGCCCTGGCGAATTGTATTATTTAAACATTTAAAAAGCGGATATTCCTTATGGGAATATCCGCTGAAGTTAACTGTTATCCTGCCAAGCTCTTGGCCAAATCTTTCAGGTACCTGCGAAATTCATTCCGCCGCCGATCTGGCAGATGGCTGGTAACAAGATCCTGATTTTCGCTGACCACCTGCAGATCCCGCTTAAGGCCCTCTCGCCCGCGTTCCTCGACCATATCTTCAGCCAGCCGGAACGGATCAAAGCCGACGGGGCTGTTATCGTTGGGAGCGATAGCATAATGGATATTGTAGAAAGCGGCGGCCAATTCCGCCTTGCTCTCATCGGCGGCATTGGCGGCTTGCCTCAGGGCCATGGAGAATTCCTCCACCTGCTCCGGGCAGTAGCGGTTCTTCTTGGCCTCTTTGGCGAGGTAAGCGTAGCCCTCTTTCTTGGTACCATCCACCATGACAATCGCCTCCATTTCCCAGACCGAGATGTCCACGGGATCGCCGTAATCCATGCGTCCGGCCAAGCCGAATAATGGTCCGGTATTAAGCTTGGTGCCGATGAAGAGAATGTCGCTGCGCGAACACAGCTGCTGGAAATGCGACACTCCCCTTCCCTCGGAATGGTCTACTACTTTCATACCCGTTGCCCTCATCATACTGCGCTGTTTTTCCGTATAGCTGATTTGCTCTTCAATCACGGCAGCGGCATTAGAGAAATGGCGGAAGCCGAGCCTGACATTGGCACGCCCGGTTTCTTTATCTTCTCCCAGCCCGGCCAGCAAAGAAGTAGCATCTTGAGGGACAATCAGGAGATAATTGGCCAGCTTGCGATTGAGACTTTCCAGCCGGTCAGCCGTAACCGGCGACCAATCATGGACATAGACCACGGCCCGGCAGACATTGCGGCCCGAATTAAAAACGTCCGAGCCTTGCGCCAGTAGGAAATAACGATTTGTGTCGATCGTCATATCGCCGGGCAGATGGTCAACATAAGGCGCGCACTGGACAATGGAAATCTGATCTTCGACCAGCGTCCACTCCAAGCTGAAATCTCCGTGCTGTTTAAGCCGGTTGAGCTTGTCAAAAAATCCGCGAAAGGCCTGAAAGCCGATCGAGTAATGCAGAACTTCATTTTGGCTGCTGATTTGGCCGACATTACCGGTTTTCAAATCGATCATGTCGGCTTCCTCCACGTCCCAAATGTTTCTCTGAAAGTACGCCGGTTCAGGATTGGGAATCTGATTGTAGATAATTCCCCCGCCCTTTACCGCCTGTGTTCCCAGGCCGACAACCAATCTTACAGTCGGCAATCCTTGATAGGAAGTGTAGGCCACACCGGACAAGGATGGCAGCCAGCAATCCTCAAGCTCAAAACCTTGCACCGGCTGGATGAGGATTGCCATGCCCATCTCCGCTTTGTTCTTCTCGCGCCAGGCCTTGGCGTCCGCGGACAGCTCGCTGGCATAAACCTCGCATTCTTTTTCCCACAGCAGCTGCAGATCGTAGTTACAGTTACAGTCGCCAGTGGGGACGAAGAATGTTGACTGGTAAATGCCGGTGCCGCCGCATTCGGACAGCGCCGAGGAACGGATGGCATAGGGCACGCCGGCTTTCAGCTCTGCCAAAATCTTCTCATTGATCGCCAAGAGGAAATCCGGGCAGGCTTTCTTTAACAGCTGTTCGGCTGCGCTGTCTTCGCTCAAGCCTAAGGCCTCCAGCATCTGGAAAAACACACCCGTCAGAATCACCAATCCGCCGGGAATCTTCATTCCCAATTCAGTAATGATACTTTCATATTGCTCCAGGTCTTCCGCCTTGCGGCCCTTGGAGCCCTCGCCATATGTCTTAAACATGTTTCTGCCTCCTTTTTTGTCAGAAATCTGATATTCACAATAGTTTCGATTATTAAAGTGCCAGTCTTAACGGCTCTATCTTAGCAAAAAGATTTTAATAAAACAAGCTGTTGGAAAAAAGTAAAAAAATCCCGCCAATAGCGGGATTTTATAGTGCGGAATTCCGTCATTCCGAACTTATTAGGATCTATCGAGCCATTAAGGCGACAGTGGAATCAATGAGAGAAGTCACCTATTTTCAGCGAGAAATAAAGAATTTTAGACTTCTATTCAGTATAAAACTTCCTTTTCGTTACTTTATTGACTAGTCTTTATATTTTTTAATGTATTGTAATGCATTATCTCGATCAAGGAAATTTCCAACCCTATTTTTTTTATTCGGCACATGGTCAAAAACATGTAATATAAATTCGCTTAGCTTTTCTTTTACATTTTTATCTATCTCGACTTTTTCACCACGGATAACGGCAAGTATATTATTATCTTCTTCATCAATATTATTTTTAGCTGGATCCCATGCTGTTTCTATCTGTTCCATTAGTCCGACAGGCTCGCATTCAACAATCTGACCACTTTTAAGCACTTTATTGGTAATAATAAAACAATCGACATTATCGCCATCCCCACCCGTGGTATTTAATATAAATCCATAAGGATAGGGGTATTTTCTTGATACGGTAATTATCTTTTTAAATTCAAGAGTTTTCTCATTGTAGAGATTTTTTTGGTCTGATCCAGCTTCGTTTTCAATAAATACTTTCATAAATTTAATCAAAATGTTGATTCGGCTTTTCTCTAAGTTCATTTTTTATGCCATACTGCGGATTCTCTTTTATCCAATCAGAAATGTCCGTCCAGGTCAGTCCATGAAAACCGAATTGGCCATTCCATTTAGGACCAAATATTCTATTCTTTTCAAAACTAAATTTATGAGCCAATTCAACAGGAGCAAATTTAATGCCTTTATTTTCTAAATATTGGCCATTGATCACTGAAATAATCCAATCTTCGTGCTGTCCATATTTATGATCTGGATTTTCATCAATGTAAATATTTTCATCCGTCTGCAAAATCTGAAGTAATTTCTTGCTTCGAAGACTAAACCCTCCATTTCCGACAATCTGCTTCCCCTCAACATATAACGGGGCTCCGATATAATCGTAGTTCAAATAACTATCATCCCAGGCGTCTGGATTCAGGATAAAGCCATCATGCTGTATAATCAAAACAAAATCAGTATCAATATAATCATTCATTTCCTTTAACATGAATTGCGAATATTCTTTAAGTGAAGAGATCGACTTTATCTTAATGACATTTTTATTAGTCGATGGCAGTGATGATAATAATTTTATTTTGGCAAATTCAAAATTTTCGCAGCAGATATCTGCAACTTTAATTAGGCGTTCTATGTCAACGCAGTCAAGACCGAATAATGTGACATTTAAAAGTTTTTTCATTTTTTAGTGCCAATTTATAAAATTAACTTAATTATAACAAATCATAAATTTATCCACAAATCAAAGTTTGAATCCCTTCCGACCTCGGTCAAAAACCAATACAAAAACCCCGCCAAAAGCGAGGTTTAAGATGTATGGGCCGGGAAGCCTGCCTGCCGGTAGGCAGGGATTTCCGCCTCGCTCTCGCTTCCGCTCGGACTGCGTTGCCGCGGTCAGACCTGTTCGAATCCTCCAGCCAAAATAAAACAAAAGAATGGGATATATCCCATTCTTTTGTTTTACATTTTTGGGCCGGGAAGGATTCGAACCTTCGAAGGCGTAAGCCAACAGATTTACAGTCTGTCCCAGTTGACCACTTTGGTACCGACCCGAATTGAATTTAAATAATGAACATTAGCAGAATATCACAAATCTCGATTAAAATCAAGTATTGATTAGGCATAAATTGTAATCAATAATCATTGTTAGCCGCAAAAAACCAGCTGCTTTTTTTATTATCCGACTGATGACTTTCTGCTCTTTAGCAGCAGCACCAGGCTCAAGATGAAGGAAGCGGTAAAAAACAAAGCTCCGAAGAAGCAGGGGGTCAGAAAAGGATTGGTCAGATTGGCGGCGCAGCCGATGGTGCAAGTGCGCTTGTTGAGCCAATCAAAGAGCTCAATGGAAAAGTTGGTCCAAGCGAAGACAGTCCCAATGAGCAGGACGAAGAATTGGGAGAGGATTATTTTTTTCATATTTTTCTATTAATAATGCTAGTCTTTTAAATAATAATGCGAATCTGCTAATTTATGCTAATGAAACTAATAATGCTAATGGTTAAATTACAAATTCAAAATTACAAATCCCAAATAAATTACAATTACCAAAATCCAAAGGTTTAAAATTTTGAATTTATTATTTTGA
>Ga0209777_10009847_pt1 | contig 10222 bp, 13 predicted proteins | sample FrelakmetHBP12HB_FD_187147 | JGI IMG/M metagenome (GOLD analysis project Ga0209777, IMG submission 187147) | Freshwater lake sediment microbial communities from the University of Notre Dame, USA, for methane emissions studies -HBP12 HB (SPAdes)... | ecosystem: Environmental > Aquatic >...
AGCGGCATGCCGCGAGTGTGGATTTGGAGGACTTCGTAGCGTCCTTTCTTGTCTGGAACACCTATTTCTATTTCGCGGTCGAAGCGTCCTGGTCTACGTAGTGCAGGGTCGAGTGCGCCCGGTCGGTTGGTTGCGCCTATAACTATAACGTTTCCTCTACCCGACAAGCCATCCATCAATGCAAGGAGCTGGGCAACAACGCGTCTTTCCACTTCGCCCGTGACTTCTTCACGTTTAGGCGCGATGGCGTCTAATTCATCGACGAAGATGATGCTCGGAGCGTTCTGTTGCGCCTGCTGGAAAATCTCTCGCAACCGCGCTTCGGATTCCCCGTAGAATTTACTCATGATTTCGGGTCCGTTGATGGAGTAAAAGTTGGCTTCTGACTCGTTAGCCACTGCACGTGCCAAGAGGGTTTTGCCGCATCCTGGTGGACCGTGAAGTAGGACGCCTTTTGGCGGTTCAATGCCTAGGCGTTGAAAGAGTTCGGGGTGGCGAAGGGGCAGCTCGACCATTTCTCGGACGCGCTGGATTTCTTCTTGGAGTCCTCCGATGTCTTCGTAGTTTGTTCGGGGTAAGCCTTTGCCTTCGGGCGCTGGCTCGTTTAGAATGGTGAGTCGTGATTCGGCGGTTACTTTTATGATGCCGTGGGGACGGGTTTTTGAGACGACGAACGGGATGGCGTGTCCCAGCATCATGACAAGGGTTGTGTCGCCTTCAACTAAGGTTCTTTCCATGAGGCGGTTCTTAACGAAGTTCGTGAAATCTTCGTCCACATTGAGGCGCATGTCAACGGGTGCAAGTGTCATTGCGAGGGCGGTTTTGACTTTTGCAGGGCGTATGACCACGTACTCGTTTATGGCTACGCCGCTGTTCTTGCGGGTGAAGCCGTCGATACGGATGATGTCGCGGTTCTGGTCTTCACTGTAGGCTGGCCAAGCGATGGCGGAGGTGGTGCGTTTATTCACTATTTCAATAACGTCTCCAGCGCTTATACCAAGCTTCTGCATTGTTCGCTGGTCAATGCGGGCGATTCCTCTGCCGACATCTCTTTGCCGTGCGTCTCCAACGCGTAGTTGTACTTCGCTCATGTAGAATTTCTCCTAAATAATCCTGACTTACTGTTTGGGGATGTGTGTTTGAAAAAGTGGTTATCCCTATATAAACTTTAAAGTGTAAACACAAAGATGCCCAATCGCATATTAATAGGAGATTAAAGGGGTTTTTTAAGTTTTGCCGGCTTAATCGCGGCTTGTTCTGCGTATCTGGAAGGTCTGGGCTTGGCTGACGCCCGGGATTTTGGCGAGTTTTTCTTCGAATTCGTCGACAAGACCGCTTTTGTCTTCAGGATATTTAATTTGAACTAGGAGTGCTACGAGTCCGAATGCGACTGGTTCTTCGCCCCATCCTTCGATTGTTGCGAATTCGGGCAGGGCAACTTTTATTTTTGTTTTAAGGTCATCGAAGCTCGGTAAGATGTCTTCGGGAAAAATCTTGTAGGTAACTAGTACACTACCCATTCATATACGCCTTTATGGTCCTTGAAAACCGCATTTGGGGCATTTGTAGATGCGGCCAAATTTGCGGCATTTTCCGTCTCGTTTAATCTGGATTTCTCCGCAGTTTGGGCAAAGGAACTTTGTGGATTCGCTGCCTGGCGGGATTGGTTTTCCGCAACTGGTACATGTCAATAGGGACAATTTTTCTGACATAACTGTGACACTTCTTTGCCGTTCATATTGTTAGACTTCCTTATATCTGTTATACTTGCAAAATCTGTTTTATCCAGATGGTCTAATTCATAGTTTGGCAACTGAAAACGCCAATAGGACCTACCCCCTTAGGTTTCTGCAATGATATTATATTAGGATCCAAATATACTCGTTGAGGTAAAATAAGACTCAAAAATGAAGAAGGATGTTTATGATTGCAACAGTAGAATTGCTTTTGCTAGGTCGCCACCGCATTCCTGGAGGGCTTCTTTTGCTTTTTCTAGGCTTTTGCCGGTTTGGTCTGCCACCAATTGTACGTCTTCTTCGGAGAACGCTGGCGCTGCAACCGCCGCGGATGCTCCTCGCTGTGAGGGAACTTGCTCAGAAACCTGTCCGCCGATGATTTGATACATTTTTTGTCCCTGAACCTGCAGAATCGCCACTTCAGGCTCGTCGATGACTATATCTTTGCCAGGGGTTCGGATTATAACTTGCTGGACGTCTGCAACTGTGTCCATGTTCATTCCCATGCGTTGCATCATGCGTTTTTGCTCGCGGGGATTCATGCGTCTATTCATAGAGGCTCACACTCAAGTATTCTGCGCTAGAACTTGATATACTTAACTTTCCTTGATGCCGTGTCTGACCTTGACGGCTACGCCTGTTTTGAAAGCCTTTATTTCATCGCTGGAGAGCACGGTACGCCCCACGGCTAAAACGTGCCCGTCTTCGTCGAGGGCGATGACTTCGTCTTTAGCGCCAACTTCCGAATCGACTTTGACGACGTGTACGGCGAAGACGTCTCCTCCTGCAGCAATATACTTTGAAACCTCATTCTGCACGGTGACGAAGCAATTGGCGAAGGGCGTTTTGTCAGCCATAATCTGGGCTGCTTTGAGGCTCAGCGAAAGCACCCCGTCCGTTGGGCGGAGCGTGGCTAATCTTTCGGCGTTTAGGTTAATGTATCGTATCCTGCCCGTTCTCGGTGAATACTGGATTTCGATGTTGTCGGGAAAAAGCTGTGCGCCTACGCCTTTCCCAAATTGGTAGTCCGCAATACTTCTAACTTTAGCCAGATTGTTGTCCATGGGTGGTCACGTCAAAGCTGTTTAGTTTCGACAAGTATAAACATAACAAGATTATAAAGACAGTTAAAAGGTGAACGTTTCTTGAGATGTGAAGTTTGCGGACGCAAAATACACGATGAACCCGTAAGGGCAGTTATCGAGGGAGCCAAATTAACAGTGTGTTTGGAATGTTCCAAGCATGGAAGAGTAATTTTGCATGAAGAAGCAGACCTTGCTCCAAAAATCGCGGTAATCAAAAGCGGCAAACCTGGAACGCCCGGTACTCCAGTTCTGTTGGTTCAACGGAAAAGGCAGCCTGTCGCTCAAGTTGCCCTGACGAAGGAGCTCACCGATAATTACGCGAATAAGATAAGGGCGGCAAGAGAAAAAATGTTGTTAAGCCATGAGGAACTGGGTTTAAAAATCAACGAAAAAGCCTCCGTTTTAAGACACATCGAATTGGGAAAGATGGCGCCCGACAACATGTTAGCCTCAAAACTCGAGCACATGTTGAGAATCCAGCTACTGGTTAATGTTGCAGACGAAAAATCCACCTCTCAGGTTCACAGGGCAGTTAATGAGGAAATGACTTTAGGTGACCTCGTCGAGATGAATGAGAAAAGCGGGGAGGAGCCCACGAAACGAAAGCAATCGTAGCTCAGCGCAGGTTAAACCGTGAACCATCAACTTTAGATGAGCTCAAGGCGTTAGCGCGCGCCGCCGGTTACACTGTCGTCGGCACGTTGGAGCAAACTCGGCCTCCTGACTCACGCTACCAGATTGGCGCGGGAAAAGTTGAGGAACTTGCTCGAATGGTCGAGGAAACAGGTGCCACAAAAGTAATTTTTGACAACGTGCTCCGCACAACGCAGGTCTACAATCTTGCAAAAGCAACCAAAGTCGAAGTCATCGACCGCTTCCAGCTTATTCTGGAAATCTTCACCAGAAGAGCTACAACAACCGAAGCCCAGCTACAAATCCAGCTTGCACTAGTACGCCATGAACTTAAGCATGCACGAGAAAAAGTGCGGCTGTCCAAAGGCAGCGAGCAACCTGGTTTTATGGGTCTTGGTGCTTACGAAGGGGACGTTTACAGAGATGCTATAAAACGGCAGGTTCAAACTATCCTTAAAAAACTCGAAAAAGTGCGGGAAAAAAGGGTTCTTCAACGGGAAAGAAGAACGGAACTGGGTTTTCTCACTGTTTCTCTTGCAGGGTATACGAATTCTGGAAAAAGCTCGCTGTTCAACGCGTTAACGCAGGACACAGTCGAAGTGGACAATGCCTTATTCACTACGCTTTCAACCACGACTCGGATGGTGGAGTTTTCAAACCGCAAATTTCTCATAACCGACACCGTGGGCTTCATCGACCGCTTGCCCATCTCGCTAATCGAAGCTTTCCATTCAACACTCGAAGAAACAATCTTCTCAGACTTGATAATAATACTGTTGGACTTGAACGAGCCGTTGGAGACAATCGAGAGGAAAAACAACGTCTGCTTAGACACCATCGAACGCCTTGGAGCATGCGCCATACCGACTATAACTGCCCTGAACAAGATTGACAAACTCACTGCGGAAGAAAGACAACAGAAACTCGAAGCCCTAAATGACAAAGTCAAAAACCCAGTCCTCGTGTCTGCCAAATGCCAAACTAACCTCGACGCACTGCGAAAACAAATCCTGCGAATCCTCGAAAACTTCCAGCAAGCCCAGTTCTCTGTCCCATTGACTGGCAAGACTATGCCGTTTATCTCTTGGGTTCATGGGAAAACCCACATCGAAAAAGAAACCTTCACCAACGAGACAGTTGAAGTAGTTTTTGAATCTGCCCCAGCACTGATTGAGCAAGTGAAAAGAAAAGTGGAAGAGCTACATGGAAAATTCCAAATCATTCCCCCAACCTGATTCTGCACCCCAAATTTTTGTGCTGCGATGGGGACACCGACCCCAGCGGGATGTGCGGTTAACCACTCATGTTGCGTTGACTGCTCGGGCGCTGTGCGCTTCAGGCTTTATACTCTCAGACACACTCGACCCCCACATCCAAGAAACCGTAATCAAAATCACGCGTGCTTGGGGCGGAAACTTCCATTTTGAAATGGGTACTCCTTGGAAAAGAGCAGTCCGCGAGTGGAAAGCCAAAGGCGGCGTCGTGGTCCATTTGACAGCGTACGGCGAGAACATCCAGACAAGCGACGTTCTTGAGCGAATCAAAAAAACAAACAAAGACCTGCTACTAATCGTCGGAAGCCAAAAGGTCCCGGGCGAATTTTACTCGAGCGATGTCTCAGACTTCAACCTATCTGTCGGCAACCAGCCGCATTCGGAGTGTTCTGCTCTGGCGATTTTTTTGGACCGGTACTTTGAAGGCAAAGAACTCGCCAGACCCTTCGAGAAAGCCAAAATCGAGATTGTTCCCAAAGAGAGGGGCAAAGAAATCAGAAGCCGCGTCGAAACATGAATTTTCCCTGATGTTTTGGGAAGGGTTTTATTGCAGTATGTTCCAATATTAGGGTATTAAAAAGGAACTTAGAGTATGTTATCGACTATTGATGATTCAACCTTAACGAAGGTGGCGTTGGCTTTGGGTGGCGAAGAAGCAGTTCAACTTATAGCTCACCTCAAAGGCGTTGAAGAGATAACGGACGATGAAATCGCAAATAAAACAGGCATCCGCCTCAATACAGTCCGCAAAATCCTCTACAAACTCTACGACCACTCTCTTGTAAGCCTGAGAAGGACACGAGACCCCAAGACGGGATGGTTTATTTTTCACTGGAAACTTCAGCCGGACCAGCTTGAAGGATTCATCTTAAGCCAGAAAAGACGTGTTTTAGAAAAACTAAACGTCCGATTAGAATACGAAAAAAACCATGACTTCTATTACTGCGACAGCGCCGAATGCAAACGGGTTCCTTTTGAAGAAGCCGTAGAACTGGTTTTCCACTGCTCCACATGCGGCAAACCGCTGGTGCATTTTGCAAACGAACGGATGATAGACAAGCTTTCAGGGAAAGTTGAGATATTAAGGAAGGAACTGGGTGAGTAGCGGGCTTCCCAACAGGGAGCAAGCACTGGAACTCCTGCACAAAAATAAGTGTCCGCCACAAGTCATCAGCCACTGTTTAGCCGTCGCAGACTTAGCCGTGGAAACCGCAAATAAACTCCAAAGCAAAGGAGTAAAAGTAAACGTTGAACTCGTTGAGGCAGGTGCACTTTTGCATGACCTCGGTCGCTCAAAAATCCACTCCGTCGATCATGCCATCGTGGGGGCAAAAATCGCACAGTCGATAGGCTTACCCGAACCCGTAATCAGGATAATCAAGAGGCATGTTGGCGCAGGAATCACCGCCAAAGAAGCCCAAGCGCTAGGTTGGCCAAAAGACACCTACACACCCCAAACGATAGAGGAAAAAATTGTTTCCTATGCCGATAAAGTAATCGACAAATCCAAAAGAGTGCCTATTGAAACCGAGATTGAAAAGTTGCAAAAAGAAAATAAGGTCGAAGCGGCAGAAAGAGTTAGAAAGTTAAACGAAGAAATAAACAGTTTACTAGGCAAAAAACCATGACCACATTAACGCTATTAGTTAAAGCCACGAATTTGGGACAGGCAAAACAGATAGAAGAACTGTTGCAAATCCAGTTTGAAGATTTAGACATCGAAGTAAAAGTTTTAACCAACTCCTCCAACAGATGGGTGCAGGTTTCGCTTTCAGGCGAAGACGAAGCCATAGCGACAAGCTACATCAACAGGGAAATAGGCACATGCCCCACGAGCCTTGAAAACGCAAAAAACTTTTCTGTGCTCAGAGGGGTCATTTCTAAATTGGACCTTACCAAGCAGGAAGTGGTTGTGGACGTTGGGATTTTTGAGCCTAAAATAGTCTTAGCAACCATACCCTTGATGACTTTGCACGCTCAACTCTTGAATGGCAAAGCGGTGGATTTGAAGAAAATCGCGGAAAACTACGCCCTCGCCGAACGCTCACCGTTGAGCGTTAAACCTGTTTCTCCAATCACTGAAGAGACTACGGGCTTTCAGGCGGAATTGGCGGCGGAGCAGGTTGAGAAGTTTCATGCTTGGCAACTGTCACTTTTGGATAGGCTGATTGTTTTGGGTGCTTCGAAGGAGACGCTGGAGAACGTGCTTGAGCGGACACGGTTGACCCGCGACGTGATTGACATCGAGGACCTGGGCATGTTTGAGCATGCGTTGACCTGTAAGCTGGGCACTAATGCGGCTGGTTTGGTCTCTGTTGTAGGCAGGTACCTGAGGAATTCGGTGTTTGTGGTTTTTAACGCTAAAAAAAGCGCCAATTTTCTGGGTGAACAAGAATTAACCTTGTAATAGTGAACATAGATAATTAAATTCTAATTGAAAGGGGAGAGGGGCACATATGAGCCAAAATGAAGATAAAAGAAAATACAGAATAGACATAGGTGCCTATGGCAGCATAGGAATAGAAGCTCCCACAAAAGAAGAATACCTGGAACTCTTCAAAGAAGTTACACGAACAAAACGTGACTCCAAAATAGACGAAGCAATAAGATAAACCAGCCCAAAGCACCCATACCTGGCGATTCAATATAGAAAAAATAGTTTAGCCCGTAATTCTACAATACATCATACTCTTCTTTGAAGTGTGAATTGTAACCCACTCGGTTATCGTAAACTTCTTGGTCAATGGGGCACCTGAACTTCTTATCCCGGATCATTTCAGGTTCAGGAATCGTAACTCGCGGAGCCGTACTCGTGCATTCACTACTCTCGCAGCCACAGCCGCATTCATCTTCTTCAGACAATCATTTTCACCTCCAACAAAACCCAACCACAAAAACAAGTATCCAAGCCAACGTATTGTTATTAAAAATATATGACTACAGCCACCCAACAACCAGCGGATAAAAAATGGAGATCTCCAAGTGAATTAGGGTTTGAGCGTCTTTTGCATCACCGTACCCTTACATATCAGGGGCAATGGATAAGTGGAAAACAGGCATCTAGTAAGAGTAAGCTGATAATTATGAAGAAATTTTATGTCACGTTAATTTTAGCTATCCTGTGTTTATCAACAAGTTGTTCTATGTCATTTACCGTTAATGCGCAGCAGACGCAGTCTTGGCCAATGTTCCATGGAGACCCCACCCACACCGGTTACGTCAACGCTGATGGACCCAGCACAAACAAAACCATCTGGGTCTTCAACACAAACGGTTGGGTACTGTCTTCCCCAGCAGTGACCAATGGCGTAGTCTACTTTACTTCTTCCGATAAAGGCTACTTCCACATTTCAAACAACAACATTTACGCGGTAAATGCTAAAGATGGAACAAAAATCTGGAACTATTCAGTCGGCGCTAAAATCTACACTTCTCCCGCCGTTGCGGACGACAGGGTTTTCTTCGGATCAGATGACCACGCCATCTATGCATTAAACGCTACGACGGGCGCTTACATTTGGAAATGCATCACCCGCGCCGAGGCAGAGGGTACCCCGATGGTTTCAGGCAGTGTAGTTTACGCAGGTTCAAACGACGGCAAGTTGTATGCTTTTGACGCTGCACTTGGAATGACTATTTGGAATTTTACAACTGGCGGTTACGTTACCTCTTCTCCTGCAGTAGTCAATGGCGTGGTGTATTTTGGTTCTTACGATCACAATGTGTATGCTCTTGACGCTTTGACAGGTGCTGAAAAATGGAATTTCACCACAGGAAGCGTCGTTGCGTCTTCTCCAGTCGTAGCCAACGGCAATGTCTACGTGGGCAGCTTCGACAACAACACATACGCGTTAAACGCAGGTACCGGAGCTTTAGTCTGGAAAGTATCAACTGGCTATGACCAATGTGTCCAAGCTTCACCCGCCTACGCTAACGGAATAATCTACACGGGCGGTGCATTCGACAAAAAAGTCCACGCTCTAGATGCTACAACAGGTACAGAAAAATGGAGCTACATAATGAATGAAGGCTTAACAACTGCGCCAGCAGTCATAGGCAGCACCGTCTATGTCACCTCCACTTTAGGCAACACAACCTACGCACTCACATCGGACACAGGCCACTTAGTCTGGACTTATCAAACAGGCGGCAACATCTATTCGTCACCAGCAGTCGTCGATGGAGTTACGTACTTTGGATCATACGACGGCAACCTATACGCGGTCGGTCAAGCTATAAACAGTTCAGGCACAGGAACATCCTACACAATTTATTACATAGCAGCCATAGCAATCTTGATCGTTATTATCGTTGTTGCCATTATAATGCTTAGAAAACGGCGTTAGAAAAAATTTCTTCAAACCCTTCTTTTTTTAGAACTGCGAATCGGACCCATTTATAAACGATAGTGACATTGCACCATAAACAAACCCAAGGATAAAACGCGTGGAATCAACAATGGACAATTCAATTCTGGACAAGGCAAGCAGTTACGATAAAAACGGGTTGAACAAAAAGGAAATCGACAATACCATTGGCTGTTTGAAAGAGTTTAGAAGGAAATTTCCTTTCGCCGAAAACCCAGAATCGATAGATACATTGAAACCTGGCGATGTTTTTAATGAGAATTCACTTGAAGTTGGTGAGTTTTTCCATTATTTAGAGTACTATTTCAAGCCGCTGGGGCACCTGCCAGCTCGAGACACAGGTGTTTACCGCAGTATTAGAGTGCAAATTGGGGATTTTAAGAACCTGCTCAAGGTTGCAGTTGACAAGAAATGGTCGCTGGCTGAAAAAGTCGATGCACAATGGGGAAAAATAAAGGGTTTAGGCGAAGACAAATCGCTTGCCAAAAAATCGTGTTTTGCTTCAACTACGAAAGCGGCAAAGTCCTGCCAATCTTCAGCACAAACCACCTAAAGCATTTCCTCGGCAAAGTCGCCGATAAACCGAGCATTCCCGCAAAATACTACACGCTTGGCGAAGAATACGAGAGCTTGACTTCTGAGTTGCTGAAAGCCAAAGACAACCTACCCGCGACACGCGGTTGGGAAATCATGTATTTCGCCAGATTTCTGTACGAAAATTATCCTCCGCCCGACAGAGAACCAGCCGCAACCGACAGGTTCGGAGAAAGAAAAAAGGGAAACGTAGTTACAAGGGAGCAGTTGGAGCTGGGAGAATTGATGCATCTGCTCGGCGAACTTCAAAAGCAGGGAAAAATCACTGGGCAACAGTTCCGGGAAAACCGAGAATTATGGGTGAACCAGCTCCAAGAGAGAAACGCCCTGACCAAACGGCTTAAGGCACTGCTCTGATTCATTTGATTTAGGAAATGAAAAGACTGATGGTGGGCCGAGCCGGACTCGGACCGGCGACCTTTGGCTCGTAAAGCCAACGTCCTAACCAGGCTAGACGACCGGCCCACAATGTAGTTGACTTATGAGATTGCATTGGTTAATATTAGAATTTTGTTTTCTGGCTTTTGGTTTAT
>Ga0209777_10009849_pt1 | contig 10221 bp, 7 predicted proteins | sample FrelakmetHBP12HB_FD_187147 | JGI IMG/M metagenome (GOLD analysis project Ga0209777, IMG submission 187147) | Freshwater lake sediment microbial communities from the University of Notre Dame, USA, for methane emissions studies -HBP12 HB (SPAdes)... | ecosystem: Environmental > Aquatic >...
TACAGGTGGTGCGGTCAGTATAGTCGGTAATTTTAGAGAGCGATTCTGCGCCCACCACCAGCACCTTGCTGCAATTCCCGGCGCGAATAAAACTGTCCGCGGTGGACAGGGCATAGAGAAAACCGGTGCAGCCGGCTGAAATATCAAATGCAGCTGCCTGATAGGCTTCGAGCTTATGCTGCAGCAGGCAGGCAACCGATGGTGTGAGCATATCAGGGGTTACCGTAGCCACAATGATCATATCCAAATCGCCGGCAGTTATACCGGCCATCTCAAGGGCTTTAAGCGCCGCTTGATATGCAAAGGTGGACGTTGCCTCTCCGTCTCCGGCAACATGCCGTTCCTTAATCCCCGTTCTGGTCATAATCCATTCGTCGGATGTGTCGACGAGGCGGGCCAGATCATTATTGGACAATATCTTCCGGGGGGTATATGAGCCAGTGCCGATTATGCGAGCTCGTACCATGATAAAGACTATTTAAACCTCACCGCGTGGATCTAGAGATAGATTAAAGCACACTAATCTTACAGAAGGCTGAAAAACACGCAGCTACTCTTTTTTAACAGCGATTACCTCTCTATTCTTATAGTAGCCGCAGTGAGGGCATGCATAATGAGGCAGCTTGGGTTCTTTACACTGAGGACAGAGACTTACGACGGGCTGATCAAGCTTGTCATGCGTTCGTCTTTTTCTTCCTCGCGATTTAGAATGTTTTTTTGGTGGTAATGCCATAGTTCTCTTTCCTGTCGCTTTCTATATACAGATTTATTTTTTCAGCTGTTGCAGAATTTTAAAGGGGGAATCTGTTGTATTGGTTGCCCCAGAGCATCTGCAGTGCTTCTTATTGAGGTTTGTCCCGCAGGTGGGACAGAGGCCTAAACAGTCCTCTCGGCAATGAGGGTTCTGCGGTACCGCAAGATAAATTTGCTCACGCACAAAAGGTTGTAATTCAATAACCCCGCCCTGATAATATCCAACCTCCATATCATCTTCTTGTAATTCTTTTTCCACTTCAAACACGGCGGTTGATTGAGGGCAGAGAAAGCAGTGAAAATTAATATCTAACGGCTGGATAAACTCAGACAAGCACCCCACGCAGGTGGTCTCTATGTGCGTCTTAAGATTACCATCGATTATAACCTTTTCTGCCAGCAATGAGAAGGTTAAATTTAATAAAAGTGGCGAGCTGATTTTAAACCCGCAAACATCCTGCTGGATGATCTCAGCAGCAACGCGCGTATCCCACTCTGAACGTATGTCTAACCCTTCTGCCGGGATCGACTCCACTTTAATGGTAAATATCTGTTTCATAAAAATTAAAAATTAGAGCCTACCTTATTATAAATATTGCAGTAGTTTGTCAATTAAAATTTTGGGTATAAAAGGCGCTTTCGGTTTTATCTTAACCCGTGATGCTAGCTATTATTAACTATTAAATATAGAATAAGGTGATAACATTTTCAATGATATTTTGTGTATGCACCTCTCCAGCGGTAAGGTTTCTATCCCGGTTTCTTTGAGCATCAGGCAGGAACCCGGTGAGTTGCATGCTGTATAACAGGCTGCGGTTTATGCCAGTGCATGCCGCAAGCAGTCATTGAAAATATAATAAACACACGGGGGGAAAATGGTTGAGACTTGTTTTGAGATAGGTTAAGAAAGCACTACTTTTAAGCCTGCAATAAATTCTTATGTAAGCAATAAATATTAATGGAAAAAGTTAATAATTTTACATTTGCCATAAAAATAAAACTGATACTGTTATTTTTATCTTTATGTTCCATTTTAATAACCACGTATATTGGCTGTTCCTATATAAATGTTAATCTCACACCTGAATATTCTCCCATAAGGCTGCCAAAAGTTCTATCTGTTGAAAAAATAATCTCATCAGTAAAAGCATATCACCATATTTTTAAAGAGAACGAAACGTTTTTCAGCATTATGCATGGGATTGGCTTGTCCGGCGCTCAAATTTCAGAACTGGTTGTAGCAGCAAAGCCGAAACATGCGCTCACCAAAATCAAACCGGGACAGACCATAACCGTACTTTTTAACGCTGCCTCCAAAGAGCTGCTATCCTTACAGCATGACATTGATGGTAAATCCTGTCTTTTGCTCAAGAAGGATCCTCAAGGTTACCGAACACTCATTCAGCGGGTGCCTCTTACCGCAAGGATTAAAACCGTTTCTGTGCAAATCAGCAGCAGCCTGTATGAGGACGGAATCAGGGCAGGTCTTTCCCCTCAGAAAATATTCGAGCTGACCGATATTTTTCCATGGGATATCAATTTTTTTACTGATCTGCATGATAAAGATTCATTTAAAGTCGTTTATGAAGAAAGCTCAAAAGATGGCAGGGTCGTGGCGGCAGGGAAAATTGTTACAGCTGAAATCACTAAGAACGGCGCAGCGTATCAGGCCTTTTACTTTGAGGCGGAAAAAGCCACGGGGGCCTATTATGATAGAAACGGCAAATCCCTGCAAAAACAGTTCCTGAAATCACCGCTCAGATTCCGTCGCATAACATCCGGCTTTTCAAAACACCGTTTTCACCCCATCCTTCAGGAGTATCGTCCTCACTATGGAATCGACTATGCAGCACCGACAGGAACACCTATAGAAGCTGTTGCTGAAGGAGTGATAACGTTTTGCGGATGGAAAAACGGCTTTGGCAACTGCCTTGAAATACGCCACGGAAAAAGCTATGTGAGCAGCTATGGTCACCTGTCAGGTTTTGCCCGGGGCACACGCAAAGGACGCGCGGTGACACAGGGAGAGGTGATTGGCTATGTGGGTGCCACCGGGCTGGCAACCGGGCCGCATCTTGACTACCGGCTCTGCAAAGCCGGGCACCCCGTTAATCCGCTTTCTATAAAAAATATTATTACCCATGAGGTATCACTGCAGCATCTGGACAGCTTTAATAAAACCGTGCACCTGCGATTAGCGCAGCTTTCCTCAGATACTGCGTTAACACAGGTGGCCAGCAAATAGGCCATTGGTGTTACCCGGCAAACATTGCCCCTGCCTATTGGAACTGCTTGCGCCGCGTTTTGTCCTTTATGGCTATCAGCCTCATGCCGTTGAGAATGACCAGAAGAGATGTTCCCGTATCAGCAGCCACTGCCATCCACAGATTAGCCATCCCTGAAAATACCAGCATAATAAACAGCGCCTTAACCATGAGGGCAAAGCAGATATTAGTTTTGATCGTTAAACGTGTTTTTCGCGACAGGTGAATAAGAAACGGCAGCTTAAGCAGATCGTCTGCCATGAGCGCGATGTCTGCAGTTTCCAGGGCGGTATCGGTTCCGGCCACACCCATGGCAATGCCAACGGTTGAAGCGGCAAGGGCAGGAGCATCATTGATGCCGTCACCCACCATCGCTGCGGAGCCATACCGGGATACCAGCATGTGCACAGCGTCGACCTTTTGCTCGGGGAGCATCCCGGCGTAGTATTCAGCTATGCCCAGGCTGCGAGCCAATGCAAAAACGACCTTTTCATTATCGCCGCTGAGAAGCGCCAGGTGCTTAATGCCGAGCCGCCGAAGCTCTTCCATACATGTTTGTGCTTCCCGGCGCGGGCTGTCTGCAAAACCGATAATTCCCTGTATACTCCCGTTCTGGACGAGAATAGCGGACTTTCCTTCATGCTCCAGACGCTGCAGGTGTTTTGTGTAATGGTCAGTCGGCAGACCCAGTTCAGTAAAAAAGGCGCTATTTCCGGCGAATCCCCAGTCACCATCAATGCGTGCTTTTATGCCTTTGCCGGGGAACGAAGCAAAATCTGCCGGTTCCTGATACCGCACACCCTCCAGAGCGGCCTTTGTTATGACAGCTTTTGCCAGCGGATGCTCTGAGAGCAGCTCAAGTGATGCAGCAATGCCCAGCAGGTCTCGATCTGATGTGCTATTGAGAGGTATCAGGTCTGTTACCTCAAGGCGGGATCTGGTAAGAGTTCCGGTTTTATCAAAGGCAATTGCCGTGATGCCTGCCATCGCTTCAAGATAGGCACCGCCTTTTATCAAAATGCCTTTCCGGGATGAGCAGGCTATGGCCGAAACAATTGCCACCGGCGTTGAAATGACCAAAGCGCAGGGGCAGGAAATTACCAGGAGCATAAGTCCCCGATAAAACCATTCTATGAACGGCTGGGATAACAGCAGCGGCAGAAAAACCATGATTGCCAGGGAGCAGGCTATGACCAGGGGCGTATAGACTTTAGAAAACGTATCAACAAAATGCTGGGATGGGGCCTTCTGGGACTGGGCTTCTTCTATAAGATGGATAATCCGGGAGAGCGTTGAATCTTCAACACGCTTTTCCACTTTTATTTCCAGAGCTCCCGAAATATTAATGGTGCCGGCAAATACCCGGGATCCGATCTGTTTGTCTATGGGCACAGATTCTCCGGTGATGGGCGCTTCATTTACAGATGAATCACCCTGTATGACACTTCCGTCAACGGGGATCCGGTTGCCTGGTTTAACCACAATAACATCATTTATATTCAATTCTGCAAGGGGAACTTTTTTTAAGCTGCCTCCCCTCTTCACATGTGCTTCCCGCGGCGCAAGGTCCATGAGCTGACGCAGCGAGTTTCTGGTTTTATCCAGGGTGTATGATTGAAGAAGATTTCCCAGGGAAAACAGGAATGAGACCATCGCTGCCTCTGCAACCTCACCGATGGCTATTGCTCCAATGACGGCAAGTGTCATGAGCACGTTCATATCCGTTGTTTTTGCCCGTACCGTGTAAAAACCGCTCCGCGCCGCAAAGAAGCCGCCGGTTACCGTTGCCAGCAGATAACAGAGATGAACTGCGGTAAACTGAAACATGCCTGTGGCAAAGAGCAGTGCCGGCGGGACGTCGTTGAGAAGCGATGCCGCCACCGCGCAGATGATAAAAAGCCCGGAGAGCAGGGTGAGAAGCAGGCGAGCATTGTTGATGCTGAAAAAGCCGGTCAGACGCTTTTTCATCTCAGCGTCATGCACTTTTGCGCTGTATCCGGATTTTTCTACAAAAGCAATTATCTCGGCACGGTTGATCAGCGCTGGGTCATGCTTTACGGTCAGGGTAGCGCTGGTGAAATTAACGTCTACCTGTTCAATGCCATCACAGAGGGATAGTTTTTTTTGCAGCTTGTGAGCACAATCCGGGCAATCGAGCCCTGATAGCATAAAAGACGATGTAGAACCGGAGGTTGATACGATCGATACTGCCGGTTCGTGATATTGATAGCCGGCCTTTTGTATGGTGGAAAGAATTACCGGGAGAGCAATTTCTTCCGGTTCATATTCAAGCCAGATAGTTGAGGCGGCAAAATTGAGAGAGGCCCAGGTGACTCCCTGCAGTTTGGATATGCGCTGTTCGAGTTTTACCGCACAGTCAGGGCAATCGAGATTTTCAATAAAATAGTGCTTGTGATCATAATGCTTTTGAATGCGCACTCCCTGACGAATAATGAAATTTTCAATACTTTCCAATGAAGTAAAATTGGGATCATATGTTATCTGCAGCTGGCATGGTGCTCCTGCTGCTGCAACGGTATGTATACCCCTGAGACGTTTTATATCATCCATCAGCCGGGTCGTGCAGTTGAAACATTCCCCGCTCTCCCTGATAGACAAGGGAATTTTTATGTACTTCTCCTCAACCACACCCATACTGCACCCTTGTAATCTGCCTGATAGTAGCATAGCTGCGCATATAATAGCCTGATAGCCTTTGGTTACTCACGTTCCCGAACATGAACCAGCCCTTCATTAAACAAGTGCCTGATATGATCATCGTCAAGGCTGTAAAAGGCGTTTTGGCCTTCACGCCGCACTTTCACCAGCCGCAGATTCCTCAGCACTCTCAACTGGTGCGATATAAGCGAGTTGGTTGCCCTGAGGATCGAGGAAATATCACAGACACAAAATTCCTGTTTTGCCAGGAGGTTAATTATGTTCAGGCGGGTCGGATCCCCCAAGACCTTAAATGTTTCTGCAAGCTCCTGCAGGGTTCCGGGTGACAGCAGGGATTGTTGCAGTGCGCGAATCTTGTCAGGACCGAGATGTTTTAACTGGCAGCGTTTCAGTCTCATGTGAGTATTGATATATAATTGAACATATATTCATATATTAAATAGATTATTGTAATAGTCAAGGAAATATTTTACAGGACTTTCTCCAAAATTAAGGCATAGAAAACCAACAAACGGCATGACCACGGTGGAATGGTGAATAGGTGAAAAGGTGAAGAGGTTTAACCTTATAACCTCTTAGTTTTTGGCCTTTACTGGTCACGAACCCCGAGTCACGAGTCACTGGCCCCGACCCCCTGCGATCTCGTAATGACAACACTATAAATTTTGGGAAAAGTTCTGAATATTTTAAAGCAAGGGAGGGGTGGGGAGAAGACGAGCGGTGCGCTCTATGGCTCACCGGGTCTTCGGCAACGAACAGTGCTATGTATGGTGCAAACGTGCAGGTAACGAAGAATCGGGGTTATGCCTGGTTGCGCTGGTTGCGCAAAACGGGCATATTATCCAATCCTGCTGCAATGGTTTTCCGCAGAATTTACAGTCCGACTTTATGAGCTGGCCACAGTGGGGGCATTGTTCGGTGTCGGGCATGACGATCCTGGAGCAGCTGGGGCACACGCCATCTTTATCCATACTGTCTTTGGACAGATAGACCACCCTGGTAAGCTCTTCAATGGTTGTAATGCCGGCAGCAACTTTTATTAAACCATCCATGTAAAGGGGGGTCATCCCGGATTCCATGGCGGCTTTCATTATATCATTCTCCGGAGCATCTCCTGCTATCATATCCCTGATTTTACTGTTGATCGTTAGAACTTCAAATACCCCGGTTCTCCCGCTATAGCCGGTTCCATTACAGCGCTTGCATCCTTTGCCACGGTAGAGCTTGTTATTGTTTACCCAGTTAAAACCGATTTTACCAATTTCCTCATCCGCAGGAGTGTATTCCTCTTTACAGTGCGGGCAGATTTTTCTCACCAGGCGCTGCGCAATAATGCCGTTAAGCGACGATGCCATTAAGTAGGACGGCAGGCCCATGTTTCTGAGTCTCGATATTGATGCAACAGCATCGTTGGTGTGCAACGTAGAAAATACTAAATGGCCGGTCATGGATGCCTGAAAGCTGATCATTGCTGTATCACTGTCCCTGATCTCTCCTACCATGATAACATCAGGGTCCTGACGAAGTACCGAACGGAGTGTATAAGCAAAGCTAAGCCCGGTCTTTTCATTCACGCTCACCTGATTTACCCCTTTCAGCTCATATTCAATCGGGTCTTCGATGGTGATGATATTTATCTCTTCTTCTTTAATATGTTCTATCATTGCATACAGGGTTGAGGTTTTCCCTGACCCGGTAGGGCCCGTTATAATGACAACCCCCTGGGGCCGGTCGATCATCTCAATAACGCGTCTCTTATCCTCTTTGAGAAAGCCAACGCTATTAAGGTCTGATATTGCAGACCTGGGATCGAGAATACGCATGACCACCGTCTCACCGTATTGCGTCGGGAGCGAGGATACCCTGATATCGAGGGCTTTTTCTCCGACTCGCACCTTAATTCTGCCGTCCTGGCATACCCGCCGTTCAGCGATATCCATGCCTGACATGAGCTTAATCCGTGAAACAATCGGTCCCTGTACCCATTTAGGAAGCTGCATGGATTCCCGCATCAGGCCGTCAACACGTATTCTTACTTTTATCCATCTCTGCTGCGGTTCCAGATGCACATCGCTGGCTCCATTCTCAATACCATGGATAATGATAGAGTCGACCATCTTGATGATAGGCGGGGCAGAACTTTTTCTTATGTGGTCAGCAATATCCCGCGTAGGATCAGCATCATGAATTATTTCAACAATTTCTCTTTTAATGGCAAGGTCATCAATGAGGTCATTTATGGGCTGGGATAAATTGTAATGGATGCGCATTGCCTCTGCTATATCTGAGGGAGTAGCAACGCACGGCTGCAGCTGCAGGCCGGAAGAAAAACGCACGTCATTGATGGCATTGAGATCCAGGGGATCTTCCATTGCTATCTTTAAAACATTGTGGTCCCGGCACAGGGGCAGTACATGATATTTTTGGGCAAGCTTTTCATTAATAAGATTAATGGCGTCAGGATCAACCGGATAGGAAGCAATATCCACATACGGGATGTTTAACTGGTAGGCAAGGGTCTCTGCTATATCAAGTTCAGTTGTATAGCCTTTTTTGACCAGGAGCGCTCCAATCCGCAGGCCCCGGTTCTTTTTGCTGTCTTTGAGCACACTCTCAAGCTGTTGATCAGTAATGAGGCCTGCTTCGACCAGGAGTTCACCTATTTTTTTTACTGCCATCTGGCTTATTGCTTTCTACAAAAAGGTGCTGCATCTGTGGTGTAGACCGACCGGCATTATTTTTATGCGGGAGACTGTAACGCAGTTGCTGCATCCGCTTCGGTCAGGATCTGCTGAGAGCCTCTTTGCTGGCTTAGAACAAGTTTAAAATGCTTCACCACTTCAGGATCAAACTGGGTTCCCGCACACCGGTTCAGTTCCTCGAGAGCCTTCCATGTTGGCATGCCGGCCCGATACGGCCGATCAGTTACCATGGCATCATAGGAATCAGCAACAGCTATAATGCGAGCACCCAGGGGTGGCACCGCAGTCGCATTATTTTTAGCCTCACCGGCGGCAAAATGTTCATGATGGGCAAGCACCAAGGGTACCGCTTCGCTCAAAACGTCACCCACCGAGGAGAGCAGTTGCGCACCTTTTTCAGTATGCGACGACATGAGCACTTTTTCATCTTTGCTCAATTCCGCAGCCTTGCGTATGAGCTCGCTGCTGACCTCAACCTTGCCAACATCATGCAGCAGCGCCGCAACCTTTATATTCTCAACCTCATGGGTATTCAATTTCATTGCCAGAGCAATATCAGTGGCATGTTGAGAAACCCGGACCGAGTGGCCCTGGGTATATTTATCGGCAGATTCGATATATTTTGACAGGATTTCCAGTATGCCGATATAGGCGGCTCTTAATTGATGGTATCTTTTTTCATTTTCTTCATGAAGATGGCCCACTATTATTGATGAGAGCGTTAAAAAGCTGCCCCAGGAGATGAGGGTAATGGCAAGAGAAAAGATGGATTGAGAGGGCTTATAACTTTGCGGGAACATGATCACATAAAACGAAACTGAGGCTATGCTTAACATACTGGTCAGCACTGCCTTTCTTTTGCCAAGAATAAATCCGGCCACCAGTACCGGCAGGTAAAAAAGATTGAGCAGGGCAATTTTCTGGTCAATAAAATAATTGAGTGAAATAACAGACACTAATATAAACAGGACCAGCAGCTGCTCAAAATTATTTATTATATAGGACTTAATGCGTGTCATTATAATTGCCATATCCTTTGTTTGTTCCGGAGTCAATTTTTATTTATTATGTAATTTTTTGTTTAATTATTCGGCATAAAAGAGAAATTCTTGAGTTGTAAAAAGGATTATTATTTCATTCATTTTGCGCAAGTTCTGCATTTAATAAAGATTATTTTGCAGAGGAATTAACGATATTAGACGATTTGTTAGCGCTCGGCAAAACTATGTACTCAGAAGAAAAATAAATCAATCTACGTCGACTAAGGAAAAAAGGAATGCCCCCAGTATGATCATTAAACAAACAACAGAGCACAATAAGTATTAAAAAATCAAGAACAACAGGGAGGGTGCTTATGCCAAGAAAGCTGAACCTCAAGCCATCCACACCATAAAAGAAAGGGTTAACGTAGCATAATGACTGGACCCATCGGGGGAGTTCTTCTAAGGGGAATAAGGCACCGGAAAGAAGGAAAATGGGAACCATAACAAAGTTCAAATTATTGCGTCCATACGCTGGTATTATTTAAAATTTCATAGGCATGATTCTTATGTCACCAGTGAGGGAATATTTCAATAGTTAATTTAATTAAAAAGAAATACTTTTGAAAGAAGCGGAGATTTGTGGTACGAATGAAAACCGGTGCATTCCTGATAGTGAAAAGTATTTCATACAAAGGAGGGAGATGCCATGCCGCAGGTTAGATTAAGCAAGGAAGCAGAGAGAACATTACAGAAGATTATTGCCATCTGGCCGCAGATTATGCATCAGCAAAGAAAAGAGAAAATACTCACTATGCTGTCTTTGCTGATGGGTGCGCGAAA
>Ga0209777_10009850_pt1 | contig 10219 bp, 10 predicted proteins | sample FrelakmetHBP12HB_FD_187147 | JGI IMG/M metagenome (GOLD analysis project Ga0209777, IMG submission 187147) | Freshwater lake sediment microbial communities from the University of Notre Dame, USA, for methane emissions studies -HBP12 HB (SPAdes)... | ecosystem: Environmental > Aquatic >...
GGGCCTGGTCGAGTATGTTGGATAATCTCACATTTTTCTCCAAGTCCTCTTATTCTTGCCCCCGCGTCTCTATGAGGCCGAGGGAGCCGTTCTTCATCCGGTGAAGCACACAGATTTTCATTGTTGACGAATTTATGAAAACGACCACGCCGTCGCGGCGGTTCATCAGCTCGAAAGCCGCGTCTTCCACCCTCATGGGTTTGGGAAGAAAATTGTCGCTCTGGATTATCCGCAGGCCCTTGGAGTCCGGGACCGTTTTCGCCGTCGGCTCGGGAATCTCGACGGGCGCGCGCTTGCTTTCGCGGGTGCGGATACTGTCTCCCGATTTGCGCGTGCGCCGGCGGCTTTTTTGCCGCTTGAGCTGCTTTTCTATCTTGTCCATCACCATGTCAATTGCGCTGTAAAGGTCTGCGGTCTCCTCCTTGCCGGTTATGGTCAGACCGTCGGCGGTTATGATAACTTCCGCGATGTGGCGGATTTTCTCGACCGACAACACCACGTGAGCCTCCTGTGGAGACTGGAGGAACTTCTCGACCTTTTTAAATTTTTCTTCTGCGTACACTCTCAGAGCGGGCGTAGAATCAGTGTGTCTGAATGTCACGGTGAGTTGCATTGTCCATTCCTTCCGTTATTTGGTTGATAAGCCGTCCCGATTCCCGGAACGGATTTCATGGATTGTTATCAGTAATTTTTTTCCATGCAATCCCAAGTATTCTTTCCGCCTAAAGCCTAATGCCTAAGGCCTAAGGCCTTCTAAAAACATCTCTTGCGCTTTGCGCTTGATAGCAGGTTCATGGACTCGCGGTATTTTGTGACGGTTCTGCGAGCTATATTGATGTCCATTTCGAGCAGAAGCCGGGTGATCTCCTGGTCGCTCAGGGGTTTGCCCTGATCCTCCTGTGTTATGAGCTGAAGTATTTTCTGCTTGACGCTTTCCGCGGCCACCGTGCCGCCCTCCGTAGTTCCAACGCTCGAATTGAAGAAAAATTTCAGTTCGTAGATGCCCTGAGGGGTGTGGACGTATTTATTGGTGGTGACGCGGCTGACGGTGGATTCGTGCATGCCGATATCGTTGGCGACGTCCTTCAGAATGAGAGGCTGAAGGGAGCCGACGCCCTTTTCGAAGAATTCGCGCTGGAACTTGACGATGCTTTTCGTGACTTTGTAGATGGTGCGTTGTCTCTGGTGGATGCTTTTTATGAGCCACATTGCGCTGCGCAGTTTTTCCCGGATATAGCCACGGGTAAGCTCCCCCTGCTTTCCTTTGCCCTTCATCACGGAGCGGTAATATGAGCTGATCCTCAGCTTGGGCAGGCCGTCCTCGTTGAGCACCACGACATATTCATCCCCGACCTTGTGCACAAAGATATCCGGGGTGATGTACTGGATTTTCTCGTCGCTGAAGGCCCTGCCGGGACGCGGCTCCATGCCCGAGATTATTTTTATCGCCTGCTGAATGTCCTCAGCGGGTAATTTGAGGGTCTTAGAGAGCGCTTTTATGTCGCGCTTCTCAAGCATCGGAAAATGATCGCGTAAAATTTTTTCCACCAGGCTGCCCTGAAGCCCCCAATGCTCAGCCTGGATCAAAAGGCATTCGCGCAGGTCCCGAGCCGCCACCCCCACCGGGTCAAAGTTCTGCACCTTTGCAACCACCCCGGCAACAAACTTCGTGTCCGCGCCGCAATCCTCGGCTATCTCCTCCAGGGTCGCCCGCAGGTATCCGTCGTCGTCAAGGTTTCCGATAATGTGGATGCCGACCTGCTCCTCTTCAAATGTGAAATTGGAGAGGCGCAGCTGCCAGATCAGATGCTCCGGTAAGGTGGTTTTCTTTGACGTGTAAGTCTCGAAGCCAGCTTCTTCTTCATCCTGCCGGACGTAATAATCGCCGTCGTAGTTGTAGTAATTTTCGAGGAAGGTTTCCCAGTTTATGTCGCTAACCGGCTCATCCTGGTTGCTGTTCGGAGGAATTGAGTCCTCGACCAGGGCGTCTATGCCGCTGATTTCGTCGTCGGGGGTATCCCCATCGTGAGCCTCTTCAAGGATGGGGTTCTCGAGCATCTCCATCTGAACCGCTTCGACGAGCTCGAGGCGGCTCAGCTGCAGCAGCTTGATCGCCTGCTGCAATTGAGGCGTCATGACCAGTTGCTGAGTGAGCCTGAGGCTCTGTTTCATGTCCAGTGCCATAGCGCGAGCCTAAAGAGAGAATCCGTCTCCCAGGTAATACTTCCGAGCGGCAGGGTCTTTCGTAATCTCAGGCGGCGTGCCTTTTACGATTATCACACCCTCATTTAGGATATAGCCACGATCGCATATTTTCAACGTCTCATACACGTTATGATCGGTTATCAGCACGCCTATATTTCGTTTCTTCAAGTCCCGGATCAGGCCCTGCAGGTCCGCCACCGCGATCGGGTCAATGCCCGCGAAAGGCTCATCGAGGAGCATGAACCGGGGCCTCGTGACAAGGGCGCGAGCTATCTCCACCCGGCGTCTCTCTCCGCCGGACAAAGTGTAAGCCTTGGATTTACGAAGCTTCTCGACTCCGAGGTCCGCAAGCAGCTCCTCAAGCCGCTCCGAAGCCTCCTTCTTAGTCAGATTGCATGTTTGCAGGATGGCGCGGATGTTGTCTTCTACGGTGAGCTTCCTGAAAACACTCGGCTCCTGCGGCAGGTAGCTGATGCCCTTCCGCGCCCTCTTGTACATGGGCAGTCTGGATATATTTTCCGAGCCGAGGAGGACCGTTCCCGTATCGGCCTCGATAATGCCGACCACCATGTGGAAGCTGGTGGTTTTTCCCGCGCCGTTGGGGCCGAGCAGGCCGACTACTTCGCCCGGATTCACCTCAAAACTTACCCCATCCACCACACGGCGTCCCCCGAAGGATTTCATCAGGCCCTCGACGCACAGTGCGGCGCGCTCGTCCAACGGCGCCGTCATGGGTTGGCCTTTGGCGCGCGAGGCGGTGGTTTGGGGTTACGCTGAAACCGGACGTTGGCGCCGGTGATTTTCTCGGTTTGCAGGTAATATTTTAAAACGTCCCCGCGGAAAATGTTCTCCCCCTGGTAAATGATGGGGCTGCCCCTCATAGTTATCAATTGCTCGTCGTTATCGAAAATGGCCTCCCCGCATCTCGCAAATGTGTCCTTATGAGTAACCTTAACAGACCCCGTGCAAATCGCCTTCTGCACCTGTTGATCCTTGGGGCGATAAAAGGCGGTCATCTTGTCGCAGTGGATGACTGTCGGGCCGCGCTTGAGCACCACGTTGGTCTCGAAAATAACCTTGTTTTCCTGCTGCAATACGGTAAGGGTTTTTGCTTCGATCTGGACTGGCTGGTTATCCTGCGCGATATTGCCGAAGGGCTTCTTCTTCGGGGGTTCAGGAGGAGTCTGGGCGATGCTCATCGCCCCCAGCGTCAGGACTAGCGCAGCAATACTCGCGGCAACCGCCATGGCGCCTTGTCTTGTTCCAGCTCGCTTCACCATATCCATACCCCCACGTTTAGCGGTGACTCCGCAATCCGGCGGGCGAAGCCCACACCCTTGCGCTGTCCAGTATACTGAACGTCTGCGCCCTGAAATCCGCGATCAAGCCAACCCCATCTATCTCCAAACCCTCATGGCGTATCTCAACAGGATCATCGGTCTTAGCCATTTGGGTGTCCAGATTGTATTGCAGCGTGTTCGTTTTCAGTGTGTAGCCGCTGACGGATTTTCCCAGAACATCACCGGTGAGAACTACGATCTTCTTGTTTGAGTCGTAGCTCCCTTCCCTGCCCGATATGTCGTAAGCCCGCAAACCCTTCTCGAAATAGGCCGCCTTAATGTCATAGAAGTTGAGTAATCCTTCAACGGTGGAGTAAGTTGCGCGCTTAGACCGGATGTCCCACGTCATGGCGCCCTCCGTTGTCTCGACAAAATGCACGCCCCCGGAAAGCGCCATGTCCGCGCCGGGAGGCAAAGGAGAGGCGACGGGAGCGGCCGCCTGCTTTTCCCCGCAGGCCGCCGCGAAAAATACGCAACACGCGGCAATAATAATGCCCCTCTTGCCTTTGATAAACATGGCGATTATCGCCTTATTTTTTCTGCATATCCGCGATTATGGAGTATCCCAGCTCCATATAAGTGCGCTTTGGCGCGGGCGCTTCAGGATTCGGGATCATGCTCATGGCCTGCCGTTTCTTGCACGCTCTGATGCAGACTCCGCAGCCGATGCAATATGCCTTGTTGAAGATTAGTTTCTTCTGTTTTCCCTTGCCCTCGGTTGTCAGGGCGCCGACCTGGCAGCGTTTTGCGCAGGCGCCGCAGTTGTTGCACATGTCCCAGTCCATCGAGAGGATGAAGGACGACCGCGCGACGCCGTCCCTGTTGCCCAGCCTGGTGATGGTTCCCAGGATGCCGCAGCAGCAGCCGCAGCAGTTGCACATAAAGCTTATTTTTTCCTGGATGTTATCGCTCACGTGCACCAGTCCGGCTTCCTCGGCCCTCTCGAGAGTTTCAAGCATCGCTTCCTTCGTAACCCGCCACGCAAAGCCGCGCTGCACCGCGAACTCGACAAACGGGCCGAAAAGCATGCACACGTCCTTGGGCCTGCCGCAGCTTTCGCCGATAAGCTCGTGCTCATGACGGCAGAAACAGTTGGTGAGCGCCATGTCGGTGGCGTTTTCAATGAGTGTTTTCACCTGGTCATAAGGGTGCACGGTGGTCTGGGAGCGTATTGTTTCCTGGATCGGGATAGTGCGGGCGAAGGGCGTCTTGAAAGTCCAGCCCGCCTTGCCCCAGCCGTTGATATAATAATCATGGAACAGCCGCGCGAGTCTTTTCTCGCGGTCTCCGGTCTCGCCGCGCATGAATTGCAGCTCGAATATGCCCGGCACCATGGGAAGAAGCGCGTAGCATTTCTTGCCCTTTTTGGGAGCCACAAAAACGAGACCCTTTTGAGACATCCGCTCGCATATCTCGTCAACCTTTTCGGGGGAAACGCCTGCGCGTTGGGCTATGATTTCGGCTGGTTCTCTGAAGGGTTGCAAATTGAGTGCCGAGGCCAGCCGCGCTTCATCCTCAGTGAACAATATCTTCAAAATCTCCCGTAACTCATGGGTGTCCGGAGCGCCGCTCGGAAACTGATTAAGCCTTGCAATAAGCGCATCATAAGGATTATCGGCCATAGAACCTCCTAGTTTAATATTGGTAAGGATAGTATATTACTTGAAGGGAGTAAAACGGCCAGGAAACCCTATCTGAGCATAAACAGCAAGGTAAAGGCCCCCCTATTGCATCAGCTATTGATTTGTTTATACTTATTGTTAAAGCAAGTGGTAATAAATCCGAGTGGAGATTTCTAAAGGAGACATATTAGGTGGAAAAGAGCGTTAAAAAGCATATGCGACGAGAGCTAGGCGATAACCTCTCCATTTTTTTGCAAAATAACAAGGAATGGATTGATCGTAAGAAAAAAGAAAAGGCTGATTTAACGCCCGAAAAGAGTTATAATAATAGCTTTGAACTGAATGAAGAAAATCGCAAGCTGTTCGAAAAATATTTTTCAGCAAAACCTATAGAAGAGATACTACCCAAGGGGTGGGATTATAAAATCTTCGGAGATGCCGTAATCTCTATTCTGGACCTCCTGGAAGAGGACATTCTTACAGAGAAAGAGGCAAATGCTCTCGTAGATTTCGTCGTTTCAAAATTAATAGAACGACGTGTAAACTTGATATTTCAAGATTTTGATTTAGCCGAAAAATTTATTAATAATATTGTAACCGACAAACTTCTCGCTCACTATATTATGGCCGTAAGTGGGGGGGCAAAATGAACGAGCAAAAAGCACCCGAGACAGAAAAAAATAAGGCAGAAGAAAAAAACCTTGCCGAGAGTGAGTCAACTTTGTCAGGTGAGGACGTTCAGCAAGCTGTTAAAAAGATGGCAGAGCATAAGCCCACGCAACTATTAGAGGTTATGGCTATGGGAATGAGTTCCATCGGCCATCCTTTGCATAATAAAATGACAGGTGAGCATATCTCAAAAGTATTGGATTTGACTTCAAAACATGATGAGAGAGAATACGAACTAAATAAAATTTCCCACGCAAATGATCTATCTGAGAATAGATCAAATAGAAGATATTTATTTGCTGCTTTTATTATTTTTGTTGGTTTAATGGTGTTAGTGTTGTTTCTTTTTCGGGATAAAACGGATGTCTTGATTCCCATCTTGACCGGATTAGGGGGCCTCGCGGCTGGTTTTCTGGGTGGTTGGGGTTTCGGTCGAAAGAGTAATTAGTTATATACCCTCAACTTCACTTGAAACAAAAAAGACCCGGCTTAGGAACCGGGTCATGAATTATGCTATGAGGCCCCGATTCGGCTTTCGGGACCTCGAAGCTGTTATTTGTTCTCTTCGTATTCGGCGTCTATGACATCGCCTTCCGAGCCGCCGGTGGATGTCCCCTGTCCGCCGCCATCGGGTGGAGGAGGAGCGCTACCGCCCGGAGCGCCGGCCCCTGCGGCCTGTTTGTACATGGCCTCGGCCATTTTATGGCTTGCCTGTTGGATGCGCTCCATGGCCGATTTCATGTTCTGGACATTGTCGCTGTCCAGCGCCTTTTTCCCTTCCGCGATAGCCGCTTCAATATTTGAGCGGTCCGCGTCGGGGATTTTATCCTTATTATCCTTCATGATCTTTTCGGTGTTGTAAATGAGGGAATCGAGGTGATTTTTCGTTTCGATCTCCTCTTTGCGCCTCTTATCCTCCTCCACGTGAGCCTCAGCGTCCTTGACCATCTTCTGTATCTCCTGCTCGTTGATGCCGGAGCTGGCGGTGATGGTAATATGCTGCTGGCGCTGGGTGGCTTTGTCCTGCGCCGTGACGTTGACGATGCCGTTTGCGTCAATATCGAAAGTGACCTCGACTTGGGGCACCCCGCGAGGCGCCGAGGGAATCCCATCGAGAATGAACCGGCCCAATGTGCGATTGTCTCGCGCCATTTCGCGCTCGCCCTGAAGCACATGCACCTCCACTTGAGGCTGGCTATCCGCCGCGGTAGTGAAGATTTCGCTCTTCCGCGTCGGGATGGTGGTATTGCGCTCGATAAGCCGCGTCATGACGCCCCCCAGTGTCTCGATGCCCAGGCTGAGCGGGGTCACATCGAGAAGGAGCATATCCTTGACATCCCCCGCGAGAACCCCCGCCTGCACCGCTGCGCCAAGCGCAACCACCTCGTCGGGATTGACTCCCTTGTGAGGCTCGCGGCCAAAGAGCTCCTTCACCCTCTGCTGAACCATCGGTATACGGGTAGAACCGCCCACCAGCACCACCTCGTTGATCTGCCGAGGCTCCATACCAGCGTCCTTGAGGGCCTGCTTCACCGGCGGAAGGCTGCGGTCTATGATGTCCCCGACCATCTGCTCGAACTTTGACCGCGTCAGCTTGATGTTCATGTGTTTCGGGCCGGAGGCGTCTGCGGTAAGGAAGGGCAGGTTGATCTCGGTCTCCATGACTGAGCTTAGCTCGATCTTGGCCTTTTCGGCGGCCTCCTTGAGGCGTTGCAGAACCATCCGGTCCTTGCCCACGTCAATGCCCTGATCCTTCTTGAACTCCGCGATAAGCCACTCGATGACGAGCTGGTCTATGTCATCGCCGCCGAGGTGTGTGTCACCGTTGGTGGACTTGACCTCGACGACGTTGTCGCCCACTTCGAGAATAGATATGTCGAACGTCCCGCCGCCGAAATCGTAGACGGCGATTATCTCGTCCTTTTTCTTGTCCAAGCCGTAAGCGAGGGCCGATGCGGTCGGCTCGTTGACGATGCGCTTCACATCGAGGCCCGCTATGCGGCCCGCGTCCTTCGTGGCCTGCCTCTGGCTGTCGTTGAAATAGGCCGGGACGGTTATGACCGCTTCGGTTACCTTTTCGCCGAGGTAGTTTTCTGCCGCCGTTTTCAGTTTCTGGAGTATCTTCGCGCTTATCTCGGGCGGGGAATATTGCTTCCCCTGGATATCGACGCGAGCGTCACCGTTCGGCGCCTGAATGACCTTATACGGCACCATGCGTATCTCGTTGCCCACCTCGCCATACTTCCGCCCCATGAACCGCTTTATGCTGTAGACCGTATTCTGGGGATTGGTGATGGCCTGGCGCTTCGCCACCTGCCCAACCATGATCTCACCGTCCTTCGAGAAACCGACCACAGACGGCGTAGTCCGGCCTCCCTCCTCGTTGGTTATAATCTTCGGCTCTCCCCCCTCGAGAATCGCCACCACCGAGTTGGTCGTCCCCAGGTCTATTCCTATTATCTTGCCCATTATTCCTTCTACCTCCTTGTTTAATCAGGAAGAAAAATCCTATTTTTCCCTCTTTTTTAATCTTAAATGTAAGCATGTATGGGTTGTAAGTCAAGGTCATGGCATAAATTCCTCGATTTTCGCTTGAAAAAAGGGGCGCCCCTTGTCCTTAGGTCAAGACGAAGCGCCTGTGATTTTCACTTCCGCGAATCTGTGATTTATTTTTGTATGGCCAGACAAGGGGTTTAAACCCCTTGTCTGTGCTCCTTGAATCCGTGATTCAATTCATGTGTAAAGACAAGGGGTTTAAACCCCTTGTCTGCGTGATTCGATTTTCGATAAATCATTGAACTATCCGCGCGCATTGCATAATTTTGCCGTCCGGGCGAAAATTACGGACGGAGAAAATGAATGGCGGCGTTCAAATCCCGGTCTTGTTTTGTCGGCTTGATTTTTATCCTCCTCGTTCTGTGGGGCGGGTCTCGTCCAGCGTTGGCGCCAGGTCATCCCGCTGAAACAGCCAGCCGGAAAAGAAATATCAAGCGCACCGATGACCCCGTATTGATCGCGGGAAACAAGATGCCAACTCTGGCGGGGGTCGAAATCGGCGGGCTTTCCCTGATGAGATGGCGGGGGAACTCTTTCGAGCCTGTGCCTTTCCAGGTTGATAAAAGAAACGTGAAGGGCGAATACACGTTCGGACAGGCCGGCGCCGCGAATGGCAAGCCTGCCCGGCCAGGGTCGCCCCTGCTTCAGGCCGATGATGAGATGGCGTTCATGATTGGCGATGCCGGGGACCGCGCTCCGGCAACCTCCCTTCCCGCGAATGTAGAAAAGGGCGTCGAGCTGGAAATAGTTGACCCCGTCCCCGGCGACGACGGCGGCAGGGCATGGGCCTACCTGTTCGCTTTCAAGAAAGACGCGCCACGCTCTGAAAGGCGCTACCTCAAGGGCAAGCCGGACACACAGAAAGGGGCATGGAGAATTGAGGCGCAAAATTACAGCATCGAAGCCGGGAAGAACGCCGTTTATTACAATCTTCTCGCCATAAATCGCCCCGATGGCGCTCCCGGCCCCAACCTCATTGACCGCCTCAAAATAAGGGGGACGTATTCCATCCATCTAAGCGGTCATAAAATCCCGCTGGCGGCCGACGACCTCATCCAGGCGAACATCGTCGGCTGGAACGACGGCCCCGTTCGCGTGCTCGTGAAAGGCGACGGGTATGTGGATACGGCGGTGAAATTCAGGATAAAGGGATATTCCATAATCGAGTTTTATGGTAACCTCTTCATATACAGCTTGTATTTCCACATCCCCTTCGAGCCGGGGAAACTGCTCAAATCAGTTGACCTCTACGGCGCAGACGACTTCAGTAAATCCGCCTATGGCCTGCATTACTACGATAAGTGCAATCCCTGGAACAAGGACATCGTCTTCGACGGCAAAATGAGCGATGCCGAAAAGAATATGAACGTCAAGGACGATCGGAACTGGTTTGCGCTGACCGGCCCGCAGGGGTCGCTGCTGACGCGCGTTTTCCTCCCGAAAGAGTGGGGCTTCGTCAAGAAAGGCGCTTACTACCTTGACGACGCCGCCCGGCCCGACCCCCCCGAAGCCTTTCCCGGCGTCAGCGCGGCGGGCTTCAGTTTTTCCAACCTGACCGATGTCCGGAGAGGCTGGGCGCGCTATTCCACACACCACTATTTCCCCCGCCAATTCAAGATGGGCGCCGAGACGCGTATCCTCAACATCATGGATCATCCGCTGGAAGTTAAAGTGCGCCCAATAGGAAAATAGAAACTGTTGAAAAATCACAAGCCGTCTGGGGCCTGCGACATCCATGATAAGTTTTGTCAAGGGAGGGGGGAGACCTCCCTGTCGGCGCACGGCCTATCGTTATTTTAAATTCATGGTATAATTCTCTTACCCGTG
>Ga0209777_10009851_pt1 | contig 10219 bp, 13 predicted proteins | sample FrelakmetHBP12HB_FD_187147 | JGI IMG/M metagenome (GOLD analysis project Ga0209777, IMG submission 187147) | Freshwater lake sediment microbial communities from the University of Notre Dame, USA, for methane emissions studies -HBP12 HB (SPAdes)... | ecosystem: Environmental > Aquatic >...
CCCGGCTTGTTCGACCAACTGGGCGATGTAACCCGTCCGTTGACCGGGAAGACCGATCTCGTCGATGAACTCGTAATGGCGCATGGTGTCGGCCAGGGCGAGAACCTTTTCGAGAGGGCTGTCGATTGGCCGGATGTTCTTCTTGATCCTCTCGTCTGAGTTGTTGACCCATACTCCGGTGGTGTTACCGGAGTTACCGAAGACCCGTAGTTTTTGGCTGAGGGAGTCATCGGTCCCCCCAATTAGGACGTTGCCACTCTTGGCAATCTGCATGGCAGTAACCCAGGACCCCGACCAGCCAGTAGCCCCCGAGTTTACGGTTTGATACCGGAACGAAAGAGACTGCCCGGTTGCATCGCCTGATACAAACTGTTGCCACTGACCCACTGAGTTTGCGTTGAGTGCGGCGTAATTAGCTACTCCCAAAGAAGTGCTTATGTTTGGTGATCCGTTATAGGCAATGCCTGCAAAGTTGGTTTGTGACCCGACTATCTGTAGAAGACTGCCGTTATCACTCGTCGTACCGATGAGGACGTTGCCACCGGAGGTGATGCGCATTCTCTCGGCATTGCCAGGCCCATTGGAGTTGGTTGTAAATGTGAGATACCCAGATGTGTTGCCAGAAGTACCGTTTTCCTTTCTTGCGGAAACGGTCCCATATATGACGGTATTCGTGCCGTTGTAGATCCCGCCGAATCCAAGCGAACCCCCGAGGTCTGCGGTGGTTGCGGTGTCATTTGATCCAATAAAAGAGATTGCAGACCCGGAAACAAGGGTATTGCTTGTACCACGGACCTGAAAAATCCCGCTCCAGTCATAGTTAGTACCAATAAGGACGTTGCCAACCGCATTCGCATACGGCACATAGTTGGTGCCAGATTGGCCAAGGGGATAATTGGTTCCACCAACACTGAGATACTGCGCTGAAAGATTGGCAAGGTAGTATGGCGAAGAAAGGGTTGCGGTGAATCCAGAAGAAAATGCCTGTGAGGCGCCCCAGGTGTTTGCCGCAGAAAGCAAGGGAATGGACGCGCCAGAGGTTCCTAGTTGGTAATTAGTTGTTCCAACAAACAAATACTGCGCAGAAAGATTCTGGTTCTGAACACCATTATTTATGGCCAAGTTACCGGAGGCGTTGCCGGGGACAAAACCATTGACCGATACCGCATTGACACCTTGAATCGGCTGTTGAGAAGACTGGTCGGTAACCGTGTTAAAATTGGACCAAGTTTCATTGGCCATTTAGACCTCCAGGACGACGAGATTAGCGGAATCGATGGTGGCTGTTCCACCAGTAGTGGCGAGGGTTACGTCAAACCAATATGTGACACCGGCTTGAAGAGAGGGAATGATGGCCTCAATGGCCACGGTGACATCAGAACTTGCGGTCTGCAAGGTCAAGACAGATGTTCCGCCGGCCTGGGTGCCGGTTAGGGCTGCACCATTGGCTGGGGCCGTTCCGGTTCCCCATTGGATTGTGGTGGTCAGAACTTTGTTTGCCATGCTCACGGACTCATGACCAGAAAACAGAACCAACACTCGCCCAGAAGAGGTCGGGGTGATCAGGGCCGCAAGCCCCATCATGACAGGTGTTGCGGAAGTTGTTCCGGTAGGCGATGCAGCGATGACATCGACAGATGCCGTATTATTGACCTGGTTGGTCAGGTTCGAGATCTGGGTTTGAAGGCTGGATATTTGAAGCTGGATGGACGAATAGGAATCATTGATTTTGGCAAGTAGATCCAGGACCGCCTTGCCAGTCTCAAGGGTATCAGAGGAATCAGTCAGCCTCGGCTGGAGAGTACCGGGATACCGTGTCATTGTTCCTCATTCTGGGGTCAGACTCGGCCCACATATCATATAGATAGACCCTGTGAATGGGGTCTGTCAAGACAATGGGGTCAGGAAGAGGGTCTAGATAGGCGATCTCACCGGCTGGTCGGTATGAATCGGCGTAGTGGACGGGCTTAAAGTCATCCTTGAGATTCAGCCACGCAAGAAAACCAATGACTGAGAAGGCAAGGATGATATTGAACGCTGATTTGATCATTGGCGCATATAATCCGGAAGTGTCTGATTCTTTTCGTGCCAAGCTTTTTCTGTGGATTCCGCGACCTGGCCGTCCTCATTGTAATTCGAATAGACCCAGACTCTTCTGAGGGCGTAGAGAACGGCGTCCATCAGGTCAGGATGGTATGCTTCATCGTCGATTTCCCGGGTCAGTTCATAGGGATTGGAAGATTCCTCATCGTTACGCTTGAACACAGCCTTGTTACACTCGTCTTCGAACGGATCGACAACACAGATTCCCTCTTCGTTCCAAACAGAATGCTTGATCTTCAGGTTTCCCTTACGGACATCGGCCTGAAGATTTTCGTAGGCCATGTCCTTATTCTGCTTATAAGCATCGATAACAGGAAGGCCATAGATCGTATTGAGGTCATAGGCAGTCATGCCATGGGAAGTATCAGCGTGAATCTGAATCCACTTGTCAGGAACCTTCTGGAATATCGGATGCTCTTTCACATATTGCATTCCATGCTGGATGGCCTGGGCGAGCTCAACGGTGCCAATCCGATTCTTCTTATACTGGTAGACGATGAACTTTTCTGGTCTGGAATCGGAATAGCAGATGATGCAGAACCCGTCAGCATCGGTGAACCCAAAATCCAGGCCGGCGGTGAAATGGATATCGGTGATAGGCTGAGTATTGATCCATTTAATCAGATCTGGATCGGTATAGAAGTTATCCTCAGTCAACCGGACAATCAACGCATCGTCATCATAGGAAACCTGACCCAAGTATTCGCGAACAAATATGGGAGTATTGTCAGTCCATCCGTTTTTCTTCTTGATATCTTCAAGAACCAGATGGTAATCAGGGATGAATGGATTGTGAGAAATATTCCAGTTCCAGGCCCGACCCCTTGCTTGGTCATCTCTAGCCCCAAAGTAAAGCTTTTCCCAAGGAGTGCCGCGAATCCGTGGACCAGTGCCAGACAGAAGAAGCCACCCTTTGCGGTCTAGAAGGGTGGGGGTGAGAACTTCATCGATGAGATAGTAAAGAGCTTTCTGACTTTGCGCCTCATCGATAACAATTCCATCCCACTGATCGCCGCGGAACTTTTCCCGTTCGTCCTTAGTGTTGTTTCCGCGAAAAAACACCTCAGACCCATTTTTCAGTTTGATCACACCATCAGTCAGAGACTTCGAAGAGATGTCGCAACCAAGGTTTTCAAAAAGCTCCAACATCTGATGATAATACTGCTCGATGGACTTTGTGATGGTTAGACAGATGATCAAATACTTGGAATGAGACTTCCGAATCGCTCCGTGGACAATCTTTCGGACATTCGCCTGGGTCTTACCGGCCCGTCGTCCGGCCATGGTGTAGAGACGTCGGGTTTGAGACAGGACGATCTCTTGCTGGATGTCGTGGCATTGAAGGAGCACACGGTAAGAAAGGAAATCCTCATCTTCCCGTTTGGCCTTGCCAAGGATGCGGTCGATGGCCTCAATAGGATCTTTTCCGGCAATTGATTCCCACATATACTTTGCCGCCCACCCGCCAGACCGCGCAGAAGCTTTAAACTCTTTCAAATAGTCCTGGACGAACGTGGTGCGAGCTTCCTCGTCCTCGTCGGCACCGGTAAACATATTCTCCAGTTGTTCCAGCATGATAGTTTTGACATTCTTAGCCCCCTTACTTCTACCTGGCCGGTGGAAGTTGGGATCTTTCAATGCCGGGTTTCCCATACGATTTTTCGGTCTAGAATTGTCGCTCATAACACAAGCTTCTATTTAATTGCTATTTGTGTCAAGTTGGAACTTTGTAAAAGAACAAAAAAACACCCTCCTGTGAGGGAGGGTGAAGGGGGGGGAACAACCGAAACAGAAGGGGGAACTCCTGACAGGTCATAATTAGAATACAGCCACTATGATCAGTTGTCAAGTGGGAATGAAAACAAAATAAAAATTATTGGAGAAAGGGGTAATGAGTATCCCCAAAATGGAGATGGAGAGATTGGTAAGTTCCAGTTAGAACTAATGGAAAAAGTGAAAAGAACGTAATAGACCAGGAAGTTCTAAGTGGAACTAGGTGAAAAAGTGAAATGGAGAGGCACCTAGACTTCAACCGACTCGCCCCCATCTCCCCGATGATCCCCCTGGGGTAGCTGGGTGCTGCCGTCGTCCCTGTTGGTTCACCGAACGAACTATCGCTTGTCCATTGGAGTCCGTCATAGTCCATTGGCTCAGTTGACTAACGGATCATCATTAACCACAAAAAACCACGGGATTACCAGCCTTACCGGGCCTTACTTACCCTGGCTTACCTACACTTACCAGAACTTACCAGACCGGTAAGTCACCGGTAAGTCACCGGTAAGTCACCGGTAAGTGTCCAGTATAGTCCATTAGAGTCCATCGGCGTACCGGCTTGTCCGAAGGATCGGAGGGGCGAAGCTGATCAGTCATTCCAATTCGCTACGGTAATTTGAGGTAAGGAGGTGGAGAAAATTAGGTAATTCCCCCGATCTATTCCCCGATCCTCCTTTTTGTCCCTACAGCTTCACCGGTTTTCATCACTAATCATCCAAAAAACCTATCATTTTTGATAGTTATTACAATTCGTTCATGAACTTTCTGTAATCATTAGAGTTTTTTAATGAAGTTTTTGTAATGTTATAGACTTTTTGTTAGAGTTTTTAGAGATTTAACGTCATTTTTCTATTCCCTGTTGGATACTTACTTACCTGCTTACCTAAAAAGTAAGTATGTATATCCTTATACCATATAGACTTACCCTTACTTACTTACCTTACCGGCCATTCCCTATCTTTCCATGGGAATTTCCCCCCCTTTTTCTTATTTTATCTATAGAAATAGAAAAGAGTAAGTAAGGTAAGTAAGGGAAAATAATTTCTTATCCCATAAAGACTTACAAGCTTACCTAAACTTACTAGCGGTAAGTAAGGTATCTTTTCCGGGAGTTCTTTTACCTCTTTACCTCTTCAGCTCGCGCTAGCGAGCGTCCCCGGAGGGTCGTGGCGGGCCTACCCGTGCCCGTTGGTTGGTCGCTTGGGCTGGTGAAAGTCAGTTCCTCCGGGCAACAAAAAACCCCGCCAAAAAGGCGGGGCTTGGGGTCATGGGAACAAAAGCGTTAGGGTCATTATTGTTTATCCTCCATGGACCGAATTGCCATGACAATCTCTATAAACTTTTTGTAATCCTGGCCGTGTTTGGAATCACCATGGACCTTAGTTACCTTTTTTTTGAACGCATCCAGAGTACCACGGAAGCATCCGCATACCACCTGAACATCGTACTCAACCCAATAAACAGTTGTCTGGTAGTTGCGTGAACCAATTTTTGGCCCCGTGTATCGGTTGGGGTTAGTTTTATATTCTTTGCAAGAGTTGCAATAGTCGCAAGATTCGCAATAGTTGCAATATTTGCAATAGTTGCAAGATTTGCAAGAGTCGCAAGAGTTGCAATAGTCGCAAGAGTCGCAAGAGTTGCAAGATTTGCAATAGTCGCAATAGTCGCAAGAATAGCAATAGTTGCAAGATCTGCAAGAGTTACAAGAGTAGCAAGAGTTACAAGAGTAGCAAGAGTTACAAGAGTCACAATAGTCGCAAGAGTCGCAAGAGTCGCAATCATAGCAGTTAAAACAATTTTTCAAAGAATCGCTTTTCTTTTGTGCGGATTCTTCTGTATCGGCCTTTAATGACCAAGAATTATTATTGTCATCATACCAGCGATCGTTTTTTAGAGTCATTCTTCTATCCTCCCAAAAATCGTTTCTTTACCAGTCCATACAAGGAAACCAGATTTGTAATCGGATTTTCTAGCCTGCCGTTTCCTGCCGTTTGGCCAGATAATCCAAAGCTGCTTATTGTAACGGACGAGGACGGGGGTCATCCCTGGAACTCTTCAACGTACCAACTCATGCCATTTTTCTCCGAATCGGGACCGTAGAATCCCCAACAGGAGCAACATTCCTTCCATACGTGTTCCCATTCGGTATTGATCGGGCGCTGTTCAATGATATATCCGTACACTTCACCGTTAAGGTAGTACTGAATAGTTTCATCGTCCGGATCTTCCATGTCTTCCCTAGAGTCAATGGGGTCTAGATCATATTCGATCCTAACCCGAAACTCAAAACCAGTGTCTAACCCCATTCCAACCCATTCTGTTTTCACCTCTCACCTCCAAAGATTTCAGGTTCACGCTTGTATTGGGAAAAATCCTCTTCCTCTTCCCCTTCCTCGTTTCTATTGTAATAGCCTTTTCCGTCTTTCGTTTCCGACCAACCCTCGGAATCCATCCAGTCATTGAATCCGCACCGATAGGCCACCTCATCGACATTTTTCAAAACTGTAGAAGTGTCGTATTTCATGCCGGCAACTTCAACCATTCCGAAACACTCGTCTAACATCTCGTCGTACATATATTCAAGTTCGTATTCATAATAAACTGTCATGTCATTTCTCCTTAAAACACCCAAATAAAATCAGCCTGTCCATCTTCCAACCATTGCCAGGACTCGGCGAACAAACCATCCAAGTAAAGCCGGTATCGCTTAACGGTCCAGTCGGTATCAAGTGTTTTCATTTTTTATCCCCCTTGGATATCTCTCAAGATAGTGCCAGTTGGATATAGTGTCAAGCCTAAGTCCTATATAAATAGCGTCAACAGTCACAGTTATCCACAGGCATTGACATATTGTGTATATGTGGAATACTTATCCACAGGGCTTGTGGAAATGTGGAAATGTGGATAACTTTCTTGATGTCAAGGGGGTCCAGATTGATCCGGGGAAAAATCCCAGCTGATCTTCGACCGAGGGAAAGAGACCGAACATTCAGAAAAGCAAATATTGACAATGTCCATTGTCAGATGTCTACAAAATCAGACAGTTCAGGCCAAAAAACTGATCAATATCATTGCACCAATGGTGCATTTTGATAGGCAACAAAAAACCGCCCATTTCTGGACGGTATGTAAAGCCAAGCCCTTGGGTAAGGGGTATTGAGAACCTAAGCGCCGGGGTTGAAGAACTCTGCGTGTATTTCCCTACCCTTGGTTAAGTATGCTGAATATGCTTCTTCTGCGGTATCAAATGTGCCAAGGTTTATCATCTTCATGTCTATACCAATCTGGACCATGAATCGGCCTCCGGGCGCTCGAACAACGCCCTTGAATCCAGTGGAATTGTCACGATGGCGCTTGCCATTCATGGTGTTTTGGGAGACGGTGCATAGTCTCATATTACTTCTGGTGCAATCAAAGGGATTGCCATTGATATGGTCGACAACCATACCTTTTGGTATTTCTCCAAAGACTTCTCGGTGAAGAAGTATGTGGATTCTTTTTTCTCTGAACTTGCTTTTGTTGTATGTATGAGAGAAATAGGTCTTCCCATGCGTATGCAGGGGGTTCCATTTGATGGATGAAATGCGTTCGAAGTCCTCATCATCTAAAAGAACTTCGAATCCTTTGATATTTAGAATCTTCATCGGCCTTGCTCCTTATGCTTTAGGTTAACCCAAAGCCGATGAACTGTCAATCACTTCTTCTTGCTGACAGGATTCTCGGGTGGCCTGCCGCCTTTCTTTCCGTTCTTCTCAGCTGCTTTCTTTTTCTCGGCACTTTTGGCCAGCCCACCTTTCCGGCCAGCTTCATTCACGCTAATTCCCATATTGTACCTCCCTAAAACTCTGGTTGCTCTTGAGTTGGTCTGACTCTTTTTAGAAGATTCTCGTCGTGAATAGATATCACCATTCTCTTAACGATCTTTCCGTTCTCAAAGTAATTCTTGTACTCATAGCCAAGGCTTTCAAGATAATACTTTGCCTTCTTTGCGCAATCATAATCCGTCGATTGGCCTGACTTGATCATCTCTACGCCGATTTGAACCGGATCGATACCAATGAACTGAACCTTGGGGTGGTTGCACTTTTCATTAAACACGATCCGTTCAAGCTTGTAAACCATTAGCTCAACTAGTTCACTCTTGAAACCTAAATCCATGGCCATCCTGTTTTCTTGGGCAAAAAAATCCAAGACGGGCTTAGACAAACCAATCCAAGAATCTGGTGTCTGTGCTTTTGCGAACTTCCAGTAATAAGCCCATGTTTCTTCGATCCACTCCTTGTTTTCGTACAGCTTGATATGATCGACATTCTTGATCCGAATCGGGAAGAATCGCCTGTTTCCTGTCATGTCCCTCAGGAATTGCGCTTCATTGGTAGTTCCAACGAAAGAAGCAGATCTGGGGACCCTTGTCATCCCTCTTTCATACAGCTGACGGAACTCATCATAGTCCTGGCTGATGAATGCTTTTGCTGTGCCGATCTCCGTTTTGCTGTACGCTTGCATTTCGGCGAGTTCGACGATCAGCTTGCCGCTAATGTGCCGGATGCAGTCTGCTGATCCCAGGGTAACGCCCTTATCCCCAAGGTCTACAAAGAGCTTGTCTGTCATGGACAAATATCTGGTCAGCCGGCTCTTGCCAACCCCCTGACCGCCAACAAAAACGGGAACCAGGTCATTGGGAACGGCGTTTTCGCCGAAGGCCCGGTAAGTATGGAGAGAGGCCCGGGTGAAAAAGACATCAAAGATCTCATTGTAAATCGCCCGTTCCGAACTCTGATCTAGAACAAAATCGATGCACCCCAAGATTTCTTGAATTCGATTTTTCGGCGTATTGTATTTTACTGACAAGGCATTGAAATAATCGTGGATCGAATTGAAAACGGCATCCGGTTCCAGGCTCATGGTCCTGATCAGGTCGGATCGGACGTCCTTGCTCATCCGGCGGATTCCGTACTTCACCAGCCGGTTCAGCAGGGCATTGTCTGCCTCATCATAGTTCCCGTGGTACTTGGGGTGGAAACACATTTGACCTGTTGCCCGGTCAAGCCTCACAAAGCTCTTGAAAGCGGGGTCCATCTTCATGACTTCCAAGACTGACACGTACTCGGCTTCGATCTTGCCCTTTTCGTCGCCGCATCTTGCCTGAACAAGCTCAATGAATTTTGGGGGTATGAATGATTCCAAGCTTGAGAATCCGGCTTCCAAATGGATCTTGGGACGATCCATTACCATCTCGCTTGCGTTCTCTAGCGTGTAGAGAACTTCGATGGCATCGTTTTCTATGGATTGCAAAACGGTATGGCCATTTCCGGCACCTTGGACCCGCGCCACAAGGGAAGTCTTCGCGGTCTTGGCCAAAAGATTTGAAAACCGCGCGGCCCATTGCTCCCCCTCGTCGGTAACCGAGGGCCACAGGATAACATCTCGATCCTTGAACCAGCCTAGATCAGGATTCCTAATGTTCTCCGCCATAAAGCAGACACCGATGTACTGTGCCTTGTTCTCACGGAAAAAATCTTCGAAAGCATCGACCTCTTTTTCCCGCTGGAGCAGGACAACAGTTGCCCTTCCTCGCTCCTTGCTGGCAAGAGCCATGATATTGTACAAGGGTAAAAAACCCTGATTGGCCGTTTCTGGCACATAAGGAAGGGTATCCCCGTCATCTGTCTTGAAGGCCAGCCTTCGAACCCCTTTGTCAAACTCACCCACCCAGGCATAGTCAACCTCGCCCTTGGATGGGTAAAAAAAGGTGTATTCATACACCTTCTGCGGGATCTGATCTGTTCCCCAATCGATCCCCGCCCCTGTTTCTTTTTGTTCCATAGCGCTCATGGTACTCCTGCCGATGCCTATTGTCAACGATGAAACCTCAAAAACTTTCCACTTGACAAGTCGCAACTGTATAAGTATCATCTGGTCTATGGAGGCCAAACATGGCAGTTAAGATTATCAGTATCGATGGCGTCGAGTATATCCGCAAGGAAGATACTATGGCGCTCAAGGAGCGCAAGGGGGCTTGGACAATTGGTGAGAAATACATCATTCGAACAGTGACAATGATGCATACGGGGCGGCTTGTATATGTCGATGACAAGGAACTGATTCTTGAAGGCGCCGCATGGATTGCGGATTCCGGTAGGTGGTCGGATGCCCTGGCAACTGGGACACTCAATGAAATCGAGCCATTCGATGATGATGTTGTCATTGGCCGTTCGGCCATCATCGATGCGACCATCTGGAAACATGCACTTCCCAAGGTAAAAAAATGATTCAATCTGTTCTTAGAACGGGATACGACATTTCGCGGTCGTGGTCGGGGTCGCGGTCGCGGTCGCGG
>Ga0209777_10009852_pt1 | contig 10219 bp, 6 predicted proteins | sample FrelakmetHBP12HB_FD_187147 | JGI IMG/M metagenome (GOLD analysis project Ga0209777, IMG submission 187147) | Freshwater lake sediment microbial communities from the University of Notre Dame, USA, for methane emissions studies -HBP12 HB (SPAdes)... | ecosystem: Environmental > Aquatic >...
GTGATGCCATCCCGTGCCATTCCTTGTTTGCGTGATTTGGGTCCGGTCTGGTATACCCATGAAATCACAATGGGTATTCTAGCCCAAGCCGAGGAAGAGCTGTTTGTGGTGCTCGAACGCTTCGGCGCGCCTTCCCTATCGAAGCGCGCCACCCCGCTGCGCGGGACGATCATCCCCATAGGCCCTCAGTCCTACTTCAGCTTGCCCACTCCCGCGAGCAGAAAGCGTATGCGGCGGCAGGGCTTGGAGACGCACGCGCGGGACTTGGCGTCGACGATTGCCTGGCGGACGCCGTCGAGGGTGATTGTATCGGGCTGGAGGACGGTATAACACAAGCCCAGCGCGCGGACGTAATGCGCATCGCTGGCTCCCAGCTTGGTCACAGCCGCCAGGCGCGGGTCCGCGCCCAGTCGGCGGTTGCGCTCGACGAGGTCCCTGCCGAACACCGATCCGCACTCGACTTCGACCGCATCGAACGGAGCTTCGAAGACCGCGTCCAGAATACCAGTGGAATGATATGGGTGCACCGCGACCGCCAGCCCGCCTTCGTCATGAATTGCCTTTACGGTATCCTGGGGGGACAGTCCAATGGGAACCGGCTTTCGCATGAACATAGCGCCGATATGGCCGCGGTCGCTGTTGATCTCGACTCCGGGGATGATCAAGAAGTCCTGGGGGATCGCCCCGGAGTCTTTCAGATAGTCCGCGCAGTGCTCGGCATCGTCCACGCCGCGAGTGTCGTTGTGATCCATCACGCAAATCCCGCCGAGCCCCAGCTTGACCGCCCGGCGAATGATCACCTCGGGCTGATTGACGCTGCAGTGCGAAAAGAGAGTGTGAACGTGGGGGTCGATGGCGATCTCCCCACGTTCAAGCTCGATGCATGGCGTGCCGGCAAGGCTCAAGGCCCCATTCACGAGCCGCTCCCAGTGGTCGAACCACCAGTATCCGCACTCGCGTGAATTGCGTCCCGGTTTTTGATATTGCTCCGGCAAGTGATTCTGCTCCTACTTCGGTTTGCCGATCTTGATGAACACAGCTCCGTGCGAAGGTACCTTGGCTGTGAATGCGTCCGAGAACGAGCCGAGGTCCTTCTTCAACCATAGATTACGCACGGGCTGCTTGCCCTTTGCCCCGACGTCGGTCCATTTGACAGTCACGTCGGTGTCCTGCACGGAAGTGTTGAAGAGCCCAACCGCGATGGTCCCGTCCGAAAGCGGCCTCGACCAGACCTGCGTGCCCTCGGCCTGGGCAACTCTGCCGGCGGGCTTGCCGAGCGGATCCTGGTTGATCGCGATCACTTCATCGTTCATCAGGAGGTCCGAAGTGAACTGGTCCAGGCGGGTCATGTCGCAGCCGATCAGCAGCGGCGAACTCAGCAGGCTCCACAGGGTGATATGCGTGACCTGTTCGTTTTGCGTAAGCCCGCTGGGATGAAGATTCGGGCCCCAGCCTACCATGCCCACGACCAGCATGTCGGGGTCGTTCCAATGGCCGGGGCCGGCGAATTTCTGGTGGCCGTCCTGGCTGAAACCGCATCCGACCACGCTTCCCCAACTGTCATTGATGTCGCCGCCGGTGCGCCAGCAATTGCCGCCGACTTCGGCGCCCCATTCCCAGACCTTGCCCATGCCATACTGGCAGAGGCTGTAGACTATGTCGCGGCCGCACTTGTCGAGAGCATCGCGCATCACGGAGTAAGGTTTTTTGAGTTCGGACAGGTCCCGGCTCCGGGCGATTTCGCTATAGGAGCACCAGTCGTACTTGAGATAGTCGATTCCCCACTTGGCGTAGGTCTTCGCGTCCTGCTCTTCGTGCTGGTAGCTGCCTTCGAAGTTCGCGCAGGTCCTGGGGCCGGGTGATGAGTAGATGCCCAGCTTCAGGCCCTTGCCATGGACGTAATCGGCCAGCGCTTTCATATCCGGGAATTTTTCGTTTCCCAGAACCTCGCCGTTCGCGTCGCGGCCCTTTTCCCAGGTGTCGTCGATGTTGACGTATTCATAACCGTGCGCGGCAAGCCCGCTGGCGACCATCGCGTCGGCCGCCGCGCGGACTTTGGCGTCGTCGATCGCGCCCGCCCAGCAATTCCAGGAGTTCCAGCCCATGGGAGGCGTAAGCGCGAGCTTGTGGTCCCCGCCGACAATGGTGAGCTGCCTCGAGGCCTTGCCCTTCGCGCCCTTGACGGCCAGATCGACTACATAGGTGCCGGCCTTCTGAAGCGAGCCGGTGATGATGCCTGTCTTGGGGTCCAGGGTCAGCCCGGCCGGCAGGTTCTTCGCGGAGAATGTGAGAGGCCCCTCGCCGGTCGCTGGGATCAGGAACAGAAACGGCCTGCCGGGAGTCGTGCCGACTATGCGGGTGCCGTTGATGGATGGCTTGGGCGAGACGCCGGACGCTATCTCCGCCTTGGCCACCGGCACGGGTATGATCCGTGGCAGGTCGGTTTCGCCGGCTTTGACGAGTATTTGGGCGTCGGCCAAGTCGGCGTGATCGCTGCTCATGCCGTCGGTGGCCTCGTCGACGATCAGCAGCATTTGCTTCGCGCCGGTGAGGTCGATTTCGATGAGTTTCGGATCATCCCCGCCCCTGAGCAGGCCGGAATCGTAGACTTCCTTGCCATCCAGCCAGACCTGAAATATGACCGAACCCAAGCCTCTTGTTTCGTCGTCCACGCCGACATAGCTGCTGAACTTTTGCCCCTTGCCTTTGAGATCGACGCACATCACGGCGGCTGAGTGGAGGCCGATGCCGTGGGCATAGACCTTTTCCGCCATTGTGATCGGGTTTCCATCACACGATTTGCCGGCCTTGGGCTCTCCCCAGCCTTGCTTGATATTCTTCACATCGAGCGTGTCCAGCCAGACAGTGGTCCCAGAGTCCGCCGCAACGCACTCCAATGCGGCGCCAAAGACCATAAGGACAATCAAAGAAACCAGTATGCGAATTTCCATCCAATGCCTCCCCCATTCCGATGAGCTTTACCTCGATATACTGACATAATACCACGGCATGAGTCAAGCGGCCACTTGTCTATGTGTCAATGCAGTCTTGCGGGAACAGTTCTTCCTGCGACCGCGAAAGCAGGGACAGTCCACCCCGCTGGCGCTCTGGGACAGTCCCCGTTTTCGCTGGTGCAGTTGCAATTCCCGCAAAACTGAACTGTCTCTTGTCTATCAATCCAATGAAGGGAATTGGGGGTTCGATGGATAATCCCCAATCGAGTGACCACAGAACCTGAAAGCGGATTAGTGGATGGAGATAGTATTCATGGGCACCGGAACCTCTCATGGGGTTCCGGTAATCGGCTGCGACTGCCCGGTGTGCAAGTCGACCGACCCCAAAAACAATCGCACTCGCTGTTCGTGTTTGATCCAGGTGTCGGGCAAGAACCTGCTCATAGACACGCCGCCGGAGTTTAGGATTCAAGCTCTTCGGGAGGACCTGCGACTGGTCGATGCCGTGCTGTTCACGCATGCGCACGCGGACCATATTTTCGGTCTTGACGACATACGGCGGTATAACGACATATCCGGGCGGTCGATTCCGTGCTATGGAAACGCGCGCTCTCTGGAGGTGCTGCGGCAGACTTTTCGTTACGTATTCACGCGCACGCAGGTCGGGGGCGGCAAGCCGAAACTTGAACTCGTGGAAGTGACCGGGCCGATGGAAGTTGCCGGTGTGCCTGTCGTCCCAATCCCGGCATGGCACGGGCGGATCCCGGTGCTGGGCTATCGAATGGGATCGTTTGCATACATCACCGATTGCAGCCGCATTCCGGAAGGATCGATGAGGTTGCTGGAGGGGCTGCACACGCTCGTGCTTGGAGCGATCAGGCATGAGCCGCACGAGACACACATGTCCATTGGCGAGGGGCTGGAAGTTGTAAAGAGACTCCAGCCGACAAAGACGTTCTTTACGCACATTACCCATCGATTGGACCACGAGGCAACCAACGCCGCCCTGCCGGAGGGCGTTGAGCTGGCTTATGATGGTTTGCGATGGGACGTGGAATAGCAGCCTGCACCCGTCACCCTGAACTTGATTCAGGGTCAGCTCTGTGCGGAAACTGGATGCTGAAACGAGTTCAGCATGACGGGATGCAGGAGTTTGTCTGATTACTCATGATCAGGAAAGGAGGCAGATATGCTGGAAAACTTGGACGCAAGATCATTCTGCGACGGAGTGCTCGAATGCGCCCGATCGCTGGGGGCCGACTATGCTGATATACGAATAGTCGACCGCAATGACGAGTATATCGCGCTGCGCACGGGTAAGGTCGAACATCTGGACAATACGTCCAGCAGCGGGTTCGGGGTGCGGGTGCTGGTCGATGGGGCCTGGGGCTTTTCGAGCAGCCCGCACCTGACTATCGAGGACGGCCGGCGGGTCGCGAGGGAGGCCGTGAGGATCGCGAAAGCTTCGCTCACCCTCAAGCGCAAGGATATCAAACTGGCGCCCGTGGACCCGCAAGAAGCGAAATGGGAGTCCCAATTCGAGATCGACCCGTTCGACGTGCCGCTGGAAGAAAAGATCGGCCTGCTGCGAGACGCCGACGCCGCTTTGAGGCGGAACGAGAAGGTGAAAATCACCGATTGTTCGATGACATTCTGGCGGCAGCACCACGTGTTCGCAAGCACGGAGGGCGCATTCATAGAACAGACCAAGACCGAGAGCGGCGCGGGGATTGCGGCCACGGCGATCGAGGGGGCCGAAGTGCAGCGGCGGTCGTATCCGGCTTCGTTCGGAGGCGACTACGCGACGGCGGGATACGAGTTCGTGAAGTCGCTGAACCTGGTGGACCATGCCGAGGAAATCGCCAGGGGAGCCGTCGAGCTTTTGAGCGCCCCGCCGTGCCCCGCGGGTGACCACACGCTGATACTCGAAGGCAGCATGCTGGCTCTGCAGGTCCACGAGTCCTGCGGCCACCCGATTGAACTCGATAGGGTCCTTGGGATGGAGAGTTCTTATGCGGGGACGAGCTTCTTGACGCCGGAGAAGCTTGGCAAGTTCAAATACGGCTCGGAGCACGTCAATATTACCGCGGACGCCACGCTTACCGAGGGCCTCGGCGGGTTTGCCTTCGATGACGAGGGAGTGCCGGCACAGCGAACAGAGATCATCAAGGACGGGATATTCCAGGGCTATCTGACTTCCCGCGAAACCGCCTCGCAGCTTGGCTGGAAGAGCATGGGCGCGATGCGGGCGGACGGCTGGGACCGCATCCCATTGATTAGGATGACCAACATCAACCTGCTGCCGGAGGACTGGTCGTTCGATGATCTCATCGCCGATACGCCCGATGGGATTTACGCGACTGGTATCCAGAGCTGGAGCATAGACGACAAGCGCCTGAATTTCCATTTCGCGACCGAGGTCGCGCGGGAGATCAAGGACGGATCGCTCGGCAAACTCTATAAGAACCCGATGTATTCGGGAATTACCCCGGAGTTCTGGGGTTCGTGCGATGCCGTTTGCGGCAAGGACGAGTGGCACATCTGGGGCGTGCCGAACTGTGGGAAAGGCGAGCCCGGGCAGTCCGCTCACGTTGGGCATGGGGTCGCGCCCGCGCGGTTCCGAAAAGTCAGAATGGAGGGAGCAAAATGAGCGAAGATCGTCTGATGGGTGAATCCGCCCTCAAGCAACTGGCCGGCATAGCCCTGGAACACTCCAAGGCGGAGCAGACCGAAGTCAGGGTGCTGACGGGCCGCTGGGGCCTGACCCGCTTCGCGAACTCGACCATTCACCAGAATATGGCCTCCGAGAACGTGGAGATGAGCGTCCGCGCGGTGTTCGGCAAGAAGGTCGCGTCGGCCTCGAGCAACATCCTGACCGAGGAGGGGATTCGCGCGCTGGTGGATAGAGTCGTCGAGATGGCCCGCCTGCAGGACGAGAACCCGGATTTTGTTAGTCTGCCGGGGCCGACCGAGCAGCCCAGGTTTGCGGAGGCGTACTGCCCCGATACCGCCGCCAGCTCTCCTGAAGAGAGAGCCCGGATGGTGGCCAAGCTCGTCGCTGAGTGCGATAAGGTCGATGCAACCGCCGCCGGGTCGTGCCTGGCTCGGGTGTATGAAAGGGCTGTCCTGAACAGCCTTGGTGTCGGGACATACTTCAAGGGTACGGCCGCGAGCCTCACGACAGTTGTGACGGGCCAGGACGGCGGGTTCGGGTATGCGTCGCGCATGGCGAGCAGCATTCGGGACATAGATGCCTCCGAAGTCGGCGGGGAGGCCGCGAAACTCGCCTGGGAGAGCCGGAACCCGATGGACCTCGAGCCTGGAGAGTATGAGGCCGTACTCACGCCTTATGCCACAGCCAGTCTGATCGGCATGCTGGGCTGGGCGGGCGTTCACGCATTGCCCTATCAGGAGGGCCGCAGCTTCATGAGCGGCAAGCTGGGCCGGAAGATAGTCGGCGATTCAATCAATATCTGGGACGATGCCCTGGACCCGCGCGTGCTGATCTCGCCGTATGATGCCGAGGGGGTGGCCAAGCAGCGGGTCGAGATCATCAAGAACGGTATTGCCTCGGGGATCCTTTACAACTCGTATACGGCGCACAGGGAAGGCAAGAAATCCACCGGCCACGCGAGCGGGCACAATCTTATCATGGCGCCCGGCGACGCCACGCTGGAGCAGATGATAGCCTCGACCAAGCGCGGAGTATTGATAACGCGCTTCCATTACACCAACCTGGCGCATCTGATGACGGTGACGATGACCGGCATGACTCGTGACGGCACGTTCCTGATCGAAAACGGCAAGATCGCCGGCCCGGTCAAGAACCTGCGAATCCAGCAGAGCGTGATCGAGGCGCTCAACAACGTGGATATGATAGGGCGCGACCTGATACTGGAGGAGAACACGCTTGCCCCCGCTCTCAAGATATCCAAGTTCAGGTTCCAGAGCGCGACGCAGTTCTGATTTTGGATTTTGGATTGGAGATTCAAAGTTTCGGGACTTCCGCTCCGCTCAAGTGCCGAAACACCAGAGTCAACCTCTGCCCCAGGAGTTTGTTCAGCGGATTGTTCGCTTATATATATAGTTGAACATTGAACTTTGGCCAGGCGAGGACGAGTTACCAGTTACCGCTGCTATATATAGGCGGTAACTTCGGTGGTAACTTTCTCGGCGGAACCCGCGGTGGACCGTTAGACGGGATTCGGAGATCGCCACCCATCGGATGTTCATTGCGCCTCTTCCCCCGCCCGCCGTCCGCATGGTATAGTTATGGCATGATGCGCAACACACTTTTCTATGGCGATAATCTGGACGTGATGCGGGAGCATATCGCGGATGAGTCGGTGGACCTGGTTTATCTGGACCCGCCTTTCAACTCGGCTCGGGACTACAATGTGCTCTTCAAGCAGGCCAAAAAGGACGAGAACCAGGCGCAGATAACCGCGTTCACGGACACGTGGCAGTGGAGCAAACGGCACTATCAAGACTTCTTCGACGATCCGCGCAACGCCCGGCTGTTCGACCTGATGGAGTCGCTGCATAGGATACTTGGCCAGAGCGAGATGATGGCGTATCTCGTGATGATGGCCCCAAGACTGATTGAGCTTCATCGGGTCATGAAGCCCACCGGCAGCCTTTACTTGCACTGCGATCCGGTGGCGAGTCATTATCTCAAGATCGTGCTGGATGTTGTTTTTGGGCCGACACGGTTTAGAAATGAGATCACCTGGAAGCGGACCAGCGCCCACAGCGACGCGCAAAGGTATGGGGACAACACGGATACCATCTTTTTCTATGTGAAGGGCAGCAAGTTCGTCTGGCAAAAACAGCACTCAGAGCATAGTCCCGGATACCTCAAACGGTTCCGAAACCAGGATTCCGATGGACGAGCCTGGGCAGATTTCGATCTTTCAGCAAAAGGGCTGTCGGGTGGCGGATACGACTACGAGTACAAAGGCGTGCGTTCCCTGTGGCGGTGTCCAATTGAGACGATGGAGCGATACGATGAGGAAGGCCGTCTTCACTTCACCAAAGCGGGAGGAATACGGCTAAAGCGTTACTTGGATGACACAAAGGGGGTGGCGCTTCAGAGCTTGTGGGACGACATTTCACCGATCAATTCTCAGGCCGCCGAACGCATGGGCTATCCTACTCAGAAACCTCTTGCGCTTCTTGAGCGAATCATCAATGCCTCATCCAACCCCGGCGATCTCGTTCTGGACCCGTTCTGCGGGTGCGGAACGGCGATAGCCGCCGCTGAAAAGCTGGGGCGGAGGTGGATGGGGGTAGATATCACGTTTGTCGCGGTCGATCTTATGATAAGCCGGATGGCAGGCGACTTCGGCCTCAAGCGCGGCAAGGATTACGATATCATTGGCGACCCCAAGGACGCTTACTCGGCCCACAAGTTGTTTGAGCAGAGCCCGAAGCAGTTCGAGATATGGGCGGTGGGGCTCGCGCAGGGGCTGCCTCAGCCCGGCAAAGTCGGTGATAAGGGCGTGGACGGCAAGGTCTATTTCCAGGACCTGGAGAGCAAGCTGCAATATGCCGTGTGCCAGGTCAAGGGCGGGCACCTGACGCCGAGCGCCATACGGGATTTCTCGCACGTTATCGAGCGAGAGAAGGCCGCGATGGGGTTCTTCATCTGCCTTGAGACGCCGACCAGGGGGATGTATAACGAGGCCGATGAGATAGGGTTCTTCATAGCCCCCAGCGGCAGGAAAATCCCCAAGCTGCAAATCCGCACGATCAAGGAGCTTCTTGAGGACGGCAAGGAGTTCGATTTTCCCCAAGGGTATTCGCTGAAGAGCGGGTCGGGCAGAAGGCTGACGAAGGACGCGGACCAGGGGAAGCTGGGGATTTAGTCCGAAACACCTTCATACATCCCGCGCGGAGAACCCAGATCAGTCGAAATCCGAATCCCGAAAAACGGTATTTAACTGTAAATTCCCGCAGGAGAATGGGATTTGGGGCAGAAGTAGTCTATGTTTGCGTACCCCGTATATGTCAGGAACAAGCAGGCGATTTGACCAGTATATTAAGTAAACCTCATCTAGGAGCGAACATGACAATCATTGCCACCTTCCGACGAGTTGTTTTCCCGCTCTTTCTCTTCATTTGGGTTCTGTCCGCGATTCCCGCTCTTGCAGTTACGATGGATGTCACCGCCGGGTTCGATGGCGTGGCCAAGAACGGCGTGTGGACCCCCATATCCGTGCGGTTGAGCAATCAATCAGCGGAGAACATCGAGGGCACGATACTCATCACGGATACCCAGGGCGGTCATGCCAATCTGCCGGTGTGCAGCCCCGCGATCAATCTGCCGGCAAACTCCGAGAAGCTCTATCACGCCTACGTTCGGCTCACGGGCTACAATTCCGACTTCATCGTTTCTCTTGTAGACCGCGGCGGGACGCTTGCGGCCAAGCAGGTCAATTTCAATGCCGCGTCCGCGGATGACAGGATGGTGGTGTCCGTTGGCGAGCGCTCCTCCAGGTTGGCTTTCTTGCAGGGCGAGAGCATCGCCCCCAGGTCGAGACCGGGGCCGTCGCCACGCGGCAGGACCGCAACCATATATGCCGGTTCGATCTCGCCCGGCAACCTCCCGGACCGGCCTGCCGCTTACGAAGGAATCGATGCGCTGGTCGTGTCCGATCTGGACACTTCGGCTGTCTCCCCGGCTGCGTTGAAGGCCTTGAGCATGTGGGTTGCGTCGGGGGGCTTGCTGGTCGTCTCGACCGGGGCCGACTACAAACGTTTCACGGGCGAGTTCTTCACGGACCTGCTTCCGGTCACGGTTACCGGCGCGACGAACATAACCGGGGCGGCAAGCCTGGGAGCATTGGGCAAGTCCGGTTTTCCCGCCAGTCCCGCCGCGGTCGCCATGTCGTCCGTCAAGCCGGGCGTCGGCAGAGCGCTGGCCGCCGAGAATGGCGTTCCGTTGGTGGCCGAGCGCACTTACGGCGTCGGCAAGGTCGTGTTCCTGGCGTTCGACTACAAGTCCTCCCCGTTCAGGGACTGGAACGGGCAGACTGATTTCTGGAAAGAAATCGTCCAGTTTCCGTCGGGATCGCCAATTGCTCCAACGATCACGGCCGTTCCCAACGATTACTACTCCTATTATGGGGGCGGTGGCTATGGCGGTCCGGGCGGCGGGTCGCCTGATTTCGCGCTGATGCGGGTCGTCGCGCAGAACCCGTCGGTCAAGATGCCTTCGATGGGTACCATCGGCTTGTTCCTGCTGGCGTATCTGGTTGTGCTCG
>Ga0209777_10009853_pt1 | contig 10216 bp, 13 predicted proteins | sample FrelakmetHBP12HB_FD_187147 | JGI IMG/M metagenome (GOLD analysis project Ga0209777, IMG submission 187147) | Freshwater lake sediment microbial communities from the University of Notre Dame, USA, for methane emissions studies -HBP12 HB (SPAdes)... | ecosystem: Environmental > Aquatic >...
AATTACTTTTTTCTATCTAGTGGGAGACATCCTTCTTGGAAGGCTCTAGGTCTTTCACCTTCAAATGCGTTCCAGAACTCACTCTGTCTTCCTCTTGAGATGCATCAGCATTCTTCTTAGGAATTATTTTTGTATTATCATACACTTCAGCTACAGCCTTGTCCATCAAGCCAATACCTTCTGAGCTTTCACTTGATTCTCCACCACCAAGAAGTCCCTTCTCGAGCATCTCCTCAGCAATCTCACCCAATGCTTCAGCACTCTTACTTACATCTCCAGAGCCAGCTATCTCAATGATAGACTGCACAAAGGCTCTTCCCAACTGGTTAGTTGTAATCTCGTTCTCGTTGCCAGCCATGTCCTTGCAAATCTTTGCACATTTGGCCTTTATCATAGCCTTTGCTACATTTCCACCTGCTTTATGGCTTCTCACTGTTGGATATCCTTCAGTTGAAGACTCCTTCACATTCATTTCAGTTCCTGCTTTAGGAGCAGCAGGCTTGTCTTTGCCCATTCTATGTCCAAGGTATGCTCCACCAGCAGCACCCAAAGGACCACCCACGACTCCACCCAATCCAGCACCAATAGCAGCTGCAGCACCTCTGCTTATCTTATTGATATCAGCAGACTTTTCCATGTTCTGCACTGGTTGCGCTGGCTGTTGAGCAGCAGGTTGCTGAGCTGCAGGCTGTTGAGGCGCAGCAGCGGTAGCAGCAGGAGTTGCCTTTGGCTTTGTCAGTGAATGACCTATCTTTGCACCAGCGACTGCACCAGCAGGACCGCCAGCCATGCCACCTACAATTCCACCTGCAAGAGCACCCTTCAGGTCTTTCTCCATCTTAGCTTCACCTGAACTCTCAGCAGAAGGAGCAGGAGGAGCCTTTGGCTTTGTTAGCTCATGGCCTGCTGCACCACCAACAGCAGCACCCAATGGTCCCCCAACGGCACCACCAACACCAGCTCCAGCCATAGTTCCTACAAGCTGACTGACCTTTGTTATATATTCATCTTCTCCCCAAGCTTTTGTCACTTCATCTGCAGACTTACCAAGTGCTGCACCGATTCCACCACCAGCCATAGCTCCAGGAATGCCAGCAACAGCTCCACCTATACCAGCTCCAGCCATTGCAGGAAGAACACCCTTTCTCTCAGTCTCAGCTTTCTTTGCCTTCTCGAATGTTCCCTCTCCATACCATATCTTTAGAACAAATTCAACTGGAACATCAGAGCACTGAGAAGCTCTTCCCATAGCATGTTCGAACCAGTCACCAGACGGTCTTCCATCTGCTTCCTTTAAGATATCTGGAGCAGCATCAAACTCTCCAAATGCCTTTGCTATATACTCATCTGTCATTGGTACTTCTTTATTCACCAATGCCATAGCCTTTCTAACTCTTAGAGCAGCCTTTTCTTTATTAGGATTCAACTTTGGCTTATCTTCTGAAAGCTTTGTTGTGCACTCATCTCTCTCTGGGTTGAATGGCTTTGAGCCTCCCTTCTGGACATCATCAAGCATCTTCTCAATGCTCTTCTGAGAAGTTGGCTCGTTTCTGTGATGCTCATGCACTCTCTTTGTTTCACTATTAGGCCACTTCCATCTGAAATACTTCTCTCCAGCCTTTATAGGCTCGTTGCAATGAGTGCAAGTGTAGTCTTGCTTTGCAGCATGAAGATGTCTGTCTCCCCAATACTCAGGATGAGACTGTCTACCCTTTTCAATCTGTTCCATCTTTTCAATCAGACCACCAACAGCTTTCTTCATTGCTTCTTTCTTTGGCTTGGTCAACTCATGACCAGCTGCTCCACCAACTGCAGCTCCAAGAGGACCACCAACTGCTCCTCCGATACCTGCACCAGCCATAGTTCCAAGAACATTGCTGACCTTCTTTATCTTCTTAGGCTTTTCACCTATCTTGCTAGGAGGGTCAACTCTGCCCATATCATTATAGTCTTCTCTCTTCTCGATGTCAGCTGATTTCTTAATATCTGGCTGCTTTCCCTTGCCAGTGCCTATCTTACCACCACAGCCAACCTTTGCATTCTTGTTGTTCACGTGATAATACACACCACCACCCTCAATCACATCCTGAGGGAAATTCACTGGCTTTCCGCAGCTGTCACAGACCACACCAGAGCCTTTGTCTGCCTTCTGCAAATCAGCCAATGGAAGAGCCTTGTCCAACATCTTTTTAAATTCGTTCATAGGAGGCAATGCCCCTTTGTCATCTTCATCACCGATGTAAATGTATACATCCTCTCTCTTATCAGCCATATTATTTACCTCCTATGTTCTTCTTGTGTTTTGCTTCTGCCTCTGCAACCTTTCGTCTAGCTTTTGCAGCCACTGCTGCTTCAGCACCAAGCTTTTTTGGTTTCATTCTATATCCACCACCAGCTCCATGATACAATCCTTGCTTTTCAACATCTTCGATTCTATCTAATAGAGATTTCTTTATTGCCCTGTTATTTCTATCTTCAGCCTCTTCAGCTTCATCTTCTTCCCATGTGTCGTTGCAACGATTGCAATAATATTTGGCTTTCCCACCAACCACTTGTTTCTCTCTGCCGTCATTACCACAGGTTGGACATTTTCCACCCTTGTTGGCCTTTTCAATATCAGCAAGTCTTTCTGATAGAGATTTACCAACTTTCTCATCAATCTTCTGGTTTGTCTTACCAGCAAGATGCTCTCCAACCTTTGTGCCATACTGAGTTGCTGCTGCTTTTCCAGCTGTTTTCACACCAGCTGCTGCAGCTCTTGCCAACGCAGGACCAGCTAGTCTTGCACCAGCTATGAGCAATGGAGCAATCTTCTTTATCGAATCATCATTGAATGTTCTTCCACACTCATGGCATGTAGTTTGCTGTGTGCTCTTGTTGTGAGTAATATTCTTTGAACCACATTTGCAGGTTTGGCAGTGAGCTTTATCGATATCATCTATTCTCTCTGAGAATGATTTCTTAACATCGTCCTTTGGTAAAATGGTGAGAGTGCCACGAGTTCTGCAATGAGGACAAACATGTCCACCTGTTGGAACACTGATGGTTTTATTGCATCTTCCACAAGGGATATTGTATCTAGGACCTTCTGCTCCAACATGTGTTGACATCGCTCTTGCTACGTCTTCTTTCTTCACTCTCTTCATTGGATAATCTTTGTCTGGCGCATTTGCATGTGGCCAAGGAACATGTTTGCCAGTGTGAGCAGCGATATATTCTGGACTCTTTGTATCCACTTCTTTTGCTAATGGCTTGCTTGCAAAATCTGAAAGCTGGTCTTCACTCATGCCAGTCTTTGTCTTCTTGCCTTCTCTTAGTCGCTGAAGGTCAGCACCCATGAATTTCCTCTGCTTTTCAGTTTCGCTAGGCATCGCCACCTCCTATTGTTTACACATAGGTAGGACAATACTGGTGAGACATGCATATATCTCGTTCTTAAGCAGTCTCTTTAATGAGTTCAACTGCTTCTCAGTCAGTCCCATGCACTCTACAACACTCATAACATTGTTGACAAATGGCTTGAACAGTTCTTTGACTTCCTCCTGTGTCTTACCATTTATCGAATTATACAACTCAATTGTATATCCAGTGAACATATTTTCAACAGTTGCCTTTTTCTCCTCTGGGATTACAAGGGCAACCACATTCACCAATTTATTTCTTAGAAGATTGGTAATCCATTGTTCCAGTGTAATATCTTTGATTTTCTCTTCGTTCTTCATCTAGTCCTCCTATTCTTTTCGTATCTTTGCGCTGGTAATCGAACCTCTTAGTTTGCTATCAAATTTAGTAGAAAAATCCTCAAAAGCTTCATCTAAAGCCTTCTTGATAAAGGGATTTGCTGGTAGTCCCAGCGTTGTATAACTATATTCTTTTACTCTGACACCATCTCTCCTGCTGTATGAAGGAACATTCCTTAGTCCAGCCTTAGTGCCATTGTGAACGAAGCTGGCATATGGAGCGGAATATGTTATTGCAACCCCATTTTCTATATTCTCTATTCTTCCAGTAGTTTTTAGATATCCAGTATCAACTGGACACTTCTGCTGGCTGAGATTGAAAGCTTGTTGAGCAGCCTCTCTGATTGCTTGAATAACACTTTCCCTCGTTTGTGTTTTTACCAACTTCATTCTATTCATTATTCTTATTATATTACTTCCCATCTAGATTTTAAATATGGCCAAAAATGCATCTTCCCACAGCTTACCATAGTTCTTTGCATTCCTATGCTCATACACCCAAGCTCTCTCAACTTCAAGAGCAGCCTTTCTTGCTCTCTTATCTCTGATGAATTTCTCCAGTATGTCATACCAATCTTGAAGGTCTGGAGTGTTCTTTGCTTTGATAATAGGCTCAAGAGAATATGGCAATACATCGCTTGCAATAGCCAGTGTATCCATAGCTACATACTCATAGAACTTATTGCAGCTCTTAGACCTGCTGAAAACTGTATCAACAAGAGGACACACTCCTATGTCAAGGTCAACATCAGCCATGATTCCAGGAAACATAGTGATTGGATAGTATGGCACATGGATGAAGTTCATATTCATCTTCTGCATCTTCTCCAATAGCTGGATGTATATTGGTATGTCTGTATGTAGAGTACTCATATCCCATAGACCAGAGCTTACTGCTAATCTCCACATCTCTATATACCCAGTGAGTGGCATAGATGTTAGTCCCTGAATGTAGAATGGGAAATCATACTTCCTCTGTAGTTTTGCTATGACATCTACAAAATAGAACAGGTCTGTAGCATGTGTTCCACCACCAGACCATCCTATACGCAACTCTTTGGAATCATGTCTTCTAGGTTTGTAGAAATCGAAGTCTATGTGATTAGGGATAACTGCTACATTGCAGTGATGTCTGCTCTTTAGAGTATCTTTAAGATAGTCTGTAGTCACTGTAACTAGGTCTACATTGTCACAAAGGTCTTTAATAGACACAAGATTGGTCTTCAACTGATTCTCTAGAACCTTCTGAGGATTGCTCTTTAGCAAGGTCTCTAGGTCATCATCAGTCTCATATACTGTCTTCTTCTTCTTGTCCTTCAATGCCATGATAGCATCCATGACTCCAGTATCATAGTGTCTGCTGAATACTGCTATGTCACACCAGTCTATTTCTGACTGTGGAACTTGCTTATTCCCCAGAACAAACTTGATTCCATGCCCCATATCTTGTAGTCGTCTTGCAGGAAGTATATTTCTTACATAAATACAGCCGTTCATTGGGCTGTATTCATTCATAATATACAGGATATTCATTCTATTTCCAATCATAACATGTCCCTTAAAAAGCCATCTTCAATGAATAGCTTTTGTATATATTCATTCTTCTTGGTCTCCACACATCTTGGACACTCATCAAGATTGATACCTTCGATAACATTTCTATGCCTATCAGAGTTCCATATTGTATAGAAAGTATCCTCATTGAGATTTCCAAACTCCAAGTCAAGTCTATCTTGGCAAGGTATGAACTCTCCATTTGCCTTCAAGACAGCAATAAGAGGAGTTGCTCTACATTTGTTGTAGCATCTTGGTGTCCAATAGCCATCAAACTTATCCAGAGAAAGATATATCTCTATCTTATCACCAAAGATATCTTTAGCCATTGCAATTCTTTCTTTAAAGAAGTCTCTATGGACTTGTAACATCTTATTATCAGCTTCATCTCTAGTGAACTCAGGTCTGATATGCACAAACTTCACACCAAGACTATGCCCAATCTGAGCGAACTCATAGATTCTCTCGTAGTTGTATTTGTTTATTACAAATCCCAACCCCAGCTTGTTTTTACTCTCATAGCTGAGATGTTGGATGTTGTAAATCACATTATCGAACTGTTTGCTCCCTTTGATAATCTCGTATGATTCCTCATCAACAGCATCCAAGCTCACTCTAGGATAATCTACAAGACTGGCTATCTCCTCATTGAGTAGAATTCCATTTGTAGACAAAGCTATCTTTATCCCATACTGCTTTGCTGTCTTCATAGCCTCTTTGATGTCTGGATGCAACAAAGGCTCTCCACCACCTGAGAAATGAATAGTCTTTGCTCCATAATTCACAGCAGACAGAATAGCATCAGACAAAATTCCATTAGTGAGCTGCGCTTTATTCTCCCTCTCCTCTTTCATTATGCAAAAGGTGCAGTTGTTCTGGCATCTATTTGTAGGATAGATATGCCATAGAACAGGATAAGGCATCTCCCCATTCACTATTCCCCATATTTTATCGCTATGCAGAAGTGTCTTTAGGGAATTGAAACGGTTGTATTCCAACGTATTTCCCAAAATCATACCTCCTTCTTAACTCTTGCTCATTCAGCTTCATCTTCTCACTGTAGTCGCTGAACTTTCTCTTCGTCACTGTCTCATAGTGCATCGCTGTGCAAGGAGTATACAAAATCTTGAATCCAGCATCAATAATTCTGAAAGAGAAATCAACATCTTCAAACTGATATCCTTTAAAGCTCTCATCTATTTGCACCTTGTCAATCACTCTTCTCTTGATATAACACAGAGAAGTAGTCACATGACACATGTATGCTGGATATGAAGTATCTTCTCCAAGTAGTTCGCTCCTATGTCTTATTCCAAGATTGGAAATGTAAGAGCCTCCATGCTGTACCTTCAAATCTGAATAGAGCAACCTGAATCCAAAGATGTCAGCATACGGCAAGAATCTTTCAAATCCATTAAATGTCTCTGGCAATATGGTGACATCATCATCCATAAGCAAGACGTCTCTCTTGCTCTCCCTGAATCCTATGTTGACGGCTTCAGGCCATCCAGCTCCCTTTGTGATGAAGAATAAATTATATGTGAATGGAATGTGTTTAAGAGAAGCTAAACACACCATTGCATGAGGGTCTCCTTTGCTTGGTATTATAATATCAACTGGCTCCATTAAATCTCCTTGCTGAGATGAGTGCAGGCATCTTCCTCTTCATCTCTTTTATTTCTTTGAATCCTATCTTTTTCATCTCTCTCTCAAGTACTGGGAAAGTGAAGATAGATATGTGTCCAGGTTGGAATAGATAATCTTCAATATCCTTGTAGTCATCTACATACAACTGAGTTTGGATAAAAATATAACCCTTATCATCCAATGTATTATAGGCTGTAGTAAGAACCTTAACAGGGTCATAAGCATGCTCAAGAGCTTCCATAGAAACCACGAAATTGAATACCATATCAGTTGTAAAATCTTCACAGGCGATAGTGTCACATTCTCTTTCATCTAGAAACCTCTCTCTTGCAAACTTAACAGACTCTGGCCATATATCTATACCATACACCCTCCACCCAATATTCTTCAGATTGCCAAGCAATATTCCAGGACCCATTCCCATATCGATAACTGTCTTCTCAAGACCGCTCTCTTTTGCCCAACTCTCAAGCAACTCAGCTGGATATTTGTAGTTGGACAGCAACTCGCTATTCTTATCAAGCATGTCTTTGTAGAAGTCATATGCACCCTTTGCTTCTCTGAAAATTTTCTTAGTATCTGGCACAGGATTGGTGAATATCATTCCACAGTCATTACACTTGTCCCAAGGAACATAATGCTCAGTGAGGACACCTCTCACCTGAAAATACTCATGCTTGAAGTTCTCCACACCATGGAAGAAAGCAGTGTTGCTGCTACCACAAACGATACAATTGCTCATCTAATTACTTCACCCATACAATACCATATCCCCAAATTTTCATGCGCAAAAAACGAGACCATGGGAATGCTTGGAAGCACGTTATTTAGGCTTCACAACCCACAAGTTCCCGAATGTCTCATAAAATTTATTGTAATCCACTCTCTCCTCGTCTGGATGCTCTTTGTTATAGACATCAGAAGCAATAGACACCATAATGGTATCATCCTCAAGACTCATCCAACCGTGGAAAATCTTAGGAGGAACTACAAGCAACTGAGGTCTCTTGTCTGATAGAATCACAGTGTGAGCTTCAAGCTCTTCACTCCCTGCTCCAGCTACCAACACAAACTTGGCTGAGCCATGTATGATATGAAAATAGTCCCATAGCTGTTTGTGTCTATGCAGTCCTCTGATTGTCCCTCTCACTGGGTCTGTAACAACATACACCTGACCGAACTTCTCATGATGAGTATAGCCTGACTGCTCTGCCACATCAGGCAAATCATACTTGTGTATGACTTCATACAGGCTCCCTCTATCATCAATGTTCTGCGGCAACTCTATAATCTTAACTCCGTCCATTACTTTCCTCCATACTTTTGCTCTACCTGCTCAAACTTGCACAACAGCTCTTGGATAAGACATCTCCCATGCTGTATCTCTTTAGTATCCATCTTCACCAAGTCAGCTTCCTCACAGAGCTTGAGGAATGCTTCAAATCTTTCCACTATATTGCCAAAGTATTCGATATCGAATTTATAAGAGATATCAATGGTATCATCCTTTAATGTCCGCTGTAGAAACCTATCATCCACACCAAACATTGGCAACACAATCTTCATGACCTTTTTGTTCTTTACTGGACACTTAAAGACAGCATTAATCTGAAATGTCTCTTGTCTCTTAAGACCATAAGAAGGACCATTCACAGCAACTTTCTCTTTCTTCATACCTTCTCTCCTATGCCATACTTCTCATTCAGATACATTCTAAGGCATAGAGACAAATCCAATGCCTTGTTGCTGAAGAAGATAGAACCAATAGCACCAACTCTTGGTCTTATGTTTGGCTTATCTCCTGTGTAGTTCATGACTGGCTTTATCTTATTCATATCAAGGCCAGCCAGCCCAGCAATGATTAAAGAGTACTCATACCAATTCACAGTATGTGCGCCAACTAGATGATAGACTCCATAGCCTGCTCTTTTCTTTGGCTTATTTGCAGCAGGGTCAACAAACCCATTCACAATCAGCGCAGCAAGAGCATCAGTGTATGTTGGATTGATGTTTTCGAAGGTCTTTGCGTTAAACTCCTCACCAGCTTGCAGCTTCCTCATCACCACATCGACAAAGTTGCCATTAGGTTTTCCACTAGGAGCATGCTTTCCAAACAGCCCTGATGTCCTGATGATATAAGGCTTTGCACAAAACATCTGGGTGAAATGCTCACCACTCAACTTGCTTGCTCCATACACACTGATTGGATTGGGAGCAGTCGTTTCATCAGCTCTTGTAGTCCCATCGAAGACACAATTTGTGCTAATGAATATCATAGTAGCATCAACTGCTTTGGCAGCTTTTGCAACCTTCATTTGTCCTAGTGCATTGATATTGAAGGCCTCTCCAGGATTCTCTTCACACTTCTCTAGGTCATGCATAGCTGCACAGTTGATTATTACATTGGGACGGAAGGACAGCACCTCACCCATAATCTTATCCTGTGGCATAGTCACATCAATACTTGCTCTTGATGGTGCCCAGAATTGGTGCTTCTTCATCAGAATATCTAAGATGTCCTTTCCTAATTGGCCTGAACCACCTATTAACAGCACTCTCATCTCATCTCTCCTATTTATATTCTATCTTAAAATCGACAGTCAGAGTATCTCCCTCACACAGCGTCAGAGGAGGTCCTCTATGCTCGTAGTATGCTTTATCACCTTTAATCAGAATAGAGGGTCTCTTATCAGACCATATATTTGTATCCCTACTATAAGACACACCCTTATCATGATTCAAGCTGTACCACCGCCAGTTTGGACAAACCACATTCACTGTTGTCACTCCAAAAGAATCGGTGAATGTTTTTGTCATCACCATTCTTGCACCACACTTCTTGCAACACAAATCAAAACTCATCTTTTCTCTCCTCGCTCCCACCTTTTGTCATCTGTGCATTCTATGCAAGGACCACCATAGAAAGGAACTCCATCACTTCCTATGCCAACTAGACACTTGATATTACAAAGCAAAGGATTATATCTATGTGGAACTCCTTGCTTGCAATGCATATCACACACACCACCAGTTGGACATATCATCAAAGTCACTTCTTTGCTTCTCGCTCTCTGTAGAATCTATCATTGTAATAGATAGACTTGTCTACATTCATCCTGTTAGTCAGCACATTCTCTTCAAGGTCTTCAATAGCCTCTTCAAGCGACCTCTTAGTCGGTTTGAAAACTTTCTTGTATTCAGTAAAGTCTGCCATGTAGTTTCTGGCGATTCCAACTGGCTCAATATCGATTTGTCCTGTAATGCCATAGTCTCCC
>Ga0209777_10009854_pt1 | contig 10216 bp, 5 predicted proteins | sample FrelakmetHBP12HB_FD_187147 | JGI IMG/M metagenome (GOLD analysis project Ga0209777, IMG submission 187147) | Freshwater lake sediment microbial communities from the University of Notre Dame, USA, for methane emissions studies -HBP12 HB (SPAdes)... | ecosystem: Environmental > Aquatic >...
CCCGCCGTAGACCGTGTCCGCCCCGCTGCCGACGGTCACCAGGAGGTCGTCCCCGGCCTCGCCATAGACGACGTCGCCGCCGGTGCCGGCATCGTAGACCGTGTCGTTGCCGTCGCCGGCATAGACCGTGACGGGCGGCGTGACGGCGTGGGTCACGCGGATCGTGTCGTCCCCGCCAAAGCCGTAGATCATCACCGAAACGAAGGGCCCCGTGAAGGTGGTGGTCCCTTCCGACGTCGTCAGGGCCAGGTCATCGCCCGACTGGGAGAGTGTGATGGAGTCGGCCGCGTCCGTGCCCACCACCACAAACTGCAGGCCGCCCTCCACCGGCACCGTGTGGGTGACAATAGTCGCCCCGGGAACGTAATCCTCCAGCGTCGTGGCGTAGGCGGCCAGCTTCGCCATATCGAGCGGCAGGGACACCCCCTCGGTCGGTTCCGCTCCGCCGCCGGCCGAGCCGGCCTCGAGCGTCCAGTCGCCGCCCTTGCCGGTCACGTCATCCGACGCGAAGACATCGGCGCCGGTCAGTTTCGCTATCCGGTCGATGAGTATCTGCCCGTCACTTCCGGGGGCTGCCACGTTGCAGCCGAACAAGTCGATAGTCGCCCCGGCGGCCAATACCTGCCCCAGCCGCTGCCAGTCGGCGGCGGTCTTGGTGAGGGTGGCGCTGGAGATCCACTGGTTGCCCAGCTCAAAAGCCCCGGGCGTCCCATGGGAGAGGATCGATATCGAACGGATTCGGATGCCGGCTGATTCCGCCCAGTCGATCACGCGGGAAAGCACACGGTACGCCGAGTCGCCAGTGCCGTCGTAGAGGAAGAGCTTGTCGCCAGGGAGTGCCGCAGAGGCAAGGATTCCGCTGTCCTGAAGACGCGTGTCGACAAGAACAACTTCTCCCCCGGCGAAGGACTCTCCGGATACGCCGCTTGGGGCCAGAAGGTCGACCTGGGCACCTACCTGCCAGGCAGCCGACCCGGAGTTGGGGGGAGGGGCCACGTAAAGCGGGGAACTTGCCGGCAGAGCGTCGGCTTCTACCTGCGGAACCACACCGGTCGATGCCGGGAGGGATGCATCCGCGGGCTCCCAGCCTGAGGAGAGCAGGATCCTGTATTCAAGGAGCTCGAACTGCTCGTCGAGTGTCACGCGGTCCCCTTCGCCTAACTCCGCCGGGAATTGAGGCCAAGCTCGTCGAAGGCCCCGGCGGTTGTGGGTCTTGCCGCCGGTCTCCACCAGGCGTAGGGGATCGCCAGTCTATGCACCAGCAGAAAGCCGCGGAGCCCAGAGACCTCAGTATCTGGCTCATCGCGCTTCAGGTATATCGGCTGTGGGGTGGGTGTCGGTTTAGCCGTCTTCCAGCCCTATCCCGTCGCGTTAACGCCCATTGGAGACGGGTTTGCGGGTCGGCACGTGCACCGGGCCGGAAGCCAAGCACATCCATACGCCTGCGAGGACAATGTTTCTCAGCATACATGCTCCATTCGCCTGGCCCAACAAGGGTCTTCACCCTTGAGGGACACCTCTCAGCTAATATTCAACAAGTCAGTATCGTGAAGGTTTCGGACGGAGCCATGATTCATCCCCAAATGACCACGAACCGCAAGCCTCCAGAGTGGGAAAGGCGGGCAGGGAGCCTCTCGGTCGAAGACGAGCGTTCCTCGGGCCGGATCTCTTCTGGTGGCGTCTCATCCGCACGGGTGCCCACAAACACGAACGTGGCCGCGGCCGTAGACCGCGGCTCACTGCGCAGGCGAATGTCCTGTGTCGCTTTCAACGTAATGCGTGTTTATCTAGGAATGAAGTAGGCTGTGAACTGAGGCATCGGGCCGGATTCCTTCTTCCCCACAATCACTCGCAGTTCGCGAATGCTGTCGTCAGGGCCGACCTCCGACCGCCATGCCCTCCAGGCCTGCGGCCAATTGCCCTTGTCCGACCAGACCCCTTCGGGCTTGATCTCCTGCCCCGCCAGCGAGACTTTGAAGGCCCCCGCGTCTTGACCGCCGACGAGAAGAAAACTGCCGCCCGACCTGGTCGCGGGCAGCGGGGCCTGCAGGACGACCTGGCCCGGGAGGTAAGCCGTCGGGAGCGAGGGCGACTTGTCCGCGGTTACCGACAAGCGGAACCGGCCGAGGCTGTGCCCTCGTTCGCCCTGGGCGAGCTTGAAGGTCAGGATCGCTCCCTCCCTGAAACGAAGCGGCCTGTCCAGCTCGAAGACCGCCGCGTGCGAGGCGCCGGTCTGGGGAAAGATCGACCAACCGCTGCCGGGGCTGCCGTCGATGGCCGCCGCTACGGGCCAGCCGCCGTGGCTGGTCTGCGAGAAGTCCGCCTTGGCCGCACGAAACTTCACCTCGACCGACTCGTCGGGCTTGCCCTTCGCGGCGGCCAGCAGACTCAGGTGGGTCAGGGCGAAGTTGCCGTTTACCGCGCGGCCCGGGCCGTGGTCCGGCAGCGAATCGTCCGTCAGCGCTTCGAGCATCACGCCCGTGATGGCCGGCGCCTCGGTGGGCGCGAGCACGGTGTAAAGCTCGCCGTCGGCGTTCTCGCCGCCGGCCCGGATCGAGGAGTCGTCGAGAATGGTAAGTCTGGCCGCTCTGGCCGATGCCGTAGACGGCTTAAGCCTCTGCCAAACGGGTGCCTCGACTGCCACGGCCGGGACCTCTCGAATCAAGGTTGCGCTCAAGTTCAACTGTTGTGTCGGCTCGGCGAAGCTCGTTGGGATGGCCGCTTCCTCGAACGTTCGACCCAGCGAGGGCGGCTGGCCGGCCGGCACCACCTCCAGGAGCACCACCGAGTAGGGCCGAAGCGCGATCGGCCTCTCGCGCTCGGACGGCCGCCCGTTGTCGCGCAGCTTGGCCGGCTGGGGATACCAGCGGTAAACGTCCCAACGGTCCGTGTTGGGCAGACCCCACGCAGATCCGAGCTGGAGCGTCACGAGGCTGTCCTTGAGGCACGCATTGTGGATCGCCACGAACGCCCGCTTGCCGTTTGTGCAACAATAGCCATACGGCTCGCTCTTCCACGGATTCCCCAGGATGAACCGGGAATTCCCGAAGCAGTCGGGGTTGGCCTTCATGAGCGCGACAAAATCGGCCAACTGCCTGCGCTCCGGCGGCGTCAGCCAGTCCGTATCCGTCCAGATCTGGACCATCAGGCTGCCGCGACAGAGGTCCATGACCAGGCCTTCCTGCCAATGCGTCTTGCCGATGCAACTGTTCCACGGCCAATCGGAAAGCCAGATGCCCAGCGAGTCCTTGCCCAGCCAGGGCGTGTCGGTGATGAGCCACTGGGCTTGGTCCAGCCGCTGCGTGACGCTGTCGCGGGCGTAAGGGGCGGGAAACTCGGCCGCGCTGGCCGCCTCGATGTGCGCGCCACATTCGAAGTACATGTCGGCATGCTGGAGCCACCACGGGCTGCGGTAGCCCCAGTAGAGCATCACGAAAACGTCGGGACACTCGGCGTCCAGTTCCCGCAGGAAGCCGATGACCCCATTGTGGATCGCCTCGACGGAGTAGAGCGGACCCGGCAGATGCTCATGGGCCGCGTTGTCGCAGCAGGGAGGCTTACAGTCCGGGCCGAGGTTGTCGAACTTCAGGATCCCGACCTTGTTCTCGCGGACATGGCGGACGAATGCCTTCTTGTACAGCGCGTTGACCGGCTCGCACGCGCGACAGATCTCGCCTCGGCCCTCGCCCTTGGTGAAGCAACCCCGAATGGCCGGGTTGTCGCCGATCGTCCATTGCGGCAGCCCTCCACTGTCGATCCACAATCCTGGCCGCATGCCGGCCCCGAGAATCTCGTCGCGGACCTTCTCGAAACCCTCGGGAAAGTTTTTGCGGTTGAACGTGGTCAGGTCGCCCGCCGTATCGTGCCAGAAATCCACCGAGTAGAAGTCGAAGGGCGGGCCCCCTTCCCGCTGGCCTTGGGCGACCTTGCTCAAGTGTTCCAGCAGGAACTTTTCGGTCTCCCAGAAATCGCCGCCGGGTTGGCCGCCAAAGGGTTCCAGCACCGCGTACGGCTTGTCGTGGCCGCGCAGGACGCGGCGCATGCGGCTGCGGACGTACGCGACGAAACTCGCGCGGACCTCGCCCGAGCGGGCGACCCCGTACACCGCCTCCATGCACGGGAATTTCCCGCCCGGGGCAAGCCTCGCGCCGGGATACTGCCGCAAGACGACCTGATCGTTTTCCAGCCGGGCGAACCCCGCCGGATGGGCCAGCGAGACGAAGCACTCGTCGCCCAGGTACAGCGGGAAGCCCCGCTCGCCGCCTTCGGTCTTAGCCTTGACGGCATATCGCCCCAGCACGACGTTGAGCACCCGCAAGGGCTGCGGCCCTGTGTTGGTCAATTCGACGAACTTCCGCAGCACGGCGAAGTGGGGGTCGACCTGGTAGACGAGCGTCGCGGCCAAGCTGCCATCGGAGGATTGGAGGTGCAGCAAGGCCCGGTCGGCCTTGGCGGAGACCTCCGGAAGCCCGGCCGGCTGGAAGAGGACTTTCCGCGCCTGGTCGGGCTTGTCGCCCACTTCCACTTCGAGTTCACAGCCATCGCCCAGAAGCAGGCTCGTTCCAGTGATCTCGTTCTGCCAGTTCACGGCACTCAGCGACTTGGCATCGATCGTGAACACCAGCGAAGAAGATCGCACTTCCATCCTGTTCGACGGCACCGCGGGGCGCTCGCCCACCGCGGCAGCGCCCAGCGTCCCTGCTTGCGCTATAAGGCCGAAGAGAACCAAGCAAGAGATCCCTGGATGCAGGCACATCGGTCGAATCCTCTACTTGGGAGGGTGACGGAGATCGGCGACGAGCACAGCCACCCGGGCAGGCACGGACGAGGCCCACGTGGCAATCAGGGGTGCGGCCGCAATGGAGCAGGTCCTCATGGCCACCCTCATGTCCGCGGTTCGACGAGCTCGATGACGCTGGCCTTGAAACCGTTGAAAGTCGCGGCTTCGGCGTAGTGTACCGTCAACCATGATCTTGCGGGTGCCACTGCTGCGCTGTGTGCAGCAGTGGCTGCTTCGCACGGCTGCGAAAAGCGCAGCCGTGGCACCCGAACACGCAGATTCAAGGTTGACGGTACAGTAGGTCTGGACACCCACTTGCATCGGCGGACCTTCCACGGACACGCGGTGATCGATGATCCATTCTTCAGGCTCCGGCGCGGCCGCCGGCCAGACCTTGGCCCGGACCCGCACCTCGTGGACCGACTCCCACGAGCGTGAAGTCCGGCAAGAGCGCCAGGATGAACCCGCGCAGTTGCGGCCCGCACCCCACGAAAAGCCGCTGCACGAGCAGGACCCGCTACGGGTCCGGCACTTTGTCCGGAAGGGTCATCTCCATGATAGATATTGACCGGCCGGCCCAGAACCTTAGCATGCAAATCATTGTACCGACTACCGGGCGTACCGGAAGAGGCGGCCGGCGCCGTTGACGTAGAAGAAGGCGTCGCCGGCCGGGTCGTAGGCCCAGCAGGCGTACATCGTCTCGGAGAGGAACGCCCTCGTGTCTCCCAAAATGGTTTGCCTGCTAAGGTTCGGCGCCGGCCGGTCAATACCATAGTACTATCCTGGAGGCAATAACATGCGGATCCGACTGGTGCTATTGGTTTTCTTGACTCTGTTGGGCTGGGCGCCTCGTGCCATGGTGGGCGGCGAGATCGTCGTGAATGCCGGGAACCGAATCGAAGAAGGCAAGGCCCTGTGTCAGGAAGTGCTTGTCGGCGGCGGCTGGACCGGCGGCGGCATCGTCGGCACCTACTACGCCGGCACCAACTTTACTGGCACCTCTTCCCAACGCACCGACGTCCGCATCGACTTCCCCAAGACGAACGTCGCCCCGGGCGGCGCCCTGCCCATCGCCATGCTCCAAACCGGCGGGCCTTATGGCTATGGGATGGAATGGGCGATCCTCGACGGCGTTTGGGATACGCCGCCGTATGCCCCGGCCCCGCCCAAGCTCCAGGCGTACCTGAACGTCCAGAACGCCGTGCCGGCGACGTTGGACGGGGGTTGATCACTCATGTATGACGATCGCCGCCGGGTCGAAGATTGGCTGACCGAATGTCTGCGCCCGCTCGCGGCCAAGACAAGAGCCGCGCGGAACCTGAAGGACGGACCGGAACGGGAGGTCTGGGATTGCACGCTGGAGATGGCAGGCCGTGAATCGACGGCGATCCTGTCCATCTTCAAGCCCGGTTCCCTCGATTCCGTGAACACGAGTTTGCCTCCTGACCTGGCAGTGCGGAAATGCGTCCTTGCGGTGAACGAGTTGCCGGCGCTGGGAATCCCGACACCGCGGGCGTTGGGCCACGCGACAGTGGGCAGAGAAGCAGGGCTGGTCTGCGAAAGAATCGATCGCACGGCGTGGAAACCGAATACGCGAATCGAAGCGGCCCGAATCCTCGCACGTATCCATGGCTTGGATGAGGGCAGTCTGTCGAACGAGTTGCGGGAACTGGTGAAACGCTCCGATCCTCGGGAGTGCCGCACGACAGGCGGCCAGGCGCCGCCGCCCGAAGTCAAGACACTCGTGCACGGTGACTACTTCTCCGCGAACATCCTTCCGGTCGCGGGCGGCGTGCGCATTATTGATTGGGAAACCTTCGGTTGGGGCGACCCGATGTGGGACCTCGGTTTTCTCATCGGAGCCGACAGGGACTTGCCGGAGGACGAGATCGCGGCAGTGGTCGCAGAGTATGGAAGGAACGTACCCGTGAATCAGGAGCACCTGATGTGGCACAGGCGGCGCTGGTCCGATTATTGGGAGAGAAGAAAAGGACCGCCGTCCGACACGCCCGAAGCCGCCAACGCCTGACGGCGTTGGATCGGCCGGATCGAAAAAGACTTCCTCGAACACTGATGTGCGAAAGTTGGGTTAAAGCTGATGTCGCTGAAGACATGCACTGTCGCCGGTCAGCGGCTTCGGGAACCAGACGGTGCTGTGGCCACCTGGGTCTGGCCAAGGCGCGGGCCGCCGCGGGCAAGAGGACGCTGATCTCACCAGGAGACCGTCATGAGCCCACCACGCCTCTCCCTCCTGTGCGTCGCGCTGGCCGCCTCGTGTTCGTCGGCCTGGGCCGGCATCGACGAGGTGAAGGTCATCACCGACACGAGCATCGACTGCTCCAGCGTCCAGACCATGGCCCGCGACCTTTACGCCCCCTGCAAGACCGACCAGGACAAGGCCGTGGCCACGTGGTACTTCGTCCGCCGGGTCTGCTACCACTGGCCGGATATCCCCACCGGCGATCCGATCAGCCTGGTCAATAGCTACGGCTTCGCCCTGTGCGGGCACCAGTCGGGGATCCTGGCCCAGATCATGAGCGCCGGCGGGTTGAAGAGCCGCCTCGCGCACCTGCCGGCCCACGTCATCGCCGAGGCGTACTACGACGGCGCCTGGCACATGTTCGATTGCCAGGTGGGCTGGTACGTCCTCGATCGCCAGGGGAAGGTCGCCAGTTGCGCAGAGATCAAGGCCGACCCCTCGATCGTGCTGGACGCCCGCAAGGAGGGCCGGGAGTCCAAGCCTTTCTTCCAGTGCTCCGACAACGAGAAGTCCGGCGTGGGGATCGGCTCCTCGGCCAAGCCGGGCGGGTCCGCCTCGCCGACGAGCGACCGGCTGGTCATCCGCCTGCGGCGCGGGGAATCCATCACCCGCAACTGGGCCAATGAGGGCAAGCCCTGGTTCAACAAGGAGAACACGAAGTTCACCCAGCCCGCCCACTTGTGCACTCGGGCCGCGGTGGACGCCAACGACCCGGTGAACTGGCCCTACTGGCAGCCCTATGCCGAGGTGACGGGCACTCGGCCCGACGGCACGCCGGTCTACGGCCTCAAACGCACCTACGGCAACGGGCGGCTCGTCTACGAACCGGACCTGACCACCGACGCCTTCACCGACGGCCTGGACAAGGATGGCCTGGTCAACATCCAGGCCGGCCACGAGGACGGGGGCGGCCCGAACCTCCGCCCCGCGGCGGCGGGGCAAGACGCATCGGCCACCTTCCTCGTCGAGTCCGCCTACGTGATGACCGACGCCTGGCTGGACGCCTCGGCTGTGCGAAAAGGCGAGGGGGACGTCCTGGCCGTGGCCATCAAAGGGGCCGGCGGGTGGGTGGAGGCGTACAAGGCGGACAAGACGGGCGAACTGAAGCTGGAGAACGTCAACTTCAAGGAGGCTGTCTTCGGCGGGAAACGGTATCTCTTGAGGTTCACGATGAAGGCGGGCGCCCGTGCCGGCGACGTGGGAGTCAACGCCTTCCAGCTCACGACCGTGATCATGAACAACATCTATGCCCTGCCTTACTTCATGCCGGGCAGGAACATCATCCGGGTCACGGCCGCCGACGGGGCCGACCTCGCGAGGAACAAGTTGACCTTGGAGTATGCCTGGTGGGACGGCCAGGAGGCCAAGGGCCTTACCACGACGATCGACAAGTTGCCATTCGAGCGCACGGTGGACGTGCAACAGAAGGGCGTGCCGAAGATGAAGTTCGTGAGGCTGTCCGTCGCGAGATAGGGCGGAGTCGCATGAACCCTGGACAACGGTCGGTATGGGTAATCGGCTTGGTGGCGGCCCTGGTGCCCCTGCTGGGCGGCCTGGCGCGGGCGGCGGACCTGCCCCAGTGGGACCTGTCGAAGTTGGAGGGGCTCGACTCCGCCCAATGGGCCCCGCCCGAGACGGACGGCGCCGAGACGTTCCGCGCGGTCAAGGCCGGCAAGACGGGCGTGTGGAAGGTCCCCGCCTGGTGGGGCGATTCCTTTCGGCCGCCGGCGGGAACGGTGTACGTGCTGGCCATTCGCTACAAGGACGTGATCTCCCGGCCGGCCGTGTTTTCGGCCCATGCCGGGCTCGCCCCGTACTGGCGGCCGTCGGAGATCCATCGCTTCGGCGGACTGGCCGACGGTACATGGAAGGTGGCGGAAGTGCCCATATCGTGGGACCTCGTCTGCAAAATCCGCGGTGAGACCAACACCTCCTTTTCCATCAGGGCGCAGGAGGAGGACCTGCCGGTCGGGAAAGTGACCGTGCGGCTGGCCGCGCCGGGCGATGCCGAACGGTACTTCAGCGAGACGCGCGAGTGGGTGGCGCGGCTGGACGCCGCACGATTCCCCGACGTCCCGGCCGTTGCCGCCGAGAAGCCCGAAATCCCCGAGGGCATGGCCGCGAAGGCGGTCGTGCCGTTCGTGAGGCCGTACACCGTTCTTCTGCATCAGCATTCCGCGCCGGCAGCGGGGGAGGCCGCCGCGCCGGTCAAGATCCGCATGGCGCGCGACGAATTCGAATCGGCCGGTTTCGGGATCTATGCCAACGGGCGCGACCTGAAGAACGTCACCTGCCGGCTTTCGGAACTGGCTGGGCCCTCCGGCAAACTCGAATGCCTGGCGGAGTTGAAGACGGTCGAGTACGCGCTCGTCAGCAACAAAGGGAAGAACGGCTTGGTGGTCAAACGGGCGCCCCTGCGCCTGTGGCCGGCCTATGCGGTGGACATCCCGGCCGGGCGGTCCCACGGGTTCTGGCTCACGATCCGGACACAAGAGGGGAAGAGCCAGCCCGGCATATACCGGGGCAAGGTGACGGCCGAGAGCGGCGGCGAGACGGCCGTACTGCCGGTCGAGGTCGAAGTGCTGCCGCTGCGTCTCTTGAGCGTGGACGAGGCGGGCGTCTCCGTGGGCGCGTGCGTGAGCGCCCTGCCGCCCGAGCAGGAGATGCAGACGTTCCACGACTACCACCTGCGGGTGGTGCAGACGCGGTTTCACTCGACGAACCTGCCGATGTCCGTCCAGGACGGCCGCCTGGCCCTCGATTTCAGCTACCTCGATGAATGGATGGAGATGGCCAAGTCCAGGCATCTGGCCTTCTTCCGGTATCTGATGGGCGGCGATCCGCTCGGATGCCCGGACACGTTGACCCTGGAGAAAGCGCTTTTCACCCAGCTCGACAACGGCCACGCCACGCGCGAGCAGTTCATCGAGCGCTACAAGGCATTCCGCGAGAAGCCCGAAACGGCCGGCGTGCTGCCGGAGATCCGCCCGCTGTATGCGCAATGGGTCCAGGAGTTCGCCGGGCACGCCAAGGAGAAGCACTGGCCGCGCCTGGTCCTGGAGCCCTTTGACGAGCCCGCCAAGTGGGCCTATGAGAGCGTCCTCCCGACCGCCCCGGCGGGCTGCCTCGGGAGCGGCCCCTGGACCAAGTTTCACTTCAAGGACGCGGCCCGGCTC
>Ga0209777_10009855_pt1 | contig 10216 bp, 6 predicted proteins | sample FrelakmetHBP12HB_FD_187147 | JGI IMG/M metagenome (GOLD analysis project Ga0209777, IMG submission 187147) | Freshwater lake sediment microbial communities from the University of Notre Dame, USA, for methane emissions studies -HBP12 HB (SPAdes)... | ecosystem: Environmental > Aquatic >...
CACGGTCGATGACGTTCACGAGGCCGTTGCTTGGTACGTGGGCCAGATTCCCACGGACATGGTTCGGTCGACGGCCACGCATTTTTCCACGGATATCGATTACCGGCCGGTGACGCAGGACGAGATGAAGGATGCGTTGGCCCGGCGCGCGTCGGCGAGGCCAGCGGAACGGGACATCTATGCGTCCTACATCAACGAGGCGTTCCTGGCGGCGCTTGAGGAACGATGCGGCGACACGGTGGTGTTCCAGTTCAGTTTCGCCGCGGAGCCTCTGCCGTACGAGACGGCGAGCCGCGTCAATCAGAAGACCATCGCGCAGATTGCCGAGATCATCGGACGGCATCCGAAGCTGCATTTCCAGTGTCACGTGGCGAGCGCGCACGCCAACCAGTCGTTGTGCACGCTGGTGCGCGAGTTGCCGAACTTCTCACTCGCCGCGTGCTGGTGGCACAACTTCTTCCCGTCGATCATGCAGCGCGTGTTGGCCGAACGGCTGGACATGGTCCCGTTGAACAAACAGATCGGCTTCTTCTCCGACGCGTATTGCATCGAGTGGACCTACGCGAAGGCCTGTATGGTGAAGAAGGTCTTGGCGCGCGTGCTCGCGGAGAAGGTAGAACTCGGCCAGTATGACGTGGACCTGGCGGTGAGCGTCGCGCGGGCCGTTCTGTTCGAGTCGGCGCAGTGGCTGCTAAAAATGACGCCCGCGCTGGATGTGTAGATGACCTTTCAGAAACAACCTTCGAGGAAACAACCAGTATGCGTAACGTTATGTTCGGTGTGTTTGTAGTCCTGTTGTGTACGGCGTCGGCGTGGAGCGCGGGCTCGATGGAGAAGGGCAAGCCGGAATGTATCCTTTTCAACAAGGATTACGGGCAGCGGCTCGCGCAGTCGAAGGACGGCGTGCGGCTGTGGTGGGCCTCATCGGGCTGGAAGATCGATCAGGATCGCCCGGCGCCGAGGGGACGCGCCAAGGCCGTCGAATTGAGCGCGGCGAAGAACGAGGGCGAGGCAGCTCAGCTTGTCGTCAATCCGAAGCACGCGTTGAAGGGCTTTACGGCGCTGGGAAGTGAACTTAGCGGACCGGATGGGAAGATCATCCCGGCGGATTGTGTGGATGTGCTGCGGGTGCGGTACGTGTACACGGAGCGGATTACCGACAAGACGGGAGCGCAGGCTTGGTGGCCGGACCCGCTGCCGCCGTTCAAGGGGCCTATCGACATCGATGCGAAGAAGAACCAGCCCCTGTGGGTGCGTGTGCGAGTGCCGGCGGATGCCGCGGCGGGGACCTATAAAGGCGTCATAGCTCTGAAGGCGGACGGATTTAACGCGGAGGTCCCGTTGCGCGTGACGGTTTACAATTTCGCATTGCCGGATCGATTGACGTGCACAACCGCGTTCGGGTTCAGTTCCGGGAACGTTTTCCAGTACCAGAAGATCACCGATCCGGAGCAGCAGCGCGGGGTCATTGCGAAATACTTCCAGAGTTTTCGCGACCACCATATCTCGCCTTATGACCCGGCGGCGTTCTCGAACTACAGCGTGACATGGCGCAAGCTGGGACCCGGCGAGGGCGCGGGACTCCCGGAGGACGAGCGCAAGGTATTTCAGGAAAACGCCATCACGCCGGTACTCGATTGCGCGCCATGGGACGCCGAGGTGGAACACTCGTTCAATGCCTATCACTTCAACACAATGCGTCTGGGCATTCCGGGACTGAGCGGCGCCCCTGTTGGGAAGTTGGATCCTGATTACCTCAAGTTCAAGGCATATTGCCAGGTCTTGCAGGAACACCTTCGGGAAAAGGGATGGCTCGATGAGGCATTCCTGTATACTTTTGACGAGCCGACGCCGAAGGAATACCCGAATGTACTGAGCGCGTTCCTGAAGGCGAAAGAGGTCGCGCCAGACATCAACCGCATGATCACCGAAGAGCCCGTCGATGGCCTTTTCGGCGGCCCGAACATCTGGTGCCCGCTCAACTCGAGATTCCGATTCGAGGATACCGAAGCGCGGCGGAAACTCGGCGAGAAGATTTGGTGGTACGTGTGCACTATTCCCAAGGCGCCCTACGCCACGGAGTTCATCGATCACGCGGCGACCGAGTTGCGCGTGTGGCTCTGGCAGGCGTGGAAGTACAACGTCGAAGGCATCCTGGTGTGGCAATCCAACCTGTGGACGACCGGATGCGCCTATCCGGATCGAGTGCAGGATCCGTATCAGGACCCGATGTCCTGGATAGACGGCGGAGGCGTGAAACGCGGCGAGAAAAGACCGTGGGGCAACGGTGACGGCCGATTCATGTACCCGCCGGAAGGCGCGACAAGCTACCAGCAGGAAACAATCCTCGATGGGCCGGTCGACAGCATCCGGTGGGAGATGTTGCGCGACGGCCTCGAGGACTACGAGTACATGGTGATGCTGCGCGACGCACTGGAGAAACACGGCGACAAACTCGGCGCCAATGAACGCGGGAAGTTTGCCGTGCTGCTCGAAGTCCCCGCAGACGTTACGACGGACCTCAAGCACTTCACGCGAGACCCCGCGCCGATCGAAACGCATCGAAGGCAAGTTGCAATGGCCCTTGAAAAACTGCTGCGTTGAGGAGAGATGACGAAAAATGTCGACCGCATTGATGTATCGTGCATGCAGGTGGCTGGGCGTGGCGCTGTTGGCGTTGCCTTTGAACGTCGCATCGGCCGCGGATAAACCGGACGTGGCCCCGACGCCGAAGGACTATCCCACGACCCACTCCGGCGATACTTACTGTTCGACGCCGTTCGCGGATTCCTACGCGGATCGACTCAAAGCGTTCATGGATCTCCACGCGGCCAATCCCGGCGGAGACCCGTATGCGGAAACGGTGCGGATGGCGTTGGGGTATCTTCCGGATGAACAGGGGATGCTTCGCGCGCTTGAAAAGATCGACGCGCGGAAGGACTGCGCCGATTTCACCATGCACGGGATCTTGCGTCTCATGTACCGGTTCGGCGACAGCTCGTTGCTGAGCGGGGCGTTCCGCTCGTGCGCCCGCAAGAGCATTCTCGGGTTCAAGTATTGGCCCGATGAACCGGGTATCGATTCGATGTGCAGTTGGTCGGAAAACCACTTCATCCTTTTCTCTTCGGCGGGATACCTTGCGGGACAGCTCTTTCCGGATGAGGCGTTCGTGAACTCGGGGCGCACGGGACGGGAGCAAATGAATGTCTTCCGTCCGAGGATACTGCGGTGGCTGGATCTGCGGTTCCGGACGGGGTTCAGCGAGTGGCTCTCGAACGTCTACTATGAAGAGGACCTTGCCCCGCTGCTGAACCTCGTTGACCTGTGCAAGGACCCGGAGATCTCGCAGCGCGCCACGATGGTCACGGATCTGATGCTGCTCGATATCGCGTTGAACAGCTTTCACGGCGTGTTCGGCAGCACACATGGCCGCTCGTACGAGCAGCACAAGAAATCGGGGCTGTCTGACAGCACCCGGTCGGTCGCAAAGCTCCTGTTCGGACTGAACACGTTCTGCGTCGGCGATATGGGATCGACGGGCTTCGCGCTGAGCGAGCACTACCGGATGCCGCGGGTCATCTACGATATAGCCACGGATTTCGAGCGTCCCGAGATGCTGAACCGGCAGCGCGCAGGCATCAAGGTCAGCGAAGCGCGGCGGTGGGGTCTCGACTGCAACCGGCTGGAAGACGGCATGACGTTCTTTACGCTCGAGGCCTACGCGCACCCGAAGATCATCAATCTCACAATGCGAATGCTCGACGAGTACCAATGGTGGCAGAACGATTTCTTCAAACCATTCGCGAATCAGCGGCAGATGCTCGAGACGGGCCGGAGATGGCACGTTCTGCCGCTCGTCGCGTGGTGGTTCCGCCACGACGTACAACGCAACCTGCGCGATGAAGTGAACATCTACACGTATCGGACGCCGGATTACATGCTCAGCACGGCACAGGACTATCGTAGTGGGTACGGCGGCGACCAGCAACACATCTGGCAGGCCACGCTGGGCGCGGAGGCGCCGTGCTTTACGACGCACCCCGTCGACTCCAAGGGATCGTCGCCAGCCTACTGGACCGGATCGGGCAGCCTGCCGCGCGCGGCACAGGTCAAGAACGTCGCTATCATCGTCTATAAGATATCCACCGAGACGGGCCTGTACATCAAGCATGCGTTGGACTTCACCCACGCGTGGCTGCCGCGAGACAAGTTTGACGAAGTGATCGAGAAAGACGGCTGGATCTTTGCGCGGAAAGGCGATGGGTATCTCGCCCTGTGGTCGCAACAACCGTATCATTGGCAGACCGGGGAGGGACCAGACAAGGACCGCGAGGTGATCGCTCCCGGCTTGCGCAATATCTGGATCTGCGAACTGGGCCGCCGGGAAACCGACGGCGAGTTCGCGGCATTCGCCGATAGGATCCGCCAGGCCGAAATCATAGTCACCGGGCTGAGCGTGCGCTATCAGTCGCCGTCTCAGGGGACGCTCGAGTTCGGGTGGTGGGGGCCGCTGAAGCAGAACGGCGCGGTCATCCCGCTCAAGGACTACGGGCGCTACGACAACCCTTATGTTGAAGCCGGCTTTCCGCCGGCGACGATAGCGGTGCGTAACGGCGATCATTCGTTGAACCTGAACTGGGATACTTGTGAGCGGACCGCAAGCGCGTTTGTTACGGACGAGCCCCTTGTTCGCAAATAGTCGATCAGTTCGCGCTGAAGATCGACTCGAATTTCCATTGATAGGTTGCCGCGATATCGGGCGAGTGTAAGATCAAGACGTTCTCATCATTCTGGGTGTCGGCCGATTTTGTGAAGTTGTAGCTTCCCGTAATGACCGTGCCGGCGTCGATGATGATAACCTTGTTGTGCATCGCATACCGGTTCCGATCAAGCCGGACCGATGCGCCGCGCTTCGCCAGGTATTCGTCTTGCGAGCTTTCCATGCCCGCCTGGCGCTCATCGAAGACGGCGCGCACCTTGACGCCTTTCTCCATTCGGGCCGTCATCGCCTTCGCGATCCCGGTCGACGTGAACGAGAAAGCCATGACGTCGATCTCCAATTGCGCGGCCTCGAGTTCTTTGACGATCGCACGCTCGACCTGGTCTTCAGGCGCGAAGTAGCACTCGACTTTCACGTTTCCGACGACGACTTCCGGGTAGGGCGTGTTCCTGGGGGATTTCTTGCCGAATGCGCGGAGACGGAACATCTCATCAAATTCGGCGGCGTAATCCTGTGCAAGACGCGGCGAGCTTATTAGCAGAGAGTTGTTGTCGTTCCGGTACATGCAGTTCTCGGTGGCGTTCGTCGATCCGGTCCAGACAAGCGCGTCGTCCACGACGCAGAACTTGTCGTGCATATATGCGTTACGGTTGTCGAAGACGACGGGGATGCCCGCGGCCATACAGGACCGGATGGCTTCGCGCCCGTTGTAGTTGGAGTCGGAGACGATCTTGACGTCAACGCCTTCTTTGTGTTTCGCGATGAGCGCCTCGGCGGCGGCGGGCAGCTCGAATTCAAAGAAGGCGCAGTGGATGGATCGCTTTGCACCCTTGAGCAGGCCGAGAAAAGCGTCATCGATCCCGAAAGGGTTCGCGGGCTGGCAGGGAGCGAAGTAGACGCGGATCTCTCCTTCCGCCGGAGCTTCAGCGGCCTTGCTGTCCGCTGGCGCGCCCGTCTTTGCCGGCTCCCGGGCGAGGAGGCCCGTAATCTGTTCGCCCAGTTCCTTCCCTTTGTCAAGAAGGGCCTTGAGGTCGGCGAGTTCTTTGCCGTTTTCGACCGCACGCGCGGTCTGCGATTTCAGGCGAGCGAGGTTGCCGCCTTGCGCGAAGTAATACACGATTCCGGCCCCAACCGAAATCGAAAGGACCACGAGAAGGACGACAAGAGGTTTTGTGAATCGAACCGCTGGTATGAACATGTGCGGATACTACCAAAGACGGCGTTGCGCGCGAAACAGGGACGGTCCCACACATGGCGTCGGTTTTCTTTGCGTCGAGCGCTCGATTACGACTACGATACAAGCACGAGCACGGGTACGAGCACAAAGGCGGATGCGTAACTAGGGATAAGGTGGGGCGCGAGCATGCCATACTTTCGGGAACTGCACGATCTCATTAACGAAGTCTCGCATTGGGCGGATCTGCGACATGAACAGCGGGCGGACATCGGAGCCGTCATCAAGCGTCTTCGCAAAGAACTAAAGCGCGCGCAGAAGACGTTGCGAAAAGCGGAGCCAAAGCGCAAAGCCCTCGGATCGGAACCGAACGACCTTGAAGCGATCCGGGCGCTTCGGCCCGAGGGCCCGCGCCGTATGTGGTCGAAGCTCAATATCGCCGGACTCAATGACCGCGTGAAGGGTGCGTGGTTGGGACGCGCGGCTGGCTGCACGCTGGGCGCGCCCGTGGAACACTGGAGCATCGAGGCGATGGAGAGCCTTGCGCGGCGCGGCAAGATGGCGTTTCCTCCGACGGACTACTGGACCGCGCATCCCTCTCCGGAAGCCGTGCGTTATGACAAGAGCACCGTCGAGGACTATCTCAAGGGACATATCTCCGCCGTACCCGTGGACGACGACATCACGTACACGGTGTTGGGCCTCATGATCCTCGAGGAATACGGGCCTGACTTCACCACCGAGCAGGTCGGCGAGGCGTGGGTCAAGTACTTGCCGGTCGCGTGCACGGCGGAGGACGTCGCGCTACGCAACCTGAAGAAAGGCATTCCCGCGTCCAAGGCCGGCAGCAAGAACAACCCGTTCCAGGAATGGATCGGCGCCGATATCCGAAGCGACCCGTGGGGATACGCTGCCCCGGGCTGGCCGGAGAAGGCGGCGGAACTTGCGTATCGCGACGCGTATCTCTCGCACCGTCAGAACGGCATCTACGGCGCGATGTTCTTCTCGGCGAGCATTGCCGCGTCGTTTGCGCTCGATTGTCCCATCGAGGCCCTCAAGATCGGGCTCACCGAGATCCCGGAAGGGTGCCGCCTGGCCGAGGACGTCCGCTGGGCGCTCGACGCGGGGACGCAGTTCGCCGACTGGCGCGACGCGCGCAAGGCGGTGGATGAACGCTTCCCGGACATGCATTCGGTTCACACGAACAACAACGCCTGTCTCACGATCTTCGGTCTGATTCTGGGCGGTCGTGATTTCACGAAAACGATCGGCGTCACGGTCGCTCTCGGCTTGGACAACGACTGCACGGCTGCCACGGCGGGGTCGATCCTTGGCGCGGTCCTCGGCGCGCGCGGCATCCCGGAGCACTGGTGGAAGCCGTTCCGGAACAAGACGCGAACGTATCTCAACGATCACGAGTGGTTCGTGAACACGGACCTTGCCGCTCGTTTCGTGAAAGCGGCCAAGCGGGTATGGCAGGAACAATGAACGCCGCCATTCAAGAATGGATAGCGGCCCTCGGCGCGGCGAATGTCCTTGCCGATGTCGTGACCGTCGCCAGGTACGCGCGCACAACCCAGGACCAGGGGACGCGGCCCATGTGCGTGCTATACCCCCGGTCCACTGAAGAAGTGCGGGGCATAGTGCGCATTGCTTCGGATCACGGGGTCGTGGTGTATCCGATCTCGCGCGGGCGTAACTGGGGCTACGGCGACGCATGCGCGCCGACGGACGGCGCCGCGATTGTCGACCTCAGCCGCATGGACCGCATCATCGAGGTCAACACCGAGTTGGCGTACGCGGTGATCGAGCCGGGCGTCACGCAGCAGCAGTTGTACGACTACCTGCGCGACCACAACACCGGGCTCTGGCCGGATTCGACCGGCGCGGGGCGCGAGGCGAGTTTCGTCGGCAACACTCTCGATCGCGGTTTCGGTCACACCCGTTACGGCGACCACTTTCTGACCGCCTGCGGGATGGAGGTCGTGCTGGCGGACGGACGCGTGCTGAACACGGGGTTCGGCCATTACCCGAACGCCCGCGCGGCGCACGTTTATCGTTACGGCGTTGGCCCGTTCCTCGACGGCCTTTTCTGCCAATCCAACTTCGGCATTGTGACGCGGATTGGGATCTGGCTCATGCCCAGGCCTGAAGCGTTCACCTTCTTCTTCATCAAGGTCGATCGGGACGAGAACCTTTCGCCGCTGATCGACCGTTTGCGTCCGCTGCGTCTGGCGGGAATCCTCCAGTCCGCGATCCACATCGGAAATGACCTCCGCATCCTGAGCGCCACGGGCCGATACCCCTGGAAGGAAGCCGGGAACCGGACGCCGTTGCCGGAAGAAGTCCGTCTGCGGCTGCGGGAGGCGGGAGGCGTCGGCGCATGGAACGCGGGCGGGTCGCTTACGGGAACGAAGGCGCATGTCCGCGCTTCGCGCAAGGCGTTGCACCGGGCCGTGGGTTCCTTGGGCAAGGTCATATTCGTCGACGATGTCAAACTCGCGCTCGGCGAGTTCGCGGCCCGATGCCTCGGGATCGTGGGCCTCGGCGCGCGACTCCGCGTGCAGTTGAAGGCCCTGAGGCACAATTACGGACTCCTCAAAGGCGTCCCGACGGATGAGCCGCTGCTCGGCGCACAATGGCGATTGCGCCGTCCGAAGGAAGGCGACTCGCTCAATCCGCTCGATGCAGGCTGCGGTCTGATGTGGCTATCACCGGTGATCCCGATGACGGGCCGCGACGCCGAATCGTTGCTCCGCGTTGCGGATCCCATCTTTGCCCAGTACGGATTTGAACTCCTGGCAACGTTCACGATGATCACGGAACGCGCGATGATCGTCATCTTGAACATCGTGTTCGACAAGGCCGAGCCAGATGAGACCGCCCGCGCCCGCCGTTGCTACGACGCACTCGCGGACGCACTCGTCGCGGCAGGCTACATACCCTATCGCGTCGGCTTGCACGGAATGTCCAAGATCCGCTGGGAAGGCGACGTTTTCTGGGAAGTCGCCTCGCAGATCAAGAAAGCCCTTGACCCGAAGGACATCATCGCGCGGGGAAGATATGTACCGCCGGTGGACCACACAGTTTGTCGTGATTTGACAAACTGTGATTGAATATTTCGTGTGCCGGCGGCGTTTAGGGAGATGGTGAAGTCGTTGAACTGTGCGTGAAACCGGAAATGGGTTCCGCTAACGTGGAGGTAAACTTCCGTGAGAATCGCTTTGGCTCTTTCGATCGCCGTTTTGCTTGCCTGCTGCTGGACCCCTGCGGCTCCGGCGGAAGGGAAGGCCGCCGGCCTGAAGATCGGCGACAAGGCGCCGGACTTTGAGATCGTCAAGGCCGGACAGGAGAAGGAAGGGGCGCCGGCGCTGAAGTTGTCGGATCTCAAAGGGAAGAAAAACGTGCTGGTCGCCTTCTATCCGAAGGCGTTCACGCCGGGATGCACTGCCGAGATGTGTGGGTTCCGGGATGATTTTGCGCGGTTCCAGAGCGCCGACACCGAAGTCGTCGCCGTTAGCGTGGCCCCGCAGTCTGAGAGCGACCGGTTCAAGCAGGAAAAGGGGTTTCCGTTCCATGTCGTGGGCGATCTGGAGAAGAAGATCGTCACGGCCTACGGCGTGCCGCTGGTCGATCTGCCAGTAGGCCAAGTCGCGAAGCGATCCGTGTTCCTGATTGGCAAGACGGGCACGATCCGTTACATCGATCCGGCGTACGACGTGAGCGCAAGCAAGGACGCTTTGTACGCCGCTCTGAAGCAAATCAAGAAGGCCAAGCCGTCCGGCGCGCGACGATCCAGAGCGTACCCGGGCAGGGTCTGCCCCGTCTGTTGACTGCTGAGGGCCGCGCCCCCTAAGATTCGTCGCAACGTCCGTCCATCAGACCCGGAGCAGGTTCGACATGTCATACGGTTTCCGCGCATTCCTGGCCGCGTCCCTCTTGCTGTTCTTACACGCGTCTGTTGTCTTGGGAGCGGACAGCCCGTACAGTCCCGGGCCGGGCAAGTACCCGCGATTTGACTCGAAGCAAGCGGAGCCCGGCATCTCCTACGGTCATGCGCCGGACCTGGCGCTCCCGAAGACACTCCTGTATAGCGTAGGTCCGGACGAACTGTTGGCCGACGCGGAGGCGTGGGCCCGGCTCGGGTTCAAGGGCTTCTTCTTGACCGGCGTCGCGGGAGAATGGTCGTCCGACGTGTGGTCGGCGGACAAGGAGCCGTGGACGATCGGGGAATCGGACAAGACGTTGCAGACCGTTCGTCAGGCGAACGGACGCTGTCGCTGGCTCGGCTGCGAGGTCTTTCTCACGATGGCGTTCTCGCA
>Ga0209777_10009856_pt1 | contig 10216 bp, 10 predicted proteins | sample FrelakmetHBP12HB_FD_187147 | JGI IMG/M metagenome (GOLD analysis project Ga0209777, IMG submission 187147) | Freshwater lake sediment microbial communities from the University of Notre Dame, USA, for methane emissions studies -HBP12 HB (SPAdes)... | ecosystem: Environmental > Aquatic >...
CACCCAATCGAAAGCCAAGGAGTTTCCGCCATTGGAAGTGGTCAAAGTCACAATTGAGAGTATTAATGGCAAAACTGAAATTGAGATGAGGGATAAAGCACTGATCTCTCTAATGTTCCTGACTGGAGCGAGGATTTCCGCTATTTCTACCCTATCTATGCAGTGTTTTGACAGAGAAAAATCAGTTATATATCAAGACCCGAAATTGGGAGTAAAAACAAAAAATTCAAAAAGGATTGTAACGGCCATAATGGAGTTTTCCTTTTACAAAGAACCGAAGGGATATTTTCTAGAATGGTTTGATTATTTGGAAAAAGAAAAAGAATTCAAGCCCACTGACCCGATATTTCCAGCAACCAAGATAGAAAACGGGAAAGACAACTTGGGATATTACAATACCGAAGAAGTCGAACCGATTTTCTGGAAAAACGGCGACTCCGCCAGGAAGATATTCCAGAAAAGAAGCAGCCAGGCAGGAGTTAAATATTATAATCCGCACTCGTTCAGGGACTTGCTGGTTAAGGAAATATCCAAACTTCCGATAACTGAGGAAGAGAAAAAGGCGTTCAGCCAAAATTTAGGCCACGAGGACACTGGTACGACTTTTGGCAGTTATGGTTACGGAAAAATTAACGAAGATAGACAGATTGAAATTATACAGAATATAGGGAAAAAAGAGCAACGAAGTGAAATTAAGTATGTCGTTACTGAAAACCAATTAGAAGAATTGGCTAAAAAAATAAAACGGGATGATTAGTGAAGCTAGAGCAAAACAATTTCAGATGATCTATGAAAAGGAAACTGGAGAAAAAATATCGCTCGAGGAAGCTTTCAATTGCGCCGAAAGCTTGGTTGAAATGATCCGGCTGGTTTATAAGCCCATCAAAAAAGCAGACTTTGAAAAATTTGATAATGTGGTATAATAAAAGTGTTGACCTAGCTTAATATCCGAAGATTTTATCGTCTTACTAGATGGGCGGTTCTGCCAATAATCTTCGGAAGGTTGGGTCAACCAGAACCGTCCTTTTAGTATCTAAATTTATGGAAAACAAAATAAAATATCTAGCCTATCTTAGAAAATCAACTGATGCGGAAGATCGGCAAGTTCAATCAATCGAAGATCAAAAAAACGAGCTGGAAAAATTCGCAAGGCTTCTAAACTTGGATATTGCAGCGACTTTTCAAGAAAACAAATCCGCCAAAGCACCCGGAAGAATAGAATTCAACAGAATGCTTGGCGAAATAAAAAAAGGCAAAGCACAAGGGATAATTTGCTGGAAGATAAACCGACTTTCAAGAAATCCGGTTGACGGCGGAGAAATTCAATGGCTTCTCCAACAAGGCACGCTCCAATCCATTCAAACTCCAGGGCGAGAATACAAAACTGGCGACAATGTGATGATGATGAGCGTGGAGTTGGGAATGGCCAATCAATTTGTGCTTGATCTAAGCAAGGATGTCCGGCGAGGCTTGATTTCAAAAGCGGAAAAAGGCTGGAGGCCAGGAAGAGCGCCGATTGGATATAAAAATGATAGGTATGGCGACAAAGGCAACAAAGAAATTTTGGTTGATGAAGAAAAATTTCCCATAGTTCGCAAAATGTGGGATTTGATACTAACCGGCGAATATTCAGTTCCAAAGATTATTGATATTGCCAACAATGAATGGGGCTTAAGGACAACTTGCCGAAAAAAGCAAATCAAACTTCAAGTTAGGCACGGCTATATCCTGTTTACAAATTCTTTTTACTATGGAGAATATAAATATGCCGAAAAAATTTATCAAGGAAAGCATAAACCAATGATTACGCAAGAAGAATTTTATTATGTCCAAAAAATGCTAGGCAAGAAAGGCAAGCCGCAAACCAGACACAAAAATTTGCCTTATCGAGGGATTATCCGATGCGGAGAATGCGGTTGCTCAATCACTGTCGAGCAAAAAGTCAAACTGGTAAAATCGGAAAATTCTCTTAAAACTTATGTCTATCATAAATGCACCAAGAGAAAAATTGATGTCGCCTGCTCGCAAAAAGCAATTTCCTTTGAAGAGTTGAACAAACAAATCACCAGAGAGCTGGATAGAATTACAATTCCGCAAAGTTTTCTGGATTTTGCCCTCGAAGTGTTGAATAAAGATAACGCCCTAGAAGCCGGTAATCGAAATATTCTAATCAAAAATCAACAGAAGGCTTTGAATGAATGTATTTCAAAGATTGATAATCTGATAAAACTCTATATTTCGCCCAATAACGCCAATCGAGATTTTATCAGCGATGAAGAATTCAAGGATCAAAAAGCAAATTTAGTAAGAGAAAAAGCCAGTATTCAGAACGAATTAAGAAAACTGGATGAAAGACTGAATGAATGGGTTGATCTAACAGAAAAAACTTTTAAATTCGCTACTTATGCCAAAGCTGAATTCGCCACCGGCGGTTATGAAGTCAAAACTAGGATATTGCACGCTCTAGGTTCGGACTTTATCTATAAAGACGGAAAACTGGCTATAACATTGAAAAAACAATACCAAATTATCGAAAACGGCAACAAAAGAATAGTTGCCGAAAACCCTGCGTTAGAACTGGCTAATTTTAGCCTAGATAAAGCAAAAACAGGCATTTTTGCGCCTGTTTTTAATGTCTTGAGCGGGTAACGGGAGTCGAACCCGTATCTCTACCTTGGCAAGGTAATATAATAGCCGCTATACGATACCCGCCTACGTCTCGCCAATGCGAGACTACGGCGGGCAAGCCCGCTAGTAATCCGCAAAGGCGGACTCTCTCTTACACTGAAACTTTGTGCCAGACCCCAGAGTCGGACTGGGTACGCAAGGATTTTCAGTCCTTCGCTCTACCGATGAGCTAGTCTGGCTTATATATATTTTACCACAGTTTCTCGGTGCCCGCCTTATTTGCGCTCCTGTGCGCGCTAAGAGATTCGAACTCCTGACCCTCTCGGTGTAAACGAGATGCTCTAACCAACTGAGCTAAGCGCGCAAATATTGGCGGGTAAATAAACGAGGTGCTCCCCGCCTCGCGTCGACTTGCGTCTAGCGAGTCGAGACGGGTAGCCAACCGCTTGTCCGCCTTTGGCGGAAGCTAATTGTCCGCGCCAAAACAAGTGCGGATGAGAGGAGTTGCCGTGTACCACTTAAGGGTACACGGCACCCTGAACCCTTTGTGGTTCAAGGTGAATTCTGTCCACCCAGTGCCTTCGGCGGGACTCGAACCCGCACGGCCTTGCGACCCATGCACCTCAAGCATGTGTGTATACCATTCCACCACGAAGGCTCCGTTTATTTTTTCTCCTCCGCTTTATCCTCTTTAATTTCTTCTTCCGCTTTCTTTGGTTCCTCACTAATAAATTCTGAAAGATCTTTATATTTCATCTTGCTTTTCTTGGCTGTGAGTCCGCGGACATAATAAAGCTTGGCTTGGCGCACCTTAGCTCTTTTCACCGGCACTATTTTCTGCACATTCGGAGAATATAAAGGAATAATCATTTCCACACCTACACCATTGGAAATTTTTCGCACAGTAATTGTCGGGGAAGAACTTTGTCCGCCTTTAATGGCAATCACCAGCCCTTCAAAAATCTGCGTTCGCTCCTTTTCGCCTTCTTTAATTTTGAGATATGCTTTCACAACATCTCCCGCTTTGATTTCCGGCATTTTCTTCTTTGCTCGGATCGTTTTGTTGAATTCTATGATTTTCTTGTCCATTTTATTATAGTAAAAAATAACTGCTTTATACTAGCCTTTTACTTGCTTTTCGTCAAGGAAACTTTTTTAAGAAACTCGGCAAAATCCGCTGGCGGTTCAGCGGAAAAATTATATTCCTTGCCTTCGAGATTAAATTTCAATTCTTTGGCATGAAGCATTTGTCTTTTAGCGCTGGGTAAATCTTTAAATTCTTTTCTTTTATATTTTTCATCGCCCACCACTGGATGTCCAATAGAAGCTAGGTGTACACGGATTTGGTGCATTCTTCCGGTTTTCGGCTGGGCTTCCACTAAATCAAACTTACCTAGGTTTTTCAGGACTTTGTAGAGCGTTACGGCTGGGCGAATTTTTCCGCGCACTCTCCCTTGGGCTATTTTTTGCTTTTTATAATTCATCGCCCGAGCAATCGGCGCTTCAATTTTTCCTTCTTTGTTTTCCAGGTGCCCGTAAACAATCGCTAGATATTTTTTCTCCACTTCCCGGTCTTGAAATTTCTTTTTCAATTCTTCAAAAGTTTTTTGATTCCGCGCCACTACCATCAGTCCGCTAGTGTCTTTGTCTAGCCTGTGCACGATTCCCGGACGCAATTTTTCTTCACCGACATTTTCTATTTCTGGAAATTTAGAAAGTAAGCCATTCACTAAAGTATCGGTTTCATTAAAATTGTTTGGATGAACTTTGAGTCCCGCCGGTTTATTCACAACAACGAAATAGTTATTCTTAAAAATTATTTTCAATTTTATATCTTTATTCGTTGCTATTTTTTTATTTTTTTCCTCAATATTTATTTCTACCTTATCGTTCTCTTTCAAAATATAGCTCGGTTTTATTTCTTTCCCATTCACCAAAACATTTCCGCTTTTTATGTTTCTGATAATTTCCCCACGCGTTATTTTATCATCAAAAAAAATCCCCTTTTTGAGGAATTTATCAATTCTCTTCCTCACGTCTTTTCTTTCAATTTTTATCATTTTCATTTTCTATTCTACTCTTTAACGATTTAAGATCGGTATATAATTGCCCACTAAAACCAAACTCCTTTGCTGAATCAATATTTTTTTGATCATCATCTACCACTAAAATATCACTCTTGCTCAATTTTGGTAGATTATTATAAATGACTTTCCAGAAATTTTTATTCTCTTTTAAATATCCCACTTCTGATGAAGAAAATATGGCATCAAAAATTTTATTTAATTTTAATTTATCACGTAGATACTCCGTTCTGTATTTTTCATTATTAGTGCATAAATAACATTTTATATTTTTACCTCTAAGATTTTCTATTATTTTAACAATTTCCCTATTCACATCGCTCTCGCTTCCAAACCAATAATCAAGAAGGGCTTCGGTAGATTTTTCCCACTTCCAAACGTTAAAATACTTTGGCAATTCTTTTTTAAGATCGGCTTTCCCAATTGTACAATTTTGAAATTCGTTTCTAAAGAAAGCCATGACTTTCTCAGTTGGAATTCCAAAATCGTCAGAAAGTCTCTGGCTGAAATATTTTTCTCTTTTTATAACAACACCATCTGTATCAAACAGGATTGCTTTTATCATATGTTTTAGTGCTGGAGAGAGGACTCGAACCTCCAATCCCTTGCGGGAACTAGCTCCTAAGGCTAGCGCGTATACCAATTCCGCCACTCCAGCATAAAATTTAGATTTATTTGTTGTGGCCGGCACGGGAATCGTCCCATGTCGGCCGGTTATTCGTTGTCGCAAATGAATTCGGAACAAAAGAGCGCTCTCTTGCCTCCGATTCTAAGCTTTGCCTTGCAACTTTTTTTGCGGAAACATATGCAGCAGTTCTTCTCTTTGTACAACCCCTTTTCTTCGCACTCCTTCTTAGAGATAGAAAGAGTGCATCTATTTCTTTCATCACCGTACGCACAGTTCATGCAATACATCTCCATTCTCCTTTCGAAGATGCTTTTGCTATCTCAAAACTGCCCTTATTCTCGCGATTTCTTCAGCCAATGCGCCTTCATTTGCATATTCCCCGTGATGGCGCGTATCTTGACCATAAGTCTCTTTTTTTTGATCCAGATGGATATTAATAGCCAGATTCAATCCAGATACACTAGCATAAATGTGATATCTTGGAAAGCCTGCCCGCGCTAAAGGCCGCACAAAGCTCATCTCGTTCCCTTCCTGTCTTTGGAAAATATAGCCCGCCCGGCGCAAAAGCATCGCCGGGTTTCCTTTTATGTTGGCAATTTCTATCCGCATAAATTTATACTATCTCATTTTTAATATTTTCTAAAATTTCTACTGCCCCTTTATTTGCCCTAATTTCTGCCACCGATTTTATTATCTCATCCGCTCTGGAAACCAGTGAAGGCTGTTTCACTAAAAATGTCCGCATCGTCTTTTCGCTTGGCTTTTTTTCAAAATAATGCGCGACGATGGCATACCACAAATGCAAAGATTCCGCTGAAGCATTTATGTCCAACTTTATTTCCGGCGGATTATTAAGAAGCGCCACTAGTTTTTCCCAATTTTCATAATCATCATAAACTAGTTCATCTTCCATAAGTTTCGGCGGCAGATCGGAATGGGAAGAAATTTTTTCATAAAATTTGGCGTTGCGCAAAATCTCATCTCGTTTCATGTCGCAATATAGATGAAACTTCCATCCGGCCTGAAAAGAATCCAGCCCCTGAAAATTCAAATTCAGCGGCGCGAATCTCAAATGCGTGTCTTTTCTTTTTATTGTCTCGTCAATTCGGCGAATGTCCGGAAAAATCGAACCCAGAAAAAATAAATCTTTTTTTATTTCCGCTGAAGGATATTTCTCAAAATATTTTTTCGCATAAATAATATGCGCCACTTGCGAAGCCATAAAAATTTTATTTCACCCAATACTTATTTTTTATCGCTTGGTCTTCTTCCTCTTTTTTCTCTTCAATTTTTTTCTTCGCCATAGTTCGTAATTTTGCTAAGTCCTCCTTATCTAATTCTTTGGCGCGCGCCAGTAAAAATTCTTGGGAATTTTTTTCCGCGTCTTCAATCACTTCAGATAGCATAACATCAAGAATTGCTCCGATTTTTGGACCGGGTTTCATTCCCAATTCTTTCATCAAATCATTGCCATTGATTTTGAGCATTTTCACCGACACCGCGTCACTGGAGACTTTTTCAATCAGATATTCTAAATGGCGTAGTTTATATGGCTTGGCTTTCGGCACACCCGAACCCAAGCGATCAGAAATACGAAGATCAATAAGATCCTTCATATTTTCTAAACCAACTTTTTGCACCAAGCGTCGCACCGAACTTTCTCCCACTTCATCCGGATTGTAATAAAACATATGATTGTCAACCAGAAGCCGCACTTTTTCCACAATGTCATTGGAAAATTTCAAACGTCGGAGGATTTTCTCCGCCACGCGCGCACCAACATGATCATGATTATAAAAAGTCGCGTCCGGCCCTTCGCCTCTTTTTGTTTGCGGCTTGGCAATATCATGCAAAAGCGCCGCCAAGCGCACTTCTAATTTTTGGGAAGGGCAAAATTTCAAAGACAAAATGCTGTGCTGATAAATGGTATAAATGTGGTGCAGATTTTGTTTCATGCCGACGCCTCTTTCTAATTCCGGAATAACATAATTTAGCATCTCACTTTGGTGCAACATATCAATTCCTTCGCTTGGCCGATCGGACAAAATTATTTTCACCAATTCATCTTTAATTCTTTCTTGCGAAATAAACTTCAAATTCTTCGCATTCTTTTTAATCGCTTCTAACGTTTTTTCTTCAATGGAAAAATTCAAAGTGCTGGCGAAACGCACCGCTCGTATCATCCGCAAAGCGTCTTCGTCAAATCTTTCGTTGGGATTTCCTACTGCTCGAATAAGTTTATTTTCCAAATCTTTTTGCCCGCCGAAAAGATTAACAATTTCTGTTTTGGATTTAACAACTTTCATCGCCATTGCATTTATTGTGAAATCGCGCCGCGATAAATCTTCTTTCAAAGTTTTCGCGAATTTCACTTCATCCGGATGCCGCTTGTCGGAATATTTACTTTCTATTCTATAAGTAGTAACTTCAACAACTTCTTTGGTCTCTTCATCTTCTTTGATTTTTATTCCAACTGTTCCAAATTCATTTTCATAGAAACTATCGGAAAATATTTTCTGAATTTCTTCTGGCTTAGCGCTGGTTGTCACATCCCAATCTTTCGGCTCTTTGCCCATAATTAAATCACGTACGCATCCGCCCACGATATAAGCTTCAAAGCCAGCTTTTTCCAGCTTTTCCAGGATTTCCAGAACTTGTTTGGGAATTTTTTTGATCATAAAATTTACATAGGGCTTGCTCCCCGCCTGCCCTCGCCTGTGCCCTCGTCAAGAATTGAACTTGAATCTAAGGCTTAGGAGTCCCTTGTTCTATCCGTTGAACTACGAGGGCTCAGGCAAAGGCGGGCAGGTATCCATTGCTTGTCCACCTATGGCGGAAGCTATAGGGGCGAAGTTAAATTATTTTTTTCTTTTTCCAAATCTTGATTTCATGGCAATGAAAGTTCCCACAGAAATTCCTAAAGAATAAACAATGATAGCAATCCAGCTTCTTTCCTTATCTAGCCGAGTTAAAATATCATAAAAAATTCCCATACTGATCATGGAAGTGCAAAAAGAAAAACTTGCCGCCAACGCTGGTTTTTCATTTGCCACATATTTCACATTCATTGTCCAGAAAACATCTTGTAAGATTCCTACAGCAAAATAAATAAATAAGTAGTACCACATATTTTTTTATTTTAAAAAATTATTTAGTGGACCTGAGGAGACTCGAACTCCTCACCTCGGCAATGCGAATGCCGCGCTCTACCAGATGAGCTACAGGCCCGAATATTTCGTGGACAATAGTGGACTCGGACCACTGACCTCTACAGTGTGAATGTAGCGCTCTAACCAACTGAGCTAATTGTCCGAAGATTATCCTTTTAATTCAAGTAATTTAATAGCTTTTTCTCTTATTCCAAACGTTCTCGTTAGCTTATTTAAAATTTCTTGATTTACATTTTTACCCGTTACTTTAAGTAAATACTCTATAACTTCCGTCATCTTATCTTTGCTCATTATTTTTCCTGAAGAATAACTTTTGATTTCTGGAATAAAATTTATTGCTTCAATAAGTTCATCGAGGTTTCCCGAACTTTCCACTAGATATTCTGCTACTTTAGGATTATATGAGAAAAAATCTTTTATAGGAATATTTTTACTTAATGAACCTCCTGAATTTTTTTTTGCCACTATAGCAATCTTATCTTCATAATTATAGGAAATAATATTCCAGTCACCTTCTATTGCTGGCATTTTCCCGGTATCAGCACTTCTTCTCACTGTTACTTTTTCTTTATATTTATTAAATTTTTCTATTGCTCCCGCTATCTGACTCTTTGAAATTGATTTTTCAATTTCGTCTGATGCCCCACCGCTATCTAGCGTTTTACCTAAGTTTTGCAAAGATTTTTCTTTTTCCATTATTTTTTATTATTTTATTACTTAGTGGACCTACAGGGAGTCGAACCCTGATCTATTCCATGCCATGGAATCGTTCTACCGCTATACTATAGGCCCATCTCAAATTTTTAGAAATTTGTCAATGTAATCATAAGCTATTTATGCCCTTGCCGTCAATAAAAAATGAAGAATGACAAAAAGATTCTTTAAAGTATAATAGAAGTATGAGACTTTTGGCAAAATTCTGGCAAAACTTCAAGATTCAACCAGATATCTGGTTTTTCTATGGCTTCCTTTTGACTTTCACTCTTTCCGTCCGAAAAGTAATTTACTTTTTTCCTATTGAGGGAAACTTCAATGAATACGCCGGTATCTGTCTATACCTATCTGATATTTTTCTTTTTTTAGCCATCGCCTTCTGGCTGCTGTCTATATTAAGAAATAAACAACGCATTTTGTCAAGTAGCATTACCCTACTGCTAGTATTATTAGTTCTCTGGGCATTTATATCCATAATTTGGTCAGAAAATCATTGGCTAGCTCTCTTTAGATCTATTAAGATTTTAGAATTTTACCTCTTATTTCTTTTTATTTCACAAAAATTGTTCCACGCCTGCCCCGTTGGACAAAATTGTTCCACGCCTGCCCCGTTGGATGAAAATGTTCCACGTGGAACATTTTCAGACTTTACGGGGTGGAACATCTCTTTTTTAAATAGAAGTTTCCTTATTATATCTATTTCAGGACTAATCCAGTCCATTCTTGGCATTATTCAAGTCTTTCTGCAACATTCCATTGGCCTATTCTGGCTCAAAGAAAGCCTCATTTCGCCAGAAATCCCCGGCGTAGCCAAAATTATATTGGACGGGGAACGTTATATCCGTGCTTACGGCTTATTTCCACATCCTAATATTCTGGGCGGATTTTTGGTCTTTTCCATTATTGTAACGATTTATCTACTCAAAATTGTTCCACCTGCCTCGCCGGCAGGCGGGCGTGGAACATTTATAACGAAATTTCTATCTATTTCT
>Ga0209777_10009857_pt1 | contig 10215 bp, 4 predicted proteins | sample FrelakmetHBP12HB_FD_187147 | JGI IMG/M metagenome (GOLD analysis project Ga0209777, IMG submission 187147) | Freshwater lake sediment microbial communities from the University of Notre Dame, USA, for methane emissions studies -HBP12 HB (SPAdes)... | ecosystem: Environmental > Aquatic >...
TTCACTCACGATATCGTCTCGGCTGCGTGGTTACGCCGGCGCGGTACTGACAACGATCGCTGCGGTCTGCCTGAATCGCCTGGCGGTCGCGGTGGACGTTCACGCAACCTTCCTGGCCTTCTACGGCGCCGTGGTGCTCAGTGCGTGGTACGGCGGTTTTGGGCCGGCACTGCTGGCCACGGGCGCCTCAGCACTCGGCGCGGGTTATTTCTTTCTCCTTCCTTCCAGTGATACATCCCTCATCGATACAACGGCCGCGCTGGGGCTAGCGTTGTTCGGCGTAACCGCCGGGCTGATCGGCTGGATCACCGCGCACACTCGGAAACTTCAACGTGAATTGGAAGCACGGGTGCAAGAGCGCACCTCCGCGTTGCACGAAGTCCGCAAGGCCGAGAACAAGTACCGCACCTTGGTCGAGCAACTCCCGGCCATCACGTACATACTGGCGCTCGATGAGGGCAACCGCTTTATCTACGTCAGCCCGCAAGTCGAGAGCATGATCGGGTTTTCGCCGGCCGAGTGCCTTGCAGACCCTGACCTGTACCTCCGGCAGCTGCACCCTGACGACCGTTTGCGTGTACTCGATCATGCCGCGGAGAGTTCCGCTACCGGCAAGCCGTTCTCCTCCGAGCATCGTGTGCTCACACGTGACGGCCAGGTACGCTGGTTCTCCGTTCAAGGGATGGTGATACGCGATGAAGCGGGTCAGCCCCTATTCCGTCGAGGAGTAATGATTGACATCACCGCCCAAAAGAAGGCCGAAGAGGAACTCGATAGCTTGAACACCCGGACCACCAATATTCTGGAACACATGGCCGCTGCCTTCTTCGCCGTTGATCACGAGGGGCGCATTACGTACGCGAACCCCAGCGCCGAGCTTCTCGCGGGCCGACCGCGGGACACGGTTATTGGCACGGGCCTGTGGGAGGTGTTCCCCGAAGTGACGGACACGGTCTTCTACAAACAGTACGAGCGGGTCAGGGCCGAACAGGTGGCGCTCGAGGCCGAGTCGTATGTCCCCCAAATTAGCAAATGGCTCAAAGCCCAAATCTATCCTACAGGCGACGGCGTCTCGGCCCTGATCGAGGACATCACAGAACAACATCGGCACGAAGCGTCAGCCGTCAGCGACATACTGCGCGCCCTCAATGCGCATCTGGACGTGACAGAGGCGTTCCCAGTGATCGCGGCGGGCCTGAACGCAATCACTGGGTGTGACGTATCGGACCTGGTGATATTTGATGGCAAGGCTGAACGGGCGACCGTGGTAGCTGTCAGCCAGGCGCTTGATGGTGTGGCCCTGGGGAGCTGGTTCCGCGTGGCGGAGATGCCCGGAGCAAAAGACGTGTTGGCGGGGTTACCACATCTGGCTCCGGACCTGGCCGCCGAATTGCAAACGCCCATCGCCCTGTCAGCCTATCAACTTGGCTTGCGCTCCGGGATGTGGCTGCCGCTGCGTGGTGAAGGGGTAACCGCCGGGGCAGTAGGCCTCCTCTGGCGCCGGTATAGCGGAGGCGGCACGGCCGAGCTGCCGCTTCTGGGTCAGATCGCCGACGCGATTGGTCTGGCGGTGGCAAGGATGCGCCTCTTCGAGGAGGTGCGCGCTGGGCGTGAACGGCTCAAGGTGCTCTCCAAGCAGCTGATACAGGTGCAAGAGGTTGAGCGCCGGCATATCGCTCGGGAATTGCATGACGAGATCGGCCAACAGTTGACCGGCCTCAACCTGTTGCTGGATACCATCGACGGGCGACCGGTGGAGGTGGCGTTGGAACGGCTCGCTGAGGCACATGGGCTGATCGAGGATCTGGTCGGCTGGGTACGGCGTCTGTCTCTCGACCTGCGGCCGGCAATGCTGGATGACCTCGGCCTGCTCCCCGCCTTGCTGTGGCTCTTCGACCGGTACACAGGGCAGACCGGAGTGCGCGTGAACTTCGAGCACGAAGGGCTCGAACAGCGAGTCTCAGAGGAAGTGGAGACCGCTGCCTATCGCATCGTGCAAGAGGCGCTCACGAACGTTGCCCGCCACGCTGGCGTGAGCGAGGTGACCGTGCAGGCGTGTGTGGGCGACAGCATGCTCACGTTGCATGTCGTGGATCGTGGGACCGGGTTTGACTGCAATGGAGCGCTGGCGGAGCCCGTGACCTGCGGCATCGCCGGCATGCGTGAACGGGCCATGCTGCTGGGGGGCCGGGTGGCGGTCGAGTCGGCACCGGGTACCGGCACACGGTTGAGGGCGGAGTTCCCGCTGCACGGCGACGGAGAAGCGTAACCGCCACGCTCAGCACCCTTTCGTTTGTTCGTGATCTTCCTCCTTTGTGGTCGAAATCTTAGGATCGAGGCCAACTTCGGTCGCAAAACAACAACGCAACTCGTTGGCGCAAACAAATCCGTACCGTCGCGCTCAAAAATCCGTACTTTTACGGATAGAGAATCTTGGGCTTATGCGGCATGCAAGCGGTCAGGAGGACCTTGCCCTGCGTTACCGGGTCTGCACAGCATGATCACGGTTTTGATCGCGTATGACGGCTCCCTGAATCACTTTGCCGCAACCACCCCTGTCCAAACCGAGCCGGATGTGTGGGTGATGGGAACCGTAACGGACGACTCGGGGGTGATTCCGGCTGTCCGCATCTTGGAGCCGGACGTCCTGGTGTTCGAGTCGATGCGGTTGAGCCTGAGCGCGGTCGAGATCACGCACTACGTCACGGCTCGTGGTTTGCCCACGCGCGTCGTCATCGTATCGACGCAGGTGGAGCAGGCGTCCTTGATTCGCGCGTTGCGCAGCGGGGTCGCCGGGGTTGTCCTCAGGCCGTTCGATCGCGCCGAGCTCCTTCACGCAGTGCGGGAGGCGGCGGCTGGCCGGTATTACCTGAGCCCGAAGCTGTGGTGTAGGCTCTCGGCGTACGCCGAGAGGATGTGCGACACCTCGACGGCGCGCGCAAGGTTGACCGCCCTCGGAATTCTGGGCTGCTCGCTGCAGGCTACGGCAGTGTCGCGACCCTTCCTGCCAGGGAACAATTAGCCCCGATCCGAAATTCTCGCAATGAAACAGACGCATAAAGCCCAACTCACACGCGCCCCAGCTATGACCTGCGACCCTTTCCTCCAACCTCACTGCTGTGGTGTTTCCCGCAAACGTCAGGCAGGTGCGTTTCCCCCATGGCTGGCAAGCCGTGGCCGCGTGATTTCCGCCGGCGTATTTTCGGATCGGGGTTAGTTGGTCGGGCCGCGCGGCTTTTCGCAATGACGGACGGCCAGGACACAAATACCCGCGCGCCGGGGTTGAGCCTCCGAACTCCGTAAGTTTACGGATGGACAGGCCGCCGATCGTGTACTATGAATACCTCATCTGTACTAACGGCGGTGTATCATTGTCTTCAGATCTCAGATCACCCGCATAGACCACAAGCAGCAGCATGCAAGAACATCAAGCCAGAGGGGACGCCGCGGTGGTCACGCTTCTGTTGGCTGACGATCACGCCGTCGTCCGCCTCGGGCTGCGGCGCCTGGTGGAGAACGAACCGGACTTCCGTGTCGTCAGCGAGGTCGATGACGGCCTCCAAGTGCTTCCGGAAGTCGAGCGTTTGCATCCAGACGTGTTGCTGCTCGACCTGGTGATGCCGGGGCTCAACGGGCTCGAAGTCTTGCGGCAGGTCAGAAAACGCTGCCCGAAGACGCACGTCGTCATCCTATCGATGCATGCCAATGAAGCCTATGTCTTCGAAGCGCTGCGCAATGGGGCTGGGGCCTACGTACTCAAAGGCTCGAACGGCTCCGATGTGTTAGAAGCCGTGCGGGCGGTCCTCGCCGGCCGCCGCTACCTCAGCTCGCCGCTGTCCGAACGTGCGATCCAGACGTACGTGGAAAAGGCGGAAGGAGCCGAGCCGGACCCCTATGGCGACTTGACCACGCGCGAACGCGAAGTGCTGCAATTGTCCGCTGAAGGCCACAATAACAGCCAAATCGCGGCCCGGCTGTTCATCAGCCGGCGGACCGTGGAGACGCACCGCGCCAACCTGTTCCTGAAGCTCGGCTTGCGCACGCAGACCGATTTGGTCCGCTACGGCCTACGGCGCGGCATCATCCGGCTGGACGAGTAAGCGCCTGCGGCGACCAGTAAGTAGGCAACCGCGTGGCAAAACCCACCCCTGCAGGGCTGCCAAGCTGGCACGAAGCATGAGGGAGAAGCGACCGATCGCGTTCAGGCGTAACTACTGCGGCTGCTGAAATTGCACGCTAAGTCCTGAGAGAGGTTGGTGTGCCGCCCATCTGGGAAATATCGGATAATAAGGCATGGATCAGACACACACACCGCGGCGGCATGGCCGCGTAGGATCTGAAGGACGAGATGACGGCGGGGTTCGTTAGCAGTTCACGCGCGGTTATTCGTGCGCATCAAGAGCGCGTAATCATCGAGCGCGGGCGTGTGTGCCTTTGGGCGACAATCGCAGGCGGAATCGTGCTGTGGGTGCTTAATGCGAGCCACCTCTTCACGCACGCCGCATTATCGCTGCCGTTCGTCAACGGCGTCGAGTTGTGCATCTTGGCGGTACCTCTGACCCAATTACACCGGCCGTGGTATCGGCGGCACGTCTTCGGTCTGTCGGTCGCGTTAGGTGTCCAGCTAGTCGCCTTCATTGCCCTGTACGGGCTGTGGACCGGGGACCTCTGGATTCTTTCTCTGCGGCTTGCCACGTTGAGCTTGGTCACGGCCGCGATACTCCCCTGGGGCATCGCCGCCCAAGGCGTTCTGACGGCGGCCAGCAGCCTGGCATTTGCCTTTGTTCATTGGAACCTGAACGGCACCTTGGATCACCCTGCGACGATTCCAATGTTTGTCCTGTTTGTGTTCTCCTTGCCGATGGCGTTTTGGCTGAAGCAGGCGCACGCGAATCTCGCGTGTGAGAGCGAACGGCGGCAAACGGCAGAGGGCGTGCTGCGCGACGCGACTGAGGGCGCCATGGTTGCGGTCTGGGATTCTGATCTGGGGACTCTCAAGGTTCACCTCGTATCGGGATGGGACCGCCTGCTCGGCCGTGACGAGAACGAGATCACGCTGGTGGAACTGTTGGATCTGGTCCATGTCGATGACCGCGCCAAGACCACCGTCTCCTTGCAGGAGCATCTTCAGGGGCGCAAGAGCACCCACGACATCGAGCACCGCATTCTCCACGCCGACGGTTCGTACCGCTGGGTGCTCAGCCGGAGTAGTATCACCTGCGACGCGCAGGGCCGCCCGTATCGCATGCAGGGCGCGGTCATGGACATCACCGATCGCAAGCGGCTGGAAGAAGCCCTCCAGGATATCGAGGCCCGCAAGCACGTGGAGGAGGTGCTGCGCGAGAGTGAGGAACGATATCGCGGCCACTTTGAGCAGGCTGCCATCGGCATTGCGTTCACGGGCCTCGACGGCCGCTATTTGCGGGTGAACCGGCGGCTCTGCGACATAGTCGGCTACACCGAGCCGGAACTTTGCGCGCGGACGTTCCAGGAAATCACCCATCCGGACGACTTGGACCGAGATCTGGGCTCCATGCGTGAGATGTTGGACGGAAAGCTCCAGACGCATTCCATCGAGAAACGCTACTTGCGCAAGGATGGCTCGATCGTGTGGATCGATCTCGCGGTGTCCCTTGTACGGGAACCCTCTGGCCGCCCGAAGTACTTCATCGCCGTCATCGAGGATATCGACGCGCGCAAGCGGGCGGAGGATGCGTTGCGCGCAAGCGAGAAGAAATTCCAGGGCCTCTTCGAGAGTTCCCGTGACGCCATCATGACCGTGGAGCCTCCTTCTTGGAGGTTCACCTCCGGAAACCCGGCCACCGTGAAGATGTTCGAGGCTAAGAACGAGGAGGAATTCATTTCTCGCGGGCCATGGGAACTGTCTCCCGATCGGCAGCCGGACGGGCGCGCGTCTGTCGAGAAAGCCAAGGAGATGATTGAGACCGCCATGCGCGAAGGCTCGCACTTCTTCGAGTGGACGCACCGGCGGATCGGCGGCGAGGAGTTTTCCGCCGACGTGCTCCTGACTCGGATGGAGCAGGGGGGAAAGGTGATGCTCCAAGCCACCGTCCGCGACATCACCGAGCGCAAGCGGGCGGAGAGCGAGCGTGAACGGCTTTTACTGTTCCTCGACTCCATCGTGGATAGCATACCCAACACGATCTTCGTCAAGGATGCCAAGCGCCTGGCGTACGTTCTGTTAAACCGGGCAACCGAAGACCTCTTCGGGTACCGACGCGCCGACGTGATCGACAAAAACGATTACGATCTCTTTCCGAAAGAGGATGCGGACGCCTTCGCCGAGCAGGACCGCAGCGTCTTGCACAACAAGGCCCTGCTCGACATCCCCGAGGAACCGGTCACAACGGCACAACGGGGCGAGCGGATAATGCACACGAAAAAGATTCCGATGCTCAACGACAAGGGGGAACTGGTTTACATCCTCGGTATTCAAGAGGACATCACGGAGCGTCATCATGCCGAGCAGATGCAGCGACGTCATGAACGCGAAACGATGACAATCAACAACATCCTGCGTGCAATCAACACGCATCTCGATGTGAAAGCGGCTTTTCCTGAGGTATGTGCAGGATTACAGGAGCTGGCGCGGTGCGCGGCTGTCAGCCTGAGCCTGTTTGACGAGCGCCAGGAGTGGCTCTCGTTCGCTGCGAGTAATGCCCCGTGGGCACTTAGTGCGGGCCCGGGCACGCGTCTTCACGTAACTGAGTTGCCAGCCGTCACCGATGTGTTGGCGGGACGTCCCCACATTATTCGTGATCTGGCGACCGAGCTGCAGTTCCCGATTGCAGGGGTAAATTACGCGTTTGGATTTCGTTCGGTCGTCAACCTGCCTCTGTGCGCCGGCAGCAACGTAATCGGCTTACTGAACCTGTTTTGGCGGGAGGTGGATGGGTGCCAGAGCGGAGAGATGGGGACGCTCACCCAAGTCGCCAATGCGGTGGCGATTGCCGTGGAGAAGAGCCGCCTGTTCGAGGAGGTGAGCGCCGGGCAGGAACGGCTTGCGGTGCTCTCTCGGCGGCTCATGGAGGTGCAAGAAGCCGAGCGGCGGCACCTCGCGCGCGAACTGCATGACGAGATTGGCCAGTACTTGACTGGCATGGGTCTGATTGTCGATCAACTCAAGCGCCAGCCGCTGAACAGCGCGAGCGCACCGCTGGGGGAGGTGCACAAGCTGATTCAGGACTTGATCGTGCGCGTGAGGGATTTGTCTCTCAATCTGCGGCCGGCGATGTTGGATGATATAGGCTTGCTCGCCGCCTTGTTGTGGCTTTTCGGGCGCTTTTCCAAGCAAACGAAGGTAGAAATCGACTTCCAGCATAGCGGGCTGGACCGCCGGTTTCCGCAGGACGTGGAGACGGCCGCGTACCGCATTGTGCAGGAAGCGCTGACCAACGTCGCTCGCCACGCCGGCGTGAGCAAGGGCCGCGTGCACGTTTCGGCCGATCACCGTCTGCTTAGCGTAATGATTGCCGATGACGGCAAGGGCTTCGACCCGGATGCCGTGCTTGGCGCCGGCGCGACCGGCGGCTTCTTGGGAATGCGCGAACGGGCGAGCTTCGCGGGCGGCCGCCTGAGCGTTGAGTCAGGCGTAGGGACTGGCACCCGGGTGAGTGCGGAATTCAAGTTTACCGGTTCTGGCGTTTTGGACCCGGCTAGTGGCGGCGCGGTTCGGCGCCACGCGGGCAGAAAAGAGTAAAAGGTGTCCTTATGCGGTGGGTGATTTGGGCAATACGATCGTACCAGCGTTGCCTCTCTCCCGTTCTAGCCCGCTGGGTCGAATGCAGGTATCACCCTACGTGCTCCGAGTACGCGATCCTTGCTGTGCGGAGATATGGGGTAAGGGTCGGCGCAATACAGGCGTGGCCGCGGTTGCTTCGATGCCGCCCCGACAGCTTGGACAGTTGCATCGATTTCCCGTGAGCCGCGCAAACGCGGCGCCCACGCTGAGAAAGCTGCGAATCGTTCCACCGAGAGGGTAGGCGTTTCCCCATCCTGACCGGAGGGGGGGTGTCTCCGCACCGGGAGCGACTCACCACGCGTGCGCGCTGCGAGAAAATTTTCCTGACATTTTTCCGGAGAACCCAGGCGCCGCGGGCGCGACCGGCGTGCTAATTGCCGGTAACCGCTCCTAGCCCAACTTCAGGGTCCGAGGGGGTATGAATCTCGGTAGATCAATGGGTTGGGGAATTTTTCAGTCACTACACGCTCAGTTCGTCGTCCGCCTCGATCCAACTCCTTTGCGGCCGCATCACCTCTAGCGGGACACCGAGTAGCTCGTAGAGCTGGCGGTGTGCGGGCTCGGGTGTGGAGCCTGTGCGGATGCGCAGGACCGCTCCCCCATCGGTGGGCAGCACCACGGTGCACACCTGATGTGTCTCAAGGGTCTCCCGCACCGTGTGCCATGACGTGTGCACGCCTTTATCGAGCAGCGTGTTTTCGATAGCGACCAGCAGGTGGTAGGCCAGCACGCAGAGAAAGATGTGGGTTTCCACCCGCCGCTCCAGGTGGTGAAAGATGGGGCGCTCGCTGAGCGGACTCTTCATGTCGCGGAAGGCATCTTCGGCGCGCGTGAGCAGAATGTAGAGCCGCCACGCCTCCTCAGCACTGAGGTCCGTGCGGTCCGTGCGCAGCAGATACGTGCCGTCGAGTTGCTCGGCGCGCTTGTACTTGGCGACGTCGACCTCGTAGCGGAACTGCTTGTGCTCCGGGTCGTACCCCATGCGATAGTACCGGGCCACGCGCGGATAGCGTTCCTTGAGCCGTCCGATGGCCTCCCCGATTTTCTGCGCCTTGATCAGCCCGCCGTTCTCGACGCGCCGCGCCAGCTTGTCCAGGTCGGCCCGCAGCCGCTGTTCCTGCTTGCGGCGGATGGCGCTATCTTTTTCCACCCGCCCGGCGCCGCGGCACAGCACGTATGTCTCCTCGCCTCGGCGCTCCAGCTTGACCTCCACCTTGGGCTTCTTCTGCAACGGATTCTGCGCCGAGGGCCGGCGGATTACTTCCTCAAAGCCTTCCCCTTCGAACTCCGCCAGCCAGCGATCGCGCTCGGGCTGGCGCGCCGCCACCACATAGTGCAGCTGGCGAGAGCGGAGTTCGGCGAGGTTCTCGTCGTACGCCATGCCCCGATCGACCACTACCGTTTGCCCGGGCTGCAGCGGCACCCGTGCGTCGAGCTGCTCCAACATCGCCGGGAGCGAGGCGCGATCCTGCACGTTGCCCGCGAAGATCTCGTGCGCCAGCGGAAACCCCTCGCCATTGATGACCAGCCCCACCACGATCTGCTTGCAGTCCGGACGGTGATCGCGCGAGTAGCCTCGCGTGGCCTTGGGAGTGCGTACGGCCTGGCCCTCGAAGTACGTCGACGTCAGATCATAGAGGAAGACGGTGTTGGCGCAGTTGAACAGTGTGCGCTCCCGCTCGGCCAGAGCGGCCTCGATCGCGACGCGCTGGGGATGCAGCCGGTCCAGCTGGAGGTAGAGTGCCTCGTCGCGGAGGCGGCGGAAGTCGACCGCCAGGATGTCCGCCAAGGCGGTGCGCCGGATCCAATCGGGCATGGCGTGTTCGGAGCAGGGGTGAATCAACCGGTTCATCGTCATGGCCAGGGTCAGGGTGCAAGCCCGCTCGCTGAACCCCATGCGTGCCAGAATCTCGTCGAGACCCAGCTTGCGCCAGTACTGCACGCCGACATGCACGGGCCCCGCCGTGCGGTGCTCCTCGGTGCGCACGCCATCGGCGTGCACGCTGATCAGGTCGGCGCCAGGGGGGCGATGCCGCCGCGGCTGCCCGCGGCGCACCCGCTCCACTACCTTCGCCACGTCCGCATCGTCGGCGGCCAGCAACTCGGGCTGACCGCCCAGCGCGGCTTCCACCTTGCGCGCCAGCTCCAGCCATTGCGCGCGCGCACGCGGGCTGAGGTCGCCGAGGGAGCAAACCACTTTCTGGCGCGGGCCCTGCGGGGTGCGCACCGACTCGACCAACACGTAGTTGGTGTAGGTCTGGCCCTTGTAGCGGCGCTGCGTGGTGCGGACGAACACGGACCACTACATATCACATTACGCCTACATAACAAACATCTATACGATGTATTTTAGTCACTACATTACGTGTATCGATCACCGCCCCTTGAAATCACTGGGGAATCTCCCCAGCGACCCTGGTTTTTCTCAAAACGGACCCTGAAGTTGGGCTAGG
>Ga0209777_10009858_pt1 | contig 10215 bp, 13 predicted proteins | sample FrelakmetHBP12HB_FD_187147 | JGI IMG/M metagenome (GOLD analysis project Ga0209777, IMG submission 187147) | Freshwater lake sediment microbial communities from the University of Notre Dame, USA, for methane emissions studies -HBP12 HB (SPAdes)... | ecosystem: Environmental > Aquatic >...
AGGGTGGCGGGTTCATATTACCTCCGGGCGCTATAGTAAAAGTAGATGCTAGGGCGGCATCTTTCCATGCGGAGGCTAGTTTGATTGCTGGGGCTGCGGCTATAGGGGAAGGTATTTTGCATACCGCTTTCAGTGTCTCTTCAAAAATACCCTTTTGCCAACCAAACTGAGGAGGGGGTGTAAACTGCACTACTTGGCTACTAGTTTCGAGTTTACCTTCAACCCTATCGTTTACCCAATTTGCAATATTAGTTGGCGCTAAATCCCCCGTAGGATCTTGCGGTAATAGTTTAAATGTATCTACCCATATGGATGCTGGATCTACTGCCATTTTTACCTCCATTATTATCAATGGTTTCAATACTATAATAATTTAAGAAATAACTCAAGTTAAGATATTCGCATGTCGATAACTTAATTAGAGGGAGGGCTAAATACCATGGCAAATAATGAAGTTAAAATAAGTAAAGTATCTATGGTAGTTGTAGCATATTCAATATTTTTTGCTATTGCGGTTCACTGCGTATCCGATCCACAGCACCCTGTGATGAAAAAGATTGAAACCTGGAATGAGTTTACTACAGATATGATGGCGGTTCCGATAGGGATGGGCGGTACATTTGCTGCGAATATAACTGAAGAAGCTCCTTTGGGTTATAAATTATTTATGGGAATTATTTTATTAACTTTTTTCGTTGGGCCACCTATCGGGCTGGTAATCATCCATGACTTTAAAGAGCATTGGCGAACAGGAGCGGCGTGGATTTTTATCGTGTGCAGTATGGGTAGTTATTATTTAACGGGTAGTGCTAGTAACCTCGGTGCTATGGTGATAATACTCTTTTTGGGACCGGTAACGGCTATACTACTTGCACTGGCAATAGCAATGCTTTGGATAGGCGCTATCCTCGGTTTGGGGGGGAGGCATTAGAGTCCTAGCAAATACTTATCATTGAGTAGTTCTAGAAGGTTTTCTAAAGTTAATTTGGAAATCCTATCGAGGGCATTCTGGTTTCGCAAATTAATGTATTTGTCAATATCCACGTTATACAAATGTGCCGATTGCAATATGGAGTTGTACTTGCTAGCTACTTCAGTAACCTCAGCTAAGGCATCAGTTAAATTTTTTGTGAGAATAGAGTAAGATTCTAAATATGCAAGAGACAGGGGCTTTAGCCCGTACTTTTCTTCAAGACTCTTGTAGTATTCATAATTAATTTTTAATTCTTTTCTTAAGGCACCCAATCTAACATTTACTAGTTTAATTATTACGATAAATTCCATTGGGATTATTTCAGCAGATGCCGAAGTAGAAAAACTAAGTTTACTTGCACTTTTAGACCAGTGTGTTAGCATTTCTGTTAGCACATCGATAAATTCCTGTAAAACTACTTTTTCTTTACCCATACACAAACACCTCGAAATTTAGATTTGCAAAAAGCATACCACAAAAAATGCTAGCCATTCATATAACATATGCAAGTTTAGATGTCTATGAGTTAATCACAAACCGGTATGCTTGTTAAAAATCCATCCCCTTCACTTCTATTTTAGCCCGTTGCTCTTGGCCTTCTTTCTCCATTTGCTTGTTATATCGGTCTATAACAGCTTTGAGAAATTCGGTGTGACCCGCACCAACCGACTTTCTAAATTCCTCAGGAGTAGTCTTAGAGATCACTTTACCGTCTGGAAGAAAAACAGACACACGGAAGGTGCCCCACCCACCAGATACAGCTTCTACTAAGGCGCTAGACACGTATATATGACCTTCGTTTAACCCCCGCTGAAAAGTACTCTTCTTCATGCTAAAACGGCGTCCCGTTTTCAGATCCTCTACAGACAGAGTATCTCCTTTGATACTACGTACTCTGAGTAGTGCATATTTGTTACCATGTGGAATACGATAAGTTCTAGTAGTTTCTATCATTCTTTGCATAAAAAATCCTCCTGCTAAAAACTTAACTAAAGTTTGACAACTTATATTTAATGCGTTAAAAGACTAGGATACGAATAATGTCTTACACGGGAGGATTGCAATGTACAGGATATGTTTTATTTTACTAGTTACGCTAATGTTCGGCTGCGGGGGTTTGGATCAAGTTAAGGGGGTAAAAGGTACACAGGGCGATAGCGGTACCGTAGGGCCAATGGGGCCACAAGGGCCTGCGGGACCACAGGGTCAGCAAGGTGCTACCGGTAAAGATGGTCAAAACGGTAGTGGCTGTAAAGTTACGGATACGGGAGATGCTATCGAAATTTCTTGTGGTGATGGTAGCAAAGCGGTTATTGAGAAGTCATCAAATACGCTTGTCATTTGTGCCTGCTGGTATAACCGAAAAACAACTATAACGGCTACTATCGATGATATCAATGCGGGGAAATATAAAGTACTTAGCGTTGGTCCATGTCAACGAGGCAGTATTGCCCATTCGTTAGGGAGATAACTATGAGATTTTTACTATTAGGTTTTTTTATTTCATCTATAGGGATAGCTCAGGCACAGACACCGGTTAAACCACCATTAGCACCGGTACCTGCACCGGCTACCGATGAGGTTAAGAGGGAGATAAAGGATTGTACTACGTATGACGGTACTAAGTACAAAGTAGTTCCAGCATCATCGGATACTAATTGTAATCCTACCCCAGCGCCAACGCCTAAACCCAAACCAAAGCCTACTCCAAAACCAAAGCCAAAACCAAAGCCGTGTCCAGCGTGCCCAACGTGCCCGCCACCGCAAGTAGTTGAGAAAGAGAAGGTGGTAGAGAAGGTTACCTACAAAACGTGGCGTGTTTACGGTTTAGTGGGTTATGGTCAGCATGGGTTGAAATCAAGTCCTAACACCGATGGTGAGCAGGTAGACAAATATTACGGCCCTATCTATGGCGGTGGCGTAGACTACCACGTAAATGAAAACTGGAGCGTAGGTGTACAGGGCTTATCCAATGAGCAAGGCGCACTTTCGATAGGCTACAGTTTTGGGAATAACTAACCCTACGTCAGTGAATTACACGCTACTCCAAAGGATAGCGTGTAATTAAGGATTTATACGAAAGAAATTTTCCAATGGAAGTAACAACATATACATTGAAAATGACTATTCCTAATGATAGGTATTGTCCGTTGATTAATCTTAATATTGACTTAAATATGCCATGGTCTTGTAATCTTACCCATAGCGAATGCTCGGGTAACCACAGTAAAGTAAATAGAGAGCTTTGGGGGGTAGCTGCTGATTGCCCCTTAAAAGAAGTGGAAAAAATGAATCTCACGACTAGCCATATGCCTAGGTTACTTTAATTCTGTAGCACAATTTAATTTTAAAATGTAGAAACTCAATAAATGATAACTTATGAAGAGTATCTCAAGCAAGTTCTTATGCTTTGCCTTAAACGTAATGGGGGGAACAAATCGCAGACAGCTAAAGAACTATGCATGCCTCGATCTACAGTACAGCGATTGATTAAAAAGTTTGAAATAGAAGACAAGAAAAAACAGAAAGAGGAAATAGAATCTTAGCTCGTGCAGTCATCCACAACGAATTCTTTTTTACATTTTTCACAAAACCAAGTAGCATCCTTGTCCCACCTAATCTCGGTACCCACACACTCACAATGTTCGCATAAAGGGCATTCAATATAGACTACTTTTTCAGTCCATGACGTAGCTTTTTGCAATTCTTTTTCTTTAAATTTTTTAGGCATCCATTTCCCCTAACTTAATTTTATTCAAATCCACCGGATCAGAAGATTCATATAGTGAAGCGGCCTCCATATCGATATCAATAACATCCCAACGAACTCCGCTAGCCATGTGATCGGCCTCTGCTTGCATGAAGATACTTGGTTTTTTTAAGGGTGCGAATGCGGGATTTTCAGGGATAATACTTTTGAAATCTACAACCCTAATCTCGTTATCTTCAAATCTAATTAACATTAGTAAGTTACGATTAGTTCTTAGTTCCTTGACTCGTTTAACCTTAAAGGTTGAGGACACTTCTTTAGGCATAGTTTGAGGTACTCGTGGCGCTCTTCCTTTTTTAGATAGCTCCCATGCTTCCGGTAGTTCATCTTGATAGGCGATGACCCACTTAATAATGTATTTTAGTACATCTGTATTTATCCCATTATTATCATCAATTTTTTGATTTTTAATTTGGATGTGAGCTTCTTTACCATCAGACTGAACTGCAACGACATAAGGAGCTAAGTGTCGTCCTTTTTTCTCCCTAAGCCAAATACTGATATTTTTGTTCTTGTATGTTAATGTCGTAATTTTCGACATCCCTATGATCTTCATCCGCACCCCCTCATTTCCTTATATCTTATCGGTATATTTTTGTAAATCTTTAGTTATTTATCCAAAAAATAACTATATGTAACACATTAACTTCCCATCCATCCCTAAACTACTTGCTTCGTTGCTTATCTTTTAAGGGAGAGAATAGTGCCAATTTAACTTAGGAGTAAAAGTTATGACTACCACATATGATTTCGCATTTTGTACGAAATACCGTTTCCAAGTTCTTCAACCTAGCATGTCTGCCGAGATCACTAGAATGGTTAGCGCGGTAGCGACCACTTTTGGTTCGTCTGTTCAAAAAGTAAATTATGAACTTGATTTTGTTCATATTCAGGCCAATGTAAATGCCAATGTCTCACCGGTTGACTTATTGGCGTCATTTAAAGGTTCGCTATCCTTTGGGCTCCAAAAAGAATATCCATCCGTTAAAAATACATACTATGGGAAAGCCATGTTCGACCGTGATTTCTTTGCTGTTACTACTGGGACTACGCAAGGAACACTGGATGCGTGGAAATTACTGCATCCGGTCGGTTAATTAAGACGCTGAATATCTATTTCTGAGGTGTGATTATTTTTTGTAATGTTCCATATCTGATCGTAGATATTGGCTAACTGAACGTTACGGTCGTGTGATATCACAAATATAGAACTGTATTTTTTCTTCAACATGGGCAAAAGTTCGTTAGTAAAACGAAACTTTATGCCCTCATCTAGTTGGGCATCTACCTCGTCTAAAATTAGAATATTCGATCTTTTATGTAATGGGATACAATCCGCCAGTGTAAGTATAAACGAAGTGGACATTAAGTCTTTCTCACCACCGCTAAACCCCCCGATATCGTGTTGAAAGCGGGTTGTATTACTATTAATTTCATCGACTATCTCTCTGTTAGCGAGTATCTTCACGTTAGTCGCATCCACTTTGTGTTCGAAAGTTAAACTCTTTTCATTAAATAAAATTGAAACGTATACCGGTAGATGTACCAAAATAAGATCCATCATCTTTTCTAATTGATGCACACGGAGCCCCCGAGGACCATATGCATCTACCATTTTAGTCCAGAAATATTCATCTTTTTTCAAATCATCTAGAGCTTTTAATTTATTTTCTATTTCTTTTAACTGTAAGGTTAATCTCGCATGAGATTCGTTTACTATCTTACACTCCCCGATAGCTTGTGAGGTACTGCCGATAAATGTCTTTAAATTTAAAATTTGATTATGTGTGTCTGCTTTTAATACTTGTAAAGTATCCATAGTTTCTTTTGGGGGTATTGGTAGCATCTTTTTAGCAAGTATACAGCCCTTTAGCTTCTCTCTTAAGGATTCTAACTTTTTTATTTCTAAAATTATAGTACTCAAATCCCCTACGGAAGTATCTACTGCCATCCTAGTTAATACTTTTCTTTTAGACTGCAAATTATCGTATTTTTTCTTAAGGGATACTTCTTTTTCTAGATAACAAATTCTTAAATCATGTTCTTCTGAAAAATCGGGGACATTCTTTAGTTGTTCCATTATCCAAGATCTTCTTTTAACATTTTGATTTCTATTTTTTATAGTAGTGTAATCTTGCGATAAAATAGTAATATTTTTCTTTATTTCCGTTATAGCTTCGATATCTTTTTGAGCGTCCTGTACCGTAAATTTAGATCCACATTCCGTGCATATTCCACGTTCTTTAGCATTTTTATACTTAAGGTGAGTTTGTAGCGCCACTTGCAAGTTTACTAATTCTTCTTCGATCCGCTTTAGGGGTAACTCTTTCTGATTAGGTAATCCCACCATTTCTTGTTTTAGGGATGCTAAACTTTGATGTTGTTTTTTTAAGGATTGTAAGTCTAAAAGCTCTTCCTCGCACTTCGATAATACTATATCTTTAAATACTATATTGGAATTGTTATTAAGAAGATCCGTGATAGCGTATTCTACTTGATCTAACTTAGTGTTATTCTCTACCGCGATTTTATTTTGTGCCGCTATTTGCGTGCCGTAAGTTAATTTAGAATTCAAGGTCGATAAATAATCTTCAACCTCCACCAGCTCTTCTTCTGGGTTAGTATACTCGGAAGCCGTAGGGAAGTAGGTATTGTACTTCACTAGCGTACTAATCTTATCATCTATAGATTGCAGATTAAGTGTAGTGGCATCTAATGATTTTTGAAGGGTTTTTAACTTATTTTGTAAAGGCTCTATATCCTTTACTTCCATATTTTTAAGTTCGCTTTCTAGCATTTGTTTGGAGTGAGATAACCCCGATAGTCTTTGAATTTTATCGGTAATCTTTTCTAGCTCTTTTTTAGCGGCGACATGAACTTCATCATACCTATTATCTATACCGAAAAAAGATGAGATATAGTCTTTTCTCTGCGATAAAGAACCCTTTATTAACATATGTTGTGCGCTTTGGGTTAAGTGTACCGAACCCTCGAACTCATCCTTAGTTAGCCCCACTAGGCTAGTCACAGTTTTAATGGCATCAAAGTAGTTATGGTCGGTACGAGGGGAATTGCCCTTTTGAATATCATAAGACCACTTTTTATTCTTTCTTTGAAGGGTAGCCACCATAGTCTCTTCATTTTTTTCCATAACTAGTTTATATTCACAATCATCATCATTTTTAGTAAGCTCATCTTTTCTAAAACCTTCGGGGGTGGAGCCGTAAATAATCGTTTCTAGAATATCCCATATACTAGATTTACCTACCCCATTATCTCCTTGGATAGATACCAGCCCCTGATTCTCAAGCGGTATAACAACATCCTCGAATACTTTTCCATTTTTAATCGATAATGATTTAAACTTAATTCCACTATTATTATCAAGCATACAACATTCCCCTCAATCCCATAATGTGTTCATCTAACATATTCCCCGGATCTAATTTATTATTAGGTTGGTATGGTAGGTAAAAAATATCTACGTTATAGTAACTAATCTTCAAATCTTTCCATATATTAATTGCTGCATCGTAGCCCGGTTTATCTCCATCAAAAGCTATTACTATTTTTGAAGGGTGCTTCGTCAGGAGATAACTTTTTTTTATGTTAGACCAGTTTTTTACCCCAAAAATAGCTAAAGCCGAAATACCTTCCGCCCACAACCTTAATGCATCAAAATGTCCCTCTACCAGTACAATAGGTTCATCGCCAATGATATAATCGTAAAGAAAGAATACTTTAGAGGATTCTGTAAAAGTTTGATACTTCTCAGAATCCTTACCATCTAAATTGCAAATAGTATACCCCCTGTATTCCCCGTTCATATACAAAGGGAAATAAAGATAGCTACGATCCGTTTTACGATTCCAGTAGTATTCGGCACCAAAACGTTTATAAAATTTCCCGGTATATCCCCGCCACATGAAATAATCGGGTAGCTCTTCCGTACCTTTTAATATTTTTATCTCTTCGGTAGTATTTTTCTTTTTGATATCTTCGATTACTTGGGTAACGATTGAATTATATGTGGCTTCATCCTTAATGTAGGTAGTATCCCTAAAATTGAAAAGAGGTAGTCTTAACGCCCTGGCTAGGTCATTCCAATTACCCTTGGCCCTACATCCAAAACATTGAAAAGATCCGGGTATTATTTTATGTCCCACATGCACATTCAAAGATGGTTTTTTTTCAGAATGCCACGGGCAGCAAATAAGAATAGAGTCGCCCCTTCGTCTACCCCCAACGGATATTAACGAGTTTACTACCAATTCTCGAAGCTGTGCTTGCTTTAGAATATCCATCATAGGGGTTTCAAACTTGTAGTAACGTAGGATCTGATGTTATCTATTTCAATACGCTCAGACACATTTAGGTTATCCGCCTCTTTAATCTCAAAACCACAACTACACAATAGAATATTTTTATGAGTAGTAAGTGGGGTTATAAGACAACCTAGTCTATTTTCCTTACCGGATATGATCTGTATTATGGGGGTTGAAGATGTCAGGGTATAAAAAGTATCTAATGAGGTTAAAAACCAATTAAGCTTTATTTTTACTTTACCTAAGCAAGCTTTCATACCATGTTCAAATAGATTATGGGCTAGCTCCTTACTGGTAATTAATTGCTGTGGACCTTTACTGTAGATCCGACTAATTACTGCCGGATGTGACATACCGTATATTATATGCTGATCGAGAGTAAGTAAAATTATGGGGCCTAAAAAATCAGTTTGATTGCCATTTAAAATTGCTAAAGGGTGGAGGAGATCCCCATCCTTATAAACTATTTTAAAACCCTCATGGTGGCTTTGCAACTTTGAGATAATGATTTCCATCGGAATTCCTAGATGTTTTTTTCTGTTACTTTCCAATAAGAGCTAGTGAATCCGTGGAGTGTAGCATAACTAATGGCCGCCTGGATAGTGGAAAATAAATTTTTACTAGTAGGAATGATACCTTTAGTTTCATCAAATAATTGTAACGTGTATTCAATGGGTTGTTCTTTATTCATTTTGGAAATTCGAATCACTCCAATTTTAGGTTTATTTTCGTACCGCGCATATGTGTTTATTGACATGACTATGTCCCCCTTTCATGGTTAAGGCTAACCCCGGTTTATCTTTTTATAGATGGTTATACCGTGCCATTTTGTTTTTTACATATAGGAAGAATATCATGACTACTGACTATATCAGTTACACTAAAGTCACTAACCTAACTAGTAGTACGATAACTATTAGAGCGCATTTGATGTCCGGTTCATCTAGAGCTATTAAAATACCGCCACATAAAACCGTAGAGGTTGACCGCGATGTAGTTTACATGGCGATAGGTGAATTTAGACATTATAAATCTATTGGTGCTATTTGGTTTGAAGAACATCATGAGCCAACCGGAATATCGGGCATCACAGGACCACAAGGTGAAACGGGCATAGGTGTACCCGGTCCTACAGGTCCTCAAGGCGTAACCGGTCCTGGCGGTGGCGGTGGCGGTGGTGGGGGTGCTACTGGAGTACAAGGTGAAACAGGTCCAATAGGTCCACAGGGCTTTACGGGACCGGGGGTGGGCTCACAGGGTGATACTGGTTTACAAGGCCCGCAGGGTGTCACTGGACCCGGTGTGGGCATGCAAGGCGTAACTGGCCTACAAGGACTGCAGGGTAATACGGGTGTGGGCATACAAGGTGTTACTGGTCTAGGAAGTACAGGACCTCAAGGACCACAAGGTATCACCGGGCCCGGCGCTGGCATGCAAGGCGTAACTGGCTTACAAGGTAATACCGGTGTAGGCATACAAGGTGTTACAGGACCGGCTGGATCAGGTACTGGTTCTCAAGGACCACAGGGCGTTACTGGTCTATCGGGTGTTGGAAGTACGGGTCCACAGGGGCCACAAGGTGCTACCGGTCTTTCAGGCTTAGGGGGTACTGGCTTACAGGGTGCTACTGGCTTGCAAGGTTCTCAAGGCTTACAAGGTACTACCGGTCTTTCAGGATTAGGTGGTACTGGCTTACAGGGTCCACAAGGTACTACTGGTATAGGAGTACAAGGTACTACAGGTCTATCGGGGTTGGGTAGCACTGGATTACAGGGGCCACAAGGCAACCAGGGTAACACAGGTTTAGTGGGACCCCAAGGTACTACCGGTCTATCGGGGTTGGGTAGCACTGGACTACAAGGTCCACAAGGTAATACGGGTTTAGCAGGACCACAGGGTACTACCGGTCTATCGGGATTAGGTAGCACCGGACTACAGGGTCCACAAGGTAATACAGGTTTAGCGGGACCACAGGGTACTACCGGTCTATCGGGATTAGGTAGCACGGGATTACAAGGTCCACAAGGTCCACAAGGTAATACGGGTTTAGCGGGACCAACCGGTGTTGGAATGCAGGGTGTTACTGGAGTAACGGGAGACGGGGTTACCGGATTACCGGGCCCAACGGGTGTGCAAGGTACCCAAGG
>Ga0209777_10009859_pt1 | contig 10213 bp, 11 predicted proteins | sample FrelakmetHBP12HB_FD_187147 | JGI IMG/M metagenome (GOLD analysis project Ga0209777, IMG submission 187147) | Freshwater lake sediment microbial communities from the University of Notre Dame, USA, for methane emissions studies -HBP12 HB (SPAdes)... | ecosystem: Environmental > Aquatic >...
AGTCTTGTAACCTATTTTTCTTGTATAGACTCCATATAAGCATTTTTTTTTTATTTTTCTTGTATAGACTCCATATAAGGGTAATTCACTATCCACTGGGAGATATAGAGTCTTGTAAACTATTTTGTGCTTTTAATAAACAATTTTCTTTAAATTCAGGCACTTTTCAACACCTTAAAAAAGTAATCCGCGTAAAAATCATTTTTCTACTGTCCAGTACACTGCTCCGCGTAAAAACACTCAAAATGATTTAATTTCACCCCACTTTCCCTCACTTTCCCTCACTTTCCCTCATAAATAACAAAGCAAATCACACAATTTCAAACAACCTCCAGGCATTACCCTGAACAATTTCAAAACAAATTATGTACCATGATAACTCAATGTTAACATAATCCATAAAATTTTACATCACATTTCACTCATTTTTCCCTTCATCTCCCTTACAAATAACAAAGAAAATCACACAATTTTCACCAACCTCCAGGCATTACCCTGAACTTTCATAATGATACATCATAGGTTCATTTTTGTAGTATCTCCTCCTGAACCCTCTTTAATTCCAACCCAAATTTACCCAGAAGATGATCACACACAACCGATTTTGTGGGCAACTTAATACCCTTCGGTTTATCCTCTCCACTGCCCTCCTTCTCCTTCCGTTTCATGACCGGATCGGTAGTAGGATCACAGATATACCCCACGATCGTTTCCTTAGTTAGCCCCTTCTTCCGCCTCTTATTCACCATCGCTAATAAATAATCAATTACCTGCTGATCGCTCATTTTGTGTTTTATAAAGATACAGATATTTTTCTTATATACATTTCCCCCATAAAACTTTTTACAAATCCAAATACATATCCATACCCAATGTTTTCAATATATATTTCGCCTCAAGTTCCTTCATCTCCCCAGAGCTCACCAAACGGTTCGCCAAATCTGATACCCTCTCCAAGTTTTGAGGATTACCTCCCCTCTTATAACTTTTAATATTATATAGCAACTGCTTCCTCATCTTCTGTGGGGTTTCCTCATAATCCAAAATTTTATCGATTATCTGATCCTTATGCTCATCATCGCCCTCCGATTGCTTAATTTTTATATATGATTCCAACTGGCTCTCAGTTGCCGTTTTAAACATATACTTCGGAAAACCCATTTCCACTGCCTTCTTATATAAATCCAACCTCCGAGGTATACCTGAACCTAACGTACGCTTAGGTTTCTCTCCCTCTGCCTTCTTCTCACCCTCTGGAAATATCACCTCATTCCAACCATTCCGAATTTGAGGATGAGGTTGGCTACTCACTATGATAAATTTATGGGGTTGAGTATATACATCCCGATAAATATTTGCCAACTGAGTTTTCAGTATTTTCTCATTTGAACCATCAAAAAACATACCAGCAATATCACTCAAAAGGGATCTAACCGAATATACATTACCCAAAGCAAAAACAATCCTAATATTCAAATTCTCCCTCACTTTAGTAGGAAGGTTATTATAAGTTTGAGTAATCACTATACCAGAACAATTGGCACTACGAAGCAAAGCAAAAACCTTGATCATAATTTTATTATATTCCTCTGATGAGGAACTGGAATAATTTATATTAAAATCATCAAAAATAACTATCACATGCTCCTCTTGCTTCTTATGATCCAAAATTTCACTAATCGTACCACAAAATTGCTCCGGATCATGCACATAGGAAAAATTTATCTTCCTATCACCACAAAAAGTTTCACATGCCTCATGAACCGGATCGGTATTCTTCGCTGATGCTAATATCAAATATTTTGTTGTTTCACTAAAAAGAGTAAGTAAAGTTAATAGGGCAGTGGATTTACCTGTGCCAGTAGTACCCACAATCCCGATGAAGTTGGAATTATCCTTCAGTAAATTTGAACGGTGATGAAGTATCTTCGATTCAGGCCTTTTAATCCTAAAACCCAATGGAGTATCTAAGTCTATCTCATATACCTTCTCATTAAACTTCTCCTTCGATTCACTTTGATGATCCATCTATAATAGATATATCTATATAAAGATTAGGGTATCAAATCTGTTTATATATATGAGTACCCAACGAAAAACTAACCCAGTTTTTTACGATAATGAACTTGCCATACTTAAAGATATCGATCCCCAATGGGAAGAACATTCCCAAAAGGAAGCACGAATCGCAAATGAAGCAGATCTAGCCATCGAAAGCAAAAATGAACTACTGGAAGGTATTGAAGATGAGTTGATGGGAACAAAAGGTGAAAAAATCAAAAGAAAAGGTCGTAAGAAAGGAACTGGATACATATCCGCCCCAAACGGAGGATATGTTCGCCCTCCCCAACACGTAGGAGGTGGTGCTTTCCCTATCATTCCAATCATGGCTGGAATCGCTCCCATCATATCCGAATTAGTTGCCGGAGCAATCCGTAAATATTCTGGTGGAGCCGCTAATGACGGATTCGAAGCAACAGAAACTACCGGTGGATATGCTGGATTCATGAACGGTAGAGGTAGGAAGGCAATAGGATGTGGTGAGATACCTTACTACAATACATCTCGCCCTATGAATATGCAGAGTGCCGCGGGATTTTATCATGATATGATCAATCAAACCCTCGGTTCAGGCGCTCCAGAGCAATTAGCAAGAATCAAAATGATCAAACTCTTCGGAGGAGCAGCCGATTTCAATCAAATGATGAAAAGAAAGAGAGGTGGATCAATTCCATCCAGATTAAAAATGGGCCATTTACTCATGCCTGTGATCCAAGGACATCTTAAAAAAGCCCTAAAAGGAAGTGATACATCAGTAGATCAGATGATGGATTACATTGAACAAAATTGTGGCGATCCCATGGATCAGGATGTTACCCACCAAGGATTGATCAGGGGTGGATCAGTACTATCAACCCTATGGAACACAGTGAAAAGTATCTTCGGCCATCTTTCTAGTCACCCTCTCGCCAAAAATATCGGTTCAAAAGTACTCAATCAGTTCGGTAAGGTAGCTGAAAAATCAGCACCACATTTAACTGATATAGCAGCCAAAAAACTCTCTTCTTATTTGGAAAAAAAATTAAAAGGGGATGAACCAGAAATGACGAAAGCAGAAATTAAAAGGGTTCTAGCAGGATTGAGAACCAAAACAGCCGCTCTAAAGAGAGGCCTTAAAAAAAGTAAACGTCCCACCCCAGTTGAGGAAGAAGAACCCGAAGAAGAAGAAGAAGAAGAAGAAGAAGAAGAAGAAGAAGAAGAAGAAGAGGAATTACCCTCGGGTAAATCCTCTTCTGATTTAAGGAAAAAAATCGCCAATGAGAGAAGATCGAAAGCATTAGTTCCGATAAGTCCAGCTAAAAGAACTTTCTTACATTACAATGAGAAAGGAGTTCCAGTTTTTGCCTCAGGTATGAAAAAAAAAACGACATCTGGAGGAGCATGGACTCTAAAATTAACCCGAGAATAAAACAGGAAAGTATCGGTGGATTTGATCAATATCCTCACCAACAGGTAACAGATAGGGAAATCGAAAAATTGGGTTTACCATGGTTCATGAGAAACGATATTCCTTCTAACTTAAGGGAAAAATCATATATCTATAACCAAGATGATAAAAATGGGCAGGGAACACACTGGACTTGTTTCTGTCTAAAATATCCAAATATTTATTACGTTGATCCCTTCGGAACTGGTAAACCACACGGTAAACCACCAAAGGAACTAAGGCAATGGGGTAAGGAACATGGGTATCAAATGATCATCGCAAACGAAGAAGATTTCCAACATATCAAATCATGGGCATGTGGTTACTACTCATGCTACTTCGCTTTAAAGATGAACAAATATTTCAAACAATTAAACCCTCGAACATTCGATCAGATCATACAGAAAGGGCTCACTAAATACCCTTCTGATCACAATATGGCACTCATTACCAATTGGAGCAAACGAAAAGGTATCTTATAACCATAAAAATTATTTTTAATCTTCTTCCAAAAATTATAATATTTTCAGAAGGAAATTAAAAATGCTCAAAATCGGATAAATTTTTGTTTAAACTTTTTTTATAAAAAGTTTTTCAGAGTCTATCAATCGAACCACTCGAATCGATCTGAAGACCAGCAAATTTCCTAATAATAATCACTGAAGGAAGATGATCGAGGGGAGATGCGTTGTCAATACGAATATCCTTAGGATCAGCTTGACGATGAACCATTGATTGATTATAAATAGGGAAGCAAAATAAATTATACATCGGAAATGACCTATAATTAAGAGATACAGGAACTAATGATGACCTATCAGCATTACAACATTTCTTGAATAATGTGTAAACCAATGTGTTATCATATATGCTCTTTTGTATACCACCAGGTTGTACAGCAATTACAGTACCTGCAGATAAGGAAAGAGGTGTCCTAAGTGGCATATCTGACCCATATTGGCAGTTAATCGAAGTAATTCCACCACTGAAATATTGTAGAGGATTAATACATACAGCTCCCATAGCCTCACCGGTCTCTGGATTTGGAACAATCTGACCCAAAGCAGGTATACCGAAAGCTACCATCTGAACATCCCTCTGACCAGTAGCTACAACTTGGGAATTGCCTGCGAATGTCCACGGAATTACTTCATTTTGGAAATAAGCAACATTCTCAATTGATCCCTGTTGCTTCTCTACGGCAGTTTCAATCGCCTGAACTGGTGCCATTCTAGTACTATCAAAGACAAATTGTATGTCATCCACGATAAAAGCAACCGGTCCGCAACCAGCTGCCACACCAGAAGCAAACAAACATGTAATGGGATCTCTAAAAGTAAATTCCAAACGAAAACGATTCAAATTATTAAAAATAGCTGGACTCTCACAACACTCAAATATATCACTCAATGGTATATTCTTCGTGAATCTCTTGGGACGTAAAGCAGATGCCGAAGCAGCACCAGCATCCCCAGCAGCTCCCAACCATTTAATACCACGATCGGCACTTTCATTAGATAAAACTCCATCGATATCATAGGTAGATTCGGCACAAGGAGTAAATAATGTTTGATCATCATTTTCCATGGCTTCACGTTTATATTTCAAAAGATATCTAAGGGTGGAAATATGCTGTAAGTTATTATTATTGATGTATTGCTCAATAGGAGTTTGGGATTGATTACCTTTCAAAGCAATAGTCTGAAACATGAAAAGAGGATTCCATGGTAGAGATGTTCCAGCAGCAATATAAGCATTTTTATCAGCACCAAGAGCTGGACATCCCACAAAGTTTACCCCACCATTAACCCTTCCTTGAGCCGCATAATAACTAACTTTTAGATAACTACCTTGTAAATTAACCTTATAATCAGATCCAGCATAGACATCAATATAATGAGTCTGAGATGTGGCATTCCATGCTGATATAGCATATGTATGACCTCCTCCATCTGGCAATGTATATATACCCTTTGTAGTTGCCGGAGGAATAAACTGAATCTCATAGGCACGGTTACTCTTATCTATCTTTACAGGCTTCTTCAAAAGATCATATCGCCCATCCTCCACAAATTCCGAGAAAGTACCTTGATCAAAGACCATCGTATATATACACATAGTCCCTCCCTATTTCTTTAAATAGATATAATCCATTAGGAGTATATATAAAGAATTCCCTTTAACTTGATATAATTTTATGGCTGAAGAACTATCCACTGCCTTCCCTATATATGGGATATATCAATCACCCTTCGGAAACATCTCACTCAATAATACCCGAGATCTCCTCGATTCTACTATGCACAAAGCACAGCAAGGTAACATCAAACAAGATTTCATATCTAAAAGCCTCGATGTCAGTCAGGGTCTGAAACAATTCGAATCTAAGGTACAGGAAAAACCACAACTCACTTCCGAAATTGCCACTAAACTCCCACGAAGTGTGGTAGGTGGTAAAACACAGGGAGTAAGCCAACTCTTCGCTATCAAAAAGAAAAGAACTTCAAAATATACATAAAGAAGATACACTCTAATATTGTATATCGTTTAGATGAGTGAATTTATAACGATAGATGATCTGCGTAGAATAAACCGTCCACAGCTGGTAGAAATAGCTCAACGCGGTATCGATTGGACTGGTAAGAGTGATAAATTAGAGAAAGTTACACATATGAAAAAACCCTATAGAAAAGTCGCTGGTTTACAGGATCTAATTGTAACGTCAAAAGTCAAAAAAAAATATTTACCCACTAAGGAATCAATAGCATTAGAAGAAACAACTGCGGCTGAAGCTCCCCCAGCGGCTAAAAAAATTACAGTAAAAAAAATACCAAAAATAATACCAAAAAAAAATTTAGAAAAAAAACAAGAAGAAGTACAGAAGGAAAAAAAAATAATGAAGAAAAAAGAGAAAGAGGAAGAGAAAGAGGAAGAGGAAACCGCAGCTGAAGCTCCCACTTCTCGTAGAAAGGAAGAATCTAGCCCACAACCATTTCCTCTTATAAGTGGAACAGAAGAACTCAAAAATTATCCAGAAGGTGAAGAGGAAAGGCACGAAGAATCAGAAAATGAAGAACCTTCTTCTTCATCAGCACATCTTCCTAAAACAGAACTACCTATTACTGACTTACATCCAGAATTTCTTTCGGATGCTAAAAAACAAATTAAAGAAGAAGAAGAAAAATCAAGGGCGCGGAAAAGGAGTGAACAAAATTTAAGAAGGAAAATACGTGAAGAAGAAAGAAAAAATATGGGAGAAGAAACTGTTTTTGCCATTGAACAATCAAAGCGTAAGGCTCATAGAAAAATAGATGTGCTTAATGATGCCGAAAAATTAGAAGAAGAAGATTCAGAGGGAGATAGAGGTATCCCTCATAGTAGCTCATACAAAAATCGACCAAAATCACGCGGAACTATTTCTGCCAAACAATTAGCAAAATTATATAGGCAAGCATTGGAACAAATGGAAGGAGATGGCAAAAAATATCAAGCTATTGATTCTTCTGGAGAAACAATTTTCTCAGGAAGCACAAAACCAGAGTTTGATTCAGCTTTAAAAACATATCTTCAAACACAGATTGATGCAGGTATGTCCCTAAGTGATCTACGTAATATGCCTCTCTCCATGGTTCGCGCAGGTAAAAGAGATGGAGTACCTGCCTATACAGGATTCCTCGTCAATATTTTGGATAATCTAAAACCCTCATACGATGAAGAAAAAGCCATCATGTATGATCTTCAAACCATGATGGATCGAGGAATCACTTCGGAAGATGCTGGTATATTAGCACAGAGAGTAATCGAAGCAAAAATGAAACGGTTCGATAAAAATAAACGCCAATTTAAATCTCGGGATATATCTCGCGAAATGCTCCCTCAATACCAAGCTACATATGATCAACTTAAAGGACAAAGAACGGTTAGGGCCTAAATTAAAAAGTACTTAAGTTTACTTTTTTAAAATAGAATATATGTCTGTGGTCATCGATTACAATCGTTCTACCGATCCACTAACCGGAAGTGATTTTGGTGTCAGAGGAGGATCTATCTCCCTACAACAACCAGTGATGCTCGATCCCAACAAAAAAAAAGCTTTCAGAGTGATACAATGTATCCTATCGGCTCAGATACCTAATATTTATTCCTACGGCAGTTACTCTAATACCGATATCCGCCTTTCTAATAATGGTGGTACGAGTTGGATCACTTGCCGATTACCCCCGGGTATCTACACCGTAGCTATGATTCAGGATAGTGTGAACAATGTGATCAACCAATTAGGATGGTACACTTCACCTACGGATGTGGGAATCACCATCAATTATAACCCTGCTACCTCACAGGTATATACCGTTCTAGATAGCACCAAATTAGTAGGAGGTATAGGGCAATTGGGTATCGATTTCTCAACTACCCAAATTTATAAACTATTAGGTTACCCACGATCGGCTTCTACTTTCATCACCAATGGATTATTCGGAGCCCCCCAACCTGCCGAAATGGATGCCCAATCTACCTATGTCGAGGTTAGTATGTCTTGTATCCAAGGTTGCCGATGGCTCAATGGGCAACTAAATAATACCCTATGCCGTATACCTCTTCAAATATCCCAAGCACAAAATGAAATCATCTTCCCTAGTGGAACTACTGGAATGGTTTCACCAGTGATTCAAGCATCTATCCCTACTATCATCCAATCATTCACTATTCAAGTTACCAATGGGAACGGACAGGAAACAGTTTTCATGAACGGTAACTTTATCCTCAGTATCGAACTCATCGATCTCTAAAACTTTTTAGAAAAAAGTTTAAACAAAAAATCATCTCATATGAAAAAAAGGGTATATAAGGACAGATATATAATCTGATTATAAATGGAAATATATGAAGATAACGATCAAATTGATAGGAGACATGCTCAAGCACCACTTCATCCCCAACCATCAAAAATGGGGCAAGTTACTGGGATTGCTGGGTCTGGAACTACCGGTAACCCATGGATACAATTCGTGAAACAGGTACAAGCAAAGCACCACTGCTCTTATAAGGAAGCAATGATTCTAGCTTCAAAACTTAGAAAGCAATCAAAAAAATAAGCACTAATTTAATCAAAATGAAAATTTAATCAAAATGTGATTGAATTTTTGTTTAAATTTTTTTAAAAGCCATGGGATGCTCCCATCTTCTGCCTCATCATTTGTAACTTCCCTTTCAGTTCTTCCAATAGATCAGGTGGTTCACAGATAGGATTCATCATCGGATCAGGTATGGGATAGGTATATTTGTGCTCCGGATGCTTCTGTAAATCCTCTTCCGATAAACCCTCAAAACCACATACGGTACATACATATTTATCACCTATATGAAAAATGCTAGATTTATATTTCTCTTCCATCAAAGAGGGGACTTTGGGTTGAGGAGAAAGCAACTGAAGTATCTCTCGATGATTCTTCTCAACTATATTCTGTAAAATTTGAATCTGTAAATGTAGATCAGGATCTGGAGATGCCTTTGAACCAAATAACCACATACCTTTTTAAAAAAAAGTATAAGCAAAGACTTAAGTAGGTTATTCCCAAGGATATCATTTGCTAAAAGTTTGTTCAGGGTATTGCCTTAACATGGAATTTTTCTCAATGATTTGCTTTGATTTCCAACTAAAAACCAAAGCAAACCAAAGCAAAAAAGTATGAATTTTTGTTTAAACTTTTTTCTAAAAAGTTTTTAAGTTTGATAGGAGATACTAAAGGAGTTGGGAAATCCTCCCACATCACCACTTTGAAAAAATGCCCCTGCTATCGATTTATAAAATTCCAACTGTCCATTATCATGAAGCTTCATCAAACTAAATATCACAGTTGAACCGTAAATAATAGGTACTACAAAACTCACATCACTCACCGGCCAGAAGCTCGAATTGATAATCGCTGATGAAAAACATGATCCAGTTACTGTAGCTGTACTACTAAATGAGCCAATTTTTAAGGTTACCATACTACCTATCTTCATATAATAACTAGATGAAATAGCACCAAAAAATGCCCCATTCCACGTTATGGTAAAAGCTGAATCAGATGGAAATTGAACAGGCCCCGTTGGCCCAGTCGGTCCGATAGGTCCAACCGGCCCATCAGTTGGAGATAAACCAGTGGGGCCAGTTGGACCAGTAAAACCAGTGGGGCCAGTTGGGCCGGTTAATCCAATAGGTGCTACTATTAAATTTTGAACCGCAACATACGTCTTCACTGATAAATTGGAACATATAGTTTGATCTGATACCGTACTAAATGTACCATCAGTCGAAAAATCTGTAATAGGGGAACTCCCTGATATATTTATACCTGAAGCAAAATCTTTTATACCTGAAAGCGTTTGACCTGAAGTACTGATGCTCCCATCTCTCGTAGGGCCAGCAGTACCAACATAAAACTCTTCCAAGGTTGAATCATAATATAAAGGAGGCCGAGAATCAATCACTGTTACCCTCTTCGACTCCTGATTAATCAAACCATCATAGGTAGGACTATAAATAGACATACTCTTTAAAAAATAAAGTATAAGCAAAACTTAAGTACTTTTGGTGCTATCTAAAACTTAACTAAGGGTACTAGTATGATCGATGATATGTGATTTTTTCCCCTCACTGGAAGGAGACTCTAGAGTATGAAGCAAGGAGGAGAACGATCTGAGAACGATGACTAGAGTGGCTAAACTCCTAAAATCTTA
>Ga0209777_10009860_pt1 | contig 10213 bp, 5 predicted proteins | sample FrelakmetHBP12HB_FD_187147 | JGI IMG/M metagenome (GOLD analysis project Ga0209777, IMG submission 187147) | Freshwater lake sediment microbial communities from the University of Notre Dame, USA, for methane emissions studies -HBP12 HB (SPAdes)... | ecosystem: Environmental > Aquatic >...
TCTCGCGTGTCGCTCAGGTCGCGGAACGCGCACCAGGCCGAGTACTTCAGCGGCGGCTCCTTGGGTTTTTCCTGGTCCTTATTCTCGACCGGGTCCAGTGGCTGCCGCTGCGCACCTTCTTCGGCGGCTCCCAGCGCCGCAGAGAAAGCAAAAAGGAAAAAGGAGAGGGCAAGAAGTGAAGGGCTCACTGCGCCCGAAGTCAGAATGGAATAGCCGGGGGCAACGCCCCCGCTGAGCGAACGATATCGAACTTGGGAAGCCCTGAAAGGGCGCAATACCTGCTTCAGCAGCATTCCTGTTTCGCCCTTTCAAAGAACCGGGCCTGCGTCCCCAACCACGCTTCACGCTTCACGCGCCACGATCCACCAGCCACCACGTCACGACGAAGGGATGATTTCAAAGCCGCGCCACTCGTCTGTAGCCGCCTCCCAGGTGCGGTCCACCTTGCGGATGTAGGGGGACATGTCGTCGCCCACGGCGGCCAGAAAGGCCTCCAGCTCCTCCGGCACGCCTTCCGCCACCAATTCCACGCGGCCATCGCTAACGTTCCGCACCCAGCCGCCGACGGCGAAGCGCCGTGCCACCGTGCGTGCCGTGTAGCGGAACCCCACCCCTTGCACCATCCCTGAGAAGAAAACGTGCAAGCGCCGAGTTCCCTTCGCGGCTGCGGGTGGGTTCACTCCAGTCCGCTCCTTCACTCCTGCACTCCCTCCGTCGTTCTAACCGGCCGGCGCTGCCCCTGTCACGCTCCAGCAGCGGCTAACCCGGATTATCCACCGCAGAGCACACAGAGCACACATAGAACAGAGAAGAACTGGGTGCACGAGAAGTCGGAATCATTTGTTCACTCTGTGTTCTCTGTGCCCTCTGTAATGAATAGTTCAGGTCTGCCCCCGCTGCTCAATCCCCCCGCGAAAATAGCCCCCAAGCCCCTAAATTCTGACACACAAGCTGCTTCGCGCAATTGCCGATTGCAGTACCTTGCACCGGATTTGCGCCCCGGGGGACATGACCCGATTTCCGGCTCTCTGGAAATCGGGATCGTGTCCCCGGAAGCGCCGGTACTATTGATAGCCGCTCGCTTCGGCCACTCCCTTAATTCCCATTACTCCCATAGTTCCCATCGAACCGCGGCGTTCCGGCCTTCCGCCACTCGCTATTTGGCACCTTTGCGTGCCGTTCAATCCAAAATCTGAAATCCAAAATCCAAAATGCAAAGGGCGCGCGGTTCTTTGCGCAGTTCATTCTGAATTCTGCGTTTTGCATTTTGCATTGCTTTCGTGCCGCCTTCTAATGGCGGCGTTCGTTATCTGTCTTCAGGTTGGGGAGTGGCTTATGGCCGGCGTTGTTTCCGACGAAGCCTTCGCCCGCGCCGCACAACAGGGCAGCGTGGTGAGCTATGACGATCTTGAGGCCGCCCGCGCCGTCCAGGCCGAGAGCGCGAATAAAGGCGTTATCGCCGCGCTCGCAGAAGTGCTCATCCAGCAGGGCGTCATCACCGCCAAGGTCCGCGAGAACATCGAGAAGAGAGCTTTTGCGCAGCAGGCTGGCGGCCTGCTGCAGCTCGGCCCGTACAAGCTCATCAAGAAGCTCGGCGAAGGCGGCATGGGCGCCGTCTATCTCGCCGACGACCTCAACGTCGGCCGCAAGGTCGCCGTCAAGGTGCTGCCCAAGAAGAACGCCAACGACCCTGAATTCCTCACGCGCTTCCGCCGCGAAGCCAAGGCCGCCGGTGCGCTCAACCATGTCAATATCGTGGCCGCGTACACCACGGGCGAGGACATGGGGCATCACTACCTGGCGATGGAGTATTGCGAAGGCGACCCGCTCGACAAAGTGCTCAAGCGCGACGGCCGCTTGCCGTGGGACAAGGCGCTGGAAATCATAAGCCAGGTCGCTGCTGGCCTCAAGCACGCGCACGCTCACGGCTTTATCCACCGCGACATCAAGCCGGGCAACATCTTCATCTGCGCTCCCCTCGGTAGCACGGGCATCCTGCCCGTGGCAAGGGAAAACACGGGCGAGACGCCCGTGCTACAGGAAGGCTTCGTGGCCAAGATTCTTGACCTGGGCCTGTCCAAGAATGTTGGGGAAGGTGAGCAGTCCTTTGTCACGCAGACCAACGTGGCGCTGGGGACGCCGCACTACATCAGCCCCGAACAGGCAAAGGGCCACAAAGACCTTGACGGGCGCACGGACATCTATTCGCTGGGGGCGACCTTCTACCATCTCGTGACAGGCCAGACGCCCTTCCGCGGCTCGACCTCCGCGATCATCATGGCCCAGCACATCAACCAAAAGTTGCCGAACCCGCAGGACCTCATCGCGCTGGTCCCGGATGGGGTTGTCCAGGTCATCCAGAAGATGATGGCCAAGAAGCCCGAGGATCGCTACCGCGACTGCGAGGAGTTGCTCGACGATCTGGAGCTGTTGAAGGACGGGAAACGGCCGAGCAGCCAGGCGCTTGACACAGGGAAATCCAGCGTGGCCATGCGGCTTTCGAGCCACGGGCTTCCGAGCCGCGACCGTAAGGGAGTGGTTCCGCTTGCTCACGCGCGTGGCGCGGAGACAGCGGCACGCGACACGCGGAAGCATGAGCCTGAAGCGCAATCTGGCAAGTTGCGCCACAGCGGCACGGCAGAGCCGGCCCTCAATGGCACACCCGTGGGGAAGTACATTGCCATCGGTGTGGCGGTGCTGGGCGCGCTGGTGGTCATCCTGGCTCTGGGCATGAGCGGCGGCAGGGATGAATCTGGCTACCAGGCTGTGTCCACGCCGTCCACGCCGTCCATTCCGTCCACGCAGTCCACCGCGGACGCCGAAGCCGCAACGAAGCTGAAGGCCGAGGAAACGCGCCTGAAGAATGAAGCTGCCCGCTTGGAAGAAGAACGCCACAAGCTGGCCGACGACAAGCGCAAGGCGGAAGAGGCGCTACTGGTTGCCGAAGCAGCGGCCAAGAAGAAAACTGAGGAAGCGGCGAAGACACAACCTGTGCCGCCGCTTTTCCCGGCAACACCGGCGAAGACGGATACGGCCGCCGTTGACGACCCAGCCGCGAAGGAGGCCGAGCGGAGGCGCAGTGCCATTGCCGCCAAGCCCGATGAACCGCCCAAGGTTGTCATCGAATCCTCCGCCGACAAAGCGGCGTGGCTCTTCCAGCCTGTCCTGAAGGAACTCGCGCAGCTCTTGAAGGGCAATAAGTTCAGCGACGCGCTGGCGCTGCTTAACGCCAAGCTGAAAGCGCCGGCCTTCGCTGACGCCCCGGACGTGGTGAAGCGGGAGATCGCGGACATCGAGGCCGTGATGGAGTTGCGCCAAGCAGCCCTGGATGCGCTGCGCAAGCAGGTGGGCCGGCAGGTGACGCTCAAGAAGGGCAGCGGCGTTATCAGCGGTAAGGTCAAGGACGATCCCAAGAGCAAGGGCCTGACGCTCGGCGTGGGCGGACCGGAGATAGTCATCCCCGCCGAGGGGATTCATGTGGAGGACATTGACGCGAACGCTCCAAAGCAGCCAAACGCCGCAGACGACGCCCGCCGTCGCGGCATCATGTACCTCTACGCCGACAACCTCGCCAAGGCCAAGGAATACTTCACCAAACCACAGACTTTGAACCCCGAACCATACCTTGACCGCATTGCCGCACTGGAACTTGGAGAGATTGAGACGGCGGCGCTGAAAGCCTGGGAGAAGGCGGAGAAGCTTTTTGCGGCGAAGGACCTGAAGGGCGCGAAGGCAGCGTATGAAGTGTTCGAGCGCGATCACGGCAGGACGCAGACGGCGAAGACCCGAGCCGCGACCGTAAGGGAGCGGTGCGACTCCATTGAGAAGGCTCTTGGTCCGCCACAGGAGCTGGCGCTGGACCTAGGCGGGGGCGTGAAGGTGGAGCTGCTTCTGATCCCGGCAGGTACGTTCATGATGGGCAGCCCGGATAATGAGCCGGGACGGGACGGGGACGGCAGGGAAGGCCCGCAGCACGAAGTGACCATCACGAAGCCCTTCTACATGGGGAAGTACGACGTCACTGTCGCGCAGTTTAGGCGCTTCGCTGAGAGCGCGAAGTACCAGACGGAGTGCGAGCGCAGCGGCAACAAGGGCTTTGGCTGGGACAACGGCTGGAAGGAACTCATGGGTGTCAACTGGATGAAGCCCAACTTCCCGCAGGAGGACAACCATCCGGTGTGCCTGATCTCCTGGAACGACGCGCAGGCCTTCGTCTCCTGGGCTGCAAAGGCAACCGGCAAAACAGTTCGGCTGCCCACTGAAGCAGAATGGGAATATGCGTGCCGGGCAAAGACGACGACGCGCTTCTACTTTGGCCAGGAAGACAAGGATCTGGACAAGGCCGGCTGGTTCGAGGGCAATTCTGAGCATATGACTCATCCCGTCGGCCAGAAGGCCCCCAACGCCTGGGGGCTTTACGACATGCTCGGCAACGTGTGGCAATGGTGCCAGGACAGATACCAGAAGGACTACTACAAGGATTCGCCGAGTGCTGATCCGCCGGGGCCGAGGATCCGGAACGAGCGTGTGGTGCGCGGCGGCTCGTGGCTCAACAATCCCAAGTACTGCCGCGCGGCGGGCCGCTTCGCGCTCACTCCTGATATCCGGGGCAGTGACGACGGTTTCCGGTTGGTTGTGCTGGGTTCGTCCAGGACCCCGTAGTCTTGCCCTTTACCCTTTGCCCCTGCTGTTGCGAGCGAAGGGAGCGGGCGGTAAATTTGAATATCGGGGACGTGCGCGAAGCCCTTTTTGCCTGCGCCCGCCCTGGGCTATGCCATCCCGGCCCTTCAGGCCGGACGGCTGGCGCGCGGCGGGCGCGGATTTCCGTTTTCGGGCTTGCTGTTTCCTTAGAATTTCGAATTTCGAGTTTCGAGTTTCGGGTTTCGGGTTTCGGGTTTAGGATAGTTGCCATGCCTAACTCAGCCCCCCAGTCTGAAGCCTTGATGCGCGCGCTCCCCGCCGTCCAACGCCTCTTGGAAGACCCCGCGCTCCGCGAGCTTCAGGCCCGTTTCGGGCGCGAGGCCGTCTTGTCGGCCGCGCGCGAGACACTGGCCGAGCTGCGTGCCGGAATCGCGGCGGGCACAACGGGCGCCCCGCCTCTGCCCGCGGACGGCCACGAGCGGGACGCCGGCGCTGCGGCGGCTCTCTGCCCCGGGATTGTGCGGCGCGTCGCCGAGCGCGTGCTGCGGCGCTGCGGCAGCGGGGTGCGGCGCGTGATCAATGCCACGGGCGTCATCCTGCACACCGGCCTGGGGCGCGCCGTCCTGCCGCAAGCCTCCATCCAGGAAATCGCCGCACACCTTTCAGGCTACTCCTCAGTCGAGCTGGACCTGGCCAGCGGCAAGCGCGGCCATCGCGACGCCACCGTGAATGATCTGCTGACCACTTTGCTGGGCTGCGAAAAGGCCACCGTCGTCAACAACAATGCCGCGGGGGTCATGCTGGCTTTGGCGGCCCTCGCCCGCGGCAAAGAGGTCATCGTCAGCCGCGGCCAATTGGTTGAGATCGGCGGCTCCTTCCGCGTCCCCGACGTGATGCGTGAGAGCGGCTGCAAGCTGGTCGAAGTCGGCACCACCAACCGTACTTATGTGCGCGACTATGAGGCCGCCATCACGCCCCAGACCGCCGCGCTCCTGCTCGTTCATACCAGTAACTTCCGCCTCATCGGCTTCACCGAAGAGCCGCCGGTCGCCGGCGTGGCGGCGCTGGCCCGCCAGCGCGGCTTGCCGCTGCTCTACGATATCGGCTCTGGCGCGCTGCTTAACGGCCTGGCGGACGAACTGAAGGAAGAACCCGTCGTCAAGACCGCGTTGGACGACGGCGTGGACCTGGTGCTCTTCTCCGCCGACAAGATACTGGGCAGCACGCAAGGCGGCGTGGCCGCGGGCAAGAAGGAGCTGGTGGAGAAGATGCGCCGCCATCCGCTCTATCGGGCGCTGCGCTTGAATAAGCTGACGCTGTGCGCGCTTGAGAGCACGTTGCGGCTGTACCTGGACCCGGAGCGGCGCCTCGAGAGCGTGCCCACGCTGCGCATGCTGCGCCGCTCGCTGGCCAGCATCGGCGAGGAAGCCGCGGCGCTGGCCACACGTTTGAGCCGCGCCTGCAATGGCCTGGAAGCCTTGTGCGTCGAGGATTCCTCACGCCTGGGCTCCGGCAGCCTGCCCGAAAGGAATATACCGACGCGCGTGGTGAGTTTGCGCCACGCGACCCTTAAGCCAGAGGAACTTGGCGCGCGCCTGCGCGCCCACCAGCCGCCTGTCATTACTCGCATTCAGGATGACAGAGTGCTGATAGACCCCCGCACGCTCCTGCCCGGAGACGCCGAGGAGATTGAGAAAGCGGCGCAAACCTTGCTTGGTTCTTAGCTCTTGGGTACTGAAGCGTAACCTTTGACCCTTGACCTTTGACTTTTGGTTTTTGACTTTCTACTTCCTTCCCGCTGGCGCCTTGGCCGCTTCGGCTTCCCTGGACGGTTCGGCTCTTGCCTCTTTGGGCATCAGGTTCCTGAACGGAGCCTTGTTCCTGGCCCGCGCGTAGGCTTCCTCGATGGATATCATCTTCTGCTCCAGCAGCGTTTTGAGTGAATCGTCCAGCATGACCATGCCCTGCTGGCGCCCCGTTTGCATGACATTCACCAGATTATGCGTCTTGCCGTCGCGGATGATATTAGCCACGGAGATGGAGTTGAACAGCAGCTCGCCAGCCACCGCCCTCCCTTGCCCAGTAGCGCGGCGGATGAGCTGCTGGCAGAAGACTGCGCGCAGGTTGTCGGCCAGCATGATCCGGCGCTGCTCCGGGCCGCTGGAAGACTCCAGGACGCGGTCTATCGCAGAACCGCAATCCGGAGCTTGCACGGTGGCGAGAACCAGGTGCCCGGACGCGGCGGCCTGGAGCGCGATGCCGGTCACGTCTTCGTTGAATAGTTCCCCGAAAACGAGCACGTTGGCATCCTCGCGCAAGGCCGCCTGGAACGCGGCCTCAAAGCTGGCCGCATGGCTGCCGACCTCGCGCTGAGTGACCCTGGAGTTGGCCGGCTGCAGCACGTATTCGATTGGTTCCTCAAGCGTCACGATGTGGACCCGCCGCAGGTGATTGATCTGGTCCACCAGCGCCATCATGGTGGTGGTTTTGCCTGAGCCGGCCGGCGAGCCGATAAGCACCAGGCCGTCCGGCATCTGGGCAAGCTTCACGCAGTTCTCGGGCAGGCCCAATTGCTCCAGCGGCGGAAGCTGCTCAGCGATAATCCGAAAGGAGACATCGCAGCCCCCCCTGTGCTTGAACGCGGTGGCGCGGTAACGCCCCCCGCCGGCGAAGGCGTAGCAGAAGCAAAGCCCGCCCGTGCGGTCAAAATACTCCCATTGTTCCCGCGTCATCACCTGCCTGACCAGAGTGCTGGTTTGCGCGGAGGTCAAGGCGGGCACCCCTTCCACGGCGCGCATTTCCCCGTGCACCATGATTGTCGAAACCAGCCCTGAGTTGATGTGCAGGTCGCTGGCTCCCACCTGGCGTGCATACATAAGGTACTGCTGAACGTGCCCGGGCGATGAATCAGCCGCTGCAACCCCCCCGGGCCAGCCTGGAGGCTTGGAGGGCACGGCTTCGACTTCCCCAGGCAGCGCGCGAGCGGCAACGTTCCACACCCCTGAAGTCCGTGCTTGGGCGGACAAGGATGAGGAACTGGCGATGGCCCGGATGGCCGGCAGACTTGGCGTTCTGGGTATGGCCGGCGCTTGGGGCGCCGAAGGCGGCTCGGCCGTAGCACCCGCCGGCGGCGGCGCCACGATGTCCTCCTCAAAAGCGTGCGCATGCGAGGAGCGCCGCGTGATTGTACTGCTGCCAAAGGAGGTGAGCGGACCTTGGGGCGCCGGTGCGGGCGCGAGAGAACCACGCTCCAGCTCGGCAACAAGCTGCGGCGTTATTAACCCTGCGCCTGTCAGCCGCTCGAACAGCGTGCCCGGCGCCCCTGCCCCCGGCGCGCGAAATCGCGCCAGCATTTCGGCAGGTATCAGCCCTCGGGCAAGCACGAGCTTGGCCGTTTCATCATCACCTAGTCGAACGGGCATGTACAGGCTCCTGCGGAACGCAGGCATTATACCCCCTTCTCATGCGCCCGCCATGCCCCGGCCCGGATTTCCAGATTTGCCTCTTGGTTCTTTGTCCCTTTCCTTCGGATTTAGGATTTCGAGTTCCGGATTTGGAGTTAGGGATTTCGGATTTCGAGTTTCGGTTTTGGTTCTGGTACAATCCCGCGACAGAGGCCTTCATGCCGGAACCGACCGCACCAGTGAGATCCGAATCGCTCGCCAGTTGGCTGGGGCTCAACCGCTCCACGCTCGCGGTGCTGGTGGTGATCGGCGGGCTGGGGCTGGCGGAGGAAGTCTGGAAGCCTTTCATGCCCTTGCACCTCAAGGACGCGGCGCGCCAGCTTCTCCCTCCGGAGCGGGCCGGGGACGCGCTCCTCGAAGCGGTGAAGTATACGGCCATCCTGGCGTTTCTGGTGAACCTGCTGGAAGGCTTTGGCTACATCATTGGCGGAACGGTGGCGCACCGCATGGGGCCACGCATCGCTCTGGCCCTCTCAGCCCTGCCTATGCTTATCGGTTTCACCATCCTGCTTCTCACCCGCCAGCCCTGGGCCATTGTCTGCGGCGGCTTGCTGCTGACGAACTGGGAGCCGCTCTCCGTGCCCGCGACTTTCGACGTGGTCGGCAGTGAAGTGCCCAAGAACCGGCGCACGATTGCCTTCGCGGTGCAGAGCATCCAGAAGCGCGTGCCCAAGATGCTCGGCCCCTGGTCGGGGGGGCTGCTGCTTGGCATCGGTTTCTTCTTGAACCTTTGGGTCGCCTTGGGTCTGGTCGTCCTTGCCGTGGTGCTTCAGGCTGTGCTGCTGCCGCGGATGCAGCCCAAAGAAGAACCCAGGCCCACAGCGTTGCGGCAGGTTTTGCGCCAAATGCCCCCGGACCTGCGCGCCCTTCTGACCGCCGAGATATTCCTGCGCTGGGGCGACTGGTTCATCCGCGATTTCTCCGTGCTGTACGTCGTGTCGGTTCTGAACCGGTCGGAACGCGAAGCCGGTTTTCTGCTGGGCCTGACGAGCTTCGCGGCCCTGGTCACCTACATTCCCGTCGGCAAGCTGGTGGACCGCGCCGCCAGCCCCAAACCGTTCATCGGCCTGACCTTCTTTCTCTTCGCGCTCTTCCCGCTCAACATGGTCCTGCTGCCCTGGGTTAGCAGCAGCCTCCACCTTCCGCTGATGGCGGCGCTGGTCGTGGTTTTCGTGCTCAACGGCCTGCGTGAACTCGGCGAGCCGGCGCGCAAGGCGCTGATCTCCTCCAGCTTCCCGAAGGAATATCGCGCGCGCGCCGTCGGGCTTTATTGGGGCATGCGCTCGTTCGCCTTTTGCGTCTCGCCGCTGGTGGCTTGGCTCTTATGGGAAGAGCTTGGCCCCAAGAACATGTTCCTTATCGGCGGCGCCATCGGGATGCTAGGCACCGCCTGGTTCTGGCTCCGCGTGCGTGGCACGGGCGTCTCGCCCGTGGGCGCTAATGCAGCTCCGCCTTCAGGAACTTTCCCATAAGCTCATGCCCTTGAGGCACGAAGACCTTCGAGAGCCGCGCTTGGCTCTCGTTGTACTTCAGGCCAGTGGGTGCGAAGCCCGGTCCCCAGGCTACGAAAGGCACGGGTTCCGTCGCGTGCGTCTTCAGCGACAAGGGCGTCGGATGGTCCGGGCAGACCAGCATCCGCAGTTCGCCGGCCTGGGCGTACTGGCTGTTGAGCAGCGGGCCGATGACCTCAGCATCTATCCGTTCGAGGGACTTGACTTTGCCTTGCCAGTCGCCCTGGTGCCCGCATTCGTCCGGCGCCTCGATGTGCACGAACACAAAGGCGTGCCGCGCCAGGGCCTCTATCGCGTAACTGCCTTTGCCCGCGTAGTTGGTATCCACGTAGCCCGTGATGCCCGGCACTTTGATCGCCTCAAGACCGGAGTACAATCCGAGGCTGTTCATCAAAGCCACCGCGCTGATGACCCCGCCGCTGACTCCGTAGTAGTCCTTGTAGAGCGGCAGGTTGGGCCGGCGGCCGTGGCCCCACAGCCAGATTTGCGTGGCGGGCGCCTGCCCCTGGGCCGTGCGGGCCTGGTTCACAGGGTGAGCGGCGAAGAGCGCCTCCGACTTGCGCATCAGCTCCAGCAGCACCCCGGCCTCCGCAGATC
>Ga0209777_10009861_pt1 | contig 10211 bp, 8 predicted proteins | sample FrelakmetHBP12HB_FD_187147 | JGI IMG/M metagenome (GOLD analysis project Ga0209777, IMG submission 187147) | Freshwater lake sediment microbial communities from the University of Notre Dame, USA, for methane emissions studies -HBP12 HB (SPAdes)... | ecosystem: Environmental > Aquatic >...
GCGTGACACTGGTTGGATTCAGTTCTACGTCTCCTCCTGCCAGGAAGTCTTCGACACGATTCTACAGGCGTACAGGCTTGGCGAGATCGTGCAATTGCCGGTAATGGTAAACTTGGACGGCTTCTACCTTTCACATACGATCGAACCGATCGTTCTGCCCGAACGAGCCGAAGTTGATGCTTTTCTGCCGCCGTATCAAACCGAATGGCGACTGGACCCGCAGAAGCCGCGCTCTATTGGCAATCTAACTTCTCCCGACTACTACCTCGAATTCCGATACAAGGTCCAAGAGGCTATGGATACAGCCAAAGCCGTGGCCAAGGACGTCTATCAGAAATTTGAGTCACACTTCGGCCGGCTCTATGGTAGTCTGGATTGCTATGAACTTGACGACGCGACAACCGTTTTCATCACCTATGCGACAATGGCTCAGACAGTCAAACAAGCCGTGCGGGAGATGCGCCGTGACGGGAAAAAAGTGGGAGTCATTCGCATCAGGATGTTTCGACCATTCCCAGCGGAAGATCTTCGCCAACTCGTCAGATCGAGTTGTCGTTACATCGTTCTTGATCGCAACGTCAGTTTTGGCGCCGGTGGCATTTTCGCACAAGAAATCAGAGCGGCGCTTCATTCACGAGCGCTAGAATCCGGAATCGTCAGCATCACTCTCGGTTTGGGTGGTCGCGATGTCGCACCGGCGCTGATCAAGGAAATCGCCGCCAAGTACTCGGAAAGGGAGGCCTTTACCGGTGACCACTATTGGGAAGGAGTACGGTTATGATACTTCCGCAGAATTCCGAAAGCGCGCAGGAATCGGGTCATCTTGGCTGCCCCGGCTGCGGTGAAGCCCTGGGATTGCGACTGGTGTTGGAGGCTATCGGGAGCAACGCGATTATGGTTGTTCCGGCTTGCTGTGCTTCTTATGTCGATGGTATCTGGCCAAGTTCCGCGGCTCGGATACCGATCCTGCATGTTGCCATGGGAACAACGGCAGCGGCGGCGGCAGGGATCCGTGCGGCACTGGAGGTCAAGGGGCTGAATGATACGTACGTGCTCGCCTGGGCCGGTGGCAGCGGCGCTTTCGACTCCGGCCTACATGCGATCTCTTCTACAGCCGAAAGAAACGAAGACATACTCTACATCTGCTACAACAATGAGTCGTACGCTGACATGGACATTCACTACTACGCCGGCCGTGGCAACCGCAGGGGCGATATTGCGCACACCGATCGTCGGCTCCCGCGACCACAGAAGAGCATCGTGGAAATCATGGCGGCACATCATATCCCTTACTGCGCAACCGCCTGTGTGGCCTACCCGGACGATTTGGCCGACAAAGTGAAGAAAGCGTTGTCGATACCGGGCTTTAAGTTTATGCATCTGCTTTCTCCATGCCCGACTCATTGGGAAATACCTTCGGAACTGTCGATTGAATTGACCCGCGCCGCGGTGCAGACCCGAATTTTCCCGTTGTATGAGGTAGAAGATGGCACGAAGTATGCGATTAACGTTCTGCCGGAGATCTTTGCGCCAGTCTCCAGGTTCCTCTCACGACAAGGACGATTTGCCAATTTGAGCGCTGAGACAATACGGCAGGTCCAGAGTCGAGTGGAATCTCAATGGAGGCAACTCCAGCGCAGAGTCGAGCTATCACATCGCGGCGTCTCTGGGCATGCAAAAGCCAAACCAGAGGAACAAACGACTCCTTAACTCGCAGCGTTTAGCAATCACCCGCGTTCTTTGGCTTCGCGATCCGCTGACCAGATAGTTGCCAATCAGCAGACGCCGCCATCCGTATTACTAAAAATAGCGCTTGACACAAGCATAAGCGTACCTATTTTCGTGAAACGTTTCACAACATGTAATGACCGTTGGGGTTAACCTATTGCAGTGAAGTACATGAGAGACCGCAGGATTTCCGAGTCGACGATTCATCGTCTATCCCATTACTATCGTGCTCTCACCACTCTTGAACGTGAGCACTTTGACACAGTTTCCTCAAAGGAACTCGCCAATCGCGAGGAACTGACTCCTGCTCAAGTGCGCAAGGATCTGTCGTTTTTCGGCTCATTTGGCACTCGCGGGCTGGGCTATCCCGTGAAGGAGTTGAAAGAGAGGATCGCTCGCATCCTTGGCATAGACCGAGTCTGGAACGTGGCATTGATCGGAGTTGGAAACATCGGCTCGGCACTAGTGTCTTACAAGGAATTTGCGCGCCAAGGTTTCAACATCAAGCTGCTGTTTGATAACGATCAGCGCAAGATTGGTTCCAATCATAAAGGTATCACTGTGCTGGGCATGGATGATCTTGAAAGGCAGTTGAACGAGAACAAGATCGAACTGGTGATTCTAGCAGTGCCAGCTTCCTCAGCGCAAGTTATTGTCGATCACGTTGTTAATTGCGGAATCAAGGCAATCCTCAATTTTGCGCCGATCAAACTGGCGGTGCCTGATGAAGTATTTCTTCGCACCGAGAATATGTCGATGGAGCTGGAATACCTTTCATTTTCGCTGGTGAACAATCTGCCGCGCAAAAACGACCGTAAAAAAACTTGACAGGATTTGCCGTTGATCGTAGCTTAGTAGGGGGAGGGCTCGTGCAGGAGCGTCCATTTAGAATGTTCATGAAACGCGCTCGGATCGTAGCGGTAATGCTGTTTGTGCTTCTTGTTGCCACAACTGCTACCCGTGCGTTCTTCTTTGCCAATGTCTGTCTGGTTACCGGTACAATCCAGTACCACGGCCATTCGGCAGAGAAGGGGTTACCGATTGCTGCGTTTATCGGCGAAGACAAAGTGTCCGAGTCGCAAACCAGTGACAATGGTGCCTTTGAATTGCGCATCCCGGAATACGATTCTTCGAAGCCTGACATAAAGGGCTATCGCTCCCCCAACGACGTCATTCAGGTCAAGTTGGATGGCAAGACCGCCAGGCCCACTTTCACGCCGAGCAATGAAAACCTTAAAGTTGACCTGCGAGTTGAGTCAACACTTGATGTTAAGCTGTCAACATGGGGCAAGATTAAGGCTCTTTTCAAGTAATCTTCGTTCTGAGTCTCTCAGCAAAAGCGCAAATACCGTGTCACACTGATGGCGAGGACCTTTTGGTACCCGCCAGTCTTCGTGTTGATCTTCAGTCTCCCTACCATTGACTGGTCTGTCAATCTGTTGTATTCCATGATGATTCCAGGGAATTGCATGAATAGCGTCGAAATCATGCACAGTTTTGCCAACTTGGCATCGTAGTTCTTGCAACCCCCCATTAGCTAACTCTGATTCATTTAATATGTTAGACTAATTGCAACCGCGGAGGCACGGATTTTGCTGTTTGCATCTCCAGGGGCAGGCTGTCACATTTGATGAGGAGGAGAATCGCGAAGAAAACGAGTAGGCAGGCACTAGCGTCTGTCGGTATTTAGCCAAGAAAATGAAGTAGACCCGATGACAGGCCTATTTCCCATCAGAAGAGAGCGGTCGTTGCCGCTCTCTTTTTTTCAAATAGGAGGACCCGGCCGTTGCCGACCGGGTCACAAAATCAGATCCGTTAGAAAAGTGTAGGATTAGAATCTCGTGGTCATGTTGATTTGGATCGAGTTCTTCGCGGTTGACAGGACTTCAACAGGATTGGCGATGGGGGTCGGAACCTTAGTGGTTTCTCTGACTACACTGATCGCCAGTTCACATCCCTCGACTGGCGCGTAACCAAGACCTCCGAGGAGGAATTGTCCATCACCATCCTGCGACTGGTACGGATACAGTGCCTTGTCGAGCTGCGTATGTTTGTTAAGCCACTCGTATTTGGCGAAGAGATAGACCTTGGAAAGCCAGGTCTCGGCAGTCGCCACGTTGACCTTACCCATCAGAGAGAATCCCTTGGCCTTCTCCTGGTTATCCTTGGTAATTTTTGTAGTAAAGTCTTCTCTATCCCAGGTCTGGAAGTACTCGACAACGGCGCTGACCCACTTGCGATATTTGATCACGCCAGCCACTTGCATACGGTCTTTCTTGGTGTTCTTGCGGAAATCAGTGGCCATTGAGTCCGGATAGGCAATGTTCGGCCAGCCACTGTAATATTGAGCCCAAATACCGGTCTCCCCAAAGTCGGGGTTCTTGGGAAACGGATAACCAGCTGCAAAAAGGATGATGTCCTTGTTCTTGTTCATTTCACGATGAGTGAAACCACCGCCATTCATGACCTGCAGCGCAAATGTACCGTAGCTACCGGGGCACTCACCAATGATACTTAAGCCGAGGTCGGCCCGTTCCAGGTAGCCAAGCTTGTCGAGCGACACGGCATCGATGTAGCGCAGACCCCAGGCTTTCTCTACATAGTCAAACCAGAGCAGACCCTGCATACCGAAACGCATGGTAGTGTACTTGATGAGCTTGTCGCCTTGAATGTAAGCTGACCGGAGCCGGTATTGCAGGCCGTATTCGTCCATGTTGCTGCGAGGAATCACGTCAATCATCAAATTGGCCGAGAATTTCTCGCCGAACTGCTGGTCAAGAATCAGCCGAGCGCGGGCAATGTCAAAGCTGTTGAAATTCTTCCCCTGCCCTTGATCATTTAGATGCATTTTCCAGTTAGCAAAAAGCACTCCGCCGACCTTGGGTTCTCCTGCTGTCAGGGAATTGGTCGCAAACAGAAAGGCCATGACAACCAGTAGCAGCAGACAAATCCTTTTCATAGATTCTCCTCGTGTTTCTCTCATTATGCAATTATTCATTATCAAAGACAGCGATAGCTCTCTCCCATTCAAACCCTTAACCGCCAAGTCGGACGGCAGAATCTGAACGGCCTATTTAATACAATGCCATATTGATGTCAACCATTTTTTTCGTTGGCTAAGCCGCCTTCTGCGTAAGAGCCAGCCTCGATTCTGTAGCCAAGTGTATTCGAAGACAAGCGATTAGCCGTCGTTTGATGAAAGTCATTTCGGAGCAGGTCAGCCATATTATCGCAACGAGCTCGTGATCGACAGCACGATCTGTCGAGCGACTAAAGCATGACCAATGCCGGTAGGATGACAGTGATCGACGAAATACTCTCTCTCTGGAAATCCTATGAAGAGATTCTCCAGATCAATCAGCGGAATGTTGTTTGAGGCGCAGAAATCACGCAGAGCTTGATTATAACCGGCCTTGATGCGAAGCGAATAGTGATCAAGCTCCTTTGCGCGCTTCAAGTAGCCGGCGGTCTCGCTTGGATTGTTGCGACAGGATTCAATGCCAAGATTGTACAGGAGTGTCGCATTGAGACTGTCGCGACGGAGAGCGGCAAAGAGGTACTGAACCGAGTCAAGCCCCTGTCGCCAGAGTGACACCGCCAGGTTGTTTTGCAGCCGAGGATCATCGGGTGCTTCGGCAAGTTGCCTGCGATAGGCTCGCTCTGACACGGCCGGGGCAGTGTCGCTCAGATTCGTTGAATATACGCGCTTAGTCCACTGATCGGATGTACCAGGCAGCAGAAAAGTGTCCAGACAAAGATCCCAGGACTTAGCTAGATACTGTTGCATGCTATCGGCCATCACCAGCCGTCCCGCGCTGTCCCTGCCGCCGGCGAAAACCTTGAACTGGATTCCGGGGGGCCAGAGATCAGGCGTCGGAATAGAACATGTCATAAGCCTGCAGTCGTTCCTATCACACCACCCCTTGATGGCGACCAGATTTTCGCGGAATTCCTGCATTGATACTCGTTCCTTGACCTCACCGGTTGCAGGTGTTGTTTCTCTGAGTTTCAACACAATGTTCTTGAGGAATTGGTAACCGTAGCTTCTGCCAAGCAGCTTGTTGAGCCAACCGTAATGTCTGGTCATGTCGAAAAGCTGTCTGTCGGAAAGATAGCCATTGAACGAAGGGTCATTGTTACCAAAGTATGTGATTACCAAATCGGGTTGGAGTTCATCGCCTCTCAACTCAAGCAGCTTACGACACTGCCAGCTTGTGTATCCGGCGACCGATCCGTTGATCACGACTATCTGACGATCCGTCATTGCCTTCTGCAGCAAAGCGCGAACTTGCCATACGAAGGAGTCAGTCGACTTCGTCAATCCCAGTCCGAGCGGCGTGGAATCGCCAAGGAACAGGATTCGGTATTCGTTCGCTTGACGTTGATGGATCTCCGGTCCGGAAAAACCCTGCTTGTTGACGTAGATGAACGACGATCGGTAGCCGGGCTTCATCTTCCAGAACAGATCTGGATCAGACTCCTGCATACCCATGAAGGAGTCAAAGAGGTGCATTTGCCAGAGCTTGTACTCGTAGTTGACATCATCCTTGCGGGACAAATAGTCAACGGACAGATGTACAACCAATCGCACTGCCAGCTCGAAGACGATAAACAGAATCGCCAGCGTGATAAGTCCAAACAGGAGGTTACGCTTAGTTGCCATCGGCACCGTCAATAGCTTTCCGTTAGAGAAATTTCACCCGACAACAGTTTCAGGGTTCGCTTGCCAACGCTGACGATGAGGGCGCCGTCCACATCGATATCGATTGCTGTGCCGACCAAAGTCTTGTTGTCATGCCGAATACTGATCTGTCTCGCAAGGATTGACGAATAGTCTTTAATCGCCTTGAGTTGGTCTTTCAAGCCACCCTTGAGAAACTGTAAGTAGCGTTCTTCCAGCTGCAGCAATACCTCTTGCACCAGTTTGACGCGATTGACCGGACAACCTTGTTCGATCTGCAGCGATGTGGCCTTGTCTGCCAGTTCGGCAGGAAAGTCCTTAGGTTCGTGATTGACGTTGATGCCGATTCCCATGATGAGGTAGTTTATGCGGTCAAGCTCTGCAGACAACTCAGTCAGCACTCCTGCTGCTTTCTTGCCGTTGACAAGCACGTCGTTGGGCCATTTGATCATCGCAGATAATCCGGGATAATGGCGGATTGCTTCTGCGACACTTAATGCCGCCACGAGGGACAAACCCGGTGCCTGTGCCGGCGCAACAGTCGGTCGCAGAATTACGGACAAGTAAATGCCTAGCTTGGGGGGTGACATCCAACTGCGTCCCAGCCGACCGCGCCCTGCCGTCTGCCGCCCGGCGACAATGATTGTGCCATCCGGTGCATTCTTGATAGCATGGCGGTGGGCAACGCTGTTCGTGGAACTGACCGAGCGAAAACCATGGATCTCCTTTCCCAGCATCTGCGTCTTGAGACCCCGGGCTATCTCATGGGGAAAAAGAATATCGGGTGCCATCCGAAATCTGACTTCACCGCGTCGGCTGGTCTCGAACCGATATCCCCAGCGGAGCAATTCACTCAGACTCTGATTCACTTTCTTGGTGCTAAGATGGAATCGTTCACCAAGGGATTTTGGCGAAGTCCAGTTCTCTTTCTGGTCTTTCAACATGTTCAAGATGTCGATTTGAGTCTGGGTAATGTCGTCAGGCATGATCGAGGCCTACTGAAGGGACTGTTGAGAAAGCTTAGACCGTGTCATTGCGAGGAGTGCGGAGAGGTGATGCAGGGTGTGGAGCACGACGAAGCAATCTCGATTTACGCTCTTCAAATGCATGCGCGCAGATTGCTTCGTCGTCACTACCCCTCCCCTCTCTCTCCCACCCTGACTCCTCGCAATGACAATTCCGAGGTTTTTCAACAGTCCCTGAAGATGAAGGGACAACTTGAGGCGTTGTCCTGATAGTGAATGAGTAAACAGAACAAAGTGAACCATCGGCTCGCCCCTGTTTGGCGCCAGATTGCTTTTCAATATCCTTCCCCGAGAATAAGTCGCAATGGAATCAGCAGCCGTAATAGAGTTCGTACTCGCCGGGCGTCGGTTGACGGCGGATGTTGTCAATATCCCTACGCTTCTGTATCAGCCAGTTCTCCAGCAAGTCCTCACTGAACACGCCCGCTTCCAGAAGATATTTGTTGTCGCGCTCCAAAGCCGTCAAGGCGGCATCGAGAGAAGTCGGCAACTGATGTAGCTTCTTCAGCTCGACTGCGGAAAGTTGGTCGAGGTTTTTGTCAAGCGCCGAGCCGGGATCAATCTTATTCTTTACACCGTCGACGCCTGCCATAACGAGAGCCGCGAACGCTAGATAAGGATTCATCGTTGCATCCGGCGGTCGGAACTCAAAGCGCATCGTTTTGGGATCTTTCTGGTAACCCGGAATGCGGATGCAGGCGGTACGATTACCGACCGAGTAGGTTCCCGCGACAGGCGCCTCAAATCCGGGAACCAGTCGTTTGTAGGAATTGGTCGATGGATTTGTAAACGCCAAAATCGAGTCGACATGCTTCAGCAGTCCACCCATATAATACATCCCTTCCTTGGAGAAGCGATGTGCGCCATTCTTGTCGTAGAACAACGAACCGGTGGCCGATGCCAGATAGTGGTGAAGATGCAAGCCCGAACCGGGTTCGTTGTTGAGCGGCTTGGGCATGAAAGTCACTGTCTTGCCGTTACGGAAGCACTCGTTCTTGATGATGTACTTCACCAACAGGCTTTGATCAGCCATCTTCAGGAGCGGAGCGAATTTGACCTCGAACTCATATTGACCGGCGCCTCCGACCTCGTGGTGATGGTACTTAACTCCCACACCGGCGTCAGCTAACAACGAGGCGATCTGATTGCGCAGATTATACGTGCGGTCATACGGCGGCGCGGCGTGGTAACCCTTTTTGTGACCGATCTTGTAGCCAAGTTGATCGGCCTCCGCAGGATCGATCCAGCCCCCTTCCTCGGAGACGATCTGATAATATGCGCTTTGTGACTGCTGGTCGTAACTGACGCGATCGAAAAGATAGTACTCGAATTCAGGGCCGAAAATCGGAGCAGTGCCTTTAATGACGCGGCTGACGTATTTTTCAGCCGCCGCCGCAACCCTTCGTGGGTCTCGATCAAACGGTTCCGCGGTTTCGTCAACATCCCAGATGTTGCCAAGCAACGAAACTGTTGGCCTCTCAAAAAACGGATCAATAAACGCCGTTGTCGCATCGGGAATCATGATCATATCACCCCGCTTGATCGAGGCGAAACCGGAGAGCGAGGAACCATCGACCCCGACACCGGACTCGAAAAGTTTCTGTTCCAGCGAGCTAATCGGCAAGGTGATATGGTGCCAGCTTCCAACCAGATCACAGAATTTCAGGTCAAGGAACTCAGCCCCCTTGTCCTTCGCCAGCTTCTGTATCTGCTCCAATTTCATATTGTCCGTCTCCAGAGGTTGATCCGCTTGTGACACATATTACAAGAAGTTAAACCCCGTGCGCCCGCTTGGCAAGCGAATTGACGCTAGCACCCTTCATTGCCTTGCTGAGTCGATTTGGCCGCCCATACTCAGAAAAGCCATGTTGGGCAGCGCGCTTCTGAGTATATTCCCGTATTATGATTATCGCCATCTCAAGGAGAGCTTAGTGGCACTGAAAACGGCTGATGAATACAAGCAGAGCCTAAAAACGATGCGTCCGAATATACACAAATTCGGCAAAGTAATCGAGGACGTCACGATTCATCCGGCTACCCGTTGGACGGTCGAAGGACACGCACAAATCTACCGCGCTCAGCACGACCCTGAGACGAGAGAGTTGGTTACAACCACGTCGCATCTGACCGGCGAACTGATTTCTCGGTACTTGTCGATCATCAGTTCGGCAGAAGAACAGATTGCCAACTCCAAGATGAAGCGACTTATGTTCCACATCACTGGCACTTGCACCGGCGGACGTTGTGCCGGTTGGGCCGCGATAAATTCACTTTGGGCGACGACCTACGATATCGATCAGAAAATGGGCACCGATTATCACGAACGCGTCAAGAAATGGCTCATCGGTGCGCAAGCACGTGACATCACGATAGCCGGGGCGCTGACCGACCCCAAAGGTGACCGTACCAAAAAACCATCGCAGCAAGTTGACCCCGATATGAATCTGCATATCGTCGAGCGGCGCAAGGACGGCATCGTTGTCCGCGGAGCCAAGGTGATGATTTGCGGTGTTGCCGCCGCCAATGAGATTTTCATCCTGCCGGGTAGCGCCTACAAAGAAGAAGATGCCGACTGGTCGCTTTCCTGTGTGATTCCCCGCGATATCGAAGGATTGACGATCGTCGAGGCGCGCCATCCCAATGATACTCGTGAAATGGAAGAACCGGAATCGTTCGATACGCCGGTCAAGAGTGGCGGCATCACACAGGCATATCTATTCTTTGAGAACGTCTTCATTCCGAACGAACGGGTGTTTATGGCCGGCGAGTATGCCTTC
>Ga0209777_10009862_pt1 | contig 10211 bp, 7 predicted proteins | sample FrelakmetHBP12HB_FD_187147 | JGI IMG/M metagenome (GOLD analysis project Ga0209777, IMG submission 187147) | Freshwater lake sediment microbial communities from the University of Notre Dame, USA, for methane emissions studies -HBP12 HB (SPAdes)... | ecosystem: Environmental > Aquatic >...
TTGGGCTGGCGGTGTGATGAAAACCGCCTTCGACAATGTGCCCATACACATCCCAGGCGAGTATATGTTCACATACAACCAATACACGTATGCCAACGCGGATAACGTTTCCGGCCATCCGTTGGACCGTGTCTGTCGCGAAGTGGAGCAATTGGTCAAGCAATGGCCCGACCGTTTGACCATGGCCTCCACCGGCGGTCCGGTTTCCGGCAAGGACGTACCTGATGCCGCTGGCTGGAAATCCAATACAAAGAAACTGGAATCGGCCGGTGCCATGGGTATTGAGTATTCACTATCCTGCCCGCAAGGCGGCGATGGAACTGAAGGCGATATTGTTTCTCAGAATGCTGCCCTTACTGCAAAGATTATTGACTGGATCATGCAAGTCGGTGATCCGGATATTCCCAAACTATTTAAACTTTCCGCGGCAGTAACTTCCATCGTGCCTATCCTGCGCGCGATTCGTAAGGTGCTGGATAAATACCCTAACAAGCAAGCCGGCATCACCCTGGCTAACTCCTTCCCAACGCTGGCTTTTCGCCCGGCTCTGGATCGCGCTTGGGATGAAGGGGTTATCGTCGGAATGAGTGGCGAAGGCGTTACACCGATTTCATACCTTACGTTGATGCAGGCTGTTCCAGAAGGTATTGAGATTTCTGGCAATGGCGGTCCGATGAATTACAAAGCCGCCATGGACTTTCTTGCGTTGGGAGTCAAGACGGTCCAATTCTGCACCATCGTGATGAAACAGGGTTATGGAGTCATCCACGATCTCGAATCGGGTACTTCATTTCTAATGCTAGAGCGCGGCATCCATTCGCTGAAGGAACTGATTGGCATCGCCCAGCCTCATCCCGTTACAGACTTCATGGCATTGACGCCAGTTAAAAAGATTTCGGAAGCCCGGCCTGAATTCTGCGTTTCCTGCGGAAATTGCGTTCGCTGTCCATACCTGGCCATCACTCTCGACGGACAAGGTCTCCCGCACACCGACCCATCCCGTTGCATTGGCTGCTCCATATGCGCCAAGAAGTGCTTCACCGGAGCCATCCTCATGCGCACACGTAACGTTGAAGAACTTGCCATGTTGAAAGAAAATTAGGAGGCGAACCATGACCACTCGTTTTGAAAATGGAATCGTTGTTACGCTTGGGGAAAAGAATCGCGTCCTCTGGAACGCCACCGTTGTAACTGATGGAGAACTGGTTGACGCGCTGGGCAATTCAGATGCAATGAAGCGCCGTTACCCCGATGCCAAATCTGTTGATTGCTCCGGAAAGATTATTCTGCCCGGATTCATTTGTGCACATCATCACTTCTACTCAACCATGGCTCGTGGCATGGCAATCCCAGGCGAACCGGCGAAGAATTTCGTCGAAATCCTCGAAAAACTGTGGTGGAAGGTGGACCGTGCGCTGGGCGAAGAGGATATCCTGCTTTCGGCCCAGCTCCCATTGATTGACTGCATCCGCAATGGCACAACAACGGTAATTGATCACCATGCCTCCCCATCCATGCGGGATGGCTCCCTTGACCTCATCGAGAAGGCTGTCCGCCAGGCTGGCTTGCGCGCTTCGCTCTGTTACGAAGTCTCCGACCGTAATGTCATTGGTGGTGGGATCGCCGAAAATGAACGCTTCATCAAGAAAGTTGGCCAGGGCGATGGTCAAATTGCAGCCATGATGGGCTTGCACGCCTCCTTCACGCTTTCCGACGAGACTCTTGAAAAATGTGTCGCCATTGCCAAGGATGGTAACGTTGGGTGCCACATTCACGTGGCGGAAGATCTCACCGATCGGGAAGATTCACTTAAGAAATATAATACGACCATTGTAAATCGTTTGCAAAAGATGGGTGCATCCGGTAGAAAATCCATTTTCGTCCATTGTGTCCACATTGACGAGGAGGAAATTGATATTGTGGCAAGGACCGGGACTATCGTCGTTCATAACCCCGAATCGAACATGAATAACGCGGTCGGAGTCACCTCAATTCTTAAAATGCTAAATAAAGGCATTCTCGTCGGACTTGGAACCGACGGCATGGGTTCCGACATGCTTGCACAAATGCGCTGTGCCTACCTTCTGCATCGCCTGGCAAACCACGATCCGCGCGTAGCTTTTATGGAAGCTCCGCAAATGCTGCTTCAAAACAACGCGGAAATCGGCAAGCGGCAGTTTGGTCTGATCCTTGGCGAAATTGCTGAAGGCCGACCTGCCGACCTGGCTATCATTGACTACTGTCCGCCAACCCCGCTCAACGAGGCGAATTTCCTGGGTCATCTCATCTTTGGGCTGGTGGATGCTGTCGTGGATACAACCGTCTGCCGCGGGAATATTTTGATGCAGGGCAAAAAGATCCTCAGTATGGATGAAGAACGACTCGCGGCCCGCTCGCGCGAGCTTGCACCGAAAATGTGGAAGCGTCTGCAAGCATTCTAGGCTAAACCCACATTCCTCAATTAAGAGAGCACACAGAAATAATCTGTGCGTTCTTTTGATTCCAGCAGAAAATCTTCTCATAAAATTCGCGAATAATATACTATAATATTACTAATCTTATCTTTATCAGGATAATAAAATATGAAACGCGTTGCTCTCTATCTTCAGGATTCCCATGATCTGCGCGACGGGTTGGATTGTGTCCGTTATGCAGAAAGCCGTGGATTTGAAGCAGTCTGGCAAGCTGAATCGCGTCTGGTTCGCGATGCCATCGTCCCGATGGCAGCCTACGCCGCGGTAACTGATCGTATCAAGGTGGGTTCGGCCGTTATTAACAACTGGTCACGCAATATCGGCCTGCTTGCCTCAACCTTCCTCACCCTTGATGACCTGGCACCCAATCGGATAATCTGCGGCATGGGTGCTTGGTGGGATCCGCTTGCCAAGCAGGTGGGAATTGATCGCAGGAAACCACTGACTGCAATGCGGGAAACTGTCACGGTGATGAAGAGGTTGCTCAATATGGAACGGGTAACTTTCCAGGGTGAATTCATTCATGTTAATGACATCGAGCTGGATGTTGTACATGGGCGGCGCGAACCTCGCAATATACCCATTATGATCGGTGCCACCGGTGATCAGATGATGGAATTAGCCGGAGAGATTGCTGATGGTGTGATCCTGAATTACTGTGTCCCCTTGGAATATAATGACCGGGCGTTGGAACTTTTGTCAAATGGTGCAAAAAGAGCCGGGCGTAATCTCGAAGAGATTGACCGTCCACAGTTGATCGTCTGCTCGGTTGACGAGGATCACGACAAGGCCATTGACGAAAGCAAAATGCTCCTGTGCCAGTATCTTGCCCAGCAACCCCATATCGCTAAAGCCAGCAATGTTTCACCTGATATTATTTCCGAAATTCAGTCAATTTTGGGTTGGCCTGCTACCAGAGAACAGATTAATAAAGCCAAGCATTTTGTCCCGGATGATCTGATCAGCAGCGTCACAGCCTCAGGCACACCTACCGAAGCTCGGGCCTGTGTACAGGAATATATTAACCATGGTGCCACCTGCCCCATCCTTTACCCGGCTGGAGGAAGTATCCAACTCTTGATCGATACTTTCGCGCTTTAAGCCATTTCGTTCCCACTTCTGGGCAAAAGTATTATACAATTGAAGCAGCAGAATATTCTTCAGGCAAAGTGTGCTGAGCCTTCGAACGGTATAATGATTTGCAACTTGCGTCTCTGGAGAGGATGAACATATGGCCGAGAAAAAACAATTAATAAATAGTGCAACTGCTGCTGACCACTTGCGAGAGGAATATGAGCGGCAATCTGCTCTCTTCGACGCCCAGCCCAATATCGTTCAGCGTTTCCTGGAAGCCCAGGCAAGCCAGGTCGCAAACGCTTTCTTTGAACGCCCGTACAACCTTCGTTTTTCATTGCCGGACCGGGTGACATTATCTAGTAATAGTGAACCTCTTCTTGTTTCACCCTCAGCCCGCGAACAGAGAGTCGGTAAAATAGGTGACCTTTTCTCGCGGCGGAACGTCCACGAGACCCTGCGTCAGCGCTTTGCGGAATTGAACAAGTCGGGCGACAAAGCTGTCGCGGTAAGCGCAGAATTGGTTCGGTTTGCGACCGCCAATACCATGGTGCGCAATATGCTGCCTTCCGGCCGGCGCGTAACTTACCTGCCTGCTAATGATGACGACATCCCTTCTATCCCAGGCGGGGATGCTAACTCCGATCCAGATTCGGCCATTACCTCCAGTACGGACGCCATCGCTGAGGAAGGCCAAGCAGAGGAAGGTCGTGGCACGTTCCAGGTTCCCTATGTGCCGGAAGCACGTCGCTTCTTCCTGCCACAATGGATCGCCTTCGACAGTCACGATAAATTAATTGTGAATTCCATCGGGGAAGCACTGGCACATATCGCTTCGATGCAACGCTTCCTGACCATTCTTTTTGATGCCCGCTCATTGGCTCCCTATATTGTTGCCGATGAAGAATTCGAAAAGAAACTCTATGGCATGCTCGGACAGTTGGTCAACCAGGGCCGTGCTCTGGCTCGTTATCAAACCAGGGAAATCATCCACACCATTCAAGACCGCGCCAAAGCTCAAAGTCTCAATAGGGGTCTCAGTTTGAGCCTCCCTTATTTCGATGATCAGGATCTAATTATTAAGATGCATAATTTCGTGATAATACCCGCCGGACGGATCATGTTTGTTCCGGCTTTTGTAGTGCGTGCAGCACTTGAAGAACAGGCAAAAATAGCTCAAGATACCCGTTTCAGCCATTCCACACGCACTCACCTGATGACCGAACTCCAAATGCTGGGAGATGCCTTTGAGGCATCCGGTGAATAAAATTGGAATAAGTATCTATCCTAAAATTATGAGAGAACCACATTTTGCGTGTTGGCACGCAAAATGTCAACTTCTCCTGAATTCTCGGATGTGTTATAAATTAATCAGAAGGAATAAAGGAAACAAAAGCGGGAGGTGACCCAAGAAATTCATCTCCCGCTTCACCATGACTTATGAGCTCCGCCCCAATTTACTCTTTACGCGTTCCGGAAGTTTTCCTGACCATGGAGACATCTCCAAAAGGCTTGTCTACCATTGAGGCAGAGTCGCGCAAATCGCTTTATGGGGGTAATGTACTTTCAGAACATCCACGTCCGCCTGAATGGCAAAAATTTATTCGACAGGTTCGACACCCTTTCAATCTCCTTATGCTTCTCGCAGCCATAATCAGCCTCTGGCAGAAGGATTGGACTCTCGCCCTGATAATCCTGCTTTTGAGCATCGCCAACAGTGCGTTCTCCTATTGGAGGGAACACCGCGCTGAACAAGCCATTGAAATATTACGGCATCTTCTCCCATCTTATGCCCATATTATTCGTGACGGCACGGATGTGCATATCCCAGCCAGCGACGTAGTTCCGGGTGACATATTGATCCTGGCCGAAGGCGATAACATACCGGCAGACGCTCGCGTCGTCGAGGAATACGGACTGCGGGTCAACAATGCCTCATTAACAGGCGAGGCGGTCGCTGCTCGTAAAACCGCCGAAGCCTCTATCCTTCCCGGTCTCAGTGATTTGGAACGCCCCAATGTAATTTTTGCAGGGACCTCTGTCGCATCTGGGACGGGGAAAGCCATCGTCTATGCCACCGGGATGTTAACACAGTTTGGGAGAATCGCTCAATTGACACAAACCGTCCAGGATGAGCCTTCCTTGTTTCAAAAAGAATTGGGGCTCCTTAGTCGCAGATTGACATTGATCGCAATCATCATCGGCGGAACTGTCTGGGCACTCGCCACGTTTGAACCGCATGTAAGACAGCATTTCCCTAATACTATCCTGCTTGCACTTGGTACGCTGGTCGCAGTGACACCCGAGGGCCTGCCTGCCACCCTGACACTTTCCCTTGCAATGGCTGTCCAGCGGCTAACATCTCGTGGCGTTTTGGCAAAACGGTTGAATGTGATCGAAACATTGGGGAACGTTTCAGTCATCTGCACCGATAAAAGCGGGACATTGACTCAAAACCAAATGACCGTCCGTGAAGTCTGGGTGGCTCGCCGCCGTCTCAAAGTTACAGGGGCTGGCTATGAACCCAAAGGTCAATTTATTCCATCACCTGCGGACACTCCATTTGAAAAGGACTTCCTTAGCCTGTTGGAAGCGGCATTATGCTGCAATAATGCCCGTATTAATCCTCCCGGTCCGGAACACCCCAACTGGACTAGTCTCGGTGACCAGACCGAAGCAGCACTAAAGGTGGCAGCTCTGAAATATAACATAGACGAAAACGCTGTCGCAGTTTTTTTGCCTCGCGTTCATGAAATTCCCTTTGATGCTCGCCGAAAACGCATGACCACCATCCACCGGGAGATCGACCGCGAAGTCGCTTTTGTAAAAGGCGCGCCGCGTGAAGTATTGCAATTGTGCTCCCACATTCTGGTTGATGGCGAAACACAGCCAATTAGTGAGGCCCTTCGTACGGAAATATTAACTGCCAACGATGAATACTCGCGCCGTGCCTTGCGGGTACTTGGCTTGGCCCGTCGTAATTTGCCACCGCGTTCCGGGGCATATACACCTGAAATAATCGAACGGGATCTGACTTTTCTAGGTCTGATGGCCATGATGGATCCTCCACGTCCCGAGGTTGAGCAGGCTATTCAAACTTGTCGTCAGGCTGGCATCCGTATTGTAATGATCACTGGCGATTATGGACTCACTGCCGAATCGCTAGCCAGACGCGTTGGCATGGTTACCACGCCTAATCCTACCATTCTGACCGGTGCCGAACTAGACGCTCTGGACGACCTTAAGCTGCGGCAACTTTTGGATGAAGAAATCATTTTTGCTCGCATGGCACCCGACCACAAATTACGATTGGTTTCTGCTTATCAAGCCTGTGGTGAAGTGGTAGCGGTGACAGGTGATGGTGTCAACGACGCACCTGCTCTGCGCAAAGCCGATGTGGGGATTGCCATGGGGATTATTGGCACAGATGTAGCCAAAGAAGCGGCTGATATAATACTTACCAACGATAATTTTAGTTCCATTGCGGTCGCCATTGAAGAAGGCCGGGCCATTTTTGATAATATCCGCAAGTTTATTACCTATATTTTCTCCAGCAATGTCTCTGAAGTTCTCCCATTCTTGTTGACTTCGGCGCTTGGTATTCCACCAGCGCTGACAATCCGTCAAATCCTTGCGATTGACATGGGCACCGACATTCTCCCCGCGCTGGCGCTTGGTAGTGAAAAACCCGAGCCAAATATCATGAAATATCCACCTCGCCGTTCCCAGCCGCTTCTGGACAAAGGTCTTCTTACAAGATCCTTCCTTTGGTTGGGGCTTCTCGAGGCTGGGTTATGCTATCTGGGTTTTCTTTCCACTTATCTTTTTTCTGGAAATGCCAATCTGCTCAACCAACCCTTCCTGAACGGTATTAATTGGCCTAAATTATTAGTTATCCCGGGAGATATAAATGTGGTCGCCAAGACCGTTTTCCTGGCAGGGGTTGTCCTCGTTCAAATCGGAAATGCATTTGCTTGTAGGACTTCTAAAGAACACAATACCCAGATGGGCTGGGGTAGTAATAGAGTATTACTGTTCGGTATTGCACTAGCTTTGCTAATGATTGGTGGCCTAGTTTACATTCCCTTCCTAGCAAAAGCCTTTGATAATCAGGTTTTTCCGGCGATCTTTTGGCCAATTCTTATACTTTTTTCGTTGATCCAGTATACCTTGGAATGGTTTCGAAAAGCTCTGGTCCGCAAGAAAGAAAGAACACCCGCAAGTCAACTTTCTGATTCTCGCTGAGAGGAGGCAACAATTATGAAAGTCATTGTCATGGGCTTTGGAAGGATCGGTTCGCAGGTCAGCAAGCTTCTTGCCGAACAGCACCATGATGTCACCATTATTGACCATGAATCCATCGCTGGCATGCGCATCGACCCAACCTTTAAAGGTCGAGTCATAAAAGGTGTCGGGTTTGACCGGAAAATTCTGATCCAAGCCGGTATTGAACAGGCCGAGGCGTTTGTAGCATCCAGCACTTCCGACAATGCCAATATTGTCGCAGCGCGTATCGCCCGAAACATCTTCCATGTGCCGCGTGTCGTGGCGCGCCTATATGATCCTCTCAGGGCGGAAATATACCAGCGCCTGGGGCTGACAACTGTCTCCGCCACCAATTGGGCCGCGGAGAAGATCTTCCAGGAATTGACCCACACTGACATGGATGTTCGCGAGACTTTTGGCCGTGGGGAAGTTTCACTCGTCCACCTGGAAACTCCTCCCCATTTATTTGGCCGGAATGTGAAACAATTGAATGTTCCAGGTGAAGTCATGGTCATTTCCATTACACGGAACGAACAGGCCTTTATCCCAATTGTCGGAACAGAATTCCAGGAAGGGGATTTAATCAATCTGGTTGTATTATCTTCTGCAATGGACCGCCTCGAAGAAATGCTTGGGTTGGGAAGGAGGTAATTATGTTTGTAATCATTGTCGGAGGTGGAAATACCGGTTCGTATCTGGCAAAACTGCTCCTGGATGCCGGGCATATCGTCAAAGTCGTTGAAGAACGTCCTTTGGTTTTGGAAAAAATGGAGGGGGAGATCCCACCAGAATCGATCCTGGTTGGTGATGGGAGTTCACCAAAGGTCCTTGAAGATGCTGGCGTGCTCAAAGCCAATGTTTTGGCCGCAGTAACCGGGTCCGATGAAACCAATCTGGTGGTAACATCTTTGGCGCGGTTTGAATTTAATGTGCCGCGTGTTATTGCTCGTCTCAATAATCCAAAGAACGCTTGGCTGTTCACGCCGGAGATGGGCGTTGATGTAGCTCTCAACCAGGCGGATATATTGGCGCGACTTGTGGCCGAGGAAATGTCCCTTGGCGATATGATGACACTGCTCAAGCTGCGCAAGGGTGAGTATTCACTGATTGAAGAAAAAGTCCACCCGCTTTCGCTCTCGGCAAATAAGAACCTCCGCGACCTTAAGATCCCTGAGGAATGCGTTCTTGTTGCCATTATCCGCAAGAACAAGCTGTTTATCCCGCATGGCGATACCGTCTTACTGCCAGCCGACGAGATATTGGCGCTGGTTCACGCGTCAGAATTAAGGCAACTTGCGATTCTTCTTGGTCCCAAAGAGCCAACCTTAAGGAAACCTGAAAAGTGAAAAAACAACCCAATTCGCGTATGTGTTTTATCTGTGGGCTGGAAAATCCAGTCGGGCTCCACTTGAAAATTTACGAGGTTGAACAAGGCATGATAGAGACAATCTACACCGCCCCCGACCATTATCAGAGCTATCCTGGAATTTTGCATGGAGGCATTGTTGCCACCATCCTCGACGAAATCAGCGGACGCGCCCACATGGGCGATCCCTCTCAGCCACGCTTCATGTTTACTGCCAAATTGGAAATAAAATACCGTAAGAATGTACCCTTGGGAAAGCCACTGCGCATCGTCGGAAAAGCCGGCAAGACCAAAGGACGTATGGCTGAAAGTTGGGCAGGGATATACGATAAAGCTGGTTCTCTCCTAGCCGAATGCAATTCATTGCTGATTGATATTCCCCCGGAAGTGATTATTAACGTTGACCCGGCCGCCTTGGGCTGGAAAGTCTACCCTGATTAATTGTCATTTTCTGGAACCTATCCTATAATTCAGGATGAGTTTGCATTTTGAAAGGGCTGTCCCAAAACAAGGGGCAGCCCTTTCTAGGATGACTGGTTATATGCTATCTACCAGTCTCTGAGTTCTTTAATTGGCAACCTGAAAAAGGGGTGCATATACGTTTGTTTCATTAGACATCGCATTCTACTCGACTAGTTGGGGAATGTTTATGCCTAGTATGAAGGAATCACTACGTCTTATTCAATTTGAATTTACGCCATTTTTTTAGAGTATATTTTGGTTCCACAAAGCCCAGCATTTTTGCTGGGTTCTTCTTGTCGGATAATTGTGTAGGATAATTATCAAGGAGAAATCCTATAATTGGGAGTACAAATGAATGAGTGCTAAAATAAAATAGCGTACGGGACATCCACCTGTTTTAAGCATAGCAGGGATTTCATAACGCATCCTATAAGAAATACCGGCTAAATTGGCTGCAATGACTTTATCCCAACCTTCAATACTGTGTGCTCCAGTTGGTTTTTGTTCTCCCCCAATTCCTGCATTGTTGCAGGCGAAATCCAGATGACCGAATTTGTTCAAAGTAAAAT
>Ga0209777_10009863_pt1 | contig 10210 bp, 7 predicted proteins | sample FrelakmetHBP12HB_FD_187147 | JGI IMG/M metagenome (GOLD analysis project Ga0209777, IMG submission 187147) | Freshwater lake sediment microbial communities from the University of Notre Dame, USA, for methane emissions studies -HBP12 HB (SPAdes)... | ecosystem: Environmental > Aquatic >...
ATGGTTAAAGAAAATGTCAAGAAAGAAGAAGCGGAAAGCATGAAGAAAAAATTGGAAGAAGCTGGGGGAAAAGTTACTTTGAAATAAAAACAATTGCACCTTGTATAAACAAAAGATTCCGGATTTCCGGAGTTTTTTGTTATAATAAAAGAATATTGTTAAATTGTTAAATTACTAAATTGCTTAAAATACTTTTAGATTTCAAAAAGCTTCATCGACAATTTAACAATTTAGCAATTTAACCACATGTTTAAAATAATCAAATCTGACAAAAAAACATCCGCGCGTTTAGGAATCCTAAAAACATCGCATGGCGACATTAAGACCCCCGCTTTCATGCCCGTTGGTACGCTTGGAACGGTTAAAACAACCACTCCTGATGAATTAAACGAACTGGGAGCTGATATTATATTGGGAAATACTTATCATCTTTATTTGCGGCCGGGAGATCAGGAAATTAAAAAACTTGGCGGCCTACATAAATTTATGCGCTGGGATAAACCAATTCTAACAGATAGCGGGGGATTCCAGGTTTTTTCTCTTGGAAAATCTATTCGTCCTATCAGTCCTATTAGTCCTATTCCTCTCGTCAAAATCACTCCCGACGGCGTCTGGTTTCGCTCTCATCTCGACGGCTCCAAACATTTTTTCACTCCCGAAAAAGTAATTAATATCCAAAGAAATCTTGGGAGTGACATTATGATGATCTTAGACGAGTGCACACCTTTTCCAGCAACCAAAAAATATGCTACCGAAGCCATGAACCGCACTCACGATTGGGCTTTGAAAAGCCTAAAGGCTTTTCAAAGTATTCGTCATATTGATCCCATTCGTCTTATTTCCCCTCTGCTCTTCGGTATCATCCAAGGCTCTACTTTTAAAAATCTTCGCGAACAGTCCGCTAAATATATTTCTTCTCTGCCTTTTGACGGCATCGCCATCGGCGGAGTGTCAGTCGGCGAAGGGAAAAAAGAAATGTATCGGGTGCTCGATTGGGTAATGCCAATAATTAATAAATCACAAATTACAAATCACAAATTACAAACAAATTCTAAATCTCAAATCCAAAATTCTAAACATTTGGGATTTGGTGCTTGGGATTTGGGATTTAATAAACCGCGCGCGGTTTATTTGATGGGTGTTGGCACTCCCGAAGATATTCTCGAAGCGGTCGAGCGCGGCGTGGACATGTTCGACTGCGTTCTGCCAACAAGATTAGCAAGACATGGTGCTGTCTGGGTTAAAGAAAAAAAATTTAGTGGAAAGTTAAATCTCTTAAATTCGTCCAATAAGTCCTATCCCGATCCTATTATGTCTGATTGTTCTTGTTATGCTTGCCGCAACGGTTTCTCCCGCGCCTACATTCATCATCTTTTAAAAGAGAATGAAGTTCTCGGCATCCGTCTCACCACTTTGCATAATTTGCATTTTATTCTTGATTTAATGAGCCAAATAAGAGATAATATTTCCAAAGGAACTTTCTTGCAGTTTAAGAAAACGTTCCTTAAAAACTGGAAAAGATAGGAGGAAAAAATGAACATCACATCTATCGTCTCAACAGCAATTTTTGCAGCATGGATTTTATGGAAAATAATGATTAAAATATTTGACGATATTTGTATTCAGGGTCCCATTTCATAATTTCAAAAAACATCACTTAAAAATCGGAGGAGAAAAAAATGAAAAAATATACTCTCGCCGAATTACAAAAATTGGTTGACGACCAAACCCAAGGGAGGGGAGGATATTGGCCGGAAGAAATGATTCTTCGGCATGCTCATAAAGAACTTTCGGAAATCGGTGAAGCGATGGATTTTGAATCCGGCGCTCTAAAACCTAAACCGGGTCAAAAAATTCCTAACATTCCCTATGAATTAGCCGATGCTCTTTACGCCCTCATCTGTTTTGCCAACCGCAGAGGCGTTGATTTAGCGCAAGCCTTGATCGAAAAGAAAGGCATTATTGAAGAAAGAGACAAAGACCGATTCAAAAAATCAGATAAAAGCAAACCTCAATACGGAAGCGGGCGAGACGGCGGAGACGGAGACGAATAACCCTACAATTAATCATTTTTTAAAATCTCCAAAAACGGCTTCGGCCGTTTTTTCGTTGCTTTTTCCTTATTTTTCTCTTTTGAATTTTGTTATATTAAATGCGAAAGATTCGGCTTGACTCCAGCGAATCTTAAAATCCAAAACAAAGGAAGGTGTCAAAATGAACATCAAAAAGATCGTTCTGATTTTTGCGATCCTCGTTTTTGGATGCGCAAACCGCTCTTTCGCCAGCGCCGGTTTAAGCTGCCAAGAAAACGGGATGGAAACCTACTGCTCTTGGGATAATACCTCATGGTATCTTATTTACCTGGAGGACAGCGGGGGAAACAAGGTTCATAAAAGCAATTATCTGTTTTCTAACAGCAGTACAACTAGAGCAACGCCAAACCATTGCTCGGACATCGATGGGGAGAAAAAGGTCGAGCTCTTTGCATGCCCATCCGCAGATTCGGGAGCATCCGATTGCACAGAGCTGGTCGACTCCACTTACGTCAGCTACACTGAAGGCTGCGACACAGCAAAACAGAAAATCAAGCATGATTCGCAAGACGATTCCGGCAAAAACAATGATCGCAATCCAATTTGCGATCTCGACTGCAATGTCCGAAACGGGAAAGTGGATTGTTACGGTTCCTGCACCGACCCTGACGGAGATCTGGTTAGTCTAACTATTGACCGAGATGATGATAACCATGGACCGATTGATTATTCGGAAGATTTCTCCGCAAGAAAGTCGTATGACGGCACCGCTTCTTACGATTGCGCTAAACTTGAGTATAATAGTTATCGCATCACCATAAGAGGCGAGGATTCGCGGAGAAACCACGGCGGCAACGACAGTTCTTTTAATTGCGCTGGAAATCCTTCCGCCCCGTCACCTAGTTCGAGCAATAACAATCCATCGAGCAACACGCCAACTACCCAGCCAACCGTTGTTTCACAAACACCCGTTGTTACGCCAACTTCTGCCCCGCAAACCCCTTCATCCAGTGTTAATGATGATCAAAATGGAGCCCCGCTCTATAAATACAGTTCTGGGGCAAACGATTATTTTCTCAGCCTGACCACCGGAATTTTAGCCACTGCTTGGAAATCCACTACCTCCGACGGTCTGTCATTGAAAGAAGCCGCTTCTTTGAAAATGAAGCAGATCTGGTCTGACCCTGATTTTTTGAAAATGATCGAAACTATCGAAAAATCAGCGCCAAATGAAGAGGTCGGTGCCGCAAAGTACATCAAGCTTGCCGAAAGCGATGTGGCAAAAGTTGAATTTACGATTAGCAAAGGCTATTATCGCGACCTCAACAAGATGGTGATTAGAACAGAACTGATTATTTCAAACAAGCTGATCCCTTTGCAGGATGCGGATGGCGCTATCATCCAATATCCTTCAGCGATTCACATCTTTAATGCTCGCTGGTCGCATCCCGACATATTAGGGATTTCATCCAGCGATGTAGCTAAGTACAATCTTGACCCCATGATGAAAAAACTCATCACGCCAAATTTTCAGGCGTCGACAGGGGGGCACACGGGTTTCTGGATCCAAGACGCCAATGGAAAAATAACCAAATATTCCATTGATTTTGTCAATCCGCATACCAGCTATGGAACGATTGATGGCGTTACCACTATTCCTCCGACAGACGGAGAGCCCGCTTATATTGTCAGCGATTTTATTTATTTCTCTGACAAAACTAAGATTCAGCTAAGCGCTCCGGAGGTTACTAGAACCCCGATAACTTTGAGGACGTACGAAGTTGCCCAAAACCTTTATTCCGCCAGTCACGTCAGCGAATTCGATGGATATGGGCTTGAGGTGCCCGTGCGTCAAGCCGCCAAATATGGCACGGATGACGTGACTAATATTATTGACACAATGAATATCGCCGAAATAAAGGGATCCCAAGTGGGAAAAACCGCTTTTGCGGCCGAATCTCTGAAGATGAATTTAAAGAGCTTATCGCCCGCCTTAGCCGAGTACGCCCCCAAAGTTCTGGAAGTTGCGGGTATTGTCGGCACGATTTATTTGGTCTACGACGTTGCCGATAAAATCAGCAAAGGCGAATACCAGGACGCCGCTTGCACTACGCTAAGCGGATTTGGAGGATGTTATGCGGGAGGCTTAGTTTCAAGTCCGATCGCCGTAGCGGTTGGACCGGAAACAGCCGGAATTGGTTCCATAGTCGTCCTGATCGGAGGTTGCGTCGGGGGAGTTTTACTCACCGATTATGTCTGCAACGGCATTATAACCTTCATTGAGGATAATATTTTGGGAAAGGCTTCAAAAGTCACGATTGACCAAGAAGCGATGAAATACTATGGACTGGACAAAATTACTCCGGGGCGTTCGAGCGGAAGAATTTTGAATGAAACCAAAAACTCTAACGCTTTCGGCGGATCATATTTCTGGTACTCCTACCTTCCGGTAGAAAAAGTGGAACCTTATCTCACTGACGAACTTTACCAAAAGGTAGCAAAGGCTTATACCTCGCTAATTATGGTGAGGGGAAACGACAGCGAAAAAGTTTTCGTCGTCTTTCCAATGGATGGCAAACAGTATGTCGCCAAAATACCGCCTTCGGTTTTTTCGGATAAGGTCTTTACCAAGATGTCCATTAATGAATTTCTGAATGGACAGCTGGACCAGATTATTATCGCGAAAAATGGCGTAAAAAAAGGCGATCCGAATTACTGTCCCTTTGCCGATTTTAACGGCGACGGGATTATCAATATTGATGACCTTGAGGATTACTATAATACTCGAGGATTTGAAGCTTGGAAGGGAGGAGCGAAATGATTAAAAAAGCATCTCCGTTGATTTTGCTCATTCTTTCCGCGGCGGTATTTATGGGAGGCTGCGGAGGAGGGGGAGGCGGCGGGGGAACGGTACCACCCACACTCCAAACAATCGCTTCGGAAAATCCTTACAGCAACCAAGGAGGAGAAACGCCAACTCCATCGCCTCCGCCATTATCCGTATCGGAAGAATCGGCAAAATCCATTATCACGCAAACGCAAGTTTCCAGCACAACGACGGGATATAAACCGGAAAGGAATAATGTCGGAGACAAACTTCTGACTATGTCTTTTACTATTCCGGAACCTTGCCAGAATATTGAAAATATTCAGTCGCAAGCCCCGTCTCTTGATTACATTAAAATCGACAATCCCCAAACGGGGGAATGTCGAATTCTCGTGAAACAAAACGAGAAAGGTGGTGGTTTTTTCATCCCCGACGATCTCGTCGTGAATGTAACGACAAAAACCACTGCTGCCAGTTCGGGTTTATCAGTGAAAAGAGAGACGTCTTCCGCTGCTATTAATCCAATTTCTTTCCAAAGGCTAAGTATCATTGAGGGTAATACAATTAAAAAAATTACCAGTCAATGACAAGTTTTAGCTGAAGGAATCCTAAAAAGCCCCCTTAAAAGGGGCTTTTTTTATTTCCTTCTTCTCAAAATGCTTCTCTCCGGAATTTTTTCTTTGAGATCAAATTTCACCCAGACTTTTTCCTGCGGAGTCAAAATTTCATTCAGAAAATTACCTTTTTCATCAACAATTTCCAAAATCTTTGTTTTATAAATTTTGTCCGGTGTGACAATTTCAATTTTCTCACCGACTTTAAATTTATTCTTAACTTCTACTAAATAGCATTCTAAATGCGCTCCCAACTTTTTACTTTCAACTTTTAACTTTATAACTATCCCAATAAAAGTTACAGGCGGCTTGAAAGCTGCGTTACTGTATTCCTGCTCGTAACCTTCGCTGCTCAAAAGAAATCCATGGCTATAACCGCGATTTTGGATTAAATTTAATTCCTTATATAATTCTTTAATCGTATTTTCATACTCCTTTTTACTTACTGCCCCGAAGGGGCCCCTTTGGGGCTTACTACTTAATTCATAATATTTATCTATGGCCTTGCGATAAACACGCGTAACAGTGGCTAAATAATAAACCGTCTTGGCCCGTCCTTCAATTTTTAATGAATCGATCCCGGCCTCGATAAATTGGTCCAAAATATCCAGCGCGCAAAGCTCTTTGGAATTTAGAATATAAGTTCCTTTTTCATCCTCTTGAATCTCTAATAAATCATCTGGGCGCGTTTCTTCTTGAAGAAAATACTTTCCCGTAGGGACAACTCTAGAGTTGTCCCTACAAGATTTGACTTTATATTTCCAACGACAAGATTGCGCACAGTCGCCAAGATTTGATTCGCGACCAGTAAAATATTTTGACAACAAGCATCTGCCGGAATAGGCGACACACATCGCGCCATGACCAAAGACCTCGAGTTTAACACTAGAACAAAGGTCAGACCTCCGGGAGTACCCGGAGGTCTGACCTTTGTGTTCTCCCCAGATCTGACCCATCTTTTTTTTAATTTCCTTAATTTCTTCAAGTGTTAGCTCCCGTGCCAAAACAACTCTCTCCGCCCCTAACTTTGCCCATTGCAAAACCGCTTCACTATTCAAAGTATTCGCTTGCGTTGAAATATGAATGGGAACTTTGGGCAGATATTTTTTAACCAATACCAACATTCCTAAGTCAGAAACTATCACCCCATCAATTTCCCGAAGGTCCTTCGAAGCTTTAGCGAAGAAGAATTTAATTTCTTTTATTTGTTTTTCATGCGGAAAAATATTAAATGTCAAATAAACTTTCACACCGTGTTTATGCGCAAACTGAATTCCTTCCTTTAATGTTTCAAGGTTAAAGGTTATCTCGCGCGGATTTCGAAGGCTCCATTCCGGCAAGCCGCAATAGATAGCGTCCGCGCCAAAAACCACCGCGGTTTTGAGCCGTTCTAAGTCGCCAGCAGGGCATAGCAATTCTATTTTTTTCTTAATATTTTTAGGCATACTAATGGTTTAAAATCCCAAGTTCCAAATAACAAATTACAAACAAACTTCAAATTTCAATGTTCAAAACTTTTAGAATTTGTAATTTTGGTAATTGTTATTTGTCACGAAGTGATCACTTAGTGATTTGTAATTTGTGATTTGAGATTTGTTATTTAATCCATTATACCAGATTACCCCTCTTATTAAAAGGATAACCGCATAATAAATGTAATCTTTTTCACAAAAAGCCTATTCTAGGCTGTTTTTAAATAAAACTCTTGACTTTGTTATGATTTTATGGTATAAAGGTATTATGTAATAATTGTAGTTTAACAACATGTTAAATCCATTCCTTTATTTAAATCTAATAGGGGAGTGGTTTAAATATTTTTTATTCAAAAATTGTATTCAAAATTCGGACTGGTGTATACCGGTCTATGCCTTAAGGAGGCAAAAAAATGGACAAAGGAAAAAGAAACGCAAGAATCGTTTTTTCCATCATGGCGGTATTAATGCTCAGCATCATGTTTCTCGCACTCGCACCCGGCTGCGGCGGAGGCGGTGGCGGGGGAGTAGCCGCCAGCACTCCGGACACAACTCCTAAAATCACAGTAACATCAAATGTGCCTGTGGTTGGTTTTGCACTCGGCGGAATACGCTATACAACGAGCAACGGGAAATTCGTTCTCAGTAATCCGACGCCGAATACCTACAGTTTCGCCTGCGACCAAATCGCAGGGAAAACTGTAACTGCTAATCCGATTAGCGCAACTGTCCAAACTGGCGGTTCAGTGGAATTTTCGTGCCAGTACACTGACATCACAGCTGCAGCAACCGGAACAATTACTGTAACCCCGAACAACTCTGGATTAAATTTCGTCCTATCGGGTGCACAAAATTATTCAAATGCACTCGGCAATGCAGGGGTAGCTTACACCATCAACAATGCGCCCATCGGTAACTATTCATTTTACTGTACAACCGGGTTGAGCGGCATTGGAGTAACTCCAACAGCAACCACACCGACAAATGTAACTTTAACAGCTGGTGTAACGCTGAGTTTAAATTGTAATGCAACTTTAGTTTATCCGACAACGCAAACCGGCACCATTACAATTTCGAGCAATAAAGCGACGAGTTTTACACTTGTTGGTGGAGTTTATAACTACTCTTATTCGATAACGACTGACAACGGATCTTATACAATTAATAACGCTCCCGCAATCAGTTATACGAGTTTCATCTGCAATCCAATTTCCGGTTATACAGTTACAACTAACCAAACATCCGGAACATTGATTGCAAATGGAAGCCTGAGCTTCACCTGCACGTATACACTGACCAGCAACCCGCAACCGACATCGCAGACCGGCACAGTCACAGTTCGCAGCAACTTAAATGTTGCGAACACGGTTGTGACTTGCGGAAGCACTTCGTTGGGCCACTACAGGCTGGCTGGAAGGGAAGTAAAAATGGACACCCTTTCGGGAGATGATCAATACCCATACGGTTATTCTCAAACCGGAATGCCGGCTACAACCTGCACACTAACTTGCCCGTCGCCGGTCGGAACTCAAGTGTTAAATACGACTACGGGAAGCTCTGTGCTTTCCGGCACATTGACTGCTAATGGTAACTTACCATTAAGATGCAGTTACCAGAACGGCGGAAGCGGCGGGGGATTAATCGGACCGCAGTAATTTCAGAATTTTCACAAAGCCGTGGGGCTACAACCCCGCGGCTTTTTTTATTCTAAACATTATTGCTAAAAAATATCTTGTGTGCTAAATTTAGGGTGGATAGATATAATTTTATATGAAATAGATCCTTGATTTCCTGTTGAGTACAACAGGAGCTCGAGGATGACAGAAAAAAAGCAAATTTTTATTAAACAAAAACAAATGCCTTATAATTATTCATCGTCTCCTCTAAATTCTACTGTTTCAACTACACCAGATATCATGACTTATGTTTACGTTGTTTTATTTGTCATTCTGGCTATTTTTATCCTGATAATTATTTACCAGCTCTATAAAAAAATAAGCTATGATCGCGGGAAAATTGCCAGGTCGCTGAATACGGTGTTATTAAAAATTATGATTCCCAAAGGCAATGTTAAAGAAGGCGAGGAAAGCAAAAAAGGCGTCAAGGAATTTGCCGCTCGGGCTAGCCAAATGTTTGCTTCGCTTTATTCGCTTCGCGATCAAAAAATCGCTTTATTTAATTACGAAAAAGGAACTTATATTTCCTTTGAAATCGTTTCTCATCAAGAAAAAATTGCTTTTTATATTTCTTGTCCGAGGCAAATTCAAAGTCTGGTGGAAAAACAAGTTTATAGTTTTTATCCCGATGCGTATCTGGATGAAGTGGATCGCTACAATATTTTTGAAGAAAAAAATCAATTTGCCGCAACCGAATTGATTTTTGCGGAAAATCCTTCTTTGCCCATTAAACTTTATAAAGAATTTGAAGAAGATACGCTGAATGTCATCACTTCGACATTATCCAAGCTTAACCCCGAGGAAGGCGCGGCGATCCAATTTATGATTCGGCCGGCAATTTCCAAATGGCAAAAAAATAGTGAATATTTAATCAAAAATCTTCAGGAAGGCAAGGGAATAAAAAATGAAATTTCCTTCAAGAAAATAGGGGAGGGGACATTAAAATTTAGCTCTGATGTAGCGAGAACCATTGCCTCAACTTCCGATCAAACTAAAGTCAACGAACCGGCCAAACCTAAAACTGCGACGCCGGTAGGGGAGCAGCAAATTAAATTGATTTCGGAAAAAATGGCATATGTTGGTTTTGAAACTTTAATTCGAATTGTCGTCAGCGCTCCCGAAAAAGCCAATGCCAAAATGCACCTCGCTAATATTACCAGTTCCTTTATCGGTTTTTCTCATGCTCTGGGCAATAAATTTATTAAAAGCAAGAAAGCCGGATCGGAAGAGCAAATTATTGAAAATTTTATTTTTCGCCAATTTCCGCATAGTTTTACCAACACGATTTTAAACGTGGAAGAATTAGCCACCGTTTTTCATTTTCCCAATCGCTTTGTCGAAACTCCCAACATTGAATGGTTCACCAGCCGTCTCGCTCCCGCGCCGCCCGACGTGCCAAAGGACGGAATGTATTTGGGCTTAAATATTTATCGAGGAGTCAAAACTCCGATCTATATTAAGCCAACTGATCGCTTGCGCCATACTTATATCATTGGTAAAACCGGATCGGCAAAATCAACCTTGATGAAGGAAATGATAATGCGCGATATTAAAAACGGCGAAGGAGTTTGCTATATGGATCCGCACG
>Ga0209777_10009864_pt1 | contig 10210 bp, 8 predicted proteins | sample FrelakmetHBP12HB_FD_187147 | JGI IMG/M metagenome (GOLD analysis project Ga0209777, IMG submission 187147) | Freshwater lake sediment microbial communities from the University of Notre Dame, USA, for methane emissions studies -HBP12 HB (SPAdes)... | ecosystem: Environmental > Aquatic >...
TCGGCCTCGCTAATGGTTGCCTTCTTGTCATTGAGTAACAATAAGTTAAGGATGAATACAATCTCCTTATAGGTGTTATACATGGGAGTCGCTGTCAGAGCGCAGAACTTCATACCCTCCGCGTAGCGTAGTACATCCTCCAGAAAGGGTGTTAAATATTTGCCACCAAGAGCGTCAGATTGTTCGGCTTTGCTGCTAAATGCTTCCTCTTTTTCATCGATATCAAGGTGATCGCGGAGGGATTGATCGCGGAGATTATGGGCTTCATCGACAATGAGTAATTTACCGCTAAATTGATCTCGAATGCGTTTGATTTTAATTTCGCGCTGGCGCTTTTTAGGGATCGTAGTAGGAATAATACCAATGGTCTCTTCGATAAACTTAGCAAAGGACACATATCCAAATACTTTGTAGCGTTTATTAATAAGTTTCTTGACGGCTCTCTCGATTTTAGCAATATCACGCTCGTAAAGGGTATTTGTCAGTTTCATATAAGTGGTTCCTGTGCATTGAGAGGCGGAGTTGGGCTCGGATCCTTCTCCAAACACGATCTTCTTGCTATCAAAAATGGTTCGGTAAAATCCTTCACGAATGGTGGGAGGCGCAATTAAGTAGACCTCATTTTGTGGATAATATTCAAGCCATGCTTCCGTAATTTGAACGGCGGCACAGGTTTTGCCGACACCAACACCGTGGAATAAGAGCGCGGACATATAGGGTGTTTTAGGAGACATAAAGTTCGAAATGAATCGCTGAACGGGTGTTACTTCAAAAAGGCTATCTCCCGCACAGGGGTCGGTAACAGGGCGCCATTCATGCTGTAGGGATTCAGCAAATTCTCGTTTGGCAAGGAGCTTTTTTAAGAATTCGGGATCAAGGAGATCAGGATAGGCGCCGGTTTGATATTCCCATTCAGTCATGGCAGCAGAAGGAAATAAGTTTCGCTTTTGAAGTTCTTTGACAAGTCTGTCGCGCACTTTAAAGTCGGTCTCGGTATCCCATTTATCAAGAAGCTCATCAGGTGTTAGACTGGCAAACTCTGTTGAATTAATATTATTTTCACTGTTATTGTTGTTATTGTTGTTCATACTGGGAAGAGGTAGTCCTCGTTTTTCAAATTCTGCCTGCACTAATACGCGATCATCTTCATCCAGATTCATTCTCCACAGCGTTTCCAATTGCTCTGGTGACTTTCCAGCAAGAAATGATTGTAATCCTTGATTATTTTCCTTAACTGGCTGTAAGGACAATGGTTCTTCCTCTTCGATGATTGCTTCTGGCTCTTCTGGTTCTTCTGGTTCTTCTTCCTCTTCTGGTTCTTCTTCGATGATTGCTTCTGGATACTCTTCTTCCTCTTCTGGTTCCTCTTCGATGATTGCTTCTGGATACTCTTCTTCCTCTTCTGGTTCTTCTTCGATGATTGCTTCTGGATACTCTACTTCTTCTTCTGGTTCCTCTTCTACTACCTCTACTTCTTCTTCTGGTTCCTCTTCTACCTCTTCTGGTTCCTCTTCTACCTCTTCTGGTTCCTCTTCTACCTCTACTTCTTCTGGTTCCTCTTCTACTTCCTCTTCTGGTTCCTCTTCTACATCTTCTTCGTTATTTAACTCAAACTCGCCCTCATCTGAAACAGGTGACTCATCAGGTGCAGATTCAAGTGATTCTTCCAGATCTCCAAATTCTTCCTTTAATAAATCATATAGAATGGGATCATTTTGTTCATTTTGGCGTTGCATTGCTTTCCATAATTTGAGCCGATTCTCTTTCGTAAATTTCATCAGTTCTGCCCGCGCCTCTGCCACCTCATTTTCAGGGGCTGACTCATTTTCAGCAGCGACAGGCTCAGAGGGCGCCTCGCTAGCAAGAGAACGGTTCGGAGAGGAATTCTCATCTTCATTCTCGAGTAATAAATTTTTGGAGATTCCAAACATCTTGCTATTTATAGAATTATATTTCATTTTCTTTCTAAACGCTTTTAAGGCCTTCTATCCGCACTATACTCGATGCATCTCATTTGTATGAACGGGATAATAATTCTTCATGATCTTACCAGCTTTTAGCAATATTTCTCGTTTTTCCACATTATCCGGACGAATCTTTGAAATGGCTTCATCTAATGAACACCAACTAATCCCCCCAATCTCGCGTGCCATGTGAAAATTATCCATATTCATTTCAACCTTCGTGGACTGCTTACAAATGGCAATGTAATATTTATGGCAGTAATGTACTTGATTGGATCCAAAAAAGGTTTCTGAAATGCAATTCGCATTTTGTAGGATTGAAAATTCATGTGAATGAAGTCCCGTCTCCTCTTGAAACTCTCGAACCGCACAGTGAAGATCCGTTTCATAGGGGATGCGACGCCCTTTTGGAAATCCCCATTCGGGCTCCGTCCATTTGGCAGGATATTCTGACAAAAGCTGCGGCAATTTATCCTTAATTTGTAAAAATCGGCGCTCAGATGTTTCATACTCATTTTTGTGAGATCGAACACTGGATGATTCTCCCCATAAACTATACCACAGTTCCTGAAAGTTTTTGGTACGAATCCGCTCCTGTTCACTCTGTGTCATGCGCACAAGTAGCGATCCAATATATGAATCATCATATTGCATATATTTTCCCCTTATGAATTCTACAAACGCCAGCGAATCTTTGCGCTGAATCAATAGAAATTGAATGGAATCATTACCATTAGAGATATTAGTTGATTTTGAATAAAGTGATGTAATATTCGCATCATTTGCGTATCGAACCGCAATTATTCCATAACTTGTAACGGGTGATAAACAATTACGAAACAAATGTCCATTTATTCCGCAATTGGTGCAATGTAGTGTCCGGTTTGATATCATAATATGATTCTCTTAACGAATACATACTCTAAGTCTTTAGACCTTCTGTCTTTCAGACAGAAGATGGGAAAAAAGGATCAAAGAAATGATAGAGGATAAATAGAATGCAATTTCCACCGAGTGTATGGGGCCCCTTTTTCTGGCACACCATTCATATTGTTGCATTGGGATATCCAAAAAATCCGACATATACCGATAAGAAATGCGCCAAAGAATTTTACGAATCACTTGCCTTTCTAATTCCTTGTTCGATCTGTCGCGAACACTACAAGGAGCACTTACAGGCAAAGCCAATTGCCCCCTTCCTGGACTCCAGAACAGATCTCATCAAATGGACCATTCAAATTCATAATAAAGTGAACCAAATGTTAGGAAAACCCGAGTGGACTCTTGAAGAGGTACTTTCCTATTATGAGAAGGTAGGAGCCAGAAATCGTTCTCCTGTATGGACCAAAGAGGATATGAAGGAGGTCGATTATGCCTCTTTTATGAAGGGGTTTCTGACAGGAAGCGTCGTATTATCGGCAGTAGGCGGTGTAATTTATGCTGTACATAAATTGTAATCATGTCGCATTGCCATCTTATAAAAGAAGGATAAATAACAGAGATATGGCCAATCAGTCATCGGGTATCAATATTTCAAGATATTTGGGTTGGCCTGGATCAGGAAGTCAAGGACAACGCAATACAGGCTGGTTCTCGTCAAGGGATACCGGTTCTACCTCATACCCATCTACGATACCCAGTACGGGTTCTTATTATAATACAACAGGCGATTCATCCAGCTCTATCAAGCGTATTTTGGCGTTAGTGTTAGCAATTCTCATTGTCATGATTATTCTGTTGCTATTTGTTGATAAATACATTACACCCATTTTCCGTTCACAGCCTGGTTCTCCCGGTATCGTTACCTTACCTTGGACGGATACGGGTATATTGTTTTGGAAAACGAATTCAGACACGATTAAAAATGAAATGACACCGATTCAAAATAAATTCTTCGACTACTCATTTATTGTCGATATTTTTATCGAGAATCCTATTTATTTTACCAATCAACCTCGCATTTTAATCAGTCGAGGTGGAATGCCTGTCGATACCAGTATATCAGCAACAATCGATCGCACAACCCTATTAAGCGTGTTTCAATACTATAATTTTGTCGTTGCTCTGTTACCTGATACCACAGACATGATTGTTTCTGTATTAAATCAAAATCACATCATGGAAAATGTGATCATCCCCAATGTTACCGTTCAGAGCCCCTTTCGCTTGGGAGTTGTTATTATGGATAAGGCATTTGAAGTCTACATTGATGGTCGCCTAATGAAAACACGATCCTATGGCGCACCTCTTTTGGATGTACGAGGTGATATTGTGGCAGGATCCACAAATGTTGCCAAATTGCGTACTCTTAAAATCTGGGATCGTGCCCTTATTGCGCCTGAAATTCGAGAGGCCAGACCAGCTCTTACCGCATCTTCTACCTTTGGAGCGGATCCCATTCCTGGTTCATCTACTTGCCTTGACAGTGTCAAGGATGCGGTGGATCCATCCGCAGCAATGAGTGCTATTTCATCTATGGTTCCTAAATCTGCATAAGATACGGGGTAGAGAAAATCAAATGGATCAATAGGGGAATGTCGATTATCACTCAAATCGTATTCGGTATTATTATACTGCTTCTTACTATCTATATTATTGTCTATATGATATATCCGTCATCAGGCAATAATGATGTACTTCCAACAATGACATCACTTCATACAAAGAAGGAGATTGCTCTTGCGGATGTTGTTAAAAAGACCATTTTAGGGACATCAAGCTCTACTGTGATGGGCTTTTTCAAATTAGAAAATGGAAATCGCACATTGAATTACCAAAATGAGTATATTCCGCTACTGCAAGTCGAAAATAACTGGCGTCTCGAAGTGATGCCTTCCTCCATGGGTAATCAAAATCCGGCAACACGCCTACAAGTCAGAACACAACGCGGCGCAGTGAAACAGACAGAAATGATTGATCTGCCACCCATTCCGAGACAAAAATGGGTATTTATTGCTATTTTGCGCGATGGGCGCCGATTCGATGTTATTTATGATAGTCAAATTGTTGCTTCTCATCGACTAAATGATTATCCGGTTGTAATCAGTAGCCCACTATCAGTTGGATATGACAAATTAGATGGTTCTGTGATTCATGTCATTTTGAACGGTAAACGACTCACCCCAGAACATGTGGAGCGACTGCGAACAACCTATGTTGATACCAATAATGTGATCTTAGAATCGAATCCAATTAATCTTACCTTACCCAATTTATCATTCTTGGCGCAATGTCCTTCCGGTTTTCCATGTGATACTGTTACACAACCCCCCGCCAATCATATGGTTCAATGGAGCACACCCTATGCTTAATTTTGCTTGATAGAATATCCGTGTATTTGTCAGAATCATGAGCACCAATAACAGTTCATCTCCTATCTCCCAAATCATTCCCATTCTTATTTTATTTCTGGGATTGATCGGATTGTATTACTTATACCAATACCTATTTGGTGTAAGAACATTGAATAGCTATCCGCTCATTACAAAAACAGAGGATGCGTCCTCTGTAGGCCCCATTAATATCGGATCCGATCGATTAGCGCCTCTGTTTGAAGGCGGTGAATTTACCATCTCTACCTGGCTGTATATCAGTGATTGGGGTGTTCGTAGAAACCGTAATAAGCATATTCTTAGCATTGGTGGTTCATCCTTTCAGACCATTGGTATTTCTCTGGGTGCCACAAAACCGACACTACGCGTTCGCCTTCAGACCTGTGACAGACAGTCCACCTCCTTTTTGAATAATGATAAGAACGGTACACCATGCGAAACACTCCACACCAAACAATACAATAAGATGTTTACGGATATTCAAATGGATTCGGGTCTACTTGAGTCTACGCCATTATGTGATCTACCTGAAGTGGACCTGCAGCGTTGGATCAATCTTACGGTGGCAGTGAATGGAAGAACGGTGGATGTATACCTGGATGGCAAGCTGTCTCGTTCGTGTGTGCTGCCCGCGCCATTTAAGGTGGATGCGAGCGGATATCGTGCAACCATATTGGGTCACGGTGGTTTTGGAGGAAAGATATCGACAACAACAATGTATGACCGTGCGCTTAACCCCGAGGCGGTTCATACCAATTATATGGCAGGCCCTGAACCCATTCTTTCTCTTAGTGATTGGCTCTCCTCCTTTTTCCAGCCTTCGGTATCCAGCCATGTTTCGACCAATTAATTCACAAATAAATAATACAATGAATTAAAAGGAGATCCATGTTCTCAACAACGAATGGAATCAGTAACAATGCGCTACGATCCGGTGATGCGCCCGGTAGCGTACAGCAAATTCTATATGCCGCATTGCTAGTTGTTGTTATTTATGTTGCTTTTGTCTTCTTGGAGGTGATTTATAATTACTACAATCGTATGTCGATGAATCGAACGGCGCTACTACCCAATACCTATGTGATGAATGATAAATCAAAGACAATCATACAAAACCCAAATATCCCTGGTTCAAAGCCCGTTCATTTGTCCGAAAATGAGCGAAGTGGAATTGAATTTAGCTATTCCTTTTATTTAAATGTGAATCCGTCCACCTTCCGACAGGAATATGGTCTACAGCACATTTTCCACAAAGGATATTCCTCGCAATTTCCCCTGTTAGGGCCCGGTGTTTATCTTCGTTCTGATACCAATACCCTTCGTGTATATATGAATACCTACAAGACATGGAACAATTATGTGGAAGTAGAGAATATCCCTGTTGGAAAATGGGTACATATTGTGATTGTCTGCCGAGAAAATGCGCTCGAAATTTACATCAATGGCAATTTGTCAAAGAAATACTCATTTGATGGATATACGCCATACCAAAACTACCAGGACATTGTATGCTTCAGCCAAAGACGGATCACCTTACCAAAAACCCTTGAATCGGTGGATGAAAATGGATTTGATGTATTTGGTGCGGCACAGGGTATGATTAGTCGTCTATATTATTTCAGTTATGCGCTCTGCTATGCTGAAATTCAACAACTGGTAAATGAGGGTCCTTCATCAAAAATAGATTCTGCATCACTGCTTGATCGACCACCCTATTTATCGGATACATGGTGGGCTAAATCCTATTAATGTATCTTATTTCTGTTAGTTCATGATTGTCAATCTGTAGGTCTAAAGGGCAAATAGATTAACTATAATAACACTAGTGATGCCTGGAGGTGGTCTATTCTCCTTAGTAGCATACGGAGCACAAAATGTGCTATTAAGTGGTAATCCGAGTTTTACTTATTTTTATAAAACTTATAAGAAATATGCGCATTTTTCCGAAGAGTCCGTGACATTTGCGATGGATGGTCCACAGAGTTTATCATATGATCAGCCTGTCCAGGTTCGATATAAATTTCAGCGTATTGCGGATTTGGTACGCGACATTTATTTTACATTTGATTTGCCAGATATTTATTGTAAATATTTACAGCTCCCCATTGGTACTGCCCCTAATCAGCGTATCTCTCAATACAATTTTGCATGGACAAACTACATTGGATGCCAAATCATTCAAAGTGTGGGGCTTTACATTGGAGGTCAAAAAATCCAAGAGTTTGATGGAACCTATATGATCAGCAAGGCACAATGTGATTTGGACGATCATGAATATCGAAAATGGCAGGTCCTCGTGGGAAATATACCTGAGATGAATGATCCCTCAAAGGGTATCTATGGAGGTGGTTCAACAGGAACAGGATATCCATTGGTCTATAATAATAACGGTCCAGCTGGTTCGACGACGACTCCGCCGAATGTGAATCGTCCATCCATTCAAGGGCGCCGTCTTCAAGTTCCGTTGCCATTCTGGTTTGCCGAGTCGACCTTTGAGTCTCTTCCCCTCGTATCACTTCAGTATCATGAGTGTGAGGTTCAGATAACGCTTCGCCCCATTAATCAGCTCTATACTGTATTGGATAACAATGGAAATCAGGTTGCACCAGGATATCAGTACTATCCGTCTCCATCCAGCTTACAGCCTGAAAATGTATTTTATCTGCCAGTAACGGATATTTCGGATGTTACAATCAATAATTTTTTAACCGATATTGGAACACCAAAACCACTATTAAACACATGGCCTCTTAATCCATCGATTCAATTGACCTATGTGTATGTTACAGATGACGAGCGAGCCCAGTTTTCCTCCGAGAATCTTCAGTATTTAGTGCGACAAGTAACAAGTTACGCCTTTCCAGGACTTGTTTCACGACAGTTTGTGGAGCTGGATACTCATAATCCGATTGAGCGTCTTATCATTGTTCCGCGGCGATCTGATTCACTTCTCTATCGTAATCAAGTGGCGAATTTTACCAATTGGATCAATCCACAAAAGGCACCATTTATTCCAGCAGGCGGCGGCTGGCCACCCAGCTATAACCTTACCTCTGCTACAGGTGTCCAGGTCCTCAATGGTCAACAGCAGATTCTTCAAGCACTATCCGTTCTGGGTGATGGAAACTTGCTACAAGAAGAGAAGCCAATCGAATACTTTACGGAAGTGGTTCCATGGAAGTACCTAACAGGTGTTCCCGATACAGGACTGACTATCTACCCATTTTCATTAATGTCACCCACTACACAGCCCGATGGAAGTATTAATAGTAGTCGAATTAAATTATTTCAAGTTGATCTAAATGTCTATCCATTAGCCGCAAATAGTTTTTATCAATATGATATTACGATCTATGTGGAAAGTCTGAATTGGGTAAACATCGCTTCGGGTATGGGTGGTCTAAAATATGCGCTCTAAAGACTCGTTTGTTACGATACCATTTAAATCCATCCTTGTCATAGGAATGTCGGATTCAGGTGGATTTCTGGATAGTTTGAAAAGCAAATTGAATGATGCTGTTGATAAGATAAAAGGGATGGTGGGTGGATCACAAACAGATTCAACAGACACATCTACCACAGATGATTCTGCAACAGCAGCACCACAAGCCGCTACGGAACCTACCTTTCGAGATAAATATCTCTCCTTTATTCCAGCCGATGTATGGGATCAGATTGTATACTATGTGAGCCTGGTAATTAAAGTTATCATTCCATTCTTATTTGCGATGATTGTCGCCAATGAAATGATTATTTACAAGCCATCGGTCCGCGCATTTTACTTTGTGCTTACATGGATTCTTTGTTTAGCATTTGTATCATTTCGTGTAATCATTTTAATGTATTATATATTACGATGGGCTTTTAATAAATATAAAAAAAGTGAAGGTGCGGGTGGTGGATTCTTTCCAACAATCTATACATTTTTGCCATGGTCCACCGAGTATGACGAATTTAGACTATTGCGATATCTTACATTAGATATTGGTGATCAGCCAATGGACGAGGCAATGAAAGATCCGTCGATTCAAAAGAAATTAAAAAATGCGTATTATCTTGGAGAAAAAATGGTAAATTATTTTAATGTATTGGAGAGCTCAAACCCATTTCGCGGATATCCTGAATATGCCGAGAATTTTAAAAATGTAACCAAATTATTATTTGAAATGCATATGCCAGCACTCGAAATTGATAATAAACGAAAAGAATATACCGTTCGATTGCATCGTGATGGAAAAAATGACGAATTTATCGAAATTGCTGAACACAGTGTCAAACGAAATACAAATGAGCCAGTAAAGTCTACAAAGGAGACATTACATAAGGTAGAGTATAATAAACAAAACAATACATTTCAATTAGTTACAAATGCTACTGAAAAGGAGGATGCCGCAAAACAGGCTTCACTTCAAAGAGTCTCTGATGGTACAATAGAAGCCCAAGTAGGAAAACCAATTTCACCGCAAATCGCGGAGGCTGCTGCTGCGGTTGCGGCCTTCAACCCTATTTAAACCATTTTTCATACTATACCACAATGATAGAAGTTTCCATTGTGACCCCTACTTATAATCGCCGTGAGTTTATTCCCTCCCTTATCCAAATCTATTGCAGTCAGACCTTTCCCAAAGAAAAGATGGAGTGGATTATTCTGGATGATGGGCGTGACAAAGTTGGTGATCTATTTATGGAAGCCGCGAAAACCATTCCTAACATTCGCTATCTAACACATGATGAAAAAATGCGTATCGGTGCGAAGCGCAATCAGCTAAATAAGGAGGCAAAGGGTGCCATTATCATTGCCATGGATGATGATGATTTTTACCCACCCGATCGTGTGGATCATGTGGTGAAAGAATTCAAAAAGAATCCCAACATTGATCTGGCAGGATCATCCGAAATGCATTTATGGTACAT
>Ga0209777_10009865_pt1 | contig 10210 bp, 6 predicted proteins | sample FrelakmetHBP12HB_FD_187147 | JGI IMG/M metagenome (GOLD analysis project Ga0209777, IMG submission 187147) | Freshwater lake sediment microbial communities from the University of Notre Dame, USA, for methane emissions studies -HBP12 HB (SPAdes)... | ecosystem: Environmental > Aquatic >...
TTCCGATCTGCCTGGCGTTCTTCATCCGGCGCTAGGCACGCGGGCAGCAAAGTGGCGGCCCCGACCGCGCACGCGGCGCGGCCGAGCATCTTCCGACGGCTTATCTCTTTCGTGCTTCTCTGCACTGTCTTCACGGCGTCATCCTCCAAGCGTTTGAGGTCGCCAGTCCGCACTCAGGCTCGCAGTCCGCTCAGCAGCTTAGCCCTGACAGCGAGCATGTCAAAAAGGATTGTCTCACCACTCTCTCCCCAGGCCGGGACATTCTGTGGGAGAGCCATTGGAGAAAAGGACGCTTCCAGGTATCATTCCCGTGGCTTCCAGCGAAAGGATTGCAGGATGAGGAAGACTGTCCGCGCCGGCATCGTAGGCTCAGGTTTCGCAGCGGGGTTCCATTTCGCAGCCTTGCGGAAAGTTCACGGCGTCAATGTGGAGATAGCCGGAGTTTTCTCCGCCGACGCGGAGCAGGCCAAGGCCTACGCTGCGCAGCGCGGCCTGACCGCCTTCGACAATCTGGAGGCGCTGCTTGAGCGGGCGGACGTCATCCACGCCTGCGTGCCTCCGTCGGCGCACGAGGAGGTGGCCGTGGCGGCGCTGGCGCGCGGCCGCTGCACGATCGTGGAGAAGCCGCTCACGGGATATTTCGGCGACGGTTCGGAAAGCTTCCACGGCGAGCGCTTCCCCAAGCGCATCGCGCTCGAACAGGCGCTGGCGAGCGTCGAGAGGATGTTGCGGGCCGAGAGACAGAGCCAGGGCCGCATATTCTACGCTGAGAACTGGGTCTACGCGCCCGCGATCCAGAAGGAACGCGAGATCGTCGAGAAGACCGGCGCACAGATACTCTGGATGCACGGCGAGGAAGCGCACTCAGGCTCCCACGCCAAGACCTACGCCTACTGGAAGTTCTCGGGAGGCGGCGTGATGATTGGCAAGGGCTGCCATCCCTTGACCGCGGCCTTGTATCTCAAGCGCGTGGAAGGCAAAGCGCGCAACGGCAAACCCATTGCTCCCCAGTCGGTCAGCGCGCGGACCCACGCCCTCACGCGCTTGAAAACCTTCCGCGACGAAGGCCACATCCGCGCGGACTACTACGACATAGACGATTTCTCGATGATGCACGTGGTCTTCGAAGACGGCACGATCGCTGGACTCGTCGCCTCCGACATCCTACTCGGCGGAGTTCACAACTGGCTCGAGGTCGCCGCCAATAACCACCGCACAATCTGCAATATCAATCCGAACACGGCCATGCAGACCTACAATCCCGTGGCGGCGAACTTCAAGGACATCTATGTTGTGGAGAAAATCGGAACGAAAGAAGGCTGGAGCAATCCCTCCCCCGACGAGGATTGGTTCGCCGGTTATGCGCAGGAAATGGAAGCCTTCTACAACGCCGCGGCGTATGCCACGCCGGTCGAGAGCGACAGCCTGTTGGGGGCTGATTGCATCTCGACAATTTACAGCGCTTATGTGTCGGCCGAGAAGGGCGGGGCGGAGACCCCCATTCGCGCGTTCTCCTGAGAGGAGACGGTTTCAAGTTTCAGGTTTCTTGTTTCAAGTTTTCCCGTGGCCGTGCCCAACCTGAAACGTGAAACCTGAAACCTGAGACTATCGTTTCTGTGGTTTCAAAGCAGTTTGCCCGGCCAGTCTCCAAGCGCACACAAGCAGCGCGATCCCGCCTGTCAGCAACGCCAGCAGGACCAGCCACTGGAAGGCGCCACAAGGCGTGCCAAACTGTGTGGCCTGCGCCGGCGGCTGCATATACCAGGCCAGGCAGCGCACTTCCCCGGATGCCGGATCGGTATAGAAGGCGCGAATGCCATCGTCGCGCATGAACCCAACGAAGCCGGTCACCAGGAAAAGGACCAGGGCATAAGCGAGGCCGCGCGCCGGGAAGCGCGCCTCCAGCCGCTGCCCCAGCAGCGGCAAGCCCAGGGCCCACAGTCCGGTCATGGGCAAAAGGTATCTGTTCGTCATGAGATAAAGGTCCCGGTAGCACAGCCAGAAAAAGGTCTGGGCTGCGACTGCCAGGGCCACGGGCAGGAGAATCATCCGCTCACGCCAGTACAAAGTGCCAAGCATGGCCAGCGCCGGCGCCAGCCACGGCGTGCGCATCAGCCATCCCCCCAGCACTCTCAGATTCTGCGGGACGTGTGCCACGCGCATGAACTGATCCACCTGAGCGGCGAAAGCAACGTGGTAACCTGTGGTGAAGAGTTGGCCGTAACGCACGTAGTTGGTGCCCAGGAGCGCCGCCGCGGCGATCATTGGGCCGGCGCTCAACAGACCGATACGGCGCCAGCGCTCGCTCATCGGGCGCGGTTCCACAAGCAGGCTCACCGTCATGGCCGACCAGAAGGCCACAGCCGTAGGCGCGGACGAATAGTGCGACAGGGGCATCAACCCAAGGGCCAGGCCCGCCGCAAGCAGCCAGACGCTTCCGCCCGAGCGGCGCGCTTGCGTGAAACCCAACGCCGCCAAGAGCACGCAGAACAGCACCAGCACTTCCGCGAAGAAGTGCTGTGTATACGTCAACAACGGGCTGCTAAAGGCCAGCAGCACCGCCGCCCAGCACGCGGTCCGCGCCGTGCTGCCCTGGGCTAAGGACCAGAAGAAGAACAAGACTGCTGCGGCCGCGCCGAGGACCGGAACCGCCAGCGCTCCGATCCCACGCGCATGCACAGCTCCGCCAGTCGCCAGTGAAAGCAGTTGGCCGGCCCAGACAAACGGTCCCGCCACAAATGGCAACCCCAGCGCGTAGCGGCTATATACCGGCGGGTCCTCGCTCAAACGCAGGTCCCACTTCAGCCACAAGCGCTGCGCTTCGTCCAGGTATTCGCGCACATCCATGTAGCCGCCATCGCCACAGAAGAAGGCAAGGAAGATGAGCAGGACGCCGCCGAAGAGCAGGGCCGCGATCGTGCGCCAACTCGTTCCATGCTGTGTTGCTTCCGCCAGTTCCATTGTATACTCTCGCACGCGCGGCTGGAGGCCCCATGCCCAAGGTACTCATTTTCGTTGTCGCGTACAACGCCGAGTCCACCATCGAGACGGTGCTGCGGCGAATACCCGCGGACGTCCTGGCCATGGATTACGAAATCCTGATCGTGGATGACCAGTCCCAGGATAGCACCTTCGAGCGGGCAGAGGCATTCCGCAAAGCCCACAAGGAGTACAACCTTACGGTGCTCTTCAATCCCGCCAACCAGGGCTATGGCGGCAACCAGAAAATCGGCTACCAGTATGCCGTCGAGCGCGGCTTTGATGCCGTAGTGCTGCTCCACGGCGACGGCCAATACGCCCCGGAATTGCTGCCGGAGATGCTCCGGCCCATTCTGGATGGCAAAGCTGACGCAGTGCTGGGTTCGCGCATGGTCCGCCCCTGGAATGCGCTCAAGGGCGGCATGCCGCTTTATAAGTTCTGCGGCAACCGCATTCTGACCAGCCTCCAGAACTGGCTGCTGCACTCCACGCTCTCAGAGTTCCATTCCGGCTATCGCGCCTATTCGGTTCGCGCCTTGGCTTCGCTTCCATTCCAGTACAACACCAACGACTTCCACTTCGACACCGAGATCCTCATTCAACTGCTGCTCAGGAAGTGCAGGCTCGCGGAGCTCCCCATCCCCACGTATTACGGCAACGAGATCTGCCATGTGAACGGCCTCAAGTACGCCTGGGATGTGCTCCGCGTGACGCTTGGCGCCAGGCTGCATGCGCTGGAGCTTTTCTATCGGCGCAACTACGACGTGCAGCCTCCTGAAGCCAGGTACACACTGAAACTTGGCTATGTCTCTTCGCACACCATGGCCATCGCTGAGATAAGCCCCGGAAGCCGCGTGCTGGACATAGGCTGCGGGCGCGGGCTCTGGGCGGCTGAGCTGAAACGGCAAAAGCACTGCCGCGTTCACGGAGTTGATGAGCTCCCTGCGGCTGCTACTTCCGCCCTGCTGGACGGCTACACCTGTTGCGACCTGAACCGCGGCGCCCTTGAGGCCGATAGCCAGGACTTCGAGTATGTGGCGCTCCTGGATGTCCTTGAGCATCTGGACACACCAGCCCAACTGGCGCTCTTGGCGGCTGTTCGCGACCGTGCCAACAAGCACAAGCCCGCCGTTCTTGTCAGCACGCCGAACGTGGCCTTTGTCATTACGCGCTGCATGTTGTTCCTGGGACAGTTCAACTATGGCAGGCGCGGCATTCTCGACGCCACCCACCGCCATCTCTTCACGCTGTCATCCTTGCGGACGATGCTCCAGCAGGCCGGCTACCGCATCGAGAAGGTGCGCCCAATCCCCCCGCCGTACCCGGAGGCCCTGGGCCACAACCTGCTGAGCCGTATCCTCCTGTTCATGCATCGCCTGGCGGCCAGGTTGCTGCCGCGCCTCTTCGCCTACCAGTTCTTCGTTGTGGCGCGTCCGCTGCCCACCGTTCACCATTTGCTGGAGACCGCCATCGTGACCTCGCAGGCGCGCGCCGATACCACACCAGGCGGCGGGGCCGTGACGGACGTCCCGCCCCTGTCCCACTCCCCTTGCGGGAGGGGGGAGGGGGAGGGCCGTGACACGGGCGAGACGCCCGTGCTACCCGCTGTCCCCAAGCAGCAGGACAACTGAGAAGGAGCCGGCCATGCGTCGCGCAGCAGTCCAAATCCTTGTCCTGGCCCTCAGTTTGGCCTTGCCAGCAGGGCTAGCGCGAGAGATCTCCGTGGCGCCGAATCCTGCGGGAGGACCGGTGCTGGCAAAGGCCATACAGGATGCCGCTGACGGCGATACACTTGTTCTCAAGAAAGGCCTTTACCGCGAGACCCTTGTCCTGACAAAAGGCCTGCGGCTGGCCGGCGAGACCGGCGCCGTCATTGATCCGTCGGAACCGTTCGCTGCTCAATGGCAGCCCGCTCCAGATATCGGCAAAGGGGTTTGCAGAGCAGCCACCGCTCGCAAGCCTTGCGCACTCATCCTGGATGGCAAGATTGTCGCTGAGATTGACGAACGCCGCGCCAAAGGCGAGGGTCCGTGGTCCTGGAAAACGCTGCTGGCGTCCGGACCTCCTTTGAGCCAGTTTCGTTTCATCCGCGCGCTGTGGATGTATCGCGCTTCCGAAAAGATGGTGTGCCTCCATCTCGAAAACGATGCTGACCCCGGCCGCCTGGACTGGGCGGTGCTCTGGACCCGCGACCCCGTGATTGCTTTCCGTGGCGTTGCGGGCGCATCTGTCACTCGGCTGACCCTGGCGCACGGATTCACTGGAGTGGCACTGCTGGACCGCTCGGCGCGCTGCGTCGTCTCTCAGTGTACTATCGGCCCGTGGGAGAGGACCGGAGTGTTTATTGGCGGAGGGGCCAGCGAGTGTCTTGTGGAAGGCAATAGCGTTTTCCGGGGCGCCTACGAAGACTGGACGCCGGTGGACGATTCCAAGGCCCGTTACGAAATCTGGAAGGTTCATAAGGATGTGGGCTTTTACGACCGCGCTGGCATAGACCTGGTTCGAGCCGGCGCCAACAACCGGATTCACGCCAATCATGTGTTTGAGACCTTCGACGGTATCTGCGTCGGCGATTCGGACGTTGAATCGCTGGACATCCCGCTGCCTCATCCAGAGCATGGCCAGGGAACGGAAATCTGGGAGAATGTCATCGAGCGCACCCGCGATTCGGGCATGGAACTGGGCGTGGGCTGCATTGACCTGCGCGTGCACCACAACACCTTGCGGCAGACACATGGGGGCCTGCGCTACAAACTGCCGCGCGTCGGTCCGGTCTTCATCTACCGCAATCTCTTGGTTGATGGAACACCGTTCAACATCTGGTACAGCATGGACGACTCGCCCGCCGAGGGCTACGTGTACCACAACACTGTTGTCGGCGGCGACGCAGCCCTGATCTACAGTAGTTTCAACAAGGGCGGACACCAGACAGGCACTCCGCGTTGGCATTACTTCAACAATCTGTGCCTGACCAAGGGCTTCTTCAAGAACTGGAGAGTCAATGCGCCCGTGAATTTTGTGGCTGACTGCAATCTGGTGCTGGGTGGTGGCAAGCCTTGGCCCGAGGATGCCACCAAAGACCAGCACTCGATCTACGTCACTCAAGCCGTGCCGCTGTCGAAGAAATACCATCCGCTGCCAGGCTGCCCCGCGATTGACGCCGGCCTCGATCTCTCCACGGCCTTTCATGGCAAGCCCTTGCCAGAGTGCGAAGGCCATTACTTCAAAGGCAAGGCCCCTGACATCGGCGCCTTCGAGGCGGAATAACCGGGCAGCGGGGAGCGGGGCGCGGGGTTCGGGCGGCGAGGCGCGAGTAGCGCAGTCATTGTACCGGAAGCTTCGCGGCAAGCGCCTGCCGCAACCGAGAAAGCATCTGGCTTACGCGCCGTGAAAGCTCCAAAAGAGGCGCGATCCTCTCCTCTGAGATCAGCCTGACGCGTTGTGCCAGCAGCAGATGCGTTTCCAATTCCATGAGCGAACCCCGCGCCACGCTCAAATGGTTGAGAAACTCCTTTGTGTGTTGCCGGCCATGGCCTTCCGCAATGTTAGCTGGCACTGACGCTGCTGCTCGTCGTGTTTGACTTGTCAGCCCGAACAACTCCTCCTTCGGAAAAGGCTTCGTCGCCTCGTACGTCGCTACTGCCAAGTCCATTGCCACCCGCCACACCTCCAAGTCACGATAGCTCTGGATCGCCACTTGCCCCTCCCTTCGTCGCTTCACGCTTCACGGGGCCCGCTCCCCGCACCCCGCACCCCGCTTTATGCGTCCGAAGGCGTCCCCGTGTTCCGCGCGCGCCCTTCGAGCAGCCGCGCGCGCGTGACCGCCTCATCGCCAAAACGCACGCGCAGGCGGTCCAGCGTATCGGCCACGCGGCGCTGTTTGACGGCTTTCTCGTCCGGGAAGAGCGTGGCCGCCGCTTCCGTGCGCGGAGCCAGGCGCGTGGCGGTCAGGCCAATCAGGCGCACGCCGCGGCCTTGCCTGCCCACTTTCGCGCGCAGGAGTTTCACCCCGGCGGCATGGAGCGCCTCGGCCAGATCGGTCGGCTCCTCAAACTGTTCGGCCCGAGTCAGCGTCGTGAAATCACCGAAGCGGACCTTGAGCGTCACGCCGCCGGCCTGCAGGCCCCGGGCGCGAAGCCGTGTGGCCACGTCTTCGGCGAAGGCGAGCAGTTCGCGCTCCAGTTCGCCATCCGCGTGAATGTCTTCCGCAAACGTATTCTCCCGGCCGATTGACTGCGGCGCCTCTTCGGAAACCACCGGCCGGTCGTCCTCGCCGCGCGCCAGGGCCTGCAATTCTTCCGCGCTTGCCCGGCCCAGGCGCCGCGCCAGCCGCTCCGCGTCCCACCGCGCCACGTCACCAACCGTGCGCAGACCCCACTCGCGCAGCCGCGCCTCAGTCTTCGGCCCCACGCCCCACAGGCGGCCCAGGGGCAGCGGCGCGAGGAACGCAGCCGCCTCTGCCGCACCGGGCTGGACCACCACAAAGGCATCGGGTTTCCGGATGTCGCTGGCAATCTTCGCCAGCGACTTGTTCTGGGCCAGGCCCACCGAAGCCACCAGCCCTGTTTCCTCCAGGATTTCCTCCTTGATGCGCCGCGCGATCGTCTCCGCGGCTCCGAACAGGCGCTGTGAACCGGTCAGATCGAGGAACGCTTCATCCAGCGAGAGCGGTTCGATGAGGTCGGTGTAGCGCGCGAAGACAGCACGGACCTCGCGCGACTTCTCGGCGTAGCGTTCCATGCGCGGTTCGCGCCAGATGGCCTGCGGGCAGAGGCGCGCGGCCTGCGAACTGGGCATCGCCGAGTGCACCCCGAACTTGCGTGCTTCGTAGCTGGCGGTGCTCACCACGCCCCTGCCGCCGGGCATTCCGCCGACGATGACAGGCTTGCCGCGCAGTTCAGGGAAGTCGAGCGCTTCGACGGCGGCGTAGAACTGGTCCAGGTCCGCGTGCGCGATGGCGCGGGGCCACAGGCGTGCCGCGGGTTCAGCCATGCTTCATCTTGCCCCGTAGACTTCCACTTCCGTGCGGTGGTCCAGATCGCCAGGCTGTAGGCCTTAGCCCGGATTTCTCACCGCAGAGGACGCAGAGGAACGCAGAAAGGATTCCTGCGAAAGGATTTGTCGTTGTTACCATTTGATCTTCCTCTGCACTGCTAACCGTCCAATTCTTTGTTTCTCACAAAGATTTCGCAGTCGTGCCTGCGTAAATCGCGCATCCTATGTCGCGGCAGGAACAGAATTGAAAAATGAAAATTGAAAAGTGAAAATCTCAAATTGAGAGAGGCGCGCTGCCTGGCAATTCGCCAATTTTCATTCTTAAATTTTCAATTTTCAATTCCTTTCCTTTGGTTGCGGCCGTCAGGCCGCGCTGCGCACTCTGCGTCCTCTGCGGTGGATAAGTGGTGAGAAATGCAGGTTAGGCTTCCGGTCTGCTCCTGGGCGCCACCCAAAGCCCATGGCCTAAAGTCCAAAGCCCAACTTATTTCTCCGGCTCCACCACCACGCGGAATCTTATCTGCCCCGCCTCGCTGCCGATGTATTCGATCTCGCTGATCGCATACGTCCATTGGCCCTTGCCCATGTGCCCGTGTTTCCGGCCTCTGCTGCCCTCGGCCTGGTCCTCCGGCGGGATGTGCTGCAGGTCCACCGCATCCTGGCGGTCGAGCACTGCCGTACTGTCGCTGACGCGCTCCCACCAGCCACTGTGCATATCGTAGAGACCCCAGGCATTCGGCTGTTTGGATTTGACCGGCCCCGGCGGGCTGTCGTACTTCGAGCTGGCATTGCTGTTCTGATCCGCGTACCTTTCCGGAAACGTCGGATTGGACGTGCCCACGCGGGCTGCGTATTCCCATTCGGCGGCCGTGGGAATCCGCACTTTGCGGCCGGTCTTCTCCGAAAGGATCTGACAGAACTTGTACATGTCTGCGCACGAAACCATGTGCACGGGAAGTTTGGGGTCTTTCAGCGTGCTCGGATTGCTGCCCATGACCGCCTCATATACCTCCTGTGTCACGGGATGCTCGGCCAGGTAATAAGGTCTAGTCAGTGTGACACTGTGCGGCGGGTCCTCCTGCCAGTGCGGGCACTGATAGTAGGGCTCGCCCATTAGGAACTTCCCTGCCGGCACGCAGATGCACTTCAGCGTCAGGTTGTCGGCGATCTTGAGGACCAAGGGCTCCTTCTCAGGCATGGCAAAGGGCTTGTCCGGCGCCATCATTTTGTCAGGGAACTTGAACGCGGCCCCGGTGGCTTTGCTGACTGTGATCCATTTCTTGCCGTCTCTTGTGGCGATTATGCCAGTCAAGGCCTTGGCGCCCCGCACCGTCCATTGCGCCTCCTTCCAGAGACTCTCCGCTAGCGGCCCGTCAATGCAGTACGTCAGCCGTGTCATGAACTGCTCCTGCAGTTTTCGCGCCGCGTCGGCATCCAGGCCCTTTTCCGGATAGTACTCGGACATGATCTTCTCGAATTCCGCTTTGATCTCGGGCGTGCCGTCATAGGCCAGCATGAAGAGGCCCTTCTCCTTTTCCCCCGTGTGGACATTGCTCAGCACGTTGCCTTTGATGGTGATCTCAGCCGCCGCCGTGGCCGGCTTTTCAGGCGCAGCCGGCTCTGACCTGCTCTCGGCCGCCGGCAGGCTGTACGCGACCGCGCAAAACAGCCAGAACGCCGGCGCGGTTAAAGAAAGACCCGCTGTGCCCCGATTCCTGTGTATCATGGCAGCTTTACCTCGCAGGTTGCCTCGGCCGCCCACGTCTTGTCCACGCGGACCACGCGGTGATTCAGGCAGTCGCCCACATAGATGTGTTTGTCGCTGGCGCCCACGGTGATTGGCCAGCCCAGGGGAATCTCAGGCTTGGCTTCGGCGCTTTGCGGGCCTCCGCAGTCATAGTTTCCGTAGGCCCCGAACCTGACGATCTCGTTGCCGGAATTGTCGCGCACCGCCACACTGAAGGTGATGGCGTTGGGGATGTAGAGCCGCCCGTAATCGTCCACATCGAAACGCAGTTTGACGCAGGCGCAGGAGCCATCGCAGTTCCAGCCGCTGATCGGCCCGCAGTCCGGGTACAGATTCAGGATGCCTTGGAAACCCAAGGGATCTCCGCCACGGCCGCCTTCGTCCACCTTGACGTTGCGCTGCCCCCCTTGGGGACCGAACCTGATGATCGTTCCGGCCGTTGCGCGATAGGCTTCGTCTTTCTCGTAGCCCGCAGGCGGCTTGCAGCCT
>Ga0209777_10009866_pt1 | contig 10209 bp, 11 predicted proteins | sample FrelakmetHBP12HB_FD_187147 | JGI IMG/M metagenome (GOLD analysis project Ga0209777, IMG submission 187147) | Freshwater lake sediment microbial communities from the University of Notre Dame, USA, for methane emissions studies -HBP12 HB (SPAdes)... | ecosystem: Environmental > Aquatic >...
TCTTCTGGGTCTCCTTCTGCACCTTCTCCTCCTCGCCCACAATGTATGGAATTACATTGTCCAGGATGTCCAGCCCGATCACGCCGGGGCTGCGTCCTGCCCCTGACATCGACTGCATCGAGGTCATGAGCACCATGCGAATGCCGAAGGCATCGTATATCGGCTTAAGCGTTATCGCCATGCCGATGGTGGTGCAGTTGGGATTAGGCGTGATGAAGCCCTTCCAGCCTCGCGCCTTTTGCTGCTGCTTCAGCAGCGCTGCATGTCCTGAGTTTATGCCCGGGATCAGAATGGGCACATCCTTCTCATAGCGGAAGGCCGAAGCCGTGCTTATCACCGGCTTGGTAGCAGCGAACTTGGGCTCCAGAATCTGCGCCTGGTCAGACTCTATGGCAGAGAATACGACATCCACGCCCGAGACGTCCATTTCGCTCGCATTCTGCACAGGTATGTTCATAACCGCCGGGTCCGGCGGCTCGTCGCAGTACCATCTGAACGCGCCCGTCTTGGGGTCGGTGAGCGCCTCTTTATAGCTGCGCCCTGCCGACCTCTCGGAGGCGGCGAGCGCGGTTGCCTTTATCCAGGGATGGTCATGCAGGGCAACGATGAACTGCTGCCCCACAATGCCGGTTGCGCCGACTACGGCTGCTCTCAACATTTCTCGCTTCTTGACTCTGGCCACCTTAGTATCCTTTCCGGGTTCTAAACCTGAAAATGTAGTGCCGTCTATTATACAACAGAGAGGGTCAGGGTGCTAGGTCAATTGAAAATTGGTAGTGTATCATTTTGAAATAAGGTACTTGTTCAAAAGGATTTTGCAAATTGGTACCAATAACAGGTAGTGTATCACTTCGAACTAAGCGAGTATTAAATTGACTGGTGCTGAGATTGCCACACTATTTGTAGTCGTTTATGTCTGTTGTACTAATGAGATAATAATAATAGCCGATAGCTAAACTCAGTACAAAGATGGTGTGCCCATAGTTAAATAACCAATCCCAAAAATCTTTGTATTTCTTGCTTGGGTCATTATTATCAATTCTCATGGTTGAAACTCGTGCGGCTGATGACTTCAATAATTATAATCCCACAATCATCTGGAATCCAAATGTGGTCTGTTAGTCCTGCTGCCATCTGCAGAACCTGCCCAATAAATTGGGCAACTACGCTGCACTCGCCCGTTTGTAAATGGCCCCGATCATTCCTTCTGTACCTTCCTTTTACCTGCTTTTGAGCCCAGCCCTCTTGATGCCAGCAGGCCCACAAAGCTTATACCGGAAGAGGCAAACATGAGCGTGGGGAAGCCCCATACCTCCGAGATAGCGCCCCCCAGGAAAGGCCCGATACCGCCGGCCAGGGAGCTTGTAGAGTACAGCAAGCCCACGGCTGTGCCGCGCTCCACATTCTTGGCCAGCAGGTAGTTCAGAGCACCCACGAAGAGCCCAGACCAGGCTATAGCCAGGACTATCTGCACCGGAATCAACTGCAGGTAATGAGTAGCTAATCCGTAGATGGCAAACACGACAACCGACGCGAAGAGGCCGATAGTGAAAAGGCGAACCGGGTGGAATCGCTGCAGGAGCTGCATAGCTACAAATTGTCCGCCCATATTGATAACGTCCATGAGAGCTATCCAGAGTGTGCTGGCGCCGATACCCGACAGGTACAAGGCAAACATAGACCAGACAGCGGTAGCCCCGATATGCCTGAGCAGGAAGGGCAGATATATTCTGCGGTTCGACCATACTACACCGAGGGGAAAAACAGTCACTTTGATGCGGCTCACCGCCTCTTCCCGGAAGGTTAACGATATGAAGAAGGCTATGGCTGCGGCTACGGCGCTGGTGATAAATAACCACTCGATGTTCCTGGTCGCCGCTGCTATTAATGCTCCGAAAAACCAGCCCAGGGAGCCGTAAGAGGCAAAGCTGCCCACAGCCGCTCCGGCTTCGTAGACATAGGCCATGAGGGCTGCCGAAGACACACCGAGGCTGAAGCCGATGACGCCCCGGGACGCGAGCAACGTCAAAGGCGTCGGGGCGAAGATGAGAAGAATATATGCCAGTGCTGAGAAAGCCAGCCCATAGCGTATGAATACCATCCTGCCGTGTATGTCCGACTGCCTGCCAAATAGAAAAGAGGACACGAAATAGGCCATTCCATACGATGCCGCAATAAGGCCCACTTCCAAATCCGATGCTCCCAGGCTACGGGCGCGGAGCGGCAGGAAGATACTGGAGGTCTCGATGGAGATATTGAAGAAAAAGCTCACCAGGGCGAGGCGGAATCCCAGTGAGGTGTAGGGTATGCGGCGAAGGTATTGCATAAAGAGCTAAACTTTCTTCTTGTTTAACAATATACCATACTTCGCGACATATTTTTAGTAACCGCAGAGGCACATAGAATTGTGGGGGCGCTTATTCCCAGCGAAAGAGGCGAAGGGAGAGCAGCGATGCCAATGCCATAATTCCCATGACAATCAAGAAGACGATCCAGTTCCAGCCGAAGCCAAGCCAGGGGTCTTGAAGCAGCACAACTACATATCGAAGAGGTGTCGCGTCTCCGACTCCACGCATAACGGCGCCCATCACCTCCCGAGGCGGGCCAGCGCCTCCCAGCATCATCATCACGATGATAAGTAGCAAACCCAAACCCTGTGCTGCGCGCGTCGTAGGCAAAACGGAACCAAGCAGAATACCAACAGCGACAAAGCTAAAAACGCTGGCGACGAATGCCCCGATGACAAGGGCCGGCGCCTGGGGCAGGCTGGCGTGGTAAGCCAGCACAGCCGCGATTATGACCAGGATGCCACCCACCACTGCGACAAGAAGGCTGACGAGCACCTGGGAGCCGAAGATGGTCCAGAGAGGAATCGGTGAAGCGCGCAAGCGGCGCAGCACACCTCGCTCACGGTAGCCGGTGAGATGCACCGGCAGTCCCACGACAGCAATAGAGGCAATGACAAGGCCGATGTATGCGGGAGTGTAATAGTTCGTCGCTCCCACACCGCGATAAACGGTCTGGTCAGGGGTATTTCCGAAGACTTCGTCCAGTACGAAAATGAATATGAGGGGGAGGGCGAAGGTGAAGACCATGGTGATGGGCTCACGGACGAAAAGCTTGAGCTCTACCCAGGTCAGTTTCAACAGCATACGCATCATTTAATCTCAGTTCCTGTCCTTGTGGCCTGTAATAGTCAGAAATACATCCTCCAGCGTGGGCTGCTCCATGCGGAGGTCTGAAGGAGTAATACCGTGGGCAACAAGTGAAGCTGCTACCAGAGCCAGCACAGAGCCACTTCCTTCCACCTCGACACGAGGCCCGTGCCTGGTCACGCTACGCACCTGAGGTATCTGCTCAAGCCAGGATATGTCTGAATGGTCGGTGGTGAAGATAACCCGAATCTGGTTTGCATGTGTGGTTATAAGCACTTGGGGCGTATCGAGAGCAACCAGCTTGCCCTGGTCGACAATAGCCAGACGGTCACAGAGGTGCTCTGCTTCGTCCATGAAGTGGGTCACCAGCACGACGGTTGCGCCCCGCTCCCGAATGGCTCGAATCAAGTCCCAGGCCACGTGACGGGCCGCGGGGTCGAGCCCGGCGGTCATTTCATCGAGGAATACGACCTTGGGGTTATTCACCAGAGCCAGCGCTACAAGGAGTCGCTGGCGTTGACCTCCAGACAGGCTGGAGAATGAGGCATTGCGCTTTTCGACCAGGCCCCATTGCTCCATCAGCTCACGCCAGTCCAGGCCGCGCGGGAGAAAAGAAGCGAACAGGTCAAGCGCTTCCCAGACCTTGATGCGGTCGGGAAGGGCTGATTCCTGAAGCTGGGAACCTATTAGCTGCCTCAGGGCTCGTCCTTCCGACTGTGGGTCGAGTCCAAGCACTCGAATCAGGCCTGAATCGGAGCGGCGCAGGCCCTGTACGCACTCAACAGTCGTAGTCTTGCCTGCGCCATTGGGGCCGAGAAGGCCGAAAATCTCGCCCTCTGCCACCGAGAATGAGACGTCTTTTACCGCGACAAGAGAGCCGTAGGTTTTTTTGAGATGTTCAACTTCAATGACTGACTTCATCAATACTCTACTTGATGATAACATCCCCGTCCGAAGTGTGAATATAGAGAGCGGCTTCTCCTGCGCCGATTTTCCCGACCAGGTGGTTTGTCTCAGTCTCGGTAGCCAGTATCGCCAGTCCGGAGGAAACCTTGCCATCGCTAGTGGAGGCATCGATATCGATGCTCGGTGTTCCCTGTAGTTGCACTGTGATCTTACCGTCACTCGTGGTAAGACGATTGTTTCCGCCTGGAATCATCTCGCCGCTGAAAAATATGGGTCCGTTGCTGGTGGAGGCATTGAACTCTCCTGTGGCATTCTCTATATCTACCTTGCCGTTACTGGTCCTGAGCAGGCTGCTGCCTTCCATCGTGGTGATCTCGATGTCCCCGTTGCTGGTGTCTCCTTGAAAGTCGCCCTTCACGTTTTCCAGGGTTATCTTCCCGTTGGATGTCTGGAGAACTCCTCCGCCGGTAGTGCCGGTGATGGCAATGTCTCCGTCGCTGGTCTCGAGAGTCAGAGACGTCCCTGCCGGTACGGTGACGAGGATATCGGCCCTGCCCTGAAAGCCGGAGAGGATTGAGCCCTTCCGCTTGGCAGTAACGGTCACTATATTGCCGTTCGTGGTGGCTTCGTACTCCATTCTGGTGAAATCTCTCACTGTGGCTTCGACATGCACCTGGTTGCCCGGGGCAGTTTCAACATGAATCCATCCGGCTGTGCTGTCCACAACGAGGCTGGCGGGCCCACCAACCGTGAAGTCGTCTTTATACGTCTGTACGGCTGGGATTGTGGTGCAAGCGGAACTCGCCAGAAGAACTGCGCTAATCAACAAGGTGAAGAGCAGGAGAATCCAGTTGAAATTCAATCTCGGGCCTATTCGATGAACCCAGGGTTTCGGCCCGTTCTTGCCTGCGCTGTATTCGTGCGAGGGGCCAATAGTTGATTTGCTCATCTGTCTGCTCCTTCTACCAGTGATAATTGCTTAAGTCTTTTTGCTCACCAGCATAAACTTGGCCAGCCCGCCATGTGCCCGGCCCACCAGCTTCGCCAGGTGCATCGCTGCGGTGATTAGCAGCACTCCTCCAATGACGAAGAGAGGGATGGCCCAGTTGACAGCCCTGTACTCCGTATCTCCAACGATGACGTATGGCGGCGCATGGAAGACCAGCATTGTTATCGGCGTTGCAATAAAGTAGAGTGAGCCGGCGATAAGGGCTACGAAGACTGTGAAGTATACGATGCCAAGCGGCAACTGCGATATGGAGTAGGCCATGGTGGTCCAGGTGTTTCGTTCTCGAAACAGGTTCTTGATTCTTTGCCACCATCCTATGCTCTTGTCAGTTGCCCGCTGCCTGCGCGGCATGCGCACTCCCAGTAAGGCTTCGACGAGACGGCCTTCCACAAAGCCGATGACTCTGACAGACAAGAGGAATAGTATCAGCAGGGGAAGTCCCACAATCAACACGAGCAATCCCAGCGAAACCGAGAGCCCCGTTATCACCCAGGTGAAGTATATGATGCCCGTGCCCAGAGCCAGAATCATGTAAAGGAGAGCGCCCCATGCCTTTGGGTCAGCGAAGACTCCGAAGAACCGAGCAATAGGAGACCGCCTGGCGGAGGATGCCGGTCTGCCAAGTCCTGGAGGGAGACGTTGCTCCATTTGCCGGTATGCCGCTGCCACCTCTTCTGCGGACCCGTACTTGTCTATGATGGGTGGGATGGCATCGGCCTCTGAGATGTTCGGGTTGGCCTTGTACGCCTGAGCGAGTGCTATTCTGAGATGTTCCTCAGCGTCGGAAACGGCGTCCTGGATCACGGCAGGGTCACTTCCCGCCAGCTCCTTCTTGAGCTGTCTCAGATACTCATCAACGCTCCTGATCATGGGATTCTCCTTTCATAATCGCATCCACGAAGGTTGTCATCTGGCTCCAGATTTTCCTCCAGCGTTCCAGGGTCTTAAGGCCTTCGTCGGTGATTCGGTAGTAGCGCCGAGGCGGCCCGGAGACTGATGGCTCAACCCGACTTACCAGGAGATGGCTGTTCTCCAGTGACCTTAGCACTGGATAGAGCGCTCCCTCTTTTAGCATGGGGATGTCCTCTCCTTGAGAATGGATTAGCTTCGCAATCTGGTAGCCATACATCGGTTCTGCAGCATCATTAGCATCATTCAGAACGCTCAGGAGAACTAAAGCTGATGTGCCGGAAATCAATTCCTTTTGAAACTTCTTGTCCGCTGACTCTATCTCATCCACCATCTTTGCTCTCCACCTGAGTTTTCATCTTCCTGCCAGGATAATGGTCGTGCTTTATATATTATTAGGTTATTACTATTATTAACTTGCTACTAGCATAGCATGAGATTACTAGCTTGTCAAGCGAAGGGTTGTATCGGAGCCTGTTTATTGCTACAATCATTAAATCATGGTATTTCTGATATTATGTAAATAAGCAGGAGAACGTAATCATGGCTGATGTGGAAGAGATGCGTAAGCGGTTCGACAACTCGCCGTATGCGCTGAACATGGGCATGAAGCTTGTGGAACTATCCAAAGGATACGCCAAGGTAAAGATGGAGTTGAGGAAGGAATTTCTGAACTGGGAGAACCTGATTCACGGAGGCGTTATCGCATCGCTGCTCGACCAGGCCTTCGGCTGTTCTCTCAATACGCTGGATAATATCTATGTAGCCGTGCAGTTGAACATCAACTATCTCACCGCTGCGCCTGTGGGAGAGACCATTTATGCCGAATCGAAGGTCATCTATGCGGGCAAGAAGCTGGGTGTATCGGAGATGACGGTGGTTGACTCCAAGGGAAAGACAATCGCCCGGGCAACAGGCACAACGGTTTCGCTGGGGGAGAGAAAGTAACTCGCTGTTCTGAGGAGACATAACATGATTGTGGAAATGAATAGAGGTGCCACAAGGCAACAGGTGGATCACGTAGTAGATAGGGCACATACCCTGGGCTTTGAGGTGCAGTTAAACCTGGGCACCGAGAAGACGGTGGTGGCCATCCTGGGCAGCGATACGGGCAAGACATCAACCGACATCTTCGCCGTACTGCCCGGCGTGGAGAGCGTATCCCGCGTAATGAAGCCATACAAGCTTGCCTCGCGAGAGTTCCATCCGCAGAGCAGCATAGTAAATGTGAACGGGGTGGAGATAGGCGGACAGAAAATAGTAATCATGGCCGGCCCCTGCGCTGTGGAGAGCGAGCAGCAGCTCATGGAAACCGCCAAAGCGGTTAAGAGCTTCGGAGCCTCTATAGTTAGAGGTGGCGCCTTTAAGCCTCGCACCTCGCCTTTCAGTTTCCAGGGGCTGGAGAAAAAGGCTCTGAAGATGCTGGCCAAGGTGAAATCAGACCTCGGCATCCCTGTCATCACCGAGGTCCTCGATATTCAGAATATAGAGATAATAGCCAAACATGCCGACATACTTCAGGTGGGCGCGCGCAACATGCAGAACTTCGCGCTCTTGAAAGAGCTGGCCAAGATGAGACATCCCATTTTGCTGAAACGCGGCTTTTCCGCTACCGTGACGGAATGGCTGACGGCGGCAGACTACCTTCTGGCCGAAGGCAACCAACAGGTGATATTGTGTGAGCGCGGCATAAGGACATTCGAAGATAGCACGCGGTTCTCTATGGACATCGGTTCCATCTCGGTGATCAAACGCTTCAGCCACCTGCCTGTAATAGTAGACCCAAGCCATGCCGCAGGGCATTTCGCCTATGTGCCCAGCATCGCCAAGGCTGCCATCGCAGCGGGGGCAGACGGGCTTCTCATAGAGGTTCATCTCAATCCAGAAGAGGCGCTGGTCGACGGCTTGCAGTCTTTGAATGTACCGAACTTCGAGCGTTTGATGGCAGAACTGAGGCCACTGGCAAAAGCTGTGGGAAGGTCTATTTAAGTGTAGGGGGCACGACGATGGCTGTTTCAAAAAAGATAAAGAAGTACATGACCGAGGGCGGTTGGATCAGGAAGATGTTCGAGGAGGGGATCGCCCTGCAGAAGAAGTACGGCGTGAGGAATGTCTTTGACCTCTCCCTGGGCAACCCCATATTCGAACCCCCCGAGCAGTTTCGCCATGAGCTGCGCGACTGGGCTTGTTCGCCCAGGCCGGGGATGCACCGCTACATGCCTAATGCGGGCTATCCCGAGACACGCGCTGCCGTGGCAGCACACCTTTCAGCAAAGACCGGGCTGCCTTTCACCGCCAGCGAGATAGTGATGACCTGCGGCGCGGCCGGAGCGTTGAATACCGCGCTTAAAGCCATATCTGAGCCAGGGGATGAGCTAATTATCTTCGCCCCCTACTTCTCAGAGTACATCTATTACGCAGACAACCACGGCGCTATCGCCAAAATAGTCCCTACAGATAGCCAGTTCATCCCAGACCTGAAGGCTTTGGAGCAAAGCATTACTCCAAAGACGAAGGCTGTGCTGGTGAACTCGCCGAATAATCCCACCGGCGTGGTGTACACCGCCAAGGTCCTGCAGGGCATCGGGCAAATACTGGCGAAAAAGGAAAAGCAGTACGGTACGGAGATTTTCCTGCTCAGCGACGATGTTTACCGGAAGCTGGTCTACGATGGAGTAGAGTGCCAGTATCTGTTCCAGTACCATCCCAGAACCATCGTGGCCACGTCTCACTCGAAGGACCTGGCTGTGCCAGGCGAGCGCATCGGGTATATCGCTGTAAATCCGCAATATGAGGGGCGGGAGGAACTGATAAACGGGCTGGTGTTCTGCAACCGCGTGCTCGGCTTCGTGAATGCGCCTGCGCTGATGCAACACATCGTGCAGAATCTGCAGGATGCCTCAGTTGATATCGGGCAGTACGCCAAGAAGAGGGACTTCCTTTACAGCAACCTTGCCGAGATGGGCTACTCTATAGTGAAGCCGCAGGGAGCATTCTACATGTTCCCCAAGTCACCTATCGAGGATGACCTGGCTTTCGTCAGGGAAATACAGAAGCACAATGTGCTTGTGGTGCCGGGGCGGGGCTTCGGCGCTCCGGGGTATTTCCGCATCTCCTACTGCGTGGACGACTGGGTAATCGAAGGCTCGCTGAAAGGGTTCAAGGCAGCAGCGAAAGAGCTCGGGCTGCGCTAGATTCCCAGCCTCACAGCGATTTTAAGACCTTCTCGGCCTTGTCGGGGTCATCGACCTTGATGACCACCATAGACTTGCCCGAGGTTGCCTCGATATAGAAATAGAGGTATTTGACGTTGAGCCCTGCCTGGGACAGAGGCTCGGCAACAGTTTGCAGCAGGCCGCCAGGCCTGTCGGGGATCTCTGAAGTCAATATCCAATCCTGCCTGCTGGTAAAGCCCGCCTGACGCAGGGCTTCCGACCCTTTGGCGGCATCGGATAGAATCATGCGCACTATGCCGAAGTCGGCAGTATCGCTTATGGAGAAGGCACGGATATCAACCCCATTCTTTTTCAGGGCTTCAAGCATGGCCACCAACCGGCCAGGCTGGTTTTCGATGAAGACCGATACCTGCTTTATTCGTGAAACCATGTCCCCTCCTCGACTTGCAAATTCTAATATCTAATTTCTAAACCCTAAACAAATTTGGAACAGGGGATCGGGCACAGCACGCTGTGCCCCTACTCTTACATAATCAGGGGCAATTCGTGAATTGCCCCTACAACCTTAATCACTTAGTGATAAGACCGGAGTTAGGCAGCTCTTTGCGGTCCACTACTCTCCTGGCTTTGCCTTCGGTGCGGACAATAGTCCTGGGTTCCACAAGCTTGATACGGGCTGAAATCCCCAGCACGCTATCCATCTCAGCTCGAAGCTTTTTCTCCAGCCTCTCCATCTTCTGCATCTCGTCGGAGAAAACCTCCTCGGAGACCTCGACCCATATCTCAAGGTCCTCGGTGGAAAACACATCGCGTCTGTCTATCACTATAAGGTAATGAGGCTCTACACCCTCGACCTCAAGGAGCACGCTCTCTATCTGCGAGGGAAAAACGTTTACGCCGCGCACAACCAGCATGTCGTCGCTGCGACCGGTGATCCTATTCATCCTTACCACAGTCCGGCCGCACTTGCAGGGCTCAATGTTGAGGCTGGTGATATCCTTGGTGCGGAACCTGATTACAGGCTGAGCCTCTTTGGTGAGGGTTGTTATCACAA
>Ga0209777_10009867_pt1 | contig 10209 bp, 8 predicted proteins | sample FrelakmetHBP12HB_FD_187147 | JGI IMG/M metagenome (GOLD analysis project Ga0209777, IMG submission 187147) | Freshwater lake sediment microbial communities from the University of Notre Dame, USA, for methane emissions studies -HBP12 HB (SPAdes)... | ecosystem: Environmental > Aquatic >...
CACGGGCTGATCATGGGCCAGGGGATGAAAACGGTCACCAGCAGAAGCGCATAGACAAGCTGTCTGATCAGAAGTCCGAGCTTGAGCACCGCCAGGTTGGGGCCGCTCTGCTCCATGAGCGGTCCCTCGACGATTTCGCTTTCGGCTTCCGCTATGTCGAACGGCAGCCTGCCGAGGGTGGCCTGAAGCGCCAGGAAGATTGCCAGTCCGGCGGAGATCATCGAAACCGTCGGGCCGTTTGCAAGGTTCCAACTCGACATGTCATAGAGCCGCAGAGAGGAACTCTTGACCGCGGCGGTGATGAGGGCCGCGACGATTATGGGTTCGACCGAGAGGATCATCATCATCTCTCTCGCCCCGCCCACCTGCGCAAACGGGTTTCCCGAAGCGGCAGCCATCAGGATGATACACGCGGCTCCGAGCGTGAGAAAGTACACCCACGTGATCATATCCCCGGGAATGGTTCCGCCGGAAGTGCCGGAAAGAGGGGTCAGCAGCATCACGACCAGGAAGCTCGCCAGCGCCACCGCCGGGGCCAACCGGAAGACGGCGCTCGCCGTGCAGCGCAGGTCTTCCTTGCCCAGCAATTTGAGTATGTCGATATATGGCTGAGAGATGGGCGGGCCTTTCCGCGAGTGAATGATCGCCCGCACCTTTCTGGCCACGCCGTCAAACGCGGGCGCCAGGAGCAAGGCTATCGCGCCATTTAGAATTATGATGCCGATGGACATAGATCTCCTCCGAACCTATCGAACCAGCGCAAACAGCAGAGCAATTACCACGATCATGCCGCCCACCTGCCATACCATGTAAAGCTGTGGTATGCCCACGTGAGAGCGACTGACTTTGTCGACGGTGCTGCCCCCGAGGCGCAGCAGCGGATTATAGAGCCAGGTGTCCAGGTCAATGGCGGGGCGCAGCTTCTTCATGCTTGGAAGCCGGGGCACCGGTATATGTGGATAAACCTTCGCGAACACTTGAGAGAAGGGGGCGTACAGCCCCGAAGCTCTGTAACGGATTTCGTCAGGCACATGTTCCTCCCCGCAGTACCAACTGGGAACGGGCCTGGTGGCGGCTTTTCCGGACGCACGGATTATCTCAGCTATCACAAAGCCCACTACCAGAGCCGCCGTGAGCATCAGTGGGCTCCAGGCGGCCGGGATCGCGCCGGCATCGGGCTGTGTGATCAAGCCACCCGCTCGACCTATTGTGTAGACCGTGGTCAGCCCGTGGCCGAAAACCGAAGTAACCAGCCCCATTATGGCAGCCGGGCTGAGACCGATCGCCACACACGCGATGGCGAGAAGCCCCTGGGCGCAATCCATCGTTCCAGGGCATGATACCGGCTCCTTCACCGATGCGAGCTTACCAAGGAACGCCGTGCCGTAGAACTTGAGCGCATAGGCAAGCGTAGTAAGACTGGCGAAGAACGCAAGCACGGCCATCACAACGAGGGGCGCGAACCGCATGCCGCCCGATATGCACGCCTGGTAGATGACCCACTTGGAGGCAAAACCATTCATTGGCGGTAGGCCGGAGAGGCTCAACACGCCCACAAGTCCAACAGTTGCGGCGACCGGCGCCACGGCAGCCAGCCCCCCGATCTTGTTGAGGTCCCGCGTGCCTCCGCAATACTGTATTGCGCCCGCATTCATAAAGAGCAGCGACTTGTAGATTGCATCGTTGAGGATGTGGAACCCGGCGCCCAAAAACCCCAACAGCGCCAAAGCCCCGAGGCCAGGCTGCCCCATGAATGTGATTCCCACGCCGAGCCCCAAGAAGATGTAGCCGGTTTGGCTGATGCTGGAGAACGCGAGCAGGCGCTTCGTGTCGTTCTGCCGCATGGCGGTCAGGCCTCCGACCACGGCGGAGAGAGTGCCGAACGCGGCTATGATCACGCCCCAGACCACCATCTCATCCTGCCTGCCGGCCCCAAGAAGCGCTTGATAGAACACCCGCAGAATGCCATAGGCTCCGAGTTTGATCATCACGCCGGAGAGAATGGCCGACACGCCCGATGGCGCGGCGGGATGCGCATCCGGCAGCCAGTCACCAAACGGGACAATACCGGCCTTTGTGGCAAACGCAATGAAGTAAAGCGCAAGAAGAAGGCTGCGAAGAGCCGTGGACATATCCGCCAGGCCCGACCTGTGCGCCGCGAACGAGAACGATCCCGTGATCCGCCATAACACGACCGCGGTCGCCAGCAGTCCCACGGCGGCAACATGGGTCATTATGAAGTATTTGAACCCGGCCCGGACGGCCGCCGCATCGCTTCGTTCGTAGGTCACAAGGAAATACGAGACCAGGGTCATCAGTTCCCAGAAGACTATGAAGAACAGCCAGTCAGCCACGCACACGACGCCGATCATGCCCGCCACAAAGAGCTGCAGGAGCCCATAAAACCTGCCCGGACTCTCGTGGCGGTACATTCCCATATAGCCGACCGAGTAAAGAGTCGCAAGGAAAGACACGGCTGTTATGATCAGCAGGAACCCCGCGCCCAATGGATCGAGGTTTACCGCAAGCTCACTGCCGAACCCCGGCAAAGCGGCAACGCTGGCATGCACGGCGCCGCCGGTCCGCAGAACTTCGAGCCCCACCATCCAGCACAACACGCCGGCCAGTCCCACGAACACCGTGGCGGTCCAACCCGCGCCGCGCCAGGAACGGATCAGGCCGGCAATGACCGCGCCGATCACAAGCCCGACGAATGCGATCTCAACAAATACGTGACTCATATCACCTTACTCCCCACCAATGCCGTCATCGACCCATGAACAGGCCCGAAACTATGGGTATGCCCACGATCGGTATGACCAGTGTCAGAAGCGCCACCGCTATCAGTGTCCATTGAATAGTAGCCGGAAGAGCGACGACCCCGGCGGGTTGGTCGCCGACAGCCTCTTGTTCGGCGGCCTTGCGGCTCCGGCTCGGCTGCTGGGTAAGTTTCGCCGCGCCGAAGAACACTTTCTGGCCCACCCAAAGGAACCAGCCGAAGGTTATCAAGCTCTCTATCAGAACAAAAATCAGCACTATTGGCCCAAAGGCTCCTTTGACCTGCAGCGCTCCCGCGAGGACATACATCTTGCTCCAGAAGCACGCGAGGGGCGGAATGCCCGTGAGCGCAAACGCGCCCAGGAAGAAGCACGCCGCCGCTACCGGCAGGCTCCGCGAAAGCCCGGACAGCTTGGATATGCTGCGTGTTCCGGTGGCATAAGCGACGGCGCCCACACTCAGGAACAGAAGCGTCTTGGCGCAGGAGTGCATAAGGATGTGCAACACAGCTCCGCGGGTCGCCATCCTGGCCCCGAGGCTGCCTACTCCCAACCCCAGGAATATGTAACCAAGCTGAGCGATGGTCGAATAGGCCAGAAGCCGCTTCAAGTCATCCTGGAAGAAATAAAGGTAGAGCGCCGCCAACATCGTCACCACGGCGGCGATCGATATGAACAGGCCCATGCCCGTGGGCAGCGCCCAGCCCGCCAACAGCAGCCTGGCAATCAGGAAAACTCCGGCCTTTACCATCGCCGCCGCGTGCAGGTATGCGCTTATCGGAGTCGGAGCGGCCATCGCATCCGGCAGCCAGGTGTGGAACGGAACTTGAGCGCTCTTGGCCCAGGCGGCTATCAGAAACAGCGTGAACGCGACCGAGCGCGCGGTAACGGACATGTCGCCAAGCGCAGTAAAACGCAGGGACCCAGTGGCGGAGAACACCCACACCACCGCCCCTATGAAGAACAACCCGCCAATGGAGGTCATCACCAGGGCCTTCATGCCCGCTTTCAGGCTTTCCTTGTTGTCGTAGAACGATATCAATGCCCAGGAGCACAGCGTGGTCATCTCCCAGAAAATCAGAAGCTGCAAGAGGGTCGGCGCGATTGCTATGCCCACCATCGACCCCACGAAAAGCATCAGGTAAAAGTAATACCTGGCTTGGCCGGACGTGGTCGGATGGTCCCGATTGCCGGGAGACAGGTAGCCCACGGAATATACGGAAATCGCGACTCCGATCACGGTGGACGCAAGTAGCATTATTAGGGCAAGGGGATTGATGTCGTATCCGAAGAAGCCCTGCGAACCCGCTTTACCGAGCCACGGCATCGCGCCGAAAACGTAGCTTTCTCTTGGCAAGCCCACTGACAAGGCCACGGCCGCGGCCGCAGTCAGAACCGATATTGCCACGCCGACATATTTAGCTGCCTTGTCCCTGACCGCCAAGCACAACACGGCGCCCAGGAAAGGGATGCCTATCACTGCAACTGGCAAAGGCTGCATGCCGAATACTCCTTTCTAGGTGCGAGTGACAACGGGCTCGCCCTTCCACCCCTCAAGGTATTCATCCAGATCGAATCCCGGCGGCAGATGCTGCTCGCGCCGGGCGCTCACTTTCTTGGGGACTATACCGAGCGCCAGGGCCGCGCCGTAGACGATCGCTTCCGGCCTTGGAGGGCAGCCCGGAATATACACGTTGACCGGGACGACCTTGTCCGCCCCGCCGAGTATATTGTATGTATCGAACCAAATATTGCCGCCCACCGCGCACGACCCGACTGCTATCACGACTTTGGGGTCGGGAGTAGCCTCATAGAGCCGCCGCAGAGCCGGGGCGACCTGCCTGCTGACCGAGCCCGAGATCACCAGCGCGTCGGCATGCCGCGGGCTGCCGACCAGCTTCATCCCAAAGCGCTCGACGTCGTAATATGGAGTCAGCACGTCGATGACTTCGATATCACACCCGTTGCACGCGCCGCAGTTGGTGTGAAAGAGCCACAGCGACTTGCCGAACATCTTCTTGCAAAGCTTTTCTATCATGGTCGCTCCTCACCTTCGCGCACGAGGGATTTTGGACGGGCAAAATCGAGAGGCGGCTTGACCGGGAATATCCCATGCTTGTTGGGCTCGCCGGGCCCTCTGCCTCTCCAACGCTTGGAGTGAAATTTGTCGATGGCGTTGTCGATCTCAAAACACCGGCCGCACCTCTGGCAGCTCGACATCCATAAGACCATCTCGGACTTGAGGTCCGACTTGTCCGGGGTAGCCGTCTCGAACTGCTCGGTCGGCCAGATCGCATCCTCCGGGCAGACCTCATAGCACCTCGCGCACTGTATGCACCGGTCGAGATGAAAAGTGATCCTCGATACTTCTCCCATGTCCTCGATCACTATGCACCTCGGAGGGCATACGTTGGCGCACCCGCCGCATCCGATGCACTTCCGGGAGTCGAACTCGATTTTGCCCCGGAACTTCGGCGGTACCACGGACGGCTCGAACGGATACTTAAGCGTCACCCGCCCGGCGCCAAAACATATCACAGCTTCCTTGAACTTTGCTTTGAACATTGACTTCCCTCGATACCGTGAACAACTACGGCTAAGTGATTCGCGGAGGAAGTCTTGCATGCCGTCATGCTGAACTCGATTCAGCATCCACGCCTGGGCCCTGAATCAAGTTCAGGGTGACGCATACAAGCGACTAACCGTGAATTACTTAGCTCATCGACTTCCGCCTGGACAGCGCCATTAGGTCCTCTTTCGTGTAAACCTTTATCCGGTTGGTATTGACATCCAGTGTCTCCACGCGCTCCGTGCACGAGAAGCACGGGTCATAGCTTCCTATACAAATAGGCACGTCGGCGAGTTGTTCGCCCTCGATCATACATCCAACCGCCTGGAGGTTCTGATATGTCGGAGCGCGCACGCGCCAGCGATAGGGCCTGTTCTCATCGCCGCTGCACACATAATGATGGGCCTCGCCTCTCGCGGCTTCCACTGAGCACAGGCCGATCCGCCCGGAGGGCATTTCCTCATCGATGGCGGCCATCACCGGCCCCGCGGGTATCTCGTCGAGCGCCTTGCGAACCAGCCTGATCGACTCGAACAGCTCCAACAGCCGCACAATCGTCCTGGCCCAACTGTCGCAGCCATCCTGGACCTGGATGTTCACCCCGAGTTCGGCGTAGGCGGCGTATGGATGGTCCACCCTCGCGTCAATGGGGACATTCGACCCCCTGGCCACGGGGCCCACAACCGCAAAGGAGCGGGCCTCTTCCTCGGTCAGAGGTCCCACGCCTTTGAGCCTGGCCATGAGTGTGGTATCCACCGACACGGCGTCAACAACGGCCTTGAACTCCGTCTCCACCTTGTCAAGCACGCGCCTGATGTCGTCGGCCGCTTCGTTGTCTATGTCGAATCGCACCCCGCCGATGAGGTTCGATGAATAATGCTTGCGGTTACCGGTCACGCGTTCCATGAGCCACATAACGGGCTCGCGGATTCTCCAGAGCTGCATAAGCACGGTGTCGAACCCGAGGATGTGTCCGGCAAGTCCCACCCAAAGAAGGTGGCTGTGGACACGCTCCAGTTCCAGCAAAATGGAGCGGATGTACTTCGCCCTGATGGGCACTTCCACACCGCACGCATCCTCCACGGCCTGGCAATACGCGCACGAATGAACCTGCCCGCAAATCCCGCAGATCTGCTGCGCGACAAACGGTATCTGGTTGTAGTTGAGCTCGCTGTCGGCAAGTTTCTCAACCGCGCGATGATTGTAGAATCCACGGTAGTCGGACCCGACCACGCGCTCTCCATCCAGGAACAAACGGAAATACGCGGGTTCCTCGAGAGTAGGGTAGAACGGTCCGAGCGGTACCACGGTCGTGCCTTCAGGCGCGGCTTGGCGGGGAGGGGCATTTCCAGACTCGGCCGGGAATATTTCATTGTACTCGAACTCTCTGCGCAGCGGGTGGATGCCTTTCGGGAAATCATCGGACAAAACCAGCCGTCTAAAGTCAGGGTGTCCTTCCGGCACAACTCCGAGCATATCGTAGGCTTCGCGCTCCGACCAGTCGGCGGCGGGCACTGCGCGCGCGATGGAGCCGACCTTGAGATCGTCGGCCGGAACGTGAGAATACAGCACCAGAAACTTCTTGTTCTCGTCGAACGCCAGCACATAGGAAACGCCGAAGTCGTTCGAAATCTCCCGCCTGTCGGTGGCGACGCTGATCACGAACCTTGCCCCAAGCTCCTTGATCGCGTATGTGGCCACCGTCGGCAGCGATTCCCGAGAGATAGTGGCGACAAACTGGTCTGTCACATGCTCACGGAAATCCTCCATGAAATCCGGAAAGTGCTTGTGCAAGTCCGACAAAAACTCTTGTTGTTTTGGCATTATCTTCTCCGGTCAACCCTCACGAGTGCGCAGTTCATCCGAAAGAACCCGGGCCAGGGCTTCCGACGATTGCCTGACTTCCCGGCACATTGCCTTGCCCGGTTTGACATCTCTTGGCTGAACCGCCACAAGATAACAGTCCGCGCCCAATTCCCGTTCTAGGTACTCCATAGTCAGCCTGAGGGGCGCCCTGTGTGTATCGAACCCCTTCGATCTCAAATCCTCCGGCTCCAGAAGCGCGGCGTCACCCGGCTCCCCGCCGAAGTCTACCGCGTCCACGAACAGCACCGTCCGAGGCGTTAATTCTCGCAGACGCCAGGTTTCCAGTTCCGGCGACGGGCCCGCGTCGATCACGCGGTCGATACCCGCGTCGGCAAGCAGACCCGCGATCATCGGTCCGGCTCCGTCATCTCCATTGCGCGAGTCGCCCACTCCCACCACGGCGACACGCCCCAGAAGCTTGGACCTGAGTTCGTCGATCAAAATGCTTCCCCTCGGGGCCGCTACGATTGCAGTTCCGGCAGGGCCTGCATCTCCCGGTATGTGAACACCGGTCCCTCGGTGCAGATATAGACGTGATTGATGCAGCAGTGGCCGCATTTGCCGACCCCGCACTTCATATATCGCTCCAGGCTGGTCACTATGCGGTCCTCTGAAAACCCCATCCTGAGCAGTTCGATGGTCACGAACTTGATCATAATCGGCGGCCCGCAGGTCAGCGCGACCGAGTTCTTTGGATCCATTTTCGCGCTGGAAAACAGGGTGGTAACCACGCCCACGTTCTGGTTCCAATCGGCGTCGGCGACATCGACGGTCTGCAGCAGGTGTATGTCGTCGCGCTCCGCCCACTTTTCGAGATCGTATTTGAAGTCCCGATCGGCGGGAGTCCTCGCGCCGTAGAGCAGCCAGAACTCGCCGTAGTCCTTGCGATTAGCCAGGATCTGAAGAATCGCGGGACGCAGTGGAGCAAGCCCGCATCCTCCGCTTACGACCACGACATTCATGCCCTTGATCTCTTCCAGCGGCCAGCAGTTGCCCATTGGACCACGAATGCCGAGCCGGTCTCCGACCTTGCATTTGTGCATCGCCCCGGTAACCTTGCCCCGGTCCACAATGGTCAACTCGATGAACGACTTCTCCAGGGGACTCGATGCAAATCCGATGGGCGCCTCGCCGGCCCCGAATACCGTCACTTCGACGAACTGCCCAGGCTCAAAACTGAACGACTTGGCGTAATCCACGTCTTCGAATCGGAGCCGGAACGTCTTGGTATCCGGCGTTTCATCGACGATGTCCTCGATGACAGCCGGCATGGGTATGTAAAGGTTGGCGCTCGGTTGGTCGGTCACACCCCACATTTTGCGAGGCCGGGCGGCTGTGAGCATTACGGTTTCACCTCCGTTACCTGTTCGTCAGGCAGGTATTCGTGCATGGATCTCCTTATGCGTTTGAGAACGCTGGGCACATCGAGCTTGGTCAGGCAGGCGCTCACACACCGGCCGCAGCCGACACATCCGTGCGTGCCATCCCTCGAAACGTACTGGTAACTGACTTTGTGGTAGAATCGCCGCTGGACCCGGCTTCCGAACGTGGGTCTCGGGTTGTGCGCGCTTGCCTCTCGTGTGAATCCCGAATACTGGCAGGAGTCCCACGACCTGCACCTCACAAACGACCCGTCGGCTTCCGGCCTATCGTCGACCGTGTAGCAGGTACACACGGGACAAAGGTTCGTGCATGCGGCGCACCTGAAGCAGGTGGACCCAAGTTCTTCCCAAATCCGGTCCGGCACGTCATCCCAGGAGATGAACGTCATAGCCTTGGCGAAATACGCCGTCGTCTCGAAAAGAGAATCAGCCTGCAATTCTATTCGCTTGCGCTCCGCGATGTCCTTGGATTCCACCGGCTCCAGCATGTGGAGCCCGGTCTCGCTGGCCTTGCGGCCTTTTTCGGAGCCGATTTCATAGAGAAACCTGTCGCCCAGGTCGGTCATCTGCACATCGAAGCCCGAATCGAGATACGGCCCGGCGTCGCAGCATATACAAAAACACTCTTTCTTCGGGGGCTTGTTGCAGACGAGGTTGAAGAGCACGGTGTTCTCGGCGCGCTCGGAGTAATATGGGTCCACTATCTGCCCGCCGAAGAACTTCTCCTGGAAGCGAATCGCCTTCACGTCACAGGAGCGGATGCCTATTATCGCCTGCCTGGGCGCGTCCTTGAGGTCCCGGATCTCAAGCTTGCCTCGATCCGAATACCGGAACATATCCTCCTGATGAGGAAGCAGGAATCGCTTGGGGGGATATATGTCGTGGCCGTAGTCCCAGACTATGTCCTCGGGCGACTCCACCAGATCGAACATCACATCGCCGCCGAAACACTTCTTCGGCGCGATGAGCCGCATCTCGCGAGCCAGGCCGGCAAAGAACACCGTGGCGTTGGATTTCTTTAGAATGTAAGTGTCGCTGACCGTCATTTAACCGCCTCGATCTTGACCGCGCACGTCTTGTAGGCCGGGACTCCGGAATCCGGGTCGCACTCATACGACGCGAGCGCATTCGGGGAATCGCCGCCGAAAAAGTGCGGCACGTTCACACAGCCATTGGGGATTTCGTCATTCAGGACCATACGGCGAGTGAGGCTGCCCGACTTCGACGATATCCTGATCAGGCTGCCCGGCCTCAGACCCAGCTTCTGGGCATCGCCTTCACTCAGTTCGGCAAACGTCTCCGGATACTCCCTCGCGAGGACCCCCACCCTCACCGACATCGTGCCGGTCTGCTGATGATAATTGATCCTGCTCGCGATCAACCGGAACGGATAGTCCGAATCCGGAGAAAACTCAATGGCGGGCAGCGGAGCCAGGCGAGGCTTGCTCCCATTGGTCGGCCACTGGCTGCCCCAGGTTTGCTCCAGCTTCTCATGGGAGACACCCTCATAGAGCTTCACATTCGCCGCTATCTCGCGCATGACCTCGGCCGGCACGCGGGCAAACTCCGTCCCCATCGCCGAAGCCAGGTCAGCAATTATGTCCAGGTCAGACTT
>Ga0209777_10009868_pt1 | contig 10208 bp, 10 predicted proteins | sample FrelakmetHBP12HB_FD_187147 | JGI IMG/M metagenome (GOLD analysis project Ga0209777, IMG submission 187147) | Freshwater lake sediment microbial communities from the University of Notre Dame, USA, for methane emissions studies -HBP12 HB (SPAdes)... | ecosystem: Environmental > Aquatic >...
CGGAGACGGGAGCCGGTCAGCATGGTGTGGCTACAGCGACGGTGGCGGCCCTTTTCGGGATGGAATGCATGATCTTCATGGGTGAGGAAGATATCAGACGGCAGGCCCCCAATGTATTTCGCATGAAAATATTAGGAGCCGAGGTCGTGCCTGTATCGTCGGGAACGGCGACCCTCAAAGACGCCATGAATGAGGCAATGCGGCACTGGGTATCGAGAGTAAGAGACACCTTCTATGTGATCGGCACAACAGCAGGCCCTCATCCTTACCCCATGATGGTACGTGAATTTCAGAGTGTAATCGGCAGGGAAACGAAAAGGCAGATCATGAAGAAAGAAGGACGGCTTCCCGATGTCCTTATTGCCTGCATCGGCGGTGGCAGCAATGCCATGGGACTCTTCTATCCCTTTAGAGACGCCACCCACGTTAAGATGGTTGGCGTAGAGGCGGCGGGCAAGGGCATAACGACAGGGCACCATGCAGCAAGCATATCCGCCGGAAGCGTCGGCGTCCTTCACGGCAACAAGACCTACCTGCTTCAGGATGGAAACGGCCAGATTCGTGATGCCTATTCCATCGCAGCCGGGCTCGACTATCCCGGTGTCGGTCCTGAACACGGGTATTTCAGGGATACAGGCAGGGCAACCTATGTTAGCGTCACGGACGATGAGGCGATCGCGGCCTTTGAGCTCGTCTCTAAGTTAGAAGGGATTATCCCTGCCCTGGAGAGCGCCCATGCCTTGGCCTACACTGTCAAACTCGCTCCCAGCCTCGCTAAGAATAAGATCATCGTCGTCAACCTCTCAGGCAGGGGAGATAAGGATGCCGAGACAATATCACAAAGGATGGAGATGAAATGAACCGTGCAAGCCCTCTTTTCAGACGGGAAGAACATGTGGAGATACTTATATGACAGGAAGAATCGGACGGAAATTCACAGATCTAAGAGAAAGAGAAGAGAAGGCGTTGGCAGTCTACCTCACAGCCGGAGATCCGGATTTAGAAACCACCTGCAGGCTGGTACTCACCCTTGAAGACGCGGGTGTCGATCTCATAGAGATAGGAGTCCCCTTTTCTGACCCGACGGCGGATGGCCCCGTCATTCAGGCTGCCTCGCAGAGGGCACTCCGTAAAGGAGCGACACTTTCCGGTATCCTGGATATGATAGAATCTTTGAGGGAAGTCAGTGATGTTCCCATTGTCCTTTTCGGCTACTACAATCCCATTTTTTCTTACGGCAATGAACGATTCGCCGCAAGGGCGAAGCAAGCCGGCGTTGACGGCATCCTTGTCGTTGATCTGCCGCCGGAGGAATCGCATGAACTGCGGCAGTATACGGACATGGTGGGTCTCGATTTCATTTCTCTTATCGCGCCCACGACCAACAATCGCCGCATCAGACAAATTGTAGATAGTGCGACGGGATTTCTCTACTACATCTCCATCACGGGGGTAACGGGAACGGCACAGCCTGTCGTGCAAAATATTAAAGTTGATGTAGAGCGCATCCGGAAAATAAGCGCCCTGCCCCTTCTCATCGGCTTCGGGATCTCAACACCCGCGCAGGCCGCGGAGATCGCCTCTTGCGCGAATGGCGTCGTTGTGGGAAGCGCTCTTGTGCGTATCATTGGGGAAAAGGGAGGCGATGAAGATCTCATCCAAATCGCATCGTCCTTCGTCAGAGATATCAAAAAAGCACTGTCGTAGACGAGGAGGTCTCCCATGGACACTGAGATCAAAGAAGGATTCATGGAAAAGTGGGATAAATATTTCCCGGGGGCCGATCTTCCTATCGGATTCTACTACACAGAGATGGAAGACCGGAAATCAATGCAGACACCCCCGGCAAGTCATCGCTGCGTCATCTGTGACCTGACGAAGGTCCGAAGAGGCAAGAATTTACACTTGGATATCCATTCGATTGGCTGCGGCGGCGGGAGGCGATATCTGGGCTTTGCTGAAACGCAGATGCCCGACTTCGAATACTTCCTTTCCTACGGCATCCCGGGAAAGATGGAGGGGGAACGATACAAGAAATCACCGGAACTCGTCAGGGAACATTTGAAACACCAGACATCATTCAAAGCGCCTGCGAGATATATAGCATTCAAGAGATGGGACCGCATGGAGAAAGGCGACCGCCCGTCCGTGATTATTTTCTTTGCCCCTCCTGATGTGCTTTCCGGTCTCTTCACCCTGGCAAACTTCGATCAGCCAGAGCCGCACGGTGTTATTGCGCCCTTCTGCGCCGGTTGCGCCTCAATTGTGGATTATCCCTACAAAGAGCTTCATGCCGATAGGCCCCGCGCCGTTTTAGGCATGTTCGATGTCTCGGCCCGGCCTGCTCTTCCGGCAGGTTTGCTGACCTTTTCCGTTCCCTGGCCCAAATTCGTCTGCATGCTGAACGATATGGACGAAAGCTTTCTCATTACTCAATCCTGGGGAGAAGTGAAAAAAAGAATAAGGCGAAACGCTTCAAAATAGGATGTTGCTCAGTTATACGCTCAAGAAACCTCAGCGGCCTTCTTCTCGTGCCCCTTCTTTCGCACAAAAATCCAAGGCCTTGCCCATCTTCTCCTTGCCTTCATTATAAAGTTCTATGCCACGGCTGGCAAATTCATCCATCTTTGTGCACGTTTCATCAAGCTGATGCTTGGCTGTATCGCGCAGTTCCTTAAATGATCTTGCAATGTCCTCACGGGTTTCTTCTCCACGCTTCGGGGCATAGAGTATCCCGAGAGCTGCACCGATCAGGCCTCCCACTACCAGTCCTCTAATACAATCTTTTGCTGCCATGACCTTCCAACCTCCAATCTTTGGGATACGTTTCTCAATCAGGCCGTTTTTCCAATCATAAATGTATTGTGCAGCAATCCGCAATCGGGGATGTCCTCACTTTTTGCCTCGAAAATCCTGACCTAAAGGTCTCCATAGAGGTTGATAGCAACAATGTCCTTGACTGAAATGCTGCTACGTGGTTATTAACGCTTCCGACCAATACGATAAATCAAAGGGCTCATGCGCTATACCATCTTCGACATTCCCATCTTACGGAGCGTGCTACAGGTTCTTGCCATAATTATTCTCTGGATCTTCGGATGGCGCAGAGCAGGCCGGGTGCCAGATCACGACAAATTCGTCATGATAGCCGCCCCTCATACCTCAAACTGGGATTTCCCCGTGGGTCTGGCCTTAATCCTGGCATTCAAGGTCAAGATTTACTGGCTGGGAAAAGAACCCATTTTTAGATGGCCTTTCGGCACCTTCTTTAAATGGCTGGGGGGCATTCCCGTAAATCGCTCAAAAACGGGTGACGTGGTCGCACATATGATCGAGACCTTCAAAGTGCAGCCGAGAATGATAATGGTTGTTGCCCCCGAAGGGACACGAAGGAGGGTCAATCACTGGAAGACGGGGTTCTATTACATGGCCATGGGCGCTCATGTCCCTATTGTGATGGGCTTCATAGATTATGTGCGGAAAGAAGGAGGTTTCGGACCGACACTTATGCCTACTGGAAACATTGAGGCCGATATGGAGAAGATTCGCGCCTTCTACACAAATATCACGCCTAAGAGCCCCGATAAATCGACGCCTCCCTTGATCTCTCCCCGGAATAGGTAAGCTGATAGCGGAGATTAGTAATGCCCTTGTGACTTCCAGTTTTTAAAAGGGGAATATACGGATCTATTTACAATTATTCTCCGTAGACGCCGCTGCAAATGATAAGGTCATCTACTTTTTTGAAATAAGCCGTCTTAGGCCACACTTCTTTGGTCACCGGGTTATACCATTTGTAGGTTACCCAGCCGCTGCCTTCAGTGTTTGCCTTATCGAGGATCTCCCGGATGAAGCTCTTGCCGTCTGCATCCTTGAGTTCACTGAAATCCTCTCCCACAAATCTTTCATTGACTCCGTGTGCAAGCATTGTCCCTCTGGCATTCAAGACATATATATACATTTCGTCCTGAACGAACTGCCCATTAGGATTCGTATATTCAGCCAAAGCGATTCTTTTGCCCGAAGTCTTATAAAAAGCAGCGGCCTTCTCGACCCAGTGCTTGGCATCCTCTTTCGCGCGTTTACTCATTTTAGTCCTCCTTAACCTAAGCCTCTCAGCCAGTTTGTGATAATCTTCGCACAATCATCACCGGCGTTATCATAAAGGCCGATGATCTTTCTTTCATGAATAGCTCGTTGGACAGAATCCGATGCGTGTGCTGCGTTCTGCAGGACGCTCTGCCCGAAGTCCGAACGAATGGTGCCTGCAGCTGCTTTTGCAGGGTCAGATTCACCTAATCTACTGCGGATTTTCCCTACGGCGCTATATCCCCGATAAAGAAGCGCCAGCGATGGGTGCATGCCCGGCTTGTCGCGGTCTTCGGGTGCCACGCTGTCGGGATCAATTCCCGTCAGATACTGCACGATCTGTGAGAATTCGTATTGGGCATTCGTCTCGTTGATTACTGATGCCATGGTATTATATTCTTCGTCTGTAATATCAAAGCCAAAGAGTCCGCTAATTCTTTCCTTGATTTTTTCAGCCACTTGCTTCTGCAGCTTTCGTTTGAACGTGCCTCGCAGGAAACCATAGAATGCCTCGCCTTGCGCGGCGCTCATCTGGATTACCCTGGCCCCAACTATCCTCAGACCTGTTTTCGAAAACATGTCGATCATATTTCCTGTCCGGACGGAGTGTTTAAAGAAATTGTCCGGTTTTAAGATGACCAGGGTAGTCTCTCCCTGCGCCGATTCCTCGTAAATACCGGAGTCGTTGAATCCAAGCTCTGCAAAAAGCTCTAAATTGATTCTTGCATATTGAAGATTCGTGGGCACAAGGACGGCTGGTTCGAAATACCTTATCGTCCCGTCCGGATTGGTTATGAAGTCGCAGTAAGTGCCGCGGATCGTACCTCGCCTGGCTTCGGATTCCGCCTCCGTTGTGAGCTTTCCGACCACTTCGTAGATGCGTTCTACCGCATTCTCCCCCTCAAACAGAAGAAACAGGCAGCGGTTAGTCTGACCGAGTATATTCTCGCGGCGCAGATTCTGATCGATATAATCGACCAGCGCATGCTCTATTATTGGTTTGATGCCCAGACTTTTCACTCGCCGCATATACTCATCGACAAACGCATCCGATGGCCTCATCATCCTGACGCCGACCAGATCGCAGCCTGAGAATGACATGAGTCGCGCAATAATATTTCCCGTCCGCGACTTCATGAGGCTGTATGGGGTAATGACTACGTAAGTCAGTTCTGTTGTCATTTGTTATGCTCGCCTATTCTACTCCCATAAGAATGCTTGACTTTATACATATCACCTTCTCAGTTATTTCACAAGAGCACATAAGAATATTTGATACTGCCCTAACCGTCATTTGTCCTTGATCCTTAATCATTGATCATTTATGCCCTTTCTTCACATTCACAAACTGCGCCTTTGTGGATAAATGGTTTCCTGATGTCCGAGAAAAGCTATATTGACCCCGGCCATGATTTAGGGTATCTTTAATCCCTGAATAAGTCTTTTCATGAATTGCAGAATAGCCCTGAGAAATCATGGTATTTTTCAGCATATCAATGCTTCACTTATATCAATTTCTTAAGAACAGGAGGAATAGAAATGAAGATGAGATTAAATGGCAAAATGATTCTGCCCATATCTGTGCTCATGATCATCGTCATCCTGCCGCTACCTGGAGCGTTTGCCGCCACGGCGAAGGAGATCAACGTCAGTGTCGATGTGTCTCTTGATCGCTTTACGAAACAAGTGAAGGGTGCGAATGAATTTCTCAAGGCAGCCAAGGGTGTTCTTGTCATACCGAATGTCATTCAGGCCGGCCTCATTATCGGCGGCCAGTATGGTGAAGGCGCCCTCCGAATTAGCGGACAAACTGTAGATTACTATAATATAACCGCCGCCTCTCTCGGTTATCAGATCGGGGCCCAGCGAAAGGACGTCATCCTCGTCTTCATGGATGAAGCGGCCCTGAAAACATTCCGTAACAGCGACAATTGGCAGGCCGGTGTCGATGGCACGGTAACGGTAATGGAATATGGCGCCGAAGGTTCCATAGATACAACAAAATTCAAACAGCCTATCGTCGGGTTCGTCTTCGGTCAGAAAGGATTGATGGCCGGCGCTATGATACAGGGCTCGAAATTCACCAAGCTGAAGAAGTAGGAATCCGTATTGTCATCGCCGCCGGGAACGGTCCGTGGCGCTCTCGGAGACTGCCACGCCTAGCAGCAGCCCTTCCCGCCGCGACAAATCATGGGCAGGCCCTGTTAGCTTGATATTTTAATGTGCTCAGCATCCTTTGGCTTTTTGTCAATGCCCCGGCCGTTCTATTTTGTAGTAATCACCCAGACGCCCTGCCATTCATCCGGCGGCTGCGCAATCATCTCCCGGCATTTGCTCACATAGGCCCGAGCCGCCGGATCTGCATCCGCAAGCTCGAAAAAAACGGCTGCCGCACCCGCAAAATCGCCCTTGTAGAACAGCGCCAGACCTCCGGAGAATCCAGCGAGTTCACTCTTTTTGCCCTCAACTAACTCCGGCGGTAATGGCTCATAAACGACAACCGGTTCCCTGCGACCGACAACAACAAGCCTTGCAAGCTCACGCACGGGAAAAGCGCTGTCCATCTGTTCCTTTGTTGATTGGGATATAATGGTGTAGGTGCCGAATTGTTTATTGATACCCTCCAGGCGCGATGCGAGATTAACGGCATCGCCGATCATCGTGTAATCAAACCGTGTGTGGGAACCCATATTCCCGACAACAGCCGGCCCGCTGTTTATGCCTATACGCATCTTCAAGTCCCTGCCAAGACGTTCCCGGAACATAGGCCCCATCTCGGCGAGACGCGCCTGACATCGCATTGCTGCGCGGACGCAGCGACGCGCATGATCCGGTTGTTCAAGAGGCGCATTCCAGAAGGCGATAATTGCATCCCCCTCGTATTTGTCCACTGTACCGCCTTCCTCATGAATAATGTCCGTCATGGCTGACAGGTAGTCGTTCAATAGCGAAGTAAGCCCTTCCGGATCAAGCCTCTCAGAAATTCCCGTAAATCCTTCGAGGTCGGAGAAAAAGATAGACAGCGGTCGGCGCTCGCCGCCCAGTTTCAGATTTTCCGGATGCAAAATCAGCTCTTCAATGACCGTTGGACTCAAGTACTGCTTGAAGGCGTTCTTGATGAACATCTTCTGACGGCCCTCGGTTGTATAATAGATCAGGCCCCCGCTAAAGAGTGTGAGAGCAACGCCCGTCTCCTGAACAACCAACGGCAGCCAAAAACCCTCATGGTATGCAGTCAGGCAAAGGACTACCGGCGCTGCGATAAAAAAAACATAGATCATGGCGCTCTTTAATATGCCCGAGATGGATGACGTCGCCAGCCCGGCAAGGAGGCTGATGAGCAGGGTTATTCCGATGACCACAGCCAGGGGCACGGGCCTTATAAAATCATCGGCCAGCAAGTTATCCAGCATGGTGGCGTTGATCTCGACGCCGGGATAAATGCCCGACACAGGTGTGGGACGAAGGTCAAACAAGCCCGGTGCAGAGAATCCAAAAAAAACATAGGTATTTCTGAGGGCATCCGGATCTGTAATTGTCGGCTTCTCCCCCTTTTGGATACGAAGTTCACTCTGGATAATGGAGGCGGCGCTATATGCCTTGTGGGTTCCCGCGGGCCCGCGGAAATTGAGAATTGCCATTCCCCGGCTGTCGATCGGGATCTCACGGTCACCTATTGACAGATGCCCCGGGCTTATTTTCAAGGCGCTCTCCGGTTGAGCAGAAAGATAGCATCCCAGGGCGAGTGACGGTAGCACCTTGCCGTCAAAAACATGGAAGAGCGCGGCCCGACGATAGACATTGTCCCGGTCGGGATTGACGTGAACGTCAGCAAGGATGCCCGCATTTGCTGATATCTCAGGTATGGGAAAAGTGGCCCGTGAGAATACTATTTCGTTCCCTCCCGTAACCGAGAGCCAGTGATCGAGGCCAATAACCGTGAAAGCAGGCTCCGGAGCGAAAGCGGGCCATCGCCGTTCACTCCCTGCACTCTGACTGAGAGAAACGGCTCCAACAAAATGCTTAAAATCATGAGTAGCGGCGGCGAATGACCTATCGTCGTCCACGCCGTATTTGGAGGGTTCCGTGAAGAGCACATCGAATGCGAGGGCTTTAGCGCCGTTCCGCTGACAGAAACTCATTATCGCGCTGTAAACCTCCCGTGGCCAGGGCCAGGAGAGTCCGTTTTCTTCTTTGGCCCAATCCAGACTATTCTGATCGAGGAGAATGAGGCGGATATTCTCTGTCGTCTTTACCGGTTTCGACATGGCGTTCACCCGCCAGTCCCAGGTCTTTGCCTCCCAGACCGCTAGCCAGCCCGGTATGAAAAGGAAGAGCGCGAGAAATGCGCCCACCAAGCCGGCGATCAGGCCCCGCAGCAGTTTTTTCAAAATACCGATTGGAATGTTCATGATCGCTTTTTCGCAACGTCTTCACCGGCTGTTGAAAGGTGATGTTCGTCTGGCTTCGTTATATATTTCTTACGATCTTTAGAAAGCGCTGCTGGCGACTCTTCGGCGTCGCTACGGGAGTGAAAGACCGGTTGTGGCCTTGGATCTGAGCAATACGATCCTGCGGCAACGGATGGGTCTTGGCAAAATCATGGCCCCCGGGCTTCAGTTTCCTTTCCATGACCTTCAGCACCTCAATCAAGGCTTCGGGGTTGTAGCCCACGCGCTCTACGAGTACGACCGAAGCCTGATCGGCCTGATATTCAAAGGTGCGGGAATAGCCGTTGTTTATCATGGAATTTGCTATATCCGTAATCGCGCCGGAAAAGGTTTTTGTTAATTGAATGACTTCCGTCGAGCCAAATGTTCTGGCGCCTTCTGTGGTGAGAACGGTGAGCGCCTCTGTCACACGCGCTTTCTCGATGGACTGCATGCCGTGTCTCAACTGAACATGGCCTATCTCATGGGCCAGGATGGCCGCCAGGGCATCCTCCGACGGACAGCAGCGTATAAGACCCCTCGTCACAAAAATGTGTCCGCCGGGCGTAGCGAAGGCATTAATATCATCGGAGTCCAGAACAAGGAAATGATAGCCCGCAAATACCTCAGGCTTGTCTGTAGCCGCTACAAGGGTCTGTCCGAGGGTGTTGATGTATTGATTGACTCGCGCATCCCCATAGGCAGGATATTTGGAGAGAACGACCGCTCCGACAGCGCGGCCAATATAGTATTCCTGTTCCGGCGTGAAATCTTCAAGACTCTTCGAAACGACTGCCGTGCTCTTGCGGATGGATTCTGCCTGCGCGCGATTGATTACTCCCGCCTGTTCACCTACCGCTGCTGCAATTGAGGTTGCCGTGTCGACGGTAGCGCAGGATGTAAGTGTGAGCATGAAGAAAAGGTACAGAGCTGTTAACCAAAAACATTTCTTCATGGCCTGACTCCTTCCGAGGGCAGAACGATATTGCCATCTGCAAGGAAACTGCGCATCGCATCGGGAGATACCTTGAAGGTTTCCATTTTGTTGACCCAGGTGTAATTCAGGTTCTTATTTTCCTTCCGGAACTGCGTTTCCACCTGTTCATTGAACCCCTTGCCGGCGAGAGCCAGCTCATTTTGCGTGGCCCCCGTCTGGACATTGGCCCCTCCTGCACGGAGGGCAATCCGTTTGCTCGTGAGGGCTGTTACGTGTATCCAGCCCTGGGCTTTCCCTCCGCCGACGGAGACCTTCACCCACTGACCGCGCTTTTCTGCGATACTGACCCGGTCCCCGTAGGCTAACCGTGCAACGATCTTACCGAGAAAGGACGGCGTGGCGCGTATCTCACCCTCCTTAACCTGGACACTCAACGTCTCTTGCGCACTCACGAATGTGGGCACAAACAGGAGACTCATAAGCGCAAGACATACGGCAATAAATCTGTAACGAAGCATCTAACTCTCCATTTTATTTATCTCTCAAAACCACTGACAATGTCAGTGGTGGGGCGTGGGGGCGTAGGCCCCACCCCTTTAGCGCGTCAACAATGTTGATAAGCATGGAGGATTTGTTGTAACGTAGGCATGGGAGGTAAAGCCATGGAAGATTACAACAAATCGTCTCATGCGATTTACCGATGTGAGTATCACTTTGTATGGGTTCCGAAATATCGCTATCACGTATTAGTA
>Ga0209777_10009869_pt1 | contig 10207 bp, 11 predicted proteins | sample FrelakmetHBP12HB_FD_187147 | JGI IMG/M metagenome (GOLD analysis project Ga0209777, IMG submission 187147) | Freshwater lake sediment microbial communities from the University of Notre Dame, USA, for methane emissions studies -HBP12 HB (SPAdes)... | ecosystem: Environmental > Aquatic >...
CTTTTTCCAAACGACGGATGCATCCATTCCCGATCCTCCTTTACCCCCCGGCCTCTTCCGCAAGAAAGTCCCCCACGGTGCCACCCGTGATGGACACCAGCTTGTCGAACGTCATGGGAACCCCCGATGAGTCGGTGCCTGCCGCCGGGTAAATTGTCGCGTACTGGGAGAGGCTCCTGTCGACATACAGCGTGATGTTTCTCTCAACACCGAAAGGGCACACTGCGCCGGGCCCGAAGCCCGTGGCGCCGAGCGTTTCTTCGGCGCTTGCCATGCGGGACTTTGCTCCGGTGACCGCCTTCAGCTTCGAGTTCGAGAGCCGCTTGTCCCCGGGGCAGACCACCATGAAAAATTTCCCATCCTTTCCGACGAAGAGCAGGGACTTGGCAATCTGGCCAACCGTCACACCGAGCTGCTGCGCGGCGAGCACCGACGTCGCGGTGCTTCCCGGGGCGAACTCCGCGGCGGCACAACCATTCGCATCAAGGATCAATCGAACCTTCTCCGGTATCATCGGGGCACAATCTATGAAAGAACCGGGGACACGTCAACCGCGGACCGCGGGCGATTTGACCCAACGAACCGGTGAGGCTACCATCACGTCCGTGTCATTGCTGACCAATAATCCCGACAAGATCGAGCAGCTGAAAGCCGAAAGAATCTCTGTCGTCGGGCGAATCCCGATCGTGATCCCCGCGAACACCCACGACGAGGGGTACCTCGAGGTGAAGAGAAGGAAGACGGGTCACCTCCTGGAGCGCCCGCACGGGCACTCCAGATGAGAACCCTTGCAGCCGCTACCTCAATTCCGACGCCACCGCTTGCATCTTCTGCATGGCCAGCTCCACCTTTTCCCGCGAGTTGAACGCGCTGATCCGAACGTACCCCTCGCCGCACGTGCCGAACCCGGCACCGGGAGTAACGACGACGCCAGCCCTGTCCAGGAGAAGGTCGAAGAACTTCCACGAGTCCATGTTCACCTGCGCCCAGATGTACGGGGAGTCCTCGCCTCCGATGCAGGGAAACCCCATGCCGGTCATGCGCTCACGGACGATTTTTGCATTTCCAAGGTAATGGTCCGAGAGACCGCGTGTCTCCTTGCGGCCCTGGGGCGAGTACACCGCGGCGGCGGCACGCTGCACGGGGTAGGAGACGCCGTTGAACTTCGTGGACATCCTGCGGCTCCACAGCTCACGGAGAGGGTGCGTCCCGCCCTCCGCATCCCACGCCACGCAGTCCCGGGGAATCACGGTGAAGGCGCAGCGGGTGCCGGTGAATCCCGCGGTCTTGGAGAAGCTCCTGAACTCAATGGCGCACTCGCGCGCGCCGGGGATCTCGAAGATCGACTGCGGCAGCGACTCGTCCCGGATGTAGGACACGTAGGCGGCATCGTAGAGGATGAGGGCCTTGCTCTTGCGCGCGTAGTCCACCCAGGCGGCGAGCTGGGCCCGGGTAATGGTCGCCCCCGTGGGATTGTTGGGAAAGCAGAGGTAGACGAGGTCGACCCGCGACCGCGGCGGATCCGGCACGAACCCATTGTCCTCGGTGGAGTCCAGGTAGATGATCCCGCTGTACCGGCCGTCGCGCCACGGGCCGGTGCGCCCAGCCATCACGTTGGTGTCCACGTACACCGGGTACACCGGGTCCGGGATGGCAATGCGGATGTCATGTGCAAAAAGTTCCTGGATGTTGGCGGTGTCGCACTTGGAGCCGTCGCTGATGAAGACTTCGTCAGGGCCGATCTCCGCCCCGCGGGCGCGGTAGTCTCCTTCCGCGATTGCCTGCCGCAGAAAGTCATAGCCGAGGTCGGGACCGTAGCCGTGGAATGTCGAGTCCCTGCCCATCTCCGCCACCGCCTCCTGGAACGCGGCAACGACGGCCGGCGTGAGCGGGAGGGTGACATCCCCGATGCCCAGCCTCACGATCTGCCGATCGGGATGCGCTTTCTGGAAGGTGTCGACGCGGCGGGCGATCTCGCTGAAGAGGTACGTGGAGGCGAGCTTCGTATAGCTCTCGTTGATGCGGATCATGTTTCGTTATAGCCGCCCGCCCCGGCTGCTGTCAACGCTGCACGGTGGAAACACAGTGGGGCTGGGACCGGGCGCCCCGGCGCTTTGCGAAGGCTGCCCGATCGGATACATTCACCGCATGGAAGACCTTCGGTATCCCATTGGCAAGTTCAGCTACGACCCGGCATCGAATCCACAAAAGCGGTCCGCATGGATGCGGGATATCGCGGAGCTGCCCGTTCTTGCGCGCAGCGTGGTGGCCGGACTCTCCCCTGCCCAGCTCGACACTCCCTACCGCGATGGGGGATGGACCGTGCGGCAGGTCGTGCACCACCTGGCGGACAGCCACATGAACGCTTTCATCCGGTTCAAGCTCGCTCTCACGGAGAGCACTCCCCAGATCAAGCCGTACGACGAGAAGGCATGGGCCACGCTCGCCGACGTGCAGGGCATCGACATCGAGCACTCCCTTCGTCTCCTGGAGGGCCTGCACGCGCGGTGGAGCGCGCTGCTCTCGTCGCTCACCCCCGAGCAGCTCGACAGGACATTCCTCCATCCGGAAAGCGGCCCCCAGAAGATTGACCGGACCCTGCAGACCTACGCGTGGCACTGCCGCCACCATGTCGCTCACATCCGGGCCCTGCGCGAAAGAAGCGGCTGGCGGTAAGGACGCCCGTGAACCACGCCATGGAGACCCCGCGCTCGCAGGGCTCCGCGATCCTTGCGGTCGCTGCCTGCGCCCTCCTGTGGAGCACCGGAGGGCTCTTCGTCAAGCTGATTTCCTGGAACCCGTTCGCGATCGCGGGCATCCGCAGCCTCATCGGCGGAGTGGTGATCCTCGCGGTCCTGCGAAAACCCCGGTTCACATGGTCGTTCGCGCAGATCGCCGGCGCCGTGTGCTACGCGGGGTGCATGATCGGCTTCGTGTCCGCCAACAAACTCACCACCGCGGCCAACGCAATCCTTCTTCAATACACCGCGCCGTTGTACGCGGCGGTGCTCGGCTGGATCTTCCTGAAGGAAAAGGCCAACCGCCTGGACTGGATCACCATGGCGGTCGTGCTCGGCGGCATGGTGCTGTTCTTCATGGATACCCTGACTCTCGGCGGGATGCTGGGAAACCTGCTGGCCATCCTCAGCGGAGTATTCTTTGCGGGGGCGATGGTTTCCTTTCGGGCGCAGAAGGACGGCTCATCGCTTGAATCGATCCTCCTCAGCCACGGCATCACCCTGGTCGTCGCCCTCCCGTTTCTCTGGCAGGGGTGGCCCAGCCTTGCGGGGTGGGGAGCGCTGGGCTTTCTCGGCATTTTCCAGATCGGGATCTCGTCCATCCTGCTGACATACGGCGTGAAGCACGTGACCGCCGTGCAGTCCCTGCTGACGGCGGTGCTCGAGCCGCTTTTCAACCCTGTCTGGGTGTTCCTCGTCCTGGGAGAGCGACCCGGACCGCGCGCCCTGGTTGGAGGAGCCGTGATCCTCGTCGCGGTGACCCTGCGATCGGTGCTCAGCCTTCGATCGGCGATGCGCCCGATCGCTGCCGGCTGACCAGCAGCACGCCGGCCAGGATCACCGCACCCCCCACGATCTGGCTCCAGACAAGGGTCTCCCCCAGGAGGATGACGCCGCCCAGGACCCCGACAACCGGGATGAGGTTGACGTACGGGCTTACCGAAATGGGGCCAAGCGCGGAAAGGGCGTAGATATACAGGAAGTTGGCCAGCGCCGAGCAGAACACGGCCAGGTAGGCGAGGTTCAACCCCGCGGCAAGGGTGATCGGCACCCATTGGCGCATCTCCAGCAGCGCCAGGGGGATGAGGAATGCCGTGCCGAACAAGGACTGGTAGGCGGTGATGGCGAGCTCGGACAGCCGCTGGTGCAGGTTCTTGCTGAGCACGATGTAGACAACCCACGAGAGGCATGCGCCGAACATGAAGAGGTCCCCGACTATGGAGACGCCGCCCGCGCGCGAACCGGGCCGGTTCACGACGAACACCACGCCCAGCACCGAGAGAGCGATCCCCAGCCCGGTGAGAACCGTGATCCGCGTGCGGAACAGGACAGTTTCCGCGAGCACCGTCACCACGGGGATGACAGCGATGATGAGCGAGGCGTGGGATGCGGAGGTGAGCTTGATGCCGCGGGATTCGAAAAAGAAATAGACCGTCACCCCGAAAAGGCCGCTCACTGCCAGGGGCAGGAGGTCCTTCTTCCGCAGGCGCGCTCCGGGGTCGAACCGGCGCAGGAACAGGTTGAGGATGATCGTGGCGACCACGAACCGGATGCACACCATGGTCATCGGCGGCACCCCGGAATTGAGAATCGTCTTCGAGCTGACGAATGAAAGACCCCAGAAAAGGACGGTCCCCCAGACGGCGAGAAGCGGAAGTGCCCTGTCCCGTGCGGCTGGGGATGCACGCGTCTCAAGCGGTTCCTGGCTCTCCATGGTGAAGGCCTACGGTACCAGAAAGCACGAGCCGCCGCAACGGAGGACTTTCGCGGTGCAACGCGCACGAAAGCGCAGAAACGTCTTTTACCGCGGTTTCGCGCGTGGTTCGCCAGGGAAAAGCGAAGGACCGAGCATGACCGGCGGCGTTACTCCAGCTTCAGTTTCTTCAATTTCTGGGAGATCACCATGCGGCAGTAGCCCTCACCCTGGTGGGAATTGTAGTAGTTCTGGTGGTACTCTTCCGCCTTCCAGAACTTCTCCAATGGCTTGAGCTCGGTGACGATGGGGTCGCGGTACTTCCCCTGGATCTTTTTCTTCGACTTCTCCGCTGCTTCGCGCTGCGCGTCATTGTCGTAGAAAATGACCGATCGGTACTGCGTGCCGGAATCCGGTCCCTGCCTGTTCAGGGTCGTGGGGTCGTGCGCCTGCCAGAAAATGTCAAGAATTTCTTCGTAGGTGATGAGCGACGGGTCGAAAGAGACCTGGACCACTTCCGCATGTCCAGTCTCCCCGGAGCAGACCTCTTCATATGTCGGGTTCGGCGTGTCTCCTCCCGCGTAGCCGGAGGTAACGGACAGCACGCCCTCGATGCGCTGCAGGACTGCCTCGATGCACCAGAAACAGCCCCCTCCGAATGTCGCCAGGTTGCGACCGTTCGATGAATCGTCCTTCATCGCAGCCTCCGCGATGAATCTACCCATACGGAGGCCCGACCGGAAAGCACCCCTGTCAGCCGTTCACTTTCCCGCCCCGGCGAACATGAAGCGCTTCACCTTGCGCGTGGACGTCTTTGGCAGCTCCTCCCGGGAGACCTCGAACCCGTGGGGGATCTTGTACACGGCGGCCCCCGCCGTGCACTTCTGGATCTCCGTGCGCACGAGGCCCCGCACATCCTCATCGCTCAGAGGTACTCCCCGCTCTTTCTGAAGTGAGGCGAGGATCTCGGGATCGGGATAGACGATGGCGTAGGGATACTCACCGCCATCGCTGTCCAGCCTGCCGACAACGACCACCTCGGAGAGGAGGGGACTCGTGGAGAGGATATTCTCGATCTCCTCGGGATAGATGTTCTTGCCGCCCTTCGTGACAATGATGTTCTTCAGCCGGCCGGTGATGTACAGGTAGCCGTCACGGTCCAGCGTGCCGATGTCCCCCGTGTGCAGCCATCCCTCGGCATCGATGACCTCCCGGGTTTTCTCGGGCATGTTGTAATACCCGAGCATGATGTTGGAACCCCGGGCGAGCACTTCCCCGTTGCCGTTCTCATCCGGATTCTCAATGCGCACCTCCACGTTGGCCAGCGGGAGGCCGACGGATCCAGGCTTATTGTGCGCGGGGGCAGTGGTGGAGATCACCGGCGATGCTTCCGTGAGCCCGTAGCCCTGGTAGGTGACGAGCCCCAGGGCCTCCATGCCGTCGATGATCTCCTTCGCTATGGGACCCCCGCCCGAGGCGAAGAACTTCAGCTTTTCAACGCCCAGCTGACGCGCCACGCTGCCGAAGAGGAGCTTGCCGATGCGAATATGCAGCACCTTGAAAAAGAAAGAGCTGATGCCGGAGAGCCCCCTGAACACCAGGCCGACGAGCGGCCCCTTTGACTTCACGTTGGCGAGGATGCCCTTGTAAAGCTTCTCGATGAGGAGCGGCATTGCGGGCACGCAGGTGGCGCCGGTGTCCTTCATGATGCCGATGAAGACGTTCGTCTTCATCGACGGCACCGATGTGATCATTCCATACGTGAGAAGGGGTGTGAATATTCCCATGCTCGTGGGGTAGGTGTGGTGGAAGGGCAGCACGATGATCCAGTTGTCGCCCGGCCCCAGCGGGGTGGTCATCTGTACGCCGTCGCCGTTTTCCACCAGGTTGCGATGGGAGAGCATGACCCCTTTCGGCGTCCCCGTCGTGCCCGAGGTGAAGATGAGCGCCGCCAGGTCTTCCGGCCTGACCACGACGCCCGGGAAGCGGTCCACGCCTGACGCACGCGCGGCACGCCCCGCATCGAGAAGGGAAGCGAACGGCGTGACGGCCCAATCGGAAGATGCTGCGGCGGTGCCGGGGTCGTCGAAAAGCACCAGGGACCCGGTGCCGCCGATTTCAGCGCAGACGGCGCAGACCTTGGAGAAGTATTCAGCCGAGGTGAAAACAGTGCGGGCGCCGCTGGCGCGCGCAACCGCGGCAAGCTCGTCCTTTTTCAGCAATATGTCGAAGGGGACGATCACGGCCCCCACGCAGGTGACCGCAAGGTAGGTGAGAACCCATTCACTGCGATTCTCGGACATCAGGCCGATCCGGTCTCCGGCCCCGATGCCTTGCTCGAGGAGCGCCGAGCCGAGGCTTCGGACATGCTCCTGCAGGCCCCGGTAATCCAGGGTCCAGTAGGATTCATCTTTTCTCATCTTCAGGGCGGGGCAGTCGAGGCGGTCCTCGCGGAATGTTTCCACCATCTCGCGGATCGAGTGCACGCCGCGTGACGCGGTGACGCTGTTGATCTGCATTTTTTCCTTGCCGCCCTTCGCGCGCCTTCGGCGCGCTGCGCATCCCTGGCTATGGGCCTGTTATTGTCAGGCGGCCGAAAACGGCCGTGGCGTGGATTTCGAGGGCCGGGGCCCCTTCACGGTACGACTGGGTCGTGTAGGCCATGTCCCCGAACGCAACCGAGCGGCCATTCGGCGACTCCACGCTGCCGAACGCGGAGGACATGCTCACGCGCACCGGCAGGGATGGATTGATGCGGAGCGTGCCGCTTCCGAAGATGACGTTGACCTCCGCATGGATGCTCGCACCTGATGGAGCCGCCTGCGAGAGATCGACGCCACCGCTGCTGAAAATGAGGTTGTATTCGCGGCCGCGGTCAGGGGAATAGCTCATGGTGGATTCCGAGAAGACGGCGGTGTTGCGGTCCGTGCTCACCGGACCCCGGGCCAGGATCCGGACTCCCGCGTAGACAAACAGGACCGCAACGATGATGCGGATCACCGGGATGTGCACGGGCACCGAACGGCGCACGATGAACCACACCCCCAGGATGATCAGGAGCGCTCCCCAGAATATCCCGTCGACGATGGAAACCATACGTCATGATCGCGAGCTCCCGGGTGACTGTCAAGGCGCGCTCATCCTGAAGTCTCCCTGGCCAGCGGAGGGCGCGCGCCTCCCCGCAGCCTCCACAGTCGGCCGTTGATCGAATCGCGCAGCCATTCTCGTTCCCTGTTCGAAAGCCCGTCGCCCAACCTGAGGGTGCGGGCGCCGACGTCCAGGAACAGACCATCCTCCATCCGGCACTCTCCCGCTTCCTCCAGCGGCACGCTGCGACGGCGTGACGAGAAGAGAAACCGGGTCGCGTACGAGATGCCCCCCTGGTCAATCCTCAGCTCAAGGCGCCCGAATATGGACGTCAGGGCCCGACGGAGAACACCTACCCCGACCGCCAGGAACGGGATCGCAAAGAGCAGGAACCCGGTGGGAGCACGCATCCGCACGGCCGAGTAGGTCCAGAACCCGACGAACACCAGCCAGACGATCCCAAATGAACCCATCCGGCGTCCTCCCGGGCGTCTCCCCATGGGCAGGAAGTACGACGCCCCTTCGCCGGACTCGGAGTACGAGATCCTCGACCCGGACGGCGGGCGCGGCGAAACGGCAGCCGTCGCAATTCCTGCGTATCCGGCGGAGACTTCCGACCCCTGAGCCAGGAGGGCCGCGGCTGCCTCCACGGTGAGAGTCCGCGCAGCCTCATCCGGCTCCAGCCAGTTGGAGAGCACGCGCGCGAGCCCGGAGGAGCTGATGTCGATGACCGAGGCGATGTCCACTTTCAGCGCTTTCGTGGGGAGATCCGCGGGACTCCGGTGCGTGAGGAGAAACACGAGGGTTGCCGCAAGCCCGTACAGGTCCGACCGCACCGACGCCCGCCCGACGAACTGCTCCATCGGGGCGTAGCCGGGCGTTCCGATCACTGTCGCCGCCGCCCGCGCGGTGAGCCGCACGGCATCCTGCACTCCGCCGAAATCCACGAGTGAAATTTCCCCGCCAGGCCGGGCAACGACGTTGCGCGGCGTGATGTCACGGTGGATCACCGGCGGCCGCAGTGAATGGATGTAGAAGACGATGTCCACGAGCTGGCAGCCGATCCCGCGGATCTGCTCCTCGGTGCCGCGCCACCCGTTGTCCACCATCTCCTGCAGGTCAGTGCCGTCGACGTACTCGCGCACCAGGACAAACCGGGGGTCTCCTTCGAGATCTGCCCTGAAGGAATCCACGTACGCGGGTATGCGCGCGTGGTGCAGCGACTTCAACACCGCCGCCTCACGCTCGAAGAGCTCGACGGTTTTCCAGTCCGCAACGAGGCCGAGGTGCAGCAGCCGGGCGGCAACGGCACGGCCGGTGTGCGTGTCGTGCGCGAGGTACGTCGCCCCTGTCGGGCTCCTCCCCAGCTCCCGGACGATCTCGTAGCGATCCGCGAGCAGCTCGCCCGGATTCATGGTGACCCTACCCCCGGTTTCCATCCGTCCTGTCCTTCACCGCCTGCCAGGCTTCGGCAAAACTCTGAAAGCAGACATCCGCGTCCGCCGCCCTGTCCCGGGAGGCGAGCTCGGAGATGAAGGCAACGGTGATTCCCGCCATTCGCGCCGCGGCGATCCCGGGACGGGAGTCCTCGAATGCCAGTGCTTCGGCGGCTTCGACGTGCAGCAGGTCCAGTGCCCGCAGGTAGCCCTCCGGGTCCGGTTTGCCCCGGGCGCAATCCTCGTCGCAGAGGACGGCGGCAAAGCCGTCCGCCGACATGCCGATTGCCTCCATCACCATCTGCAGCTCCTCGCGGCTGGAGCCGGTCACGATGGCCTGGGGTACCGTCAGAGCGAGCATCAGGTCCAATCCCGTGCCGACGGGCGGTTTCCGTCGGCGGAGAGACTCCCTCTTCACCTCCATGAACCTCTTCCAGACCACGGGACGCCGACCGCCGAGCCCGCGATGCTCCTCGAGCCAGTCGAAAACCCCGCTCCAGGGAAGACCGTGGAGGTGCTCCTGTTCCAGCGGAGTGAGATGAACATCGAACTCGCCGAAGAGGAGGCCCGTGAACAGCTCCTCGTTGATTCGTTCAGTTCCGACGATGGTATTGTCGAAATCATAAATAAGGGCTCGGATTCGCGGGGGAAGCCGCATGTCCCGGGGAGGTGTCTGCATGGCATGTTGACTATAGAAAAAAAACTGAAGGTTGCCGATAGGTGTGCTACAATTGACGTGAAAAGGACAATTGCGGATGCGTCTGAAAAACTACAATGAAGACCTCGTGCTGGAGACGGTGAAAATAGTTCTCAGGGACCGGAAAGAAATCTCTCCTTCCCGCGCCTTCGTGCTGGACGTGGCGGCGTACGCGTTGAACAGGATTCCGCCCAAGTACATCACCAGCGAGCGCGGTTTCACCCGTGAGGTCGTCCATGCAAACAACGGCAACGGGGAGGAAGGAGAGAAGCTCCTCAATATCATCGAGCTGATCACTCTCGTCAACCATGCGGTGGATGTCGTCGGCCGCCGCCGCCATGAAAACGCTCCTGCGAAAAAGCCGCCCCGCTCCTCTTCTGCGGACGACGCAGACCTCCGTCTCACGTATTTCTACAACATGCCGCACATATTCGGGCGGATCGTGGACGCCGGCGACGGGAAACCCGTCATTGCCGCGGAGGCCACGCTCTGGATCAACGAACGCGTGTCGGTCCAGGCGGAGCCGGGCTGGCGCAATCCCTATACCACCAACGAG
>Ga0209777_10009870_pt1 | contig 10207 bp, 16 predicted proteins | sample FrelakmetHBP12HB_FD_187147 | JGI IMG/M metagenome (GOLD analysis project Ga0209777, IMG submission 187147) | Freshwater lake sediment microbial communities from the University of Notre Dame, USA, for methane emissions studies -HBP12 HB (SPAdes)... | ecosystem: Environmental > Aquatic >...
AGAAATGACACCGATCAGTATTATGTTAAAAACAATTATGATTCAGAGATATGATTTCTAAGTAATACATCCAATTAAAAAAGGAGCCTAGGCTCCTTTTTTAACGACGTAATACCATTCATTAAGTTATGGTTAAAATTTAATTATTTTAGCTCCACTTAAATATTGATAGAGGTGCACCTGCAATAACAGATGACGGATTTATTCCCGGTACTCGTACAATTAATGGAATATTTGTAACTATTCCACCTGATGTAAATACTCCCGGATCAATAACAGTTTTACCTGCCACAGTAGCGACTAACGGGTTATGATTAACAATGCCAACCGAAACAAATACTCCCGGATCATTAACAGTGTTACCTGTAATTGTTAAAGTTGTCATATTATGCAGCCGGCACTAATAAAGCGTAAGTATTAGCAGCATTGCCCGGAAGGCTATTGCCACATTTTATGATTACGTATGTTACACCGCCTACTGACATTTGGTCAATTTGATTACTTGCAAGTTCAGCAGCAGGCATAGTTAATAATCCGCCCTGTACTGTACCAAGAATAATTCCGCTGGCGACCCCCACGGAACCAGCAATAATTATAGGTAGAGTTAATATATATGCATTTTCACCAACTCCGAGTGTAGGCGAATTTTGCTGTATACTGTTACCACCACCTGCACTGTTTATAGTAAATATATTAGAATATCCGAAACTTCCATTTGCAAGATTAGTGCCGTTTGTAGTTAACCCAGGCAAACTTTGACCATAATCGCCTGCAGCAGTTGGTTTTTTTATTCTACATAAACCAAATTGAGTAGCACTATTTGACAAAGCACTTGTATTTAGCGTAGCATGGCAAGGATATGTAATGTCTAATGAATTTGTAGTACGACTAAATTCAACTACAGCACATCCACCTATATAAGGACTTACTATCGGAGAGTAAGCAGTTATTAAATATCTTGGTGTGGAAAATATATAGATACTACCAGCTTGCGTATATGTAATAGTCATTGGACCACTAGCAATCGCTCCACCTTGACTTGATGTACAATTAAAACCGCCATGTGCTAGAACGACCGCACCTGGATACATTGCACCTGCAGCAGTATTTACAGCTGTATTATTCCAGTTTTCCCATCCAAGTATGCTTAATGAGCCAGCATTTAATATAACTTGTGCATATTTATATGTTGTACCATCTAAATTTAATGATTGCAGTACTTGACTAGTTCCAAGTGGTGCGCTGCCTTGACTGGCGGCCGGTGCAGTGTCATACACTGTCCAATTTGTAGGTGTTGTATTTGATGTAATTGCCGTATTAGTTTTATCACAACTAGCAGACAGTGTACTAATTGTTGTATTTCCGGTCATAAGTGATATGATATCACTGCGAACTTGTGCTTCTGTGGCTGTTGATAGCCATGTATATTTCACGTACATATTGTTATTCCTTGAGTTATGGTTAAAATTTAATAATCTAATCTTACTGATAAGTCACTGCATGAACCTGAAGTAACGTCAGTAGTCATATAATCGCCATTATTGACGATAATACTTACTGGGTTAATCTGTGTATTAGTTCCAGCTGCTAACGTAATTACCGATACAGGTAATCCGTTTACATTTATTGTTACAACTACATTAGCTGAAACATTTACAAATGTATGTAACACTAATCTATAAAATTTTATAGTAGAAGTAAAATTTCGTTGGCTAGTTCCCACTGTAGGAACTACTGGCCCACTAAAATCACCATATATGCTACCGCCTGATGCAACGCTTAATGCAACGCCTGAGAAAATTATAGCCATAATAATTAAGCGTAAGTATCGCAATCTTTCTGACTATCATGGCATAAATTACCATCACAGTCGTATATCTTAAAAGTATGAGCACAAGAAAGTATACCTTTAGCAATTGCATCTTCTATTTCGTTAAATTCTTCAATAATTAGTTGTAATTCACCACTAATATAGTGATACATTCTTGCTGTAAATTTATTCATTTTAAAACTCCTTAGTAAATTGTCTAATCCATATTTCGTTAGTTTGATTAGTGTATTCGGTTAACAATCTTTGATTACGTTTAACATTTTTCTGCGGGTCTTGATGAGTAATTAATAAACAATTATAAATTTCCTCACCGTACTGCGCCCTGGCTGTATATTTTTCATCCATCCACGGTATTTCTATTGACCCGACTAATGGTACACCTTGACTGATAATATCAGCACCTACAATATTAAATGTTTCACTAAAAGAAACTTGTAGGCCGATATCTAATTTCCCACACACACTTAAAAATTCATCTCTAGGTACCCAGTCATCTGAAATTAGTCGATGGCCAGTGTCATGCAGTTGCATAAACAACGATCTTAAATTTTGCATTACAGGATCGCCTTTCATTTCTATTCGACCACCATTAATATGAAAATTTAGCTTTTTACCAATATAATCTGCAAATTTAATAGCTGCAATTGCTTGTGGCAAATGATTTTTCAATGGGCGTACTGCACCATAACACCCGATATTGATATACTCACTATTTATCTTATATTCTTTACTGACATATGCTTGCGGATAATAGTTTGGCAAATAAAATACCTTTTTGCCTGTTTGTTCTGTTGTCCATTGATTTTTAATTTGCAAGTATGTTTGAATTTCATCTAATACTCTTGGTGCATTAACACCTACAAATACTTTAGGAAACTGAGAATAATCACCAAGCCAATTAATTGCCATACCTTCACCAGCCAAAAACGGTAATTCAGAATGTATACGAATGATCCAATTTACAGATGGATGTAATTTTGTAAGTACAGTAAATTTTGTCGGAACTACCCATAATGCTTCTATAATTACATGGGTAGGTCGATGTTTTGTTACCAGTCGATCGATACAATTATTATCGATTGCTATTTCGAGTACTGCTTCTATTCCGCTATTAATTAACATATCAGCCATAAAAGATGCAGAGTTGAATAACCCTGTACTTAATCCATTGACGGTATGTTTTTCGGGATCGTAGTCCTCGCGTCGTTTTAATATAAATAATATTTTAGGGGTTTTCATAATTTTTTTGATGTCCGGTCAGAGACAGCTATTTATCGATATATTCTATATTCTATAAGAAATGATTGACCAGTATTAGTTAATAAGTTATAATAAAGACATAAATAAGTATGTAATAAAGACATAACATATTGAGATATGCCCGGTTAGCTCATTTGGTAGAGCGCAGCACTTGTAATGCTGATGTGGTCAGTTCGATTCCGACACCGGGCACCAACACATAACATATAGGAAATTATGTCAGAATTAATCATTAATCAGACCGAAGATCAGGTATTTACTGTTACTGCTCGGTTTAGTGACAAGTATTCTAAGAAGTCATTTTTAAAATTTACACGATATGATACAAAGTTGAAAGAAGCTACTCATTGTAATGAAATGTTTCTTAGCCCTGAAGAACTTGATCGACTTGGACAGTATCTTATAGACCAAGCAGTAGAAATTCGTACTAAGATTGGCCAATAATTAAGCTTTCCTTCCGTTGTAAAACTTGATGTCGGCAAGGATAAAAAGCGTGATGCCACCGCTGATACATATAATATGGGTATTATATACAATATCATGTGGCAACTAAGAATAAGAGTATATCGAGCAGGATTAGTTTAATGGAAAAACTGAAGATTTCCAATCTCCCGTTATCAGTTCGATTCTGATATCCTGCTCGATATACTTTTTACTTTGTATTAGTTATAATACATTTATAAAAATATTGCTCCTGTAGTTTAGCGGTAAAACACCCGGCTTATAACCGGCACATGGTCCCTAGATTGGGGAGCGTCGAAGGTTCGAATCCTTCCAGGAGTACCAAATTACTTACGTACTAATAAATATATGACATCTTTTAATTTTGATGAATGGGCTAGACTTTATAGAGAAACTCCCGTAGAGTTTGAAAGATGCCGTAAAGAATTATTCGATTTAGAAATCTCTAAGTCTCCCGAACATCACAGAATTGCACTAAGATTATTACAATCAGAGTGTGATAGTATATCTCGATCACTTCCACCTTTGCAGTCATCGATTGAAATATCTAAACTAATGACAGATAAGCTTTGTCAACTACAAAATGAATTAGTCAATCTAAATGAAGGTTGTCTAGAATATCATAATCTATTAAAAAATCATAAAAATACCAAATAAAATTTAATTCTTACTTGACATATTTGTGAGTATATATTATATTATCCTATTGTAAAATCTACATTTATACAAACTGAAGTATTAGTACAACTATTATACATACTACTAACATATATTAAACCATAAGTATAATAGTAATAGCAATTATAACAATTATAATATATTTATGAGACCAATATTATGACACTACAACCAACACACGACACACCTTTATTCTCAAGTATTATACCTTGCGTAATATATCTACGATCAGGGTCCGATAGTATATCAAGAGAAACACTACTTAGTTTAGAAAAAGAAACTGGGTATGAATTTATAGCATGTGATACTATCAGCTCGTTTTTAAATAGAGTAAATGATCCTTGTGTTATGTCACCATCTTTAATATTACTAGATCACGATATAACATGCTCAGACAATGCAATGATAACAGATCTAGTTTCTATGATAACAACCGTATTATCATATACTAATCGTAAAAATTCTAAGACACATATTGCAGTAGTTATTAATAATACATGTACTAAAGAGTTTTTAAAAAAAATACAAAGAACATCAGTTAATGGCATAGTACCTGGTACAGATTGCCTTGGGTATAATATTTTATTATCATCTATTAATGCCTTACTAGAAGGCGAGTACTACTGGCCTAAATCAGTAATAGATTTATTGACAGAAAAAACAAATCAAAAAATTAAGAAAGAAATTCAGTTAACTCCGAGACAGAAAGAAGTACTTACATTAGTATGTAGTCGCGGCCTTAGTAATAAAAAAATCGCATCCGTTTTAAAAATTTCCGAAAGTACAGTAAAAGTACATATCGGTACTATATTAAAATCATATTGTGTGCAAAATAGAACTCAATTAGTTCTTGCCGTAAACAATTCTACTAAAGAAAAAATTACTACTTAATACTGAAGTATTAAGTAGTACTTATATACAAAATAAATCCAATATTTTCAATTAAATAATATAGAAGACAGATAGGAATTGGTCTTATGTGTCTTCTATTTAATTTAAATAAGGATAATATATTATGGCAGATATTGTAACAGGTACCGTAACTGGACTAGTTGACCAAAGTCAATTACTAATGGGTCAAGCGGCTATTAGACAAGAACAAGCAACATATACAGCAGATATCAGACGCGACACCGCTTCTGAAGCTGGTGCAATTGTTGATGCAGTAAAAACAGCAGGATGGACAAATGCAGAAACTACAGTAAGCAATGCAGATCGTATTGTTGCACAAGATACTGCTTATTTTATTGCAAACCAAAGTCAAACTTTTGCGAATGCAACAGCATTGGCAGCACTAACTGCTGGCAATAATGCAAATTTTAATCAGACACTTGCAGCTATTCAGTTAGCAGGCCAACAATCGACTGCTGCTTCACAATTGGGTGCATCACAGAACCAAGCAGCAAATGCACTTGGCCAATCGATAATTGGACAACAAATTCTATCTGATGGTATGTTGACTCGTGCTCTTATTAATCAACAAACTATTGATGAATTACGTTTCCGTAACTTACGTCATCACGATCATCATGGACATCACGGTTGCCACCACGAACGTGCTGAAGGAGTATTAAACTACGGACCACCAGTATCAGCAACTTACCCAGTATAACTGATACATGCATTTAGTATAACTGACACTTATCAGTCTAGTTAACCGAATGCATTTATATCTAGTATATCTGATGTGCCGGCATCAGGTTTATCTAGTATATTTGCATAGTTTAACTAGGGTACTAATGTTTATACACAGCAGGATAACACAGTAGACACAGTGATGCGGGGGGCTTTGGCCCTCCTTTTTAATAGAGAAAAATATGTATAGCACAGAAGAATCTAAGAGAAGATTTGAAATTTTAAAAATGGCAAGAGAGATGCTTAATGAAGAATATACTTTTAAGAGAGCTACCGATCATAACAAGTGGTTAGTAGATAGTCAGGAGGCATGGACCAGACATCGTACAACATTAGTACACCCAGATTTTGCTCCATACCCGACCGAAAGAGAAGTACTTATTGCTGCCGAAACATTATATACATTTGTAATTGGTGAACAATCGACTAATAAGGACGATTTAGTGACTCGTTCTCAATCTGTTATACCCCCATTGGAAAAGGCATATGATACAAATAATGACACTACCATTAATACTGCCCGCATTAGTACTAATGAACATATTCCTGATATTAGCGAACATATCGATACTACTTTTGTTAATGACAAGGACGATAAGCCTGTATCAAAGGAAGACCAAAGCGGAATCGGAGACTTATTGCCAGGTTGGATTAGACGACATCAAAAGTAAAAATAATCCTTTTAGTAAGATTGACTTACAACAAGATAAATAGTATACTAACAATAACAGTTGAGATACTATGAAAGCAGTTGAATTTTTATGTGAGAAAGCAGTTGAGTCGAGTTGGATTACTAACTTGACTCATAATCGTCCAAATAAAACTGTGACTATGCGTTTGTCAAATGGCAGAACATTCTCAATACCTGGTATAACAAGAACTATGTTTGAACGATGGACTAACTCTCCATCAAAAGGTAAGTTTTGGCACGATAGAATAAAAAATGTTTATCGAGCAACAAGAATAAAGTAAACAACGAATATCCCGTCCGGCGGACCCGGAGGCGAGTCTTCTAAACTTGCTGTCAGTGATTCGACTTCACTACGGGGTACCAATACACATGAACTCAGACGACAAATTTAACGAAAAGTTAGAAATGGGTATCGATGCAGAAAACATTGCATACGAATACCTAGTTAGACACAATAGCTATGTTGAAGATTTACGCCAACAAAAACATGGTGAATTTGCCGGCCCTGCATTACGCGGTACAGAAGGAAAAGTAATACTTCCAGACTTCTTAATCTATAATAAAAATCCAGAAAAAGGTACTTACGCATTAGATGTTAAATCTAAAAATTCAATTTATTCCATAAACGGTGTAAAGTGTTTTACAGTCGATGATAAGTATCTGCAATATAAAAAAGCAGTCGAAATTAAGCGAATGGATTATTTAGCAATGATGTTCTTTTTCGAAGGCCGCATGTATTTGTACAAAGATACAGACTGTGCAGGCACACATCAATACAACCCGAATGGATACGGTAATGGATTAGTTTATTACTTTCCATTTGATAAATCAAAAATGGTATATTAAAATGTCAGCAAGTTTTGCACCAGGCCCACGTAGTAACAGAGATTCATTTTTTAATAAAATGAAGAAAAAGCCAGAAGTTCAGATTATCTTGGATAATCTTGATAGTTATACCGTAGAACAACTTGCTAATTTAGAAGGATCTCATTTCCCACAATGGATAAGAGATGCATTAGTTAGAAAGAAAGAATCTGCAACCAATATTGATATAATGGCTCGAGCAGAAGCAATTGCAGAACAAATGTATAAATATGCACACGAAGAATCAGTAATTAAACGATTAAAAGGCGAAATATGACATGGAATTACAGAGTGGTTCGAACAACTTATAACGATAATGATTACGATGAAGTAAGTTATCAAATTAAAGAAGCCTATTATAACAAAGCAGGCGGTATTTGGGCAGTAACAGAAAATGGCGCAAGTATATATGGCGAATCAGTTGAAGAAGCAAAGGAAGTACTTAAGAAGATGCAATTAGTATTTGAAAAGGAAGTATTAGATTTAGATGGGTTTGTTTTTGCTAAAGCAGATTTTGCAGAGGAAGAAGAAAAGGAATAATGGCATCATATTTTAAAGAAGGTAGCAAATTAGCATTTGAAGGATATAAAGGCACAATTATTAAAATAACAGAAACATATAGAAAAAACGTTATTGTCTTGCAGATTTCAGAACAACCAAAAAAAGTAAATAGAAAAGTAGAAACGATAGGAATATTTGAACATCGTGACGGTACACTAGAATTCATGTCTATAATAGACTAGTAATGTAATATTGTTAAAAAGGTAATATGAGTGAATTTATAATAGTACATAAACCCGAAAGTATTAAGCTAGTAAATAAATCAACATATGATTTAACTGAGTTTTTATTTTTAAGATTCAATACATCATCCACCGATCCAATAGAAGAATGGTGTCATAAAGATGATTTTAATAGATTTCAACAATCTATTTCAGATAAAAAGATGTAACTCCTCCCTGTCGTATAATGGATAATACTTAAATTTCCTAAATTTAAAATAGTAGTTCAATTCTACTCGGGGAGTCCATATATACATTCTACATAATCTAAATTAGATAAATAAAAGTTAATAATTAAAAAGGAGTTTATAATGGCATCACTGACCGGCATCATAATGAGTGGAATTCAGCTAAGTCAAGTTGCAGCAGCCCTAACCCAGTTCTTTGGCGTAAATGCCTATACAGGCACTGGCGCAACGAAATCAATAACCAACGGAGTTAACCTATCAACCAATGATGGATTGATGTGGGTTAAGTCGAGATCAGCAACAACAGGTAACATTTTAACAGATACAGTGCGTGGTATATCATCTATTTTGGAATCAGATAGTACAACGTCCGCCACCGGCGCTGGGGTTTTATCTGCTGCTACAACTATAAGTACTGGAACAACGCCAGTAGAAGTATGTATCTCGACAGATGGTACAAGTGTATACTCTGTCAATTCAGGTAGTTCTACAATTTCGATATTTACTCGTAATACTGCCGGCGTATTATCTGGATCAACGACGATAGGAACTAATGCAAATCCGCAAGCTATTTGCATATCACCGGACGGTACAAATGTGTATGTTACAACATCTAGTGGTTCAGTAGGATATATTAATTGTTATACTCGTAATACAAGTACAGGCGCACTAACCGCAGCCGCTATTATATCACTTGGTGCCACAACATCAGTAACTTTTGCATTATGTATTTCGCCAGACGGTACAACTATATATGTAGGAGATTATTACACAGGACCTGTGTATATATATATTTTCACTCGTAATACAAGTACCGGTGTACTTACACAATATACTACAATTTCGTTGCCAGCAAGTTGTAATCCACAAGGTATTTGTATTTCGCCAGATGGTACAAGTGCATATATAACTTATCAGAATAGTAATTTACTTGGTATTTTCACTCGTAATATAAGTACAGGAAATCTCACTGCAAATGGTACTATTGCAACCGGTACTAGTCCACAAAGTGTAACTATTTCACCAGACGGTACTAGTGTATATGTTACAAATAATACAAGTACCGGTACAATTTCTATTTTTACTCGTAATACATTAACTGGCACGTTATCTGGGACAACAACTGTTGCAGGTACTGCCCGCCCATGGGGAATTATTGTATCGCCAGACGGCACAAATGTATATTTTACTAACAATGCCGGCGCGTCTGGAGTATATTCGTATATTAGAAATACAAGCACCGGCGCATTAACTAGTAGTGCATATATTTCATCAGGTGGAAATTCAGCACAAGGTATATGTATATCGGCAGATGGTGCTAGTGTATATGTTGCTAATGCCTACAGTGCTTCACTCGCTATATTTTCTAGATCTATTGCTGCTATTTCATCAACAACTACCACTGGATTCGTCCTAGGTGCAAGTACAAATGTCAATGCAAATACAGTAACATATGCATCGTGGACTTTTGCAAATGACCCGAAGGCTTTCAACATAGTAACATATACAGGTAACGGCGCAGCAACACAAACTATATCGCATGGATTAACTGTAGTACCGACACTATCGATAATTAAATGTGTAACAGCAACATCGGACTGGCCAGTAACTATGTCATCCAACAATCTATTTTTAAATACAAATGCCGCAACCACTGGTGCCGCAGTAGTTACATTACCTACATCAACTACATTTACTGTAAATAATGTATATAACACCTCGGGTGCTATATATGTTGCTTATTTGTTTGCTACATTACCTAGTACATCAATTGTTGGTAGCTATATAGGAAATGGTACTGCTTCGCAAATAATTA
>Ga0209777_10009871_pt1 | contig 10206 bp, 9 predicted proteins | sample FrelakmetHBP12HB_FD_187147 | JGI IMG/M metagenome (GOLD analysis project Ga0209777, IMG submission 187147) | Freshwater lake sediment microbial communities from the University of Notre Dame, USA, for methane emissions studies -HBP12 HB (SPAdes)... | ecosystem: Environmental > Aquatic >...
CTGATTTCCATGGCGACAAATTCTTTGCCGTTGTGCACTTGAATTTTTGCTCCAACCATTTCAGGTAGAATAATTAGGTCTCGGACGTGAGTTTTTATACTGGCTTCTTTGCCTTGTTTTTGTGCCTCTTTAGCTTCCCGCAATTTCTCTAGTAATATGCGTTGCTCGGGAGTTAATCCTCGCTGTAAACTTCTTCTTTGCCGTGAAGGAAGCAGATTTATGAATTCATCCATAGACATTCCTGTTAAACTGTTCAAGCTGTGTCCGCGGTAACTAAATTCTTTTGGCATTTTTCATCTTCACCTTAAACTTATCTTAACCGCTATAAACCTTCTGCCAATTCCTAGCGAATTGCGCGTTTCTTCTTTTGCCCTGGACCTCGTGCTGCGATTAAGCCGACTTTTTGTCCTGGTGGTGCACCGTGTGAAGTTGTTGTGCATCTGCGAGCGCTTCGTTTGCTGCTGCCGTAAGGATGGCATGCTGGGACCATTTTTCGTCCGCTAGTTCTTGGATATTTATGGCCTTTAGCTTTCATTAAATGGAACATATTGCCTGCTTTTAGGAAAGGTTTGTCTATTCTTCCAGCTGCAGAAACCACTCCTACAGTTGCCAAGCAATAATCATCGACGTATCTTGTTCTCCCAGAAGGCAATCGTATCATTGTTCCTTGCGGAGTGTGACCGACAACAGTAGCGTAAGCGCCTGAAGACTTTGCCATTTTGCCTCCGTCGCCTGGACGGAGTTCTAAATCGCAAACAAGGGTGCCTTCAGGTATTTTTCCTAAAGAAACTATGTTGCCTATTTCAGCTGGAGCTTTTCCACCATATAAAATTTTCTGACCAGTAAAAATTCCTTCAGGAGTAACTGTGTAACAAGACAATCCATTTTCAAATCTAACAAGTGCCAAAGGTGCCCCGCTACCAGGATTATGCATAAGTGCTTCTACCACACCAGACAATGAAGCTTCAAAAGATAGTTTGGGCGCAATTGTAGGATATTTTGCTGGAGCAACACGTTTATGAGTTGAAGCTCGCCAGTTCTGACCACCGCGACCACGTCTTTGAACACGAATTCGTTTTCCCATAAGTCATGCCTTCTAATAATTTATAATATTCCGAGCTTAATTGCGACATCTGAAGCTTTGAATTCAGGAGTTAGCTTCACAAAAGCTTTTTTTACGCCTTGAGGTGTGATTAGCAGATTTACTTTTTTTACTTTAACCTCGTAGAGTTCTTCAACGGCTTTTTTAACGTCGCTTTTTCCTGCTTTCAAGTTAACAATGAAGATGAGTTTGTTGTCTCGTTCAACCATTAAACTGGCGGATTCCGTCATTAACGGATAAGATATAACGTCCATAGAGTCCATTATGCCTTTTCTCCTTTTCCATAAAGCTTATCTAATCTTTCAATAGCGCCATTCGTCCACAGGGTTAATCTTCCTGGATGAGTTCCTGGGGCTAACATTTCTGTGTTAAGATTAGCAACCGATGTAACTTCAACACCTGGAACGTTGCACGCAGCATTGACTAAACCTTTGCTATCTACAACAACAATAAGTGGTCCAACTGCTTGCTTCATTTTTCTCCCTCTGTGCTTGCCTTTGCCTGCTCGGATTTTGCGGCTGTCTCGCACTCGAGTAATATCCGGTAATACGCCTAAGCTTGTGAGAGTTTCCTCAACCTCTTTAGCCCTTGTTAAACCTTCGATAGCATCGTCAACTATCAAGGGTATCTGAACAACGTTATCAATTCTGTGACCGCGTGAAGCGACGGTCTCCTTTTGTGCAGTAGCTGCAATCGCAGAAAATAATGCCAATTTAGCCTCTTTCTTTGGGATACTTTTCAGGATTTTCTTTTCGGCTCTTGGCGGGTGAGGTTGTCTTCCTTTAACTGTGCTTGGTGCAAAAGCTGCTCGTCCACTTCCGCCCTTTATACGAGGGACTCTTGCAGTTGCGCTGCCTGTTCCGCGTGATTCTGCCGTTGTTCTTTTTCCAGCCATTGGATCTCTGCCTTGTGGTTGTAGCCTGCTGGACTGGATTGCCAGAACTGCACGTTTTATTACGTCTGGTCTCAATGGTGTTGAGAAGATGTTTGGAAGAGTTGTTTTTCCTGTTGATTTTCCTTGCAAGTCAAAGATTTCTGCGTTTTTTTGTTCTGGCATGAGTTTTCATCCTATTTTCCTTGTGGAGACTCCAGAGACACATATGTAATTTGTGGTGGCACCTCTGGGATTTCTGTTGGTGGCCGTGCTGGAACACGCAAGCGAATTTGGCGTTTTTCTGTTCCCGGAGTGCTACCTTCGATTAGTATGTATGGTCCTTTTACTTCGCCATATCGGATATATCCACCTTTAACGGTTACTTCTTTCCCGTCCTTACCGATTTTTAGTATGCGTTTGTTGAATTCTATGCGTTGATGGTATCCCATTTGTCCTGCTCTTGGAATTGAGTACATGAGGTGATGTGGGTTCCATGGTCCTAAGGTGGCGATACCACGTTTTGTTTTTCTTCCTTTATGCTGCAAGCAGGTAACGCCCCAACGTTTAACTGGTCCCTGAAAACCTTTTCCAACTGTAATTCCAGCAACATCAACATATTGTCCATCTTTGAATACTTCTTCAGGTGTTACTGTTTTTCCCAAAAGTTGCTTGGCGTATTCAAATTGTTGCTGAATTGTACCTCCGCCGATTTGTATTTCGGATACTTCAGGCTTCTTTTTTGAGAGGCTGGTTTGAGATGGCTGTGTTGCTGTGATTATTCGGATGGCGGATGTTTCGTCGAGGTTTTTCTGGACCTTTTCGAGCATTGCTTCAGTGTTAAAGTTTTCTGGAAGAACCAACAGGCGGTCTAGGATTGCTGGCGGATCTTTCATCCATGCTTCACCAATATTTTGGAGTCCGTATGGTGTTTTGGTGTAAGTTCGAATGCCGCACGCAAGTATTGGTGGCGTTTCTAGTATGGTTGCTGCTCGCACGACTTCTTTACCGAAGTTAGGTGAACGTTTATGATCCTCTATGGTAAAGACGTACGTCATGCCTGCTTTATAGGCTGAAAAGCCTAAAAGTCTTGGAGAATCAGATTTGATTTTTGGCCAATATCGGATTCGCGCAGTTGGTTTTTTGGCGCGTTTCCTAGGTAAATAAGCTAATGAACCATGTTTTGGAGCGTGAGTTTTACGATGTCCCATAGTACTTCCGCTTCGCGCCTTCAGCTAATAGTAAATTAAGTTATAAACGTTACCGTTAAAAATAATAAAGCAAACTAAAATCCCAGCAATGTCCTAATTATGTTCAATACTGAAAACTCTTTTAGCCAGCAATGTAAATCTTAATAGGAGCCGGGGTGGCGGAGTGGTTATCGCGCTAGCCTCGAGATCCATGTTTGCACAAACGGGGCTGTGCTAAAATTGACAAGCCAGCTAGTGGGCCTTTGGCTCGCAGGGGTTCGAATCCCTTCCCCGGCGCCACTTCTTTCCAAATCTATTCGGGCTTATTTTAACAAAATGACTTGTTTTGCTATGTTGGTATGACTTCATTAACTTACAGGATGGAAAGAGGAAATGGTTGAGGGCCTTCAGACCATTGGTTGCCCAGTTTTAGGTTCTTGCTAACTGCACTAGCTACTACAAAAGCAACAGGAATAGTGTATGCCGAAATTACGAGGATGTAAATAACTTGTACAAAAAGAAGCGCAAACGTAATTGATTGAGTCAAACCCATAAAGTAACGAAGGATAACGAACATAATAGCCAACATGATAGGAAGGCGAACTATAATTCCAAGAATTGTTGAAGCCACAATTAATTTGATTCTTGAGGCAGTTTTTTTGGCTGGTCCTCTTTGAATGAAGAGCTTTGTTGCCAAATAGATACCTATCATCATGCTAAATTGCGCTACTACGTTGCTGGGGGCGTAGAACGGTTGCGATGGACCTGGGAAGACGGCAAATAGGAAGAAAGAGTTCAGTACCCCCGCAAAAACTCCGTACTTAAAACCTAACAATAAAAAGGCAACGATAATGGGGATGTCCCAAACCTGATAGTATAAACCTGTTAAGAACGGTGAAGGAATTCTTATTCCAGTAACGGCAGGGTTCAAAACCATGGCTACAACGGCAAATGCAATTGACATGGCAAATGCTTTCGTGTTCATTTCTTGATCCATAAGCAGTTAACATTTTAGTATTTAACTCCGCCGCAGATTTAAGATAAAGCATTTTTGTGAAAGAGACCAGTGCAGCCATTTTTGAAAGCTCAAGAAGTCTATGATTTATTGAGGGTATTTCTCGAGGACATAAGGAAATGCGGAGTCCCTATTTGTTGGATGACGCAATCGAAGTTGTCACAGCGTCTCTAGCAAGTAAGCCGTCGGTTCCAGGTCCCGAGTACTTCGAAGACGGGTGGAAGAATGTGACAAATGACTCTAATCCGTTATATTCGCTTTTTACCTCACGACCAGATGGAATAGTTGTCGTAGATATTCCGCTAACGAGTTTGCCATATCCCTCAAAGAGTATGCATGAAGGCGGAAGGGTATATTTCGGCGGGAGAAGCGGGATCGAGATTGTCCAACCAGCAAAGAGCGTGTTGCCTTGCACACTCACCTGCAGTTCATCCTTTTTGACAATTCGAAAATTCTGTTCCACTGGAGTGCCTGCCCAAACACTTTTCCGCAAAGTTTCACCTCGAAAGTTGTCAGTGACGAGAGCTACTGGAACATACATGGGTTTTTTTAGTGTGTTAAGCCACAAACTGATTATTAAGATGTCTTCAGCTCCAAATGAAGATTGCTTGTTGTTATGGTAGATGTTGAAAATCATATCTGGCAAGTTAAAATAATCAGGAGGGTGAATGACAGCTGTTGCGTGGCTTCCGTAAAACGTTATAGTGTCTTTCCAAGTTTTGGCGGTGCTTTTTTGCGCGTTAATAATCTTATCTAAAACTTCTTTTTGAGTTATTCCTTCAAAATTCGCTTCGGTTTTACTCATAGTTTTTCCATATTCACTCCAACGTGTCTTGCTTGGAGACATAACCGCAAGCTTTGGAGGATTGACGATTGATTGCAGAGTGAAACTTGACGGTGCACGGGCATCCTTCCAAAGGTCATTAAGCACATTTTTTGTGTTTTTCAAATATTCATAATCGATAGCGTATATCATGTTCTCAAAATGTGGCGATACCTCTTCCTGCTGTTCTGGCAAAGGATTCTTAAACTGAAATACGTGTTGACCATCAACTATTGTAGTTTCCAAGTAATTTGTTGGAACATGTCTAACCTCACAGGAAACCGAAAGTTGCTTCACCGCATTAAAGTTTTCATGGGTTACAGGCGCCATAATCTTTACTGATACGCCTCTTGTAGCCCATCCCTTAAGCAAAGCTATGTTTTTCGCCAAAGCCCCAAGCCCCTTAGCTGATGTTACTATCATAATCTCTTCTTTGGCTGATTCCATGATTCGATTATAAGTAAATCTGGCTTTTTCCGCGTCGCCGATGTCGAATGCTCTTGGTACAACTTTAGAAGCTTCGATTTCTACAATTTTGTCTTCAATGCCCGTCGAATTCTGCCAAATATCTCTAAAAACACTCATGAAGGAAAGGACCAAAGTCTTGCAGTTTGTCCACAAACACGTTTCATCAGGTTCTTTGTCCGATGTATCAATCCTTGGCGTAACGAAAAGCATGAGTTCTTCATCGTCTCTTATAATCATGCGAGGAGACAACCTCATGCTGAGGTTAGGAGTTCTTCCTCTAAAATCAAACTCGGCTTGAAGTTTCATTTTCAAAACTACTTTCAGCACGTTTAAGTCTTGTTCGGTAACTTCGACGATAAAGCGGAACTGTGCATTAGATTTGGGAGGATTATTGAGAACCACGTCGAAAAGACCAAACCTTTGGGCATTCAACAAATCAGGAACCGTCGACACCGCTGAGAATAGATTCTTTGTTTCCATCATCATTTGCGAAATCTTTCTGTAAATTTTGTTTTTACCTTCAATTACTACAAATTTCTCCAACAAAGGCTCAAGCCCACTTTGACTAACACTACTCCAGTAGCTCATGATTTCCTCTTTTGCGTTCTCTATGAAGGCAGCTTCTTCACGCTTAGCTTTGACGCTTAAATCTATAACTTTCTCGAACGGAACAACTGTAAAACGAGCGGGAAACTCAAGGGTTGGCTCAACTAAACCTTTAGTCTGAAGGTTTTTTAGAATGTTGTAGACTTGTGCTTTATGTTTCTTTATTCGTTTCGCAATATCTAAGCCTTTTAAGGCGCCGTGCCTTGTGAGAAAAATATAAACTTCAATTTCTTTTTCTGTCAGACCAACATCTTTTAGAATCTTTCTCGATGCATCCTCACTCATCAGACAACACCACCCTGTGGTAATCAACTATTGTGACTAGTTCATGCTTAATTCGCATTCTGGCTTTAACTATTTTTCGATGATCCAAGATGACACAAATCAACGTAATAATAAATGTGAATATGCCGAACGAGTATGCAATAGAAGAAAATCCAAAAGCGAATGGAGAATAGAAAAATGGATAAAATAAAAGGAGTTGCTTTAATAACTTTAGTTATCACTGGGATGATAATCGCTACCATTCCAACATACGTTCCACTATCTAAAGCGGCTCACAGCGGATGGACCTTGATCACAGACTCCAGCAACATCAAAGCATATCCTATCCTCCGCGAATATGTTTGGCAAAAGAATGCAACCCTGGCGCCCAACGGTCCCAATGACAAAATAGGTCTGCATAGACTCGTCAAGACGGGCACCACACCAAGTGAGGTCATATTCATAATGCCGTCGGCATTTAGTAGCCCAAAAAACAGTGTTTATGGGACAAACATGCCTGAAGAAAACTGGACCAAGACTGAAAATCAAAGTCAAGCTATCTACTGGGCCAACAGAGGTTTCGACGTTTATACAATGGATACCCGAGATTACTTTGTTTCTCAAAACTTCAACCTGAGTCAATATGCTTTCAACACCACTCAACTCTCGTTTATGGCGAACTGGGGCTGGAACCAATGGATAAGTGACATGAAAGAGGCAGTTAGCAAAACCCAGGAAGTTTCAGGTGTCCAGAAAGTCTTTATGGTTGGCATTTCGGACGGCGGAGAAGCAGTCTTGAATTATGCAACACAAAACTGGAAACAAGACATAAGAGGTATAATACTGTTGGATGCACAAGTCTACGGTGGCAAAGCAACCCAATTAGTCGCTAAACTCGGAAATGAAACCAACACCTATAACCTGACAAAAACACTAAACGAAGTTAACACCAACGGTACATATTTCAAAGAATTCGGCGGTGTAGCTGGATGGGTTGTGCTAGCTCAGTATGCTGAAACTAATCCTGATGCTCTTTCGATTAACCCTTGGACTGGACTTTGGCTAAATAGTACCGCGAAAAACTCGTTTACCGGTAAGCCCTTTGCAAACATTACAGACTGGTTTGCATCTATCTTTTCATTGCTGGGAATTGCCAACTTCTACGGAGGTATCGCTAACATTACGGTAACTATACACAACTTCGCAAATCATCTGCGATATTCCCCTAACCGATTAACTCTAGAAAGCCAAGCAATGAGAGACTGGGTCAACTGCCCCTACGTGACATACGACTTTGACGACCACTGGAGCGAAATTGGGGTACCAACGTTTGCCTTTGCGAGCGGATCCTACACAAACAGCACAGGCACGTTCCGCTTTATAAACGGCATAAACAACACTGATTTCACAGGAATTACGCTGCTGAAATACATGAGCATGGACACTTTCATCGGGATAAACAGTGCAAACGATGTCAGCCAACCAGTTATCGACTGGATAGTCAATCATCCTGCTCCAACGCCAACTCCTTCACCTACTCCAACAGCGACACCCTCACCAACCCCAACACAACCGCCGCCTACAGCAACTCCCCATCCAACGGCGACCCCTACACCAACAGCTACGCCCGAGCCAACACAGACACCATCCCAAACTCCCCAACCTACCCTAACAACGCCCACAGCCAGTCCAACGGCAACTCAGTCACCGCAAAGTCACGGTTTCGAATTATCTGCGGAAACATTCTATGCCTTAGCAGCTATCTTCACAATCATCATAGTAGTAGCGGTTGCTTTAGCCCTTAGAAAACGCGCAAAATAGATTTCAAAGGAAAACCATCTCCCCCTTTTCTTGTCACCAGAGAACTCAGACACATGCAGAGATGTGACGGATTGAGCAGCGAAAAAGTACTTAAAATCCTCACGCAAATAGGACTCCCACAGACGGACGCCGAAGTTTACTTATTCCTCGCCATCAAAGGTCCAAAGAAAGCGGAAGATCTCGCGAATGAACTGCAAATGCCCCCACTTGAACTTCACAGTATTCTCAAAAGACTTAAAGAAAGAGGATTTGTAGCTGCAGCGTCTGTCAGTTTCGTTGCACTGCCCTTAGAAAAAATGATGGATATACTCGCAAAAGCGCGATTAGAAGAAGCCCAGGCTATAGCAGAAAAGAAGAATGTAATTCTAGCTCAATGGCGTTTACTTGTCTACAGAAATACGGAAAACTAGTTTTTACCTGAACGAGGTTTAACGGTGTACTTAATTGATGTCAATTAGACGCAATCGATGTTGTGCCAAATTAGTTTTTTAGAAAACTTACAAAGCAAGATTAATCAAGAAACCATGCAATACATGGAGAATTCCGGAAAAAAAAGAAAAAGGAGGGAAGTAGCTGCGGAGAAACAAGTGAGTGGTTTCATCGCCGCGTTCTCTGGTGTCCGAATCCCTTCCCCGGCGCCATTTTACAATTTAAGCCTTATTGTTCCTTATTCTGTTAAAATAAACAAGAATTTAGGCTTATTACTGAAGATTTTAACAGGTGGAATCTTATTCTTCTGCTTGAAACCAAAAAAAGGAAAGGAAGTTGATTTAGGCGTTTTTGGCATCGTTTTCTTGCTATTTTGTACGTTTTCGAATGGTCACGACAATTGCGGCGGCTACTATGATTAAAATCGCAATTACTGCCACTATTGCATAGGTTTCTGTGTTTGTCAAGTTAGACGTTGATGCCGTCGTGGAAGGCGTTATGGTAGGTGCAGATGTAGATTGCGGAGTAGCTGTTGGTTGCGGAGTGCTTGTGGAGGTTGGAGTAGCGGTAGGCGCTGTCGTTGGGGTTGGAGTATGAGTTGGTATTGGTGTCGCTGTTGGTGCTGGGGTTGGAGTCGGAGTTGGTGCTGGAGAAACTGTCAATGCTATAACGGTAGTATTTGCTGTCATTGCCATTGCGTCTGTTACTTGGCAGAAGTATGAGTATGTGCCAGCTACGTTTTTCGTAATGACTAATTGTGGTGACGTTTGACCTGCCAAAGCTGCGGTGCCTTCGTACCATTGGTAAGTGTATGGTGTCGGTCCGCCTGAGACAGAAACGTTAAAAGTCGCCGATTGTCCAGCTTGGGCTGAAGAACTACTTGTTGAAGGCAAAACAGTAAGAGTATGGTTAAGCAGCCATTGATAGGTTGGTTCACTTACATCCATAGCTGAATAGGTACCCGAAAACACATCTATATGGCCATAGCCGACAAGCACTCTGCGTGTGACGTCGGCGTTTGCGATGCTGCCTATAGGACCGCTTTTAGGAAGACCATAATTCTGGCTGACAAAGCCTATGAGGGGCAGATTTATGTTTTTGTAGCTGTCGTCGAAGTCTTTTGTTACGTAAGTGCAATTGCTCCAGCCCATGTACGCGTTGTACTCGAGGTTTAATCTGTTGGGCCAAAACATATCCATGACTGAAAAGAAGTGAACTAAAGTTGCAGTGCTCATTTTGCCTCCGGTGACGTTTGTCATTCCAGCATATTGGAACATAAACACGAACGCGTCTGTGATGTTGGCAAAGGGTTTACCTGTTGTAGGGTTAACAGCAGGTCCAAAGCTTGCATTATTGTAGGGAATAATCGGTGGGGCACCTGGATTTGCCAGCGCATACTGAGCCACATACTTGAACAAGGGTGATAAAGGAGTAGACCCAGCCAGATTCGGATTCGTCATGTACCATGATTTATTTAGGGTATCCTGAAGTAACGCGGCGGTCAAGTTGTATTGGTTTACCGGAGCTGTGTTGGCTGAAGCGTTTCCGCCATCAAGCATTATGATTCCCCGCAGGTTCTGTGGGTAAAGTGTGGCATAATTCATTGTTGCTCGCCCA
>Ga0209777_10009872_pt1 | contig 10206 bp, 10 predicted proteins | sample FrelakmetHBP12HB_FD_187147 | JGI IMG/M metagenome (GOLD analysis project Ga0209777, IMG submission 187147) | Freshwater lake sediment microbial communities from the University of Notre Dame, USA, for methane emissions studies -HBP12 HB (SPAdes)... | ecosystem: Environmental > Aquatic >...
AATTTTACCTTGCTTATAAAGAAGTTAACTGAAAAAAATAATAAGCATAACTGTAACACTTTTATTTGATGGTCGATCGGACCCGGTTTCGACTACCGGCGACTCCACTAATAGAAAGCTTTTATAATTTTTTAAGCAAAGAAAACTCTATTGTCTTCAGATGTAGAGATGAATTTGCTCTTCTTAAGAAATAACATTTGAATTTTTTAGATAAATAATGTATCTTTCTAAAATAGTAGAATACGAATATGAAAGAACAAAGACAACAAGCCGTTAAAGTAAGGATATATCCTACTAAAGAACAACAAGTGCTAATTAATAAGCATTTTGGTTGTGCTCGGTTTGTGTTTAATTATTTCCTAAATCAGAAAAAAGAGGGATATCTGCAATTTGGTAAATCACCAACAAAAAATATTTGTTCTGCACAACTACCATTAATGAAAAAGAACCCGGATTTTGAATGGTTAAAAGAAGTAAATAGCCAGTCGTTGCAAGCAGAGATTGAACACTTAGAAATTGCTTATAATAATTTTTTCAAGAAAAAATATAGATTCCCGAAATTCAAATCAAAACATAACGATAAGAATTCATTTAAAGTTCCACAAAATGTATTGATTGATATAGAAACAAAAACAATTAAAATTCCTAAATTTGAACCTATCAGGTTCAAGCATAGATTAAAACAAACAGAAATTGAACCAAATTCAGTAGTTATTTCAAGAAACAGAATAGGGCAATATTATGCATCAATTCAATTTGAAGATGAAATTGAAATCAAAGAATCAACTGGTGATTGTATAGGAATCGATTTAGGACTGACTCATTTTTTGATTGATTCAAATGGAATGAAAATTGATAATCCAAGATTATTAAAGAAGCAATTAGGCAAGATTAAGTATTTGCAAAGATGTTTTTCAAAGAAAAGGAAAGGAAGTAAATCAAAAAACAAACAACGAATCAAGTTAAGTAGAAAGCATAATGATGTAACGAATAAGAGAAAAGATTTCCAAAATAAGTTGTCAACTAAAATAATTAACGAAAACCAAGTTATTTGTTTAGAGGATTTAAACATAAAGGGAATGACTAAGAATCATAAATTAGCACAAGCAATAACAGATGTTGCTTGGTCTTCGTTTGTTAATATGTTGAAATATAAGGGCATATGGCATAACAGAGACGTGGTGTTTGTGAATAGATGGTTCCCTTCAAGTAAGACTTGTAGTTCTTGTGGATGGATATGTAATGAAATGCGACTTGATATTAGGAAATGGATATGTCCAAAATGTGGATGTAATCATGACCGAGATATTAATGCAGCAAAAAACATATTGCGACAAGGACTAAACGAACTATCTGGTTGTGGGGCGCAGTCGGATATAAAACAAAAACTGGAGAAGGCGTCGTGTTGTAAAATCGAGTCGATGAGTCCAGAAGCCCTTAGGTCTTTAGCCTAAGAGTAGTTCACCCAAGAGAGTTTAAATATGATGATAATAATGTAAAACCACAGGAGCCAGAAGCTAAACAGTCGGAAGAGGTGAAATGAATACCTGGCCTGGTGGTGTTAGAAGATCTTTAGATCAAAACGAACACGAGAGATGGAATAGTTATAATTATCCAGGAACACGTCAACTCTGCGTCGAATGTGATGAGCCTACAGGAAGATGTGAGGATGATAGCATCTATACTGAGGAAGGGATAAGTCCGCTTTGCCTAGATTGTTATCATAAATATGAAGAATAAGTTTGGTTCTTGTATAAAATTTGTTATATTTAATTGGAAGATAAAATAATAACAAAAAGGAGTAAATAATTATAATGAACATCCCGGTGTTTTCAATTATCCTGAAATTCAAACTCACTGTAGAGTGTGTAGTAGAGAATTAGATTGGGATAATGTAAAATGAGGAAAATTCTTGATAACCAAGGCAACTTAACAAACTATAAAAAGATTTAAAATGGTACAGAAAGAAACGATAATAGTGAAATTGGCATTAGCTTTATTGATTATCGGTCTTGGAATATCTCCGGTAATCGATGGGAAAGTAATAACTATCACGGATTTTGCTGAGATTAGTTGCGCTCTTGTTCTTGTTATAATCCAGTTTTATGAGATACTGGCAGTATTTGATGATATAAAAGATGACAAAGATGGTAAAGATAAGACGCCAGAAGATTATGATAATGAACTCCAAGATTATAAGAAAAGGATTAGTAAAATGTTAAAATAACACGTACAACTAAAAAAAGAGGTGAGTTGTGAACAATTCATGATAATCTTTACACCTCTAATTGGTAAAATATGGAGTGCAATAATACTCGTTACTATCGTAGTTTTATTCATTTTAGGTGTAATTGTAAAAGAAGAAGTTGATTACAATGAGAAGAAAAAGTTTGATCTTTAAGAAAAATAATTTATGTTTAATTGTCTGATAATTATAGTGGTTCTTTCTAAGTATAGAGATTGATTGGTTTCAGTAAAGACAGAAAGTGAAAGTCTTTCAACCGTAATAATTATCATTGTTCTTTGAAATAGTTAGACTGTGTGACGGAAGTTGGTTGATGTATGCAAACATCAACGGAGACGTAGATTCTGTTGAGGTCGTGCAGAATCGGTTAGGCAGATAACCTAAGGACGACGCTAGAAGTTATCGGGAGTGGTTTAGGAATCACACCTAACATGTAAGTTCAATACTTACCATAGTCTGATTATTTTTATAAAAAATGTGGCGGTGGCTGTTGGTAGCCCAAGGAGACTCATAACCTTCTGTCGAAAGACTCGCGAGTTCGATTCTCGCCCGCCCCACTATAACTTATTATATTGTAACATTTTAGAGGATGGTGAGCTAGTGTGGTGCATAGCGCTGGACTGAAAATCCAGAGAATCGGATTCGATTTCCGGACCATCCACCAAGGTCGTAGAGGAGGTAAGCCTAACCCATGCGTACACTCAGTTACAACCTTAGCGAAATTGATCTAAACAGGTTAGGGTGGTTCCTTTCAATGTGGTGATAAAGTAGCTTAAATTTTCGACGTAGAAGTAGTGTTTTCTTTGAAACAAAGGCATCATTTTGGCTATGATACAGTTAAATGTAGTGCGATCGGGATTTAATTCTATGATGAAGCGAGACCTCATAGCGTGATAATTTTGTTTCAAACGCATACGTAGCTCAGAGGTAGAGCGGTGGTTTGGAAAACCACAGGTCGAGATTTCGAAATTCTCCGTGTGCTCTCAACTAAGACATGATATTAATGAAAACATTTAAAACACTCCTTAACGAAATCCTTACACCGAAAATGTCGGTGAAGGAATGGATTCATGATTTTATTTATAGTTGAGCGTAAAACTACAGGATCTTTAGTCTCGCAGATGTAAGCGAACAAATCATCCTTGCTCAACTATGTATTTAGCTATTGTTTCAGTTGATACATCCCCGGTAGAACAAACAAAATAACCAGATGACCAAAATACACGTTTCTTCCAAAAATGTTTTCTTAGTTCGGCGCTATGTAAGAGCCGAACATTTGCAGTAGTTATTTGTTTCAATAATCTGACTATTTGTGAAACAGACGCATTTGGTGAGTAATCAACCAGAAGGTGAATATAGTCTTTGTCTACCTCTGTTACTTGTATTTTGAAATCGACTGTTTGACTGGACAGTATTGTATCTTTGATGGTCTGTGCTATGTGTGACTTAGACCGAAGTCTCTTCCTGTACTTGACATAGAATACAATATGACATTTTGAGCGTGAATTTTCTTCCCATTTGATGTCTTTCTTAATTTTGTATAAATATATTTATGTTGAGGGAAAGAATTATATAAATAATAGTATGAAACAACTACTCGCCTACAAATACCGGATTTACCCAACAGAAGACCAACAAATACTTCTGAGTAAAACTTTTGGCTGCAAGCGTGTTATCTTCAATCATTACCTAGATGAACAGCAAACAAAATTCAAGAACAAAGAAAAGCACCTTAGCAACTACGACATTAACAAAGACATCACTAAGCTGAAAGATGAAAAAGAGTGGTTAAGAGAAGTCGATTCGATTGCACTACAAATGGCAGCGGAAGACCTATCGACTGCATATGACAATTTCTTCAAATCAGTTACTGGCAAGAGGAAAGGTCCAAAGATATCCGCACCAAAATTTAAGAACAAGAATTCTCGCCAGTCATATAGAACTCGTGGTGTTCGCATCAATGCAGATGGGTCTCTACAAATACCAAAACTAAAAGCAGTAGAAGCAGTTGTCCATAGAGAAATTCCTGTTGATTCAGTTATCAAATCAACAACTATATCAAAGAACACAGATGGAAGATATTACGCATCAATTTTAGTTGAAATAGAAGTATCATTGCAGCCAATGACAGGTAAAGAAGTTGGATGTGATGTAGGCCTTAAGGATTTGCTCATCACATCAGATGGGATAAAATTCAAAAGACCAGATGATTTGCCAAACATTGTGAAAACCAAACAATTGTTAAAGGTAAAACAAAAGCAGTTTGCAAGAACTGATAAAGGCAGCAATAATCACGAGTCGTTAAGACTTCAAGTAGCAAGGCTTTACTCGAAAATAACAAGGCAGAGAAACGAATATTATCACCTGATTAGCAGATATTTGGTTGATAACTACGACTCCGTCTATGTTGAGGATCTTTCGAGTAAGAACGTGCTACAAAACCGGAAGTTGAGCCGAGCAATTCATGAAGTGGCATGGAGTACATTGACAGGGATGATTTCATACAAATCAAATTGGGCAGGCAGAACATATCATCGAATCAATAGGTGGTATCCGAGCAGTAAGACATGTAGTTCATGTGATTACAAACTTGAAAAACTTGATCTAGACACCAGAGAATGGACTTGTCCTAACTGCGGAACTCATCATGATCGTGATCTAAATGCAGCAAAGAATATCCTTCGTGTTGGTCAAATTGACTGCTACGGAGAAACAACAAAGTCGCAAGCAACAGGCGACTCGGGAGCAGTCTCGTTGGCCCTACAGAAAATGACTAGTAAAATCAAGAGGTCTGGCATATGCTTGCCAGTTAGTCATGGAAGTGGGCAAGCTGCACGACCTTTAGTTGTGCAGTAGTTGACACATAGCAATAACCCTAAATTTGAAGGGAAAACAAAGTTAGAGCGAATAAAAATGGCAATCGCGGCTTATTATGCTTCACAAAAAAAGAAAAATAAAAAGAATAAATAATTTTTGACATTCGTTAATTTTTCGTATATTTAAGTAAGAAGAAAATTTAAATAACGAAAAGAGGAAGGTCATCATGAACAACTTGATCAATACATTGCGCAACGAAACAAGAGAATTAAGAACCGCGTACGTTGAAGCAGTAAGAAGATGGTCAGAAGAGCAATTTCAGGAAGCTGAAATACGTCTCAAGTGGAGTTACGAAGATTGGGTAGAAAAGTATCCATCTGAAAGTATAAAATATAGAGGTCGCAAGACATTATCGAAAGAAGGTTATAATCAGCGTGATAAGGTCTGGAGTATACGAAATCTGGGTTATACATTATACATGCAGAAGCAGAGTGATGTTGCAGAAGCTCATTACGAATTATCGATTGAGAAATTAGCTTATAGGATAATGAAAAAGAACCTCAATCTAGATAACTTAAAAGCAACAACATTCTGGATTGATCAGAATATCAATACAACGTTGACAGATGGTGTTAAGACAGTGAGAGCCTGGACAATTGTTGCAAGTGGAGTAGTTCAGAAGCCACATTATCGTTATCTTATAAAGTAAGGTGTTTGTATATTATAAATGAAGTTATTTTTTTAACAGTAACAGGAGTTAATTATGATTTTTAACATCGATGGACGGTCGTATATCGTGGATTTCGAACACCGATATACTTGTAAGCTCAAGATGAAGAGACTGGTGAAGCCGAGAACAACAGCATTTCTCTATTTGCTGGACTCTACAAGTAAAGAACGAATACCGATTGCAAAGGCAACGGTAAAGTGTAACAAAGAGGATCATCCGAACAAAAAAGATGGAAGGAAGTTCGCAATAGTAAAACTCTTTGATAAGAATAAATCAAAGATCTTGTCCGGTGATTTGTTCTCACCATTTACTCGTCGTGAAGTGAGGATAAAGTTTTTTGAACAGTATTTTAAGCAGACGAACTCGGTGTATAATCACAGTGAGGTCGCTTAACAATTTTTAAGTTTTAGTGGATCAGGAACCAATTCCATAATTGCAAATAACCTATTTTCTGAATAACCTGTATCAAGAAAAAAATTATTTATTCTGGTTCACTAATTTTTATTATATCTGGTTGTCTGAGTGGCTAGGAAACGGTCTGCAACACCGCATACAAGAGTTCGATTCTCTTACCAGATTCTGTGACGTTAGCTTAGCTGGTTTAAAGCATCAGGATGTGGCCCTGAAGATCACGGATTCGAATTCCGTACGTCACCGAAACATTATACTCTACCTTAGCTCAGTTGGTTTAGAGCGTCTGCCTGATACGCGGAAGGTCCAAGGTTCAAGTCCTTGAGGTAGAACTCATTCTCACGCAAACGGTCGGTGGTAGTATCGAAAGCCGATAATTAGTAGATACAACTATATCGCACCTTCATTATCAGTATGCGTGGGATTGAAATTTAGGAGTAGGGACTACTTGGGCGGTCGTCTCTTTTACACAGAGAAAATACAGTTTGATTTAATCTCGAACACTCTTACAGATAAGTTATTGGGGCTGAAGCTTAGATGATAGAGCAACTGCTTTGCAAGCAGAAGGTTGAGGATTTGATGCTCTCTAGCTCCACCAACTTTTCTATATCCTCCGCCGTGAGGCTTCTACAAAAAAATAAAAACATCAATATGAAAAATCTAACAGAGATCATTTTCTTGCTTGATAAATCTGGTTCTATGCAACCGAAAGGTAGTGAACCTATTTCTGGTTATAATCAGTTTATCAAAGACCAATCCGACCCGTCTCTAGGTGAAGCGAAAGTCACACTAGTTTTATTCGGTACTTATATCAATACAATTTATGCTTGTAAAGATATCAAGGAGGTTGAACCTATATCAGAAAAAGATTATAAAGCTGAAGGTATGACTGCATTACGTGACGCAATAGGTAAAACTTTTGATGAAGTAGGTCTAAGACTTGCAAATACACCGGAAGATGAAAGACCAGATAAAGTCCTCGTCTGCATACTTTCTGATGGGGACGATACAAGCTCAGTAGAGTATACAACAGAGCAGATTAATCAGAAAATCACTGAACAATCAGAGAAATATTCCTGGAATATACAGTTTATGGGAACTACTAAAAACGCTATTGCGGCTGCAAAGAGTTACAACGTTTCTCTCCGGAACATCATGTTATTTGATGATACTGGAGAAGGAGTTAACGATGCTTATATGGATCAAACAAAACGTGCAACTCTTTATAGAAAATCAGTTGTGTAAAAGATTGTTTCATAGCAGAATAGAAAGCCTCTTTTTTAGAGGCTTTTTTATTATATTTTTCGTATAAATACAGTAAAAACATGAGCATCTCAGTTGTAATGGCTTCAAACCTAAGCTTCTATTTAGGAGCAGCTTCTAATAGAGAGGTAAAAATGCATCGTGCTATTAATAGTTTCCTTTCACAAGGGATAGGAGAATTAGTAGTCGTTTCTGATGGTTGTAAGAAAACGTCAGAGATTGTGCGAAGATATGATAAACCTAATATCAAGTTAGTAGAGATAGAAAAACAACCACTATTTTCCGGTAATGTTAGACAAGTAGGCATAAACAAAGCACAATATGATATTATTTGTTATCTTGATACAGATGATGAATTTAGACCTAATCATTTGCAATCAATAATAGATCAAATGAGCAATAATGATTGGGTTTATTATGACGATTATTTAGGAGGAGAGTTGCGTGTTTCGAGAATTGAAAGAAAATATATTGGAACCTCCTGTATTGCACACAAAAAAGAACTTCCTGTTGTGTGGGGTGATGGTTATGGTCACGACTTCTTCTTCATCCAGGAGCTTGTAAAGTTAAATAGAAAGTATAGTAAAATTAATAATACTGGTTATCAATGTAACCATATACCTAATGTTATCGATATATGATTGTTGATGTAATTATTCTCTCACTCACAACAAGTGATCAGATTGCTGTTATGACACAAAAAGCAATCGATACTCTTCATGCTTCTGAAACTGATTTTACATTTAATGTACTTCTTCTTGAATCAAATAAAGATTCTCGTTGGACATATCAAAATTGTATAACTATTGTACCAGATATTCCTTTTCATTATAATAGATTTCTTAACTATGGTATTGATAGAACTAAGAATGAATATATAGTTTCTTGTAATAATGATCTAGTATTTCATAAAGGTTGGTTTAGTGAAATTTATAAACATAAAGATGTCGCAGATTCTTTCTCGCCATGGAATAATCATGGTGGTTGGCATAAGAAATTATTTGAAACGTTCGATAATGAATACCAAGAAGGATATAGAACTAGCTACGAAATAACTGGTTGGTGTTTTGTTACTAAACGTAAAGTGTTTGATTCATTTAGATTAGATGAACAGGTAGATTTCTTCTACTCTGATAATCTATATGCTGATGATTTAGTAATATATAATCATAAACATATTCTAGTAAGAAAATCACTCGTTGACCATATGACGAGTGTGACGTATAAAGGATTATCTGCTCAAAAACAGACAGATATGGTGAATGGTTTAGAAAAAGTTTATTTAGATATTAAAGAAAAAAATAAAAATAAAAAGAAAATGATACGAGTACTACATATAAGCGCAAATACAAATTCATATCATGTAGATCATTCAAATGATAATGTAGTGCAACAGGGTGATGGCTTTACATATGAGTTTAAATATCTTGATGATGTAAGTTTTCCACCAAGAATTAACTCTCTACATCCAAGACTACAATCGAAGATTCCTAAGATGTTAGGGCATGAATTATTTCCTGGATATGACTATTATCTCTGGACAGATTCTAATATCACATTAAAATCACCAGACGCTATTAAACATTTTCTTGATCTAGATAGTGATTGGGTATTATTTAATCATAATAGACGAACATTATTAAAAGAAGAGTTTGAATTTATGATTGAGTATAAAAATCGTGATTATTTAGAGAAGTATATTAATGAATTTATACCAGAGCAGTATATAGAGTATAAAACAAGCTCAGATAATTTTGATTCTATACCATTATACGGCAACGGTTGTCTCATGTATAAGAATACTGAATTAAATAAAAAGATAACACGTGAGTGGTATTATCATAACGCTCGTTATAGTATTCAGTGTCAATTATCATTACCATACGTCTTAAACAAGTATCCTGAGCTGAAAATCTCGACGATTTATAATATAATTGATAATAAATATACAAAATATTGGGGATATGAGAAAGAAGTTGTTCATAAACCTATTATAGTTATACCTGAAAAAGTTTACGACTCACCAAAAGAAGCTGTAACTGATAATATGAAAATAGATTTAGGTTGCGGTAGAAGAAAGAAAGCAGGATATTTTGGTATTGATTGTCAGGAGTTAGATGGTGTCGATATGGTTTGTGATTGTAATGAAGTGATACCGTTAGATGATAATATTGCAAGCGAGATAAATGCAGTAGATTTTCTTGAGCATGTTAATAATGATAAGAGAATTCATATCATGACTGAAGTGTGGAGGTTATTGAAACCAGGTGGTTTATTTACTTCAATAACACCCTCAACTGATGGTAGAGGTGCATTTCAGGACCCTACTCACCTCGCATTTTGGAATGAAAATAGTTTCTGGTACTTTACAAGAGATGATTATAGAGCTCTTTATAATATTAAACCTAAATTCGAAATCGTTAGTTTAGAAACTACTCCTTTAGATGCTTTTAATATTTGTTTCGTTAAAGCTACTTTAAAAGCTATTAAATAATATCACTAAGACTGTAATATTCTTTAAAAAATCTAACCGATCCTCTGTTAATAATAAAAATTGCTTAAATGTTATCATTTTTATTTATTTTTTAACTCCATTTTCTTTTTTGCTGCCCATCTAACATCAGAGTCTGAATCGTTTAATGCTTTCGTTATATGCTCACTTGTAGCTTTTGGGTGTCTGATTGCTAGAGTTCTAACCCCAGAATCCGAATCATTCAACGCTTTCGTTATATGTTCTGGT